>Ga0102588_1000560_pt1 | contig 38056 bp, 40 predicted proteins | sample AraplaMF_Col_mMS_FD_76854 | JGI IMG/M metagenome (GOLD analysis project Ga0102588, IMG submission 76854) | Arabidopsis root microbial communities from the University of North Carolina, USA - plate scrape MF_Col_mMS (SPADES assembly) (version 2) | ecosystem: Host-associated > Plants > Roots >...
CGGCGCCGGCGGGCAGCATGTCGTAGAGCTTGGCGACCTTGAGGTCCTTGTCGCCGATCAGCGGATATTCGACATCGAAGCCGGTCGCCGTCCTGATGTCATTTTTCCATTTGGCGTGGCTTTCGACCGGATCGACGGAAATGCCGATGATCTTGACGCCGCGCTTCTTGAACTCGCCTTCGAGGCCGGCCATGGTGCCGAGCTCGGTCGTGCAGACCGGCGTGAAGTTCTTCGGATGCGAGAAGAGGACGGCCCAGCCGTTGCCGATCCAGTCATGGAACTGAACGGGTCCCTGGGTGGTGTCGGCGGTGAAATCGGGAGCGATATCGTTGATACGCAAGCTCATGGTCGGCCCTCCTGTTGCCAATCGGTTATTCTGAACACTTGCAGGCGTGCCTGCATGCTGGTGACTATCTACAGACCTGCGCTTACCGAGGTCAAACCAAAGCCTTCCCAGAAAAGGGCGGCGGCGGAATATTATTTCCCAGGGCAAAGATACCATGACATCAGGCCGAGTGAGGCCATGCGCGCAAAAAGGCAGCGGCGCGCGCGCAAATCGATGCTTTTCGCATGCCGCATTATTCCCTACTCACTGTCGAGGACTGACAAAGGAAGCGGCGATGGCGACACCATTCTACTGGAATGAACTGAACACTTATGATTTTGCCGCTCTCTCTGCCGACACGACCATCGCCATCCTGCCGATCGCCTCGACAGAGCAACACGGTCCGCATCTGCCCGTCGCAACCGATGTGGCGATCGCCAACGGCATGCTGGCGGAACTGCGCCGGCAACGGCCCAATGACCTCGATATCCTCGTTCTGCCGACCCAAGAAATCGGCAAGGCCAACGAGCATGTCTATGGTCCGGGTACGCTTTCCCTCAGCGCCGAGCTGCTGATCTCCGTCTGGACGGCGATCGGCGCGAAGGTGGCCGAAGCCGGTGTGCGCAAGCTCGTCATCGTCAATTCGCATGGCGGCAATGTCGATATCATGAGCATCGTCGCACGCGAGTTGCGCGTACGCTACCAGATGGCCGTCGTTTCGACGCAATGGGGCCGGTTCGGCAATCCTGACGGCATGATCAGCGAGCATGAGACGCGTTACGGCATTCATGGCGGCGAAGTGGAGACGTCGCTGATGCTGCATCTCCGGCCGGAACTGGTGCGGATGGAGAAGGCTCAAAATTTCGTGTCAAAGGCCGAATGGATGCGCGAGCAATCCCGCTATATCCAGCCGCTACCGCCGCATTCGCTGGCCTGGATCGCCCACGATCTCAATCCGAACGGCGTGGTCGGCGATGCCTCGAAGGGCACAGCCGAAAAGGGCGAAGCGATCTGCCGCCATCAAGTGAAAGGCTTCATCGAACTTCTACATGACCTAAAGCGCTACCCGCTCTCCAACCTTTATTCGCAATAATCACGCAACGACAGGCCGCTCCAGCGGGATGTGTCCCTTGGCCTGCAGCTCCTGAACGAGGCCCGCAAGCTCGGCCAGCAGATATTCTACGAAAAGGCTGGTCGCGGAATCGAGCGGCGCACGGGCACGGGCGAAAAGCTTCATCGGCTGATGGCGGCTGTGCGGCTCGGCAAGAGGGCGGAAAACCAGCTCGCCCTGGCGGCATTCGGTGATGACATCGAGCGGGTTCAGCATGGATAGCCCTGCCCCGCATTTGACCAGTTTCTTCAGCATTTCCGAAGCGTTGGTCTCCAGAACCGGCTCGACAGGGATATCGAGCCTCGCCATCGCGAGGTTGATGACGTCACGCAGGCTGGTACCCTGCTGGGCAAGAACCAGCCGCTCCTGCACGACATCGGCAAGGCTGATCGGTCCGGGTCCGATCAGGGGATGGCCGGGCGGCAGGATGACGCCGATCGGAATATCGAAATTGCCGAGCGTGCGGATGCCGGGTGTCGCCGGAATATTGAAGCCGAGGCCGATATCCACCTCACCCGACAGCACCGGATTGACTGTCATCGTCCCGGCATCATTGCGCAGCTGGATGAAGACACGCGGATGCTCGGACTGGAAGCGGGCGATGATTTCCGGCAGTGGGCCTGCGGCAAGACCGACCGTCGTCACCAGCCGCACCTTGCCGGCCTGCTGCATCTTCAGGCTTTTAATGCGCCCTTCCAGCCGCTCGTAGTTCTTCAGAACCTCGCGAATATGCTCGATGCAGAGTTCGCCGGCGGCCGTCAGCCGCAAACCGCGCGGCAGGCGCTCGAAGAGCGGAGCACCCATCTCCTCTTCCAGTGCCAATATCTGCCGGTTGATCGCCGAAGAGGCGACGTTGAGGCGCGCTGCGGCCTTCCGGATCGAGCCCGTGCGGGCGATCTCGTTGATGTAGAGAAGCTTTCTGGAGTGCAGCATCGCGACCTCGTTGCATCGTTTTTAAGCACAGCGCCCAATTTAGGCACAGATATCCAGTGGGATGCCAAAAAGGCATCACTGCGCACGAATTTTGCTGCTTTTCAAAGAGCGAAGCAATCGCTCAAATGAAGAAAATCGGGGGCCGAAAACGAGCTTCCAGGGCACCAGAAGGGGAATGCCGCCATGTCCAACAGATTGAAAACATCCGCATTTTCTGCAGTTCTTGGGCTTGGCGGCATGCTTGCTGCCAGCGTACCCGGCTATGCGCTCGACAAGGTCAGCTATGGCACCAACTGGCTGGCGCAGGCCGAACATGGCGGCTTCTATCAGGCGGTCGCCGACGGAACCTATGCCAAATACGGCCTCGACGTTTCCATCGTGCAGGGCGGGCCGAATGCCGCCAACAATGCGCTGCTGATCTCGGGAAAGATCGATTTCTATATGGGCGGGCCGCAGGGCGAAATCTCCGCTGTCGAGCAGGGCATTCCGCTCGTCGACGTCGCCGCGATCTTTCAGAAGGATCCGCAGATCCTGATCGCTCATCCCGATGTCGGCGTCGACAAGTTCGAGGACCTTGCCAAGCTGAAGGCGCTGTTCCTCAGCAAGGACGGTTACCTCACCTATTTCGAGTGGATGAAGGCAAACTTTCCGGGCTTCAAGGACGAGCAGTATAAGCCTTACAACTTCAACCCAGGTCCCTTCCTTGCCGACAAGCAATCCGCCCAGCAGGGTTACCTGACCTCGGAGCCCTACGAAATCCAGAAGCAGACCGGCTGGGAGCCGAAAGTCTTCCTGCTCGCCGATAACGGCTATTCGCCCTATTCGACGATGATCACCACAACCCAGCAGATGGTCGATACCAAGCCTGACGTCGTGCAGCGCTTCGTCGATGCCTCGATCGAGGGCTGGTACAACTATCTCTACGGCGACAACAGCAAGGCCAACGAACTGATCAAGAAGGACAATCCGGAAATGACGGATGGTCAGATCGCTTATTCGATCGCCAAGATGAAGGAATACGGCATCATCGAATCCGGCGACGGTCTGGACAAGGGCATCGGCTGCATCACTGACGCTCACTACAAGAAATTCTTCGATGAAATGGTGGCGATCAAGGTCTTCAAGACCGACACCGACTACACCAAGGCCTTTACGACGAAATTCGTCTGCAAGAGCGTCGGTGCGTCGCTGAAGAAATAAGCCTCCCAAGGCAGGCCCGTCGCTCTCAGGCGGCGGGCCGCATCCCCTTCGATAAAAGAGCGAGAGAATGTCCCTAGCCGAAACCAAGGCCGCGCCTTCGAAGGAAATACGCAAGCGGCCGCTGGTCGTCATGCAGTCGGTTTCGAAGGTCTTTTCCAGCGGCACGATTGCGCTTTCGGGCATGTCCCTGACAGTCGAAAGCGGCGAGTTCATCAGCCTTCTCGGCCCTTCGGGCTGCGGCAAATCCACGGCACTGCGCATCATCGCCGGTCTTGGCGACGTCACGTCGGGCAAGATCGACTGGCCAAGTTCGCGCATCAATTCAAAGGGCCTGCCGGAAGGCGATATCGGCTTCGTCTTCCAGGAGCCGACGCTGATGCCCTGGAAGACCGTTTTCGGCAATGTCTACCTGCCGCTGAAACTGCGCGGTGTTTCCAAGTCGGAGGCGAGCGACCGGATCATGCAAGCGCTCGCGACTGTCGGCCTGCAGGATTTCGCCGATGCCTATCCGCGCGAACTCTCCGGCGGCATGAAAATGCGTGTGTCGATCGCCCGCGCATTGGTGACCAAACCGAAACTGCTTCTGATGGACGAACCTTTCGCCGCCCTCGACGAGATTACGCGCCAGAAGCTCAATGACGACGTTTTGCGGTTGTGGAAGGCGACCGGCATCACGGTGATTTTCGTCACGCATTCCGTCTTTGAGTCCGCCTATCTTTCCAATCGGATCGTGGTGATGAAGGCGCGGCCCGGCCGCGTCCATGCCGATATTCCGCTGACCACGAGCCTCGATCGTGACGCGCACTACCGGACTTCCGAGGAATACCGGCAGGCCTGCGAGACCGTTTCATATTCGCTGATTGGCGCGATCAACGCCGCAAAGGAAGACTGATGAGCGTCGAGACCGTCGAAAACACCGTGCCGGCCGTGCCCAATCCGCTCAATGCGAAGCGCCGGGATCTGGCGCTCCGCATTACCGTGCCTTTTCTCGCCATCATCGTGCTGATTGCGATCTGGGCGACCTATGTCAAGGTTTCGGGTGTGCCGCCCTATATCCTTCCGAGCCCATTTGCGGTTGCCGGAGCGCTCGTCAGTGATTGGGGCACCCTTTCACCGGCGCTCTGGGTTACGACCAAGATCACCTTCATGTCGCTGGCGCTCGCCCTGATCGGCGGCGTCGGTTTTGCGATCTTCCTGGTGCAGTCGCGCTGGATCGAGATCGCATTCTATCCGCTCGCCGTCATCCTGCAGGTGACCCCGATCGTGGCGATCTCGCCACTGATCCTGATCTATGCGCCGTCCACGCAGGTGGCGTTGCTGATCTGCGCTTTTCTCGTCGCTTTCTTCCCGATCCTGTCGAACATGGTACAAGGATTGAAGAGCGTCGATCACAACCTCATCAATCTCTTCGAGCTCTACGGCGCCTCGCGCTGGCAGACGCTGCTTTATCTGAAGCTGCCCGCGGCCCAGCCCTATTTCATGACCGGGCTTCGCATCGGCGGCGGGCTGGCGCTGATTGCGGCGGTCGTGGCCGAGTTTGCGGCCGGTTCGGCGGGTGCAGGCTCCGGCCTCGCCTTCCGGCTCCTTGAAGCGCAATACCGCATGAACATTCCCCGCCTTTTTGCCGCGCTCCTCATGCTCTCCATGCTCGGCGTCGCGATCTTTGCCATTACCTCCTTCATTTCATGGCTCAGCCTGCATCGCTGGCATGAGAGCAGCCTGAAGCGGGAAAATTGATGACCTATTCCTTCATGTCTCCTCCCAATGCGGGCCGCTTCGTGCTTGCCAATGCGACGCTTCCGGCCGTCGCTATCAGCGACTTTGCTGCTGCCTCTAATGAGGGCCTCGTCAAGGCCGATATCGTGATTGCCGACGGTCTCATCTCGGCAGTCCTGCCCTCCGGAACAGCACCGGCAGAATTCGCCAAGTCCGATATGAAAGAGGGCATGGTCTGGCCGTGCTTTGCCGATGTCCATACGCATCTGGACAAGGGCCATATCTGGCCGCGCAAGCCCAATCCGGACGGAACCTTCATGGGTGCGCTGGAGGCGGTCGGCAGGGACCGCGAGGCAAACTGGTCGGCGGCCGATGTGCGCAAGCGCATGGAATTCTCGCTGCGTTCGGCCTATGCGCATGGCACCGGCCTGATCCGCACGCATCTGGATTCGCTTGCCCCGCAACACCGCATTTCCTTTGAGGTCTTTGCCGAAATACGCGACGAGTGGAAGGACAAGATCGCCCTGCAGGGGGTTGCCCTTTTCCCGCTCGACAATATGGTCGACGAAGCATTCTTTGCCGATCTCGTCGCTGTCGTGAAGGACAAGGGCGGCCTGCTCGGCGGTGTCACCAGGATGGGACCGTCACTTGACTGGCAGCTCGATACGCTTTTGCGTGCGGCAGAGGAGAACGGTCTCGATGTCGATCTGCATGTCGACGAGACCGACGATCCGGGCGCGGAGACATTGAAGGCGATCGCCGAGGCCGTTCTGCGCAACCGGTTCGAAGGCAGGGTAACTGCAGGCCATTGCTGCTCGCTCGCCCGGCAGGATGACGGTACCGTGCAACGGACGGTGGAGCTGGTTCATCGGGCGGGCATCTCGATCATCTCGCTGCCGATGTGCAACATGTATCTGCAGGATCGCTATCAGGACCGGACGCCACGCTGGCGCGGGGTTACGCTCTTCAAGGAACTGGCGGCTGCCGGTGTCGAGACGGCGGTCGCCTCCGACAATACGCGCGATCCCTTCTATGCCTATGGCGATCTCGATCCGGTCGAGGTGTTCCGCGAGGCGGTGCGCATCCTGCATCTCGATCATCCGCTCGACACCGCGGCGCGTGTCGTCACGACCTCGCCGGCAACGATTGCCGGCAGACCGCAGATGAGCCGTATTGCCGTCGGCAATCCCGCCGATCTCGTGCTTTTCAGCGCCCGGCGCTGGAGCGAATTCCTTTCCCGTCCGCAGTCTGACCGCGTCGTGCTTCGCCGCGGCAAGGTGATCGACCGCAGCCTGCCGGATTACCGTGAACTCGATAGCGTCGTTGGAGGCTGACATGGCCGATTATCAGAAGATCAAAAGAGAACTCGAAGGCATCGCGATCGAGGACAATCCGGCGCTCGTTCGCCAGAAGAGCCGGGATTTCTACTGGTATTCGCCGATCCTGAAGGCACAGCTCGACAATGTGACGGCCGATATCGTCGTCACGCCAAAGAACGAGGCCGAAGTCATCCAGACGCTGAAGGTCGCTTTCGCCCATGGCGTGCCCGTCACCCCGCGCGGCGCCGGAACGGGCAATTACGGCCAGGCCATGCCACTTTCCGGCGGCATCGTGCTCAATCTGGCCGCGATGGACAAGATCAAGGAAATCCATCCCGGCCGCGTCATCTGCGAACCGGGCATCGTGATTGCCCAGCTCGACAAGCAGACCAAGGCGCATTCCGGCCAGGAGTTGCGCTTTCACCCATCAACCGCGCAGACAGCAACGGTCGGCGGCTTTATTGCCGGCGGTTCTGGCGGCGTCGGCTCGATTACCTGGGGCGGGCTGCGCGACCTCGGCAATATCCTGCGCCTGCGCGTCGTGACCATGGAGGCGGAGCCGCGGGTGCTCGATCTCACCGGCTGGGACCTGCAGAAGGTCAGCCACGCCTATGGCACCAACGGCATCATCACGGAAATCGAAATGCCGCTTGCACCTGCCTACGACTGGGTGGACGTTCTCGTCGGCTATGACGACTTCATGGATGCGGTGCGTTTCTCCGATGCGCTGGCGAAGTGCAACGGCATTCTCGTCAAGGAAATCGCGCCGATCGCGGCTCCCATCCCGAATGACTATTTCACCCGGCACAAGCCCTATATCCGTCAGGGCCAGTCGATCGTCGTGCTGATGATCGCGCCGCATTCCATGGATGCCTTCCTTGCGTTTACGGCAGCGCAGAAGGGTGAGATCATGTTCCGCTCCGACAAGGTCGAGAGCATGCGCGGCATTCCGCATGCCTATGAGCTTGCCTGGAACCATACGACGCTGCGTGCGCTCAAGGTCGATCCGACATTCACCTATCTGCAGGTGCAGTATCCGGGGCCGGATCATGTCGCTAAGGTACGGAAGATGGTCGAGATTTTCGGTGATGAGGTGCCCGGTCATCTCGAATTCATCAAGTTCGACGGACAGATCCAGTGCTCGGGCCTGCCGCTGGTGCGCTACACGACAGAGGAACGGCTGGAAGAGATCATCAAGATCCATCAGGACCACGGCTGCCCGATCTTCAACCCGCACCGCTATACGCTGGAAGAAGGTGGCATGAAGCGTACCGATAAGGTGCAGCTCGCCTTCAAGCACGAGACCGATCCGAAGGGGCTGCTCAATCCCGGCAAGATGATCGCCTGGGAAAATCCCAACTTCGATTTCAATGCCGGCAGGAACTATCTCTTCCCCGGTCTTGCCGCCGTCATGGAGGCTTCATGAGGGTTCTCGTGCTCCACTCGCACCCGGTCGAGGAAAGCTACGGCAAGGCACTCTACAGACAGACCCTGGAGAGCCTCGCCAAGGTCGGGCACGAGGTGGACGCGTGCGATCTCTATGCGGAAAATTTCGACCCGGTGCTGTCGAAACATGACCGGCTCGCCTATCACGACTATCCCGACAATACCTCGCTGGTGAAACCCTATGTCGAGAGGCTGAAGCAGGCCGAGGCGCTGGTCATCTGCACGCCGGTGTGGAACTTCGGTTTTCCGGCCATCCTCAAGGGCTATTTCGACCGGGTCTGGCTCCCCGGTGTTTCCTTCGAACTTGTCGACGGCAAGGTTCAATCCCGCCTGCGCCATATCAAGAAGCTCGGTGCGGTGCTGACCTACGGCGCGACACCTTTCCGCGCCTTCGTCGCCGGCAATCCGCCCAAGAAGATCGTGAAGCGTGTTTTGCGCGCGCAGATCAACCCACTCAAGCCGGTCACCTTCCTCGCCCATTACGACATGAACAATTGCACCCCGGAGACGCGGGCAGCGTTTCTCTCCAAGGTGAAGAGCGCGATGGAGCGCTTCTAAAGCATGTCGCGCAAAAGTGTGCAGCGGTTTTCCGCGATATGCGAAAACAAGCGCCTGAAGCGCGGCAAGCGAATCTGAAGGATTGCGACACGCTTTAGGAAGCGGCTTGCGTGCGTGCTGCCACGCCGTTGAGCTGCGCGGTCGTGATCACGGCGGAGCTTGCGATCAAACCTCAGAAAACCTTCGCGGCCGTTACTTCCACCTCGACCAGAAATTCGGGCCGGGTAAAGCCGCTGACAATGATGAGCGTAGAGACCGGTTTCGGGTCGAGCGTGAAGCGGTCGCGCACCGCCATATAGGCCGGAAAATCCTCTCGCTTCGTCACGAAGCCGGAAATGCGGATGACATCGGCAAAGCTCATCTCGGCCTCGCCAAGGATCGCCTTGATCGCCTCGAAGCAGAGTTCGGCCTGGGCCGTCACATCCTCGGGAACCTTTTCATCGAAACCGATTCCAAGTTGACCTGACGTGACCAGCAAGGACGCGCCCGGCGGCACGAGAAGGCCGTGATTGTAATTCCCGAAGGGACGGCGGACGGATGGTGGGTTGAAAATCTTCTTCATGAAAAACCTCGCTACAGACAGAGATTTATAGCGAGGATTTTCACTGTGTTCCAAGCACTTACTGCTGGTTTTCCATCAAAAATCGAGAGACTGCTGAGCCGGTGCAGGCGGGCCGACCTGCACGCCTTCGAGTTCCAGCATGCGAAGCTTGGAGGTCGAACCGCCGGGTGCGGAAAAACCTCCGATCTTGCCGCCTGCGGCAAGCACGCGATGGCAGGGGATGATGAGCGCGACTGGGTTCTTTGCCATCGCCTGCCCCACATCTCGTGCGGCTTCCGGCCCTGCTCCGAGTTCCCTGGCAAGCGTGCCATAAGTCGTCGTGTGGCCCCAACCGATGCGGCGCGCGGCAGCATAGATATCGCGGAAAAATGCGTCCTGACCGTCGAGATCGACAGGCACGCTGGAGAAGTCGATTACCTCGCCTTCGAAATAGCGCTTCACCGCGGCAACCGCCTCCTGAATCAGTGGCGTCGGTGCGCCCGGTTCAGCAACCGGCAAACGGCGCAACAGCAGGCGTTCGGTCGACTCGGCACTTTTCGTCGGCAGCTGGAATCGCGTCACGCCGGTATCGCTCCAGGCGATGCCGCAAAAGCCACCGGCGGTTTCGAAGATCAGGTATTGATGCACTTTCTGAGCCATGGTGAAGCCCTCACGTTCCGTTGGTCATTAGAATCGTACCGCGGAAGCTTAAGTTCAACCCGTTTCTTGCGCATGCCCCGATAAAGCGTCACGCCGATGCGGCGGTTGCCACAAGCATGGATATCTGCGGTCTCTTTGCCTTCGCCTTGCCTTTTACCGCATCGAACAATGCGTAGCCGCCGGTCCAGCGGCCGAAACCGCTGGCAATGTTGATATGGCCTGCGAGACCGATATTGCGGACCTCGGTTTTCCAGAGGCGGGTGTAGAAGCTCAAATGGTCAAGCGACATGTACTTATCGTCGAGGCTGCCGATGGTGAGGCTCGGAAACGGAAGCGGGTTTGTGGGCATGGGGCCGAAGGCTAGCGAACCGGGATGCAGCCTTTCAGTCGCCGGCAAATCGCACGGGGCGACCAGAAGCGCTCCCTTTACCCTGCGGGCCAGTGGCCGGTCGGCGAGCCTCGCTGTCAGGATGCAGCCGAGGCTATGGGCAACGACATAGGCTTCTCCCGCCTCCAGCAGTGCCTGTTCCAGCCGCTCCATCCAGTGATCGAGACGAGCATGGTTCCAATCGTCCTGTTCTATCAGCCGGCTCTGCGGCACATCATCAAGCCAATAACGCTGCCAATGCCCTTCGTCGGAACCGAACAGGCCCGGCACGATGAGGATTTTTGTCATTGCCATCTCCTGGCGCGTGCGCAGCAAACTGCCACGACGCATCTGCGCCAGAATTATCTATAAATTTTATGGACTAAAGAAATGAAGCTCCAAAACCTACGAGAAAGCTGGAAAATCCATCGCTGGGGTCAGAAGTTGCCGCTCAGCGAAAAGGTCAGCAGGTCACAGGATATCCTGAGGCCGATCGTGTTGTAGCAAGGCATCCCCTCGCCTGCGGCCATCTCCCGCCTATCGGAAGCCTCAATGCGCCCGGCACCATCGACGCGGACCGGGCCGGCGGACCAGAGCGAAGGACGGTTGACGTCAATTGCCGGAACCCGCCACTCTGTTCTCTTCACGACGGTGGACGCCAAAGCCATGCCGCTCGCCGTCAATGCAAGCGCAAGCGCCATTTGAAGGCAGAGATCTCCTGCTTCGCGCGGTGAAATGAGCATGGCCGCCTCATGCCTTAGAGGAGGGTTTCACTGCGCAGGTAAGGCAAAGAAGAGTAGAGACAAAATATGTTTCGCGGTTAAGGTTTACGCGTAACCATGTGCCTTCGTCTCAACCGCTCCGATCAAATTTCGGAACAAGGAGTTCCCTCGGGGGTTAGGGGAATGTCACCAAAGATGAAAATCGAAGGAGGATAGCCCCATGCGTAAATCCCTTATCGCCGCATCGCTGCTTGCCATCGGCATGGCGTCGTCGGCATTTGCCCAGTCCAATCCCGACACCATCGGCCCGACCAATGGCGGTTCCACGGACCTAAACTCGGGCAATTACTCATCCGACTATTCGAGTGACAGCAACGGCATTCATCCGGTTCCCGCAGGCCCGGTAGACCCGACCACGACGCAGAGCATCGGCGGCCAGGCAATCGAATGCCCGGGAATGCCGCAGCAGAACACGGGCATCGATACGCGCGGCGGTGATAGCGGCGCTTCGATCAGTGAGGCATGCCGCGAATATGACAATTGATCGGGCAAAGATCCATTCGTTGAGAGAGGCCGGCTCGACCGGCCTTTTTCATGCCCGCCTGCTGAAACTGTTGATCCGATTGCCTCGTACTTCCGTAACAGACCCAGAGGAAGGACAGGGAGCAGCCATTGGCACGGGAGATTGTTGCAAGACCGGTAATCGTCGCGCATGTTCCTTCGCTACCACGCCGCCTCAAGGTAGCGATCATAGGCTCGGGCATATCGGGGGCGTCCGCGGCCTGGGCGCTCAACCCTGTCCATGACGTCATGCTCTACGAGAAGGATGCCCGGCCGGGCGGCCATACGGCTACGGTCGATGTCGATTACGATGGGCTGAACATTCCGGTCGATACCGGCTTCATCGTCTACAACGAGCACACTTATCCCAATCTGACCGCACTCCTTGCAGCGCTCGAAGTCGCCACGCATGCGAGCGACATGAGCTTTTCGCTGTCGCTGGATCAGGGCAGGCTGGAATGGAGCGGCGGCGGGCTCTCGTCGATATTCGCGCAGAAGCGCAATCTGCTGAATCCGTCCTTTCTCTGGATGATCCGCGAGATCCTGCGTTTCAATCGCACCTGCCTGCAGGACCGGGCGGCCGGTCATCTCGCCTCACGCTCGATCGGCGACTATCTCGACTGGCGCGGCTTTTCGCCGGGCTTCACCAACAACTATCTGGTGCCGATGGCTGCGGCGATCTGGTCGACGCCAGCGGCGCGCATGCTGCAGTTTCCCGCCGAGCATTTCGTCAATTTCTTCGACAATCACCGGCTGATCTATCGCCATCATCATCAATGGCGCACGGTGACTGGCGGCAGCCGCAACTATTTGAAGAAACTTCTGTCACCACTTGGCGACAAATTGAAACTTGGTTGCGGCGTGCGTGGCATTATCCGTGATGACAAGGGCGTGACCCTCATCGAAGGGGACGGTACCGAGGCCTTCTTCGACAAGGTGATCTTTGCCTGCCACAGCGATCAGACAGCGCGGCTGCTGACCGATGCGACGGACCAGGAAAAGCGATTGCTTGCTGCCGTACCGTACCAACCGAACCGCGTGGTGCTGCACCGTGATACCGGCCTGATGCCGAAGCGGCGCAACGTCTGGGCATCCTGGAACTATCTGCGCTCCAGCCATGCCGACGGCAAGGCGGGCGTGGCGGTGACCTACTGGATGAACAGGCTGCAGGGTATCGACCCGAACTTTCCGCTGTTCGTTACACTCAACCCGGATCGCGAACCGGAGCGCCGCAAGGTCTTTGCCGAATTCAATTACGAGCATCCGCAATTTTCTGCTGAAGCGATGGCCGCGCAGCGGGCGATTGCTACCATTCAGGGAAGAAACAATTGCTATTTCGCAGGCGCCTGGACCGGATATGGATTCCACGAGGATGGACTTGTCTCCGGTCTTGCGGCGGCAGAGGCGCTGGGCGGGATCGCACCCTGGCGGACCGCCCGGCTCTCCTCGCGTGAAACCATACTGGAAGCGATGGCATGACGGCGTCCCACACAAATCCCCACGCAACAAGGTATGGCGTCAGCGTGACGCGAAACGGGCCTCCGCCGGAGGCGCCGGCCGTGCTTTATGTGGGCGATGTCATGCATCAGCGCATGAAGCCATTCGGCCATCGCTTCCGGTATCGGGTCTTTTCACTCTCTATCGATCTCGATCGGCTCGATGAAGCAGGGAGATTATCGGCGTTGTTTTCGGTCAACAGAGGCAAGCTCGTCTCCTTCCATGAGAAGGACCACGCGGAAGGCAGAAGCCTGCGTTCGTATGCCGATAGCCTCCTCGCGGACGCCTGTATCGAGCGACCAGCCAGGATCCTGCTTGTCTGTTATCCGCGGATCTTGGGTTACGTCTTCAATCCGCTTTCGGTTTATTATGCCTACGACAGCCGGGATGTGCTGATCGCGCTGATCTACGAGGTACGCAACACCTTCGGTGAACGGCACAGTTATGTTTGCCCTGTCGAGCATGGCGAAATCTCGGAAAGTGGGGTTCGCCAGACCTGCGACAAACTCTTTTATGTCTCTCCCTTCATCGGCAAGGACATGCGCTATCATTTCCGCATGCTGCCGCCAGGCCGTGAAATCCGCTGGCGCATACTGGAGACCGATGCAGAGGGGCCGCTTCTTGCAGCAACATTCAGCGGCCGGCAAAAGCCGCTGACGGGCTGGACGCTAGGCTATCTTCTTGCAGCCATTCCCTTCCTGACCGTCAAGATCATGGCTGGAATTCACTGGGAGGCTCTGAAACTCTGGCTGAAAGGCGCCGTCTATATTCGCCGGCCACCGCCTCCACCGCCCGTCAGCGTGAAGCCCTGAAGCCGGCTTGCAGAAGCTGCGGAATGAATCTAGCGTTCGCCTCAATCGCCGGAGGAGAGGCGCAGGCGTCGTCCCCAACCGGCCAGAAAATGCGGGAGGACGGAGGATGAGCAAAACACAAGACTGGAACCAAACTGCCCGGGATGCCGTGACATTAACGGCAGAGAACGTCTCGCGCATCGTCAAAGGCCTGCCTTTCAAGGCCAAGCTTGCGCTGCGGGGGCTGCTGCGCATGCAGCATGGTTCGCTTGCCGTCACACTGCCCGACGGGCGCAGGGTGTTCATTAAGGGAAGGGTCGCCGGACCGAACGCAGCGCTCACGCTCCGGAATTGGAACCTTCCAGACCGGGCTCTGGCCAGCGGCACAATCGGTGTGGCCGAAACCTATATGGATGGCGACTGGGACAGCCCTGATATTACTGCCTTCCTTGAGCTTTTCCTCGTCAATGGCGAGGCCGCGCACAGCTATTCGCATGGCAAGGGCGGTGTCGGCCGCTTCGTCGAGCGCATCCGCCACTGGATGAACGCCAACACCAGAACAGGCTCGAAGCGCAACATCTCGGCTCATTACGACCTCGGCAACGACTTCTACAAGCAATGGCTCGATCCGAGCATGACCTATTCCTCAGCGCTCTATTCGACCGGCGCCAATGACCTGCAGTCGGCGCAGAATGCCAAATATCGCGCCTTGGCGGAGGCAACCGGCATCAAGCCCGGCGATCACGTGCTGGAAATCGGCTCCGGCTGGGGCGGCTTTGCCGAGTTCGCGGCAAGCGAACTGAGTTGCCGGGTGACGGGTCTGACGATCAGCCGCGAGCAGCTTGCCTTCGCGCAGGCGCGCATCAGCAACGCAGGGCTCAGCGACAAGGTCGATTTCCGCTTCCAGGACTATCGCGATGAAACGGGAGTCTACGATCGCATCGTCTCAATCGAGATGTTCGAGGCTGTTGGCGAGAAATATTGGCCGGCTTATTTCTCCAAGCTGAAACAGTGCCTGAAGCCGGGCGGCAAGGCTGGGCTGCAGATCATCACCATCCGCCCCGAGGCCTTCGAGCAATATCGCTGCAATCCGGATTTCATCCAGAAATACGTCTTTCCCGGCGGCATGCTGCCGACCCGTCACCATCTCGCCGAACTCGGCAGGAAGATGGACCTGTCACTGGTGAGAGACTTTGGCTTCGGCCTTGATTATGCCCGTACGCTGGCGGAATGGCGCGAGCGCTTCTGGTCCGTCTGGCACAAGCTCAGGCCGATGGGTTTCGACGACCGGTTCAAGCGGCTCTGGGAATTCTACCTCTTCTATTGCGAGGCAGGCTTTCGTGCCCGCAACATCGATGTGCGGCAGGTGGTCTTTTCGCGGCCTTGATCACTCGGCCGGATGCGGCGTCACCGGGCGGCGACTGGAGTTGGCAGGCCGCTCGCCCCAACCGGTGAAGCGGTTCACCAGTGCGAAATAAAGACCGTAAGGCAAGATCCGCAGGAACTTCAGCACATAGGTGAAGCGCTTCGGGAAGGTGATCTCGAACGCCTGCGACTTGAGACCCGCCGCAATGCGCTCTGCCGCCGTCTCGGGCGAAACCAGTGCCGGCATGGGAAAGGCATTCTTGCGCGTTGCCGGCGTATCGACGAAACCCGGATTGATGAGCTGGATGCGGATGCCGATCTTGTCGAGATCGAATTTCAGGCTTTCGGCCATGTTGATCAGGGCAGCCTTGGTCGCGCCGTAGGCGGCGCTGGTCGGCAATCCCGTGTAACCCGTGACCGAGGAAACGATGGCGATCTGGCCCTGCCCCTTCGCCTTCATGTGGCGGATCGCCGGCAGCAGGCAATTGACGACGCCTGAGAGGTTGACGGCAAAAGTCTTCTCGAAATCGGCTCTGTTCAGATCCTCACCGTGAACGGGCTGATAGAAGCCTGCGCAGAGGATGGCCATGGCGAGCGCACCGTGCTCATATTCGATCGAGGCCATGACATGTTCCATGTCTTCGGCATCGGTCACATCGCCATCGAGAACGATGATGCTGCCAGCCAATCCGGCCGCCTCGAGCTGCAATTCCACCAGTTTTTCGTGATTGCGGGCGGTGACGGCGACCCTGTATCCCTCGTCTGCGAGCTTCAGCGCCAGCGCTCGGCCTATTCCGGAACTCGCACCGGAAATCCAGACGATACCATGTTCTGGACGGGCGATGAAATTACGCATGACACTTCCTCCGGTCTGCCGATTTGAACACGAAAACAAGCCCGGAAGCTCCTCATCTCCCCCGGGACCATGGCTCTATCACAGCATTATGGCTGCTTTCAGCCGATGAGGTCACCAATGATCTGCCGGAAAGATCCGGTGAGCTTGATCGGGCCGTCCGAAACGGCGAAGGCGATGCAGGGCCGGTCCTTCTCGGCGACGGGGCGATGGTCGACGGTGGCATCCGCAACCGAGATATCTCCCGGCCCGAAACGGCCGCGCTCGTCGCGGAAAGCGCCATCGAGGATGAGGATCAGTTCCATGCCCGCATGCGTATGGGCAGGCAGCGCGCGGCCCGGCCGTATCCACATCAGGCTGACCTCGCAGCCGTCGATATCGGTCGCATATTCCTTGAAGCCCGGAAGGCGCTTGCGCCACGGCACGTCATCAGCTTCGAAACCGATGAGATTGCGCAAGGCGCGCGGGAAAAGAGCATTCTGCGGACGTGAGCGGGGCTTCGGAGGGGAAGCAGGGGCTTTCGAGCCGAAGATTGCCGCAAGCTTCCCGTCTCGGTCGCTGATCGGGCTTGATGGTGTGCTCTCCAGAGCTTCTCCAGCCAGCCGTTCGAGGTCAGCCACCAGGCCGCGATTATCCGGCCTCATTTCGAGATGGGATTCCACGAGTGCGCGGGCCGGCTCAGGAAGGGAGCCAGCAACATAATGCGCCATCAATGCATCGATCGTATCGATATGCTCGTGAACCATCTCAGATTCGGTCACGCCTTGCTCCTGCGCCCGTACTTGCTTTGTCGTCATCCATACGCCGAAAGTCAATCTTCGGATCACTACTTGTCCGGGCTGGGCAAAAGGCTGGAAATGGAAGACTAATTTTATCGCGGGCTCGGAAGGCATGGAATAGGATTTCTTGCCAATGCCGCCTTGTGAAGGGAAAAGACCGTTCCTAAACTATGCGTAAACGAGGCAGATTCCATGACCTTCCACCCCTCCGTAATCGAGGCTATCGGCAATACGCCCCTCATCAAGCTCAAGGGTGTTTCCGAGGCGACCGGCTGCACCATTCTCGGCAAGGCCGAATTCCTCAATCCCGGCCAATCTGTGAAGGACCGAGCGGCGCTCTACATCATCCGTGACGCCGAGAAGAAGGGGCTGCTGAAGCCCGGCGGCGTCATCGTCGAGGGCACGGCGGGCAATACCGGCATCGGCCTGACGGTCGTCGCCAAGGCGCTCGGCTATCGCACCGTGATCGTCATCCCGGAAACGCAGAGCCAGGAAAAGAAGGATGCGCTGCGGCTGCTCGGCGCCGAGCTGGTGGAAGTTCCGGCCGTTCCCTACAAGAACCCGAACAATTATGTGAAGGTTTCGGGCCGCCTTGCCGAGCAGCTTGCCAAGAGCGAGCCGAACGGCGCGATCTGGGCCAACCAGTTCGACAATGTCGCAAACCGCCAGGCCCATATCGAAACCACGGCACCCGAAATCTGGAGAGACACCGACGGCAAGGTCGACGGTTTCATCTGCTCGGTCGGCTCGGGCGGCACGCTTGCAGGCGTGGCGGCAGGTCTTAAGGCCTTCAACAAGGATATCAAGATCGGCATTGCCGATCCCGAGGGTGCGGCGCTCTACGAATTCTACGCGAACGGCACGTTGAAGTCCGAGGGCTCATCGATTACCGAAGGCATCGGCCAGGGGCGCATCACTGCCAACCTCGAAGGCTTCACGCCTGATTTCTCCTATCACGTCACCGATGCCGAGGCGCTTCCCTACCTCTTCGATCTCATCGAGCATGAAGGGCTTTGCCTTGGCGGTTCCACGGCGATCAACATTGCCGGTGCGGTTCGCCTCGCTAGGGATCTCGGCCCCGGCCACACGGTCGTGACAATCCTCTGCGATTATGGCAACCGCTATCAGTCCAAGCTCTTCAATCCGGATTTCCTTTCATCCAAGGGCCTGCCCATTCCCGAATGGATGGTCGGCTCGACGGATATCAAGGTACCCTACGAACCCGCAGCGTGAGCCTCCATGTCAGTCAATGCCCTCTACCGTGACGACTTCTATCTTTCCACATGCGAAGCGGTCGTCACGGCCGTTCACGAGGACGGGGGCATCGAACTGGACCAGACCTGCTTCTATGCAACATCGGGCGGGCAGCCGGGCGATACCGGCTTCTTCGAACGGGTCGACGGCTCCAAGGTAGAGCTTGGCCAGGCGAAACATGGCGCGACCAAGGACATCGTCATCCATATGCCGCTGGAAGGCCAGGTGCGGCCCGAAATCGGCGAGAAGCTGGTGCTGCACATCGACTGGCCGCGCCGCTACAAGCTGATGCGCATGCACACGGCCTGCCATCTCCTGTCCGTCGTCTGTTCCTATCCGATCACGGGGGCGGCCGTCGGCGAGGAAGAAAGCCGCGTCGACTTCGACATGACCGACACAATCGACAAGGACGATGTGACGGCCAAGCTCATGGATCTCGTCAACCAGAACCATCCGGTCTATCTTCAGTGGATTACGGACGAGGAGCTTGCGGCCAATCCCGGCATCGTCAAATCGAAGAATGTGCGCCCGCCTGTTGGACTCGGCCGCGTCAGCCTCGTCTGCATCGGGGAGAATTCCGCCATCGACAGCCAGCCCTGCGGCGGCACGCATGTTTCGGAAACACAAGAAGTCGGCCAGATTCATATTGCCAAGATCGAGAAGAAAGGCAAAGAGAACCGGCGTTTCCGCATTCGCTTCGGCACGCCCGGCAACGAAGCCTGATAGCCGAATCCTGATATCTGGGGAGATCATCATGAGCGACACCAAAAGCCGTTTCGTCGTCTCAGCCGAGTGGCTGCAGGCTGAACTCGGCAAGCCGGACCTGCGCGTCCTCGACGCATCCTTCTATCTTCCGGCGCAGAAGCGTGACGCCGATGCGGAATATGCCGCCGGGCATATTCCCGGCGCGATCCGCTTCGACCAGGACAAGATCGCCGATCACTCGACGAACCTGCCCCACACGATCCCCTCGCCCGATTATTTCGCCGCGGAAGCCGGCAAGCTCGGCATCAGCGAGAATGATCGCATCGTCGTCTATGACGGCATCGGCATGTTCGCCTCGCCGCGCGTCTGGTGGCTGTTCCGGGTGATGGGCGCAAAGAACGTCCTCGTGCTCGACGGCGGATTGGATGGCTGGAAGGCCGACGGACGACCGCTCGAAACCGAAATGCCACGCTATGCACCGGCAACCTTCAAGACGAATTATGATGCCAGCCGCGTCGTCCATCTCGACCAGATGCGCGATATCGTTTCGAGTGCGGCCCTGCAGATCGCCGATGCCCGCAGCGCCGGCCGTTTTGCCGCCATCGAGCCGGAACCGCGTGCCGGCATGCGCTCCGGCCATATGCCCGGCGCCCGCAGCCTGCCATCAGGCATCTTCGCCAATCAGGGTCGTTTCAAATCGTTGCCGGAACTGAAGCAGACCATCGAGGATGCCGGTATCGACCTTTCCAAGCCAGTCGTCACCTCCTGCGGATCGGGCATTACCGCTGCCATCATCACGCTGGCGCTGGAATCGCTGGGGCATACCGACAACAAGCTCTATGACGGCTCCTGGAGCGAATGGGGCAGCCGTGAGGACACGCCTGTCATTACCGGCCCGCCGGAACCGGTCAAAGCCTGACGCCCATGGGAAAGACGCCCGTCTCGCTCAAGGCCCATATCACGCGGCTTGAAATGGTTGCGCCGCCGAAGGCAAGCCTGCCTGTACCCGTCAATATCCAGACGGCAATCATGCGCGCGCCCGGAATTCCGCTCGCCTTCTATCGCTATCTCTATCGGCAGGTCGGCGCACGCTGGCAGTGGGTCGATCGGCTGCGGATGAGCGACGAGGAGCTGGCCGCCACGCTGCATGACAAGCGCAACAATATCAGTGTTCTCTATGTCAACGGCGCACCGGCCGGCTTCTACGAGTATCTTTGCGAGAACGATGATACGATCGAGCTTTCCCATTTCGGGCTTTTCGAGCACGCGCTCGGCCTCGGCATCGGCAAATGGTTTCTGCTTCAGGCGCTTTACGCCATCTGGACGCTGAACCCGAACAAGGTCACGACGACCACCAACAATCTCGACCATCCGCGCGCATTGCAGCTCTATCAAATGTTCGGCTTCTCTCCCGTTTCCACGGGAACCGGGATCGTCAGGCCACTGAGCGACAAGGAACTACTGGAACTAGCCAGAAGAAGCTGATTGCATTGCACCCGAACCCAGGCCTTGCCGATTTCAGGCAAGAATCGGGTGGCTTGGCTGAGCTTCAGCGCAGACACTATGGCAAAGCTCACGAGGAGATTTGCCATGACCAATATTCAGTTTTCAGCCATGCCGACTGCAGATGCAGAAGCGCTGTGGAGCGGCGGCGGCGACGCCTATGATCGTTTACCGGAGACAATGATTTCCGATGGTCCGGGCCATCCCTGCCGTCACTGCCTGCGGAATATCGGCGCTGGAGAAGAACTGCTCGTCTTCGCCTATCGGCCCTTTCCGGAACTGCAGCCCTATGCCGAGACCGGACCGATCTTCCTGCATAAGCAGCCCTGTCAGCGCTATTTTGCCGACGAAATTCTACCTCCCGTCCTGACCACGAGCCCGGATTTCATCGTCCGCGGCTATGGCGAGAACGACAGGATCGTTTATGGCACCGGAGCGGTCACGCCCATCGAGAAAATTCCCGCTTATGCTGCCGAATTGCTTACGCGGCCGGGCATTGCATATGTGCATGTGCGCTCGGCGCGCAACAATTGCTATCAATGCCGGATCGACAAAGTAGAGGCGCCGGCCTTTGCGGAAGCCGGCACCCTGATCTGACCTTGGGTCAGTTGCTTTACGCTACGTTCAGCGCGCTCTCCGGGGCTACGGCTTCATAGCCCAAGGCCTCGGCAACCGGCTTGTTGGTGATGCGCCCGCGGTGGATGTTCAGGCCGTTGCGCAGATGCTTGTCCTCGGCAATGGCGCGCAGGCCGCGATCTGCGAGCGCCAGACCGTGGACGAGTGTTGCATTGTTCAGCGCGTGAGCAGAGGTGACGGGAACAGCACCCGGCATGTTGGCGACGCAATAATGCACGACGCCGTCAACGACATAGGTAGGGTCGGAATGCGTCGTTGCATGCGAGGTTTCGAAGCAGCCGCCCTGGTCGATGGCAACGTCGACGATGACCGAGCCCTTCTTCATGCCCGATAGCATTTCGCGGGTAACGAGTTTCGGCGCGGCAGCACCAGGGATCAGCACTGCACCGATGACGAGATCGGCGGAGAAGACTTCTTCTTCCAGCGCCTGGATGCTGGAATAGCGCGTATGGATACGGCCATTGAAGATGTCGTCGAGCTGGCGCAGGCGCGGCAGTGACTTATCGAGAATGCTGACATCGGCGCCGAGACCGGCAGCCATCTTGGCCGCGTGCAGGCCGACGACACCGCCGCCGATGATGGCGACCTTGGCCGGGAGAACGCCGGGCACGCCGCCGAGCAGGATGCCGAGGCCGCCATTGGCCTTCTGCAGCGCAGTGGCGCCGGCCTGGATCGACAGACGGCCGGCAACTTCGGACATCGGCGCCAGCAGCGGCAGGCCGCCGCGATCATCGGTCACCGTCTCATAGGCGATGGCCGTGACGCCGGAGGCGAGCAGGCCCTTGGTCTGTTCCGGATCTGGCGCGAGATGCAGGTAGGTGTAAAGAAGCTGACCGTCGCGGAGCTGCACCCATTCCGAGGGCTGGGGCTCCTTGACCTTGACGATCATGTCGCACTTTTCGAAGATATCCTTGGCCGAGGCGGCGATCTTCGCGCCAGCAGCCACATAGGCGGCATCATCGGCACCAATGCCGGCGCCCGCCTTCGTTTCCACCCAGACTTCATGGCCGTGGGCGACATATTCCCTCACAGAAGCCGGCGTCAGACCGACGCGATATTCATGGTTCTTGATTTCCTTCGGGCAGCCGACACGCATTCGCGTTCCTCTCATTTTATGTCCGCATTCCGCGGAGCGTTTTCTTACCCCTAAATCCAAGCACCACGGCCACGAAATGTCCTTGCAAAGAGGATTTGCCTTGATGCGAAGTTTCGAAGATTATTGTGTCACTTCTCCATTTTTCGAAGGTTCTTCGAATGTCTGACCTCGATAATATCGATCTTGCGATTCTGAAGGCGTTGCAGATCAACGCGCGTATCACCAATGCGGAGCTTGCCAACAAGGTGGGACTGTCGCCTTCCGCCTGTTCTCGGCGGCTCGACATTCTCGAAAAGAGTGGCGTCATCAGCGGCTATCATGCGCGGGTTTCGCATAAGGCGCTCGACTACAAGATGATCGCCATCGTGCATATCTCGCTATCCGGCCAGTTCGCCAAGACGCTGTCGGAATTCGAGGCGGCAGTGAAGCGCTGTCCGAACGTGCTCGTCTGCTACCTGATGTCCGGCGAGTACGACTATATCCTGCGGGTCGCCGCACGTGACCTGGAAGATTATGAGCGCATCCATCGAGACTGGCTTTCGGCATTGCCACATGTGGTGAAGATCAACTCCAGCTTTGCGCTGCGCGAAATCATCGACAGGCCGAATGTCGGCCTCTGAGCCCTTGCAAAGCGACCAAAACCCTGCCCTAGCTTGGCTCTGCGGGCATCTCCGCTTCAACGGCAAGACATGAAATCCAAGACCCACGGCTATATCTTCCTGCTTTTCGCGCTCACCATCTTCTCGGCGCAGGACGCAATCTCGAAGCATCTTGGTTCAACCTATTCGCCCATCTTCGTGACGATGGTGCGCTATTGGGCTTTCGGTCTGTTCACCGTGGTCCTGGCCGCAAGGATGCGCGGCGGCATCGCTGCCACCGCCCGCACAAAACATCCCTTTCTTCAGTTTTCGCGCGGTGTTCTGCTTGCCACACAGGTGGTGCTGGCAATCACCTGCTTTGCGCTGATCGGCCTTGCGCATTCGCAGGCGATCTTTGCCGCCACCCCTATCATCGTCGCACTGCTTGCCATTCCGCTTCTCGGCGAGAAGGTCGGCTGGCGCCGCTGGACCGCGATCGGTGTCGGGCTTCTCGGCGTGCTGCTGATCCTGAAGCCGGAAGGCGGATTTTTCGATGTGAATCTGCTTCTCGCGGTCGTTTCCTGCTTCAACTTCGCGCTTTATGTGATCGCCACGCGTTACGTGAGCCGTCAGGATTCGGCGATGACGAGCTTCTTCTATACGGGTGTCGTCGGAGCCGCCGTCATGACGCTTGCCGGGCCTTTTTATTGGGCTCCGGTCCATGGATGGGACTGGATCTGGATGCTTGCGGTTTGCCTGACCGGCACGTCGAGCCATTATTTCCTGATCCGCGCCTATGACGCTCTCGATGCGGCCGCGGTCCAGCCGCTCACCTATATCCAGCTCGTCTACGCCTCCATTCTCGGGGTGCTGATCTACGGGGAAACGCTGACGCTGAACATGATCCTCGGCTCGCTCATCGTGGTCGCGGCGGGTATCTTCACCGTCTGGCGCGAACATGTCGTGGCGCAGCGGGCGGCCGTGCAGAATTGAGACTTTCGGCGCAATTTTAGACAAGCGCCTAAAGGCATTTCAATCTTCCGCGCCTATGCTTTTCCCGAATTCTTCATGGGGACAAGCATGACACGTAATCTCAAGATCACTGCCCGGACGGCTGACCGCAAGAACTGCCGCGTCTACGGCAAGATCCGCTATATGAACAGCCAGGTGGATGCCCGCATCCTCGATCTTTCCGCCACGGGTGCAGCGCTCGAGGTCAAGGCGCCGCTCTATGCGGCCTCCGGCAGCAAAGTGCGCATCGAAGCCGAGGATCTCGGTCTGCTCGACGGCGTCGTTCGCTGGAAACACAATGGCCGCGTCGGCATCCAGTTCGACGTGAATTCCAATGCGCGTGCGCTCATTGCGTCCTATTTCCGCTTCTTCCATCGCGACGTGCCGCGCGTTCGCTAAGGCTTTTCAAAACGATGCCGCCGTTGCGGCATCATTGTTGCCCTTCTGTCATTTTCGCGATGTACTCCTTTGCCAATCATCCTAAGTTCAGCGAACCGGGTGATGCATGATGTCAAAAGGAGTTGCCATGTCTTCCATTTTCGATGTGCCTACGATGAGCCGCCGTTCCCTGCTCGGCGGTCTCGCCGCCACTTCCGCTCTCGTGCTGCTGCACCCATTCAGCGCCCGCGCTGCCGCAAACCAGGCGCATCTGCGGCTGATGGAGACGACCGACATTCATGTCAACGTCCTCCCCTATGACTATTATGCCGACAAGCCGAACGACACGATGGGCCTGTCGCGTACCGCAACCATCATCGACACAATCCGGGCAGAAGCCGTCAACTCGCTGCTGATCGACAATGGCGATGTGCTGCAGGGCAATCCGATGGGCGACTATATGGCCTATCAGCACGGCATGAAGGACGGCGATATCCATCCGGTCATCAAGGGGATGAACACGCTCGGCTACACCGTCGGCACGCTTGGAAACCACGAGTTCAATTATGGCCTGGACTTCATGTTCAAGGTGCTGAACGGCGCGAACTTCCCCTTCGTCTGCGCCAACCTGACCAAGGGCCAGCTCGCCTCTAACCCGAAGCAGGACGATCTGTTCTTCAAGCCCTACATCATCGTCGAAAAGCAGATCAAGGATGGCTCCGGCAATGAAAGCCCGGTCAAGATCGGCTTTATCGGCTTCGTGCCGCCGCAGATCATGCTGTGGGATATCAAGAATCTCGAAGGCAAGGCGCAGACCCGCGATATCGTCGAAGCCGCCAAGGCCTGGGTGCCGGCCATGAAGGAAGCCGACGCCGATATCGTCATCGCGCTTTCCCACTCCGGCATCGACGGTTCCGCCCCGTCCGAAAAGATGGAAAATGCTTCGCTGCATCTTGCCGCCGTCGAGGGCATCGACGCGATCTTCACCGGTCACCAGCATCTTGTCTTCCCCGGTCCGAAGGCCTGGGATGGCATAAGCAATGCCGATCCGGTCAAGGGCACGCTGCACGGCAAGCCCGCCGTCATGGCCGGCTTCTGGGGCTCGCATCTCGGCCTGATCGATCTGCTGCTGGAAAAAGACGGCAACAGCTGGAAGATCGTCGACTTCACCTCCGAGGCGCGGCCGATCTACCATCGCGACGACAAGAAGAAAGTCGTTGCAGACGTCGCAGACAAGAAGGAAGTCGTCGAGGCTGCCAAGGCAGAGCATGAGGCAACGCTTGCCTATGTCCGCACGCCTGTCGGCAAGACCTCCGCGCCGCTTTATTCCTACTTTGCGCTCGTCGCCGACGATCCGTCGGTACAGATCGTTTCACAGGCTCAGACCTGGTACATCAAGCAGATGCTGGCGGATACCCAGTTCAAGGATCTGCCGGTTCTCTCCGCTGCAGCCCCCTTCAAGGCCGGCGGCCGTGGCGGCGCCGACTACTATACGGATGTTCCGGCAGGCGATATCGCCATCAAGAACGTCGCCGACCTCTATCTCTATCCGAATACGGTTCAGGCCGTCGCCATCACCGGTGCGCAGGTGAAGAACTGGCTGGAAATGTCCGCCGGCATGTTCAACCATATCGAACCCGGCGCGAAGGACGCGGTCCTCCTCAACAAGGACTTTCCGTCCTACAATTTCGACGTCATCGACGGTGTGACCTATCAGATCGACCTGTCGCAGCCGCCGAAATATGATTCGTCGGGCAAGGCCGTCAATCCGGACTCCAACCGAATCCAGAACCTTGCCTTCGAGGGCAAGCCGATCGATCCAGCCCAGAAATTCGTGGTCGTCTCCAACAACTACCGTGCCGGCGGCGGTGGCAGTTTCCCGGAAATCGCCTCCGACAAGGTGATCTTCCAGGCGCCGGATACCAACCGCGACGTCATCGTCCGCTATGTCCATGATCAGGGCACGATCAACCCGTCCGCTGACGCCAACTGGACTTTCAAGCCGCTGCCCGGCACGACCGTCGTGTTCGAAAGCGGCCCGAAGGCCAAGCAGTATCTTGCCGACGTCAAGAGCGTGAAGATCGAGGATGCCGGCGAAGGCGCCGAGGGCTTCACAAAATTCAGGCTGGTTCTCTAAAGCCGCAGGGCGCGGTTTCTTCAACCGCGCCCTTTTCGCTCAAGCAGTTTCTGCCTCAGCTTCGATGCGACGACGAAGCAGGCCGAGTTCGGCCGGCGGCTTCTTTTCGATCCGGCGATATTGCCTGCCATCGCGGGTGCGGTGGACAAGCCCGAAATCGAAAAGCTCGCGGCGCAGCAGTGCCGAATCGCCGAAGAGATGCAAGCGCCTCAGCAAGTCGCTGATTCCGCGCTCCGTCAGTTCCGTATCCGCCGGTATTTTCGACCACAGGAACCACAAGCAAAGCTCCTGCAGCCCCCTCCTGCCCGGCCAGCGGATCAATCGACCATCGCCATCAAAATGGCGCGATGCCTTCAGCACGCGGTCTTCATTCGGCAAAGGCTCGGGATCCAGCTTCAGGCTCCAGTCCTTCAGGACCGCAGCGGACTGCGCCACGCTGCGGAAATGCTGGTAGTTGCGATAACCCGCCGCGCGGGTCAGCAGATTGAGCATCTCGACATGGCTCGGCTTGTCAGCGAGCGCTTCGATCTGCTTGCGGAGAGATTTGGCAAAAGCCGAGAGATCGGCGATTTCCATTGGAAAGATAGATCTGGTCACGTCTTATCCTCAACGCGCCGTTCCCTGAAAAAGGTGTCGGTGGTCGCCGGCTTTCGACTTCGGCACAGGACAAGTGCTGATGATCTTTCCAAAGCAGGTTTAGCTTCCCTTGCGGGACGGCGACGCCTCGGTGAACTGCAGACCGTGACGCCGTTATAGCAAAGGCCGGAAACCCGTCAACTGTGCGGCTATTCGGCGGCTTCGGGAATGGCATGCAGCCCGTCAATGCCCAGCATGTTGATCATTTCGCCATGGCTCGGGCACATGGAGAGCCGCCGGCGAAAGGCTTCGACCAGCCATTGCCCGGCAGGGCCTGGCGGGTTGGCCGCCTTGCGCATGGCGTAGATCGGGTATTCGCCCTGCTCGTAAGCCTCCAGCTTGATGGCGACCAGATTGCCCTTCATGATGTCCTCTCCGACGACCGAAACCGGCAGGCCACCCCAGCCGAGACCGCCCTTGATGAGCTGGTGCTTGGTCGCAATGTCGCTGACACGCCATGTCCTGTAGGACAGGACGTTGAAGTCCCGTCCCTTGGTCAGGCCGGAGGCATCGGAAACCACAAGCTGGATCTCTTCGCGCACATCAGCCAGCGTCAGCGGACGGCCAATGCTCGCCAGCGGATGATCAGGTGCGACCACGGGAACCATGAACGAGTAGCCGATCTTTTCGGCCACAAGCGAATCGTCCTGCCTCACAAGCGCCCCGCCAAGCCCAATATCGGCCTTGTCGCTCATCACCATGTCCATGACCATGCCGAGCTCGCCGACATTGAGGTTGAGGGCTACGCCCGGGAATTTTTCGCGGAACTCGCGCAACACCATCATGACGGCATTGGCAGGCACCATGACACTGATTGCCAGAGAAAGCTCCGCCTCCAGCCCCTGCTTGATGCTTTTCACGCGAGCACGCATGACTTCGAGGTCGGCCATCAGCCGGCGGGCGTCCTCCAGCATCGCCTTGCCGGCATCCGTCAATTTCGGCTGGCGAGCGCCGGAGCGTTCGAAAAGTGGCACCTCAAGCTGGGCTTCCAGATTGGCGATCGTATAGCTGATCACCGACTGTGCGCGGTTCAGCACGCGCGAAGCGGCCGAGAAGCTGCCTGTTTCGGCGACCGTCAGAAAAACCTGCAATTGATCCAGTGTCGGGTTGGGAAGCATCTTCCATCCAATCCATCGATAATTTTGATCGACATTATCCCAGTTTTTTCGATAGCGGGCCAGCCTTATTTCTTCACTCGAACACAGCGGTTTGCCGCTCCCAACCGGCCGCTGAAACCCAATTCGAGAGGAAATTCAACCATGTCTTCCATTCTTCTTCTGACGTCCAGCCCGCGTTCGGAATCCCTTTCCACGTCGATCGCTGTCGAGCTCGCCGACAAGCTCCGGAGCCAGAACCAGGGCAGCGTCGTCGTTCGTCGCGACCTCGCCGCAAATCCGCTGCCGCATATTGATGACCTGTTCACTGCTGCCATCCGCAAGCCGCCGGAAGCCCGTACGGCTGAGGAAGCTGCTGCCGTGAAGACCTCTGATGAGCTGGTCAACGAGCTTCTTTCCGCCGACAGCATCGTCATCGGCACCGGCCTCATCAACTTCAACATCTATTCGTCGCTGAAAACCTGGATCGACAACGTTGCCCGCGCAGGCCTTACGTTCAAGTACACCGAAAGCGGCCCGGTCGGCCTCGCCACCGGCAAGAAGGTCTATGTCGTTCTCGCCTCCGGCGGCGTCTACTCCCAGGGTCCGGCCGCCGGCATGAACCATGCCGTCCCGTATCTGAAGTCGGTTCTCGGTTTCCTCGGCATCACCGATATCGAAACCATCTATGTCGAGGGTCTCGCCTTCGGCCCGGAAGCAGCGGAGAAGGCCATCGGCGCTGCCAAGTCGCGCGTCGAAGAGCTCGCGCTTGCTGCTTAATCCGTGAACTAAAAAGTTCCACTCGATGGGGCCGGCGCGATGCCGGCCCTTTCATTTTCCCGCGAAGTCATCGGTGAAGGAGCGGACCGTTTCCAGGATTTCGTTGGAGAGCTCTTCGTCGTCGACAATGCGTGCGAGGCCGACGGCGCCCGTCATCAGGCTGGAGAGGATAATCGCCTTGCGACGTGCCTGCGCTTCATCGGCCGCTGCCACGCGTCCGGCCATATTTCCCAGATTCGCCTTCAACTGATCGGTCGCAAGCGAACGGCATTTCTCGCCGCTACGGGCAAGGTCGGCGCTCAGAGCAGCAAAGGGGCAGCCGCCGCTCACGTCCTCGCGATGATGCGGGCTCAGATAATTGGCGGAATATTCCGCCATCGAAATATCTGCGGGCGCCCTGCCCTGCGAACGCACCTTCGCCTCCCAAGAGCCGAAAGCCAGTTTCATGGCTTCGGCCACCATCTCGTCGCGCGACGCAAAATGCTTGTAGAAACCGCCGACTGTCAGCCCCGCCTCATTCATCAGATCGGCCACGCCGAGCCCTTCCAGTCCTTTCTCTCGCAGACGCTTCGACGCGATCCCGACGATCCTGTCGTGCGTCTTCTGCTTTTCCAGTTGCGAATGACCCATCGAAAATCTCCCTATATGCGGACTTGACTCATGTGGATTATCACAATAATCCTCATAGATATCGATCATAATCCAGATCGGGCCATTTTCCAATAGGAGCCATTCCATGCGTCTCAAGAACAAGATCGCGCTCATTACCGGCGGTAATAGCGGCATCGGATTTGCCACCGCCAAGGTTTTCGTTGCCGAGGGCGCGAAAGTCATCATCACCGGCCGCAATCCAGAAACGCTTGCCGCAGCCGAAAAGTCACTCGGCGGCGACATTCTGGCGCTGAAGATCGACCTCACCGACGTTGCGGCGGCGGAGAAGGCCTTCGCCGAGGCCGCTTCAAAGGTCGGCAAGTTCGATATCGTCTTTGCCAATGCCGGCATCGGTGGCGCGACGCCGCTCGGTCAAACCTCGCTGGAACAGTTCGAGAAGATCATCAGCACCAACCTGACCTCCGTCTTCTTCACCGTCCAGTCAGCGCTGCCGCATCTGAACGACGGCGCATCGATCATTCTCAACGGCTCGGTCCATGCTGTCCTCGGTGCACCGGGCTGGTCGGCCTATGCCGCCACGAAGGGTGCCGTGCGCTCCATGACGCGCAATATGGCCTCCGAGCTTGCGCCGCGCGGCATCCGCGTCAATCAGGTGACGCCGGGCGGCACACGCACTCCGATCTGGTCACCCTATGCGCAAACAGCGGATGCGATGACGGCACTGGAAGAAAAGCTCGGGAACATGAGCGCGCTCGGCCGCATGAGCGAAGCAGACGAGATCGCAAAGGCCGCGCTCTATCTCGCCTCTAGCGATTCCAGCAATGTCACCGGGATCGAAATTACCGTCGACGGCGGAATGACGAGCGCTCCCTCCGGCGCCAAGATTTTCCGCGCCGCCTGAGCGCGCGGAAGCTAGCTGACTTTCACGACACCGGAGCGGCCGATGACACAGTTGCGGCCGCTCTTCTTTGCCTCGTAGAGGCGGCTGTCTGCCGCCGAAAGCACGGTCGTGAAGCTGGTACCATCTTCGTCGGCGGTTGCAACCCCTATGCTCACCGATACCGACGCATCATCGGGCGTCTTCACACTGGTCACGATCGTCCAGCGCAGGCGCTCGGCGAGCAGCAAGCCTTCCTCATGGCCTGTACCGGGGCAGACCGCGACAAACTCTTCGCCGCCGAAGCGGAAGATGCGGTCGCTGGAGCGCAGCGTCGTTCCGAGCCTTGAGGCAATGGCCTTCAGAACCTCGTCGCCCTGCAGATGGCCGAAGCCATCATTGACGTCTTTGAAATGGTCGGCATCGATGATGAGAATGGTCGCGTACTGGCCCTGCCGCAGCGCCTCGCGTACCATCAGCGGCGCTTCCAGTTCCAGGCGGCTGCGGTCATAGACGCCGGTCAGCATGTCGCGGCCGGTGCGCTCCAGAAGATCGTTATAGCGCTCGCGGAATGTCAGATCGCCGAAGAGGTCGCTGATCGAGCGGGCCGAGGCGGCAACGCCGTCCCGGCGGATACGGTATTCGTAGATGGCAAACATCAGGGAATAGAGGCAGACGGCCAGCATCTTGGCTTTCCATCCGGCCCAGAAGGCTGCCATCGGAACACCCACGAAATAGTGCAGGCCGCTGAAGAAGAGGATCTGGTCAAAGGTCAGAAGCACGAGGCCCGAGATCATGAAGCGCAGCACCACGCGCCGGCGCATGAAATCGCCAAGCTTCTCGTAGAGCAGAATGATGCCAAGCGAGTCGAGGTAGAGGATTGCCGTTCCCCACACCATCAGCCAACCCATTTCCTTCAGGAAATCGATATCGGCCGGATGCCCGGGCGACAGCTCCAACGGCTGGTGAAGCTGCAGTACCCAGGCAATGGCGACGGTCAGGAGATTACCGAGAAACAGACCATAGATCGGCTGGCGGACGGTCGCCGCATCCTCCTGCAGGTAGAGCATGAGGATCATCATCAGCTTGCCGGAAAAGAAGATCGAAGAACCCGGCGATACGTTCCCAAACGGCAAGGCAACATAGAAGACCGCAGCAAGGTAGGTCTCCATGAAATGCATGACGCCGAGCGCAGTCAGGAAGACGCCCAATCCGAGGCGCTGGCGAAAATGCAGGAGACTGACCATCAGCACGAAATAGCCGACGGCTTCGACGATGAAGAGCGCGGTGTTTAAGAGTTCCATCACCGCCCTCCGCCGGCAACAGGACCGCGCGAGAGAGCCACAGCTGCGGCGGATCTTCTGGTCAATCGTCCGGAAAGCTCAAACACAAGCGGCGCCCTGCAAAACCTGCAGGCGCCACCTTCACCATAATCCTTTAAGATTAGGTGAGGAAACCAGCAGTTTCCGTCACCGAAATGCTGTCATAGTTTTGAAAAACAACGGGAAATGTCAGCTCGGACAAGGCTTTTCCGGCTAGCGGGCGCTCAGACCTGCCGAAGCTTCTCGCCATCGCCGAAAAGAGAGGGGCCGTGCTGGTCGATAATCTGCTGCGCCTTGCGCACCGTGCATTCGATCGCATCATCGGACGAGGAGAAGAGATCTGCGCGGATGAATTTGCGCACGAGAACGTCCTCACCGACTTTCTTCTCGATGCGGCCGGCCAGACGATACTGGCCGCCTTCCTTCTGCGGCTCGGCATAGATGGTACAGTCACCATAGAGCTGCGGCTCGCCGGAAGGACCTGCAGCCGCCTCGCTTGAGGATTTGCCGCCGCCGGAGAAGACCGAAAGAATGTTTGAAAGGAACGAAGCCATAATCCGCCTTTAACACGCAGTGCTGTTGACGCAAAGTCAAATGATCAGGTTTGCGACGATCTCGTTTTCGGTGATGTCCTCGAAGCCCATGCCTGATCTTTCGAAATTGGCGACCAGCGTCGCGAAGTTCTCTGGCGCCGTCGTCTCGATGCCGATCAGGATCGAACCGAAATTGCGTGCCGATTTCTTGAGATATTCGAAGCGGGCGATATCGTCATGCGGTCCGAGAAGATTGAGAAAATCGCGCAGCGCGCCGGGACGCTGGGCAAGGCGCAGGATGAAGTATTTCTTCAGACCGGCGTAGCGCATGGCTCTTTCCTTGACGTCGGGCAGCCGCTCGAAATCGAAATTGCCGCCCGAGACGATAGCAACGATCGTCTTGCCTTTGATGGCCTCACGATCCATGGCAGCGATCGCCGTCAGCGACAGGGCTCCAGCCGGTTCCAGCACAACGCCTTCGACGTTCAACATCTCCTGGATGGTGACGCAGATGGCGTTTTCTGGCATCAGCCTGACCTGTTCGGCCGAAAAACTCTTCAGCGCTGCGAAATTCAGGTCGCCGATGCGGGCGACCGCTGCACCATCGACGAAATTGTCGACCTTTGGCAGCGTCACCACCTGCCCCGCCTCGAGGCTGCGGCGTAGGCTCGGCGCGCCGGCAGGCTCGGCAAAGACGAAATCGGATTGCGGCACGATGCCATCGAGAAAGCCGGTGACACCGGCGGCAAGGCCGCCGCCGCCGACCGGCAGGACGACCATATCCGGTATTGTTCCCTCGGGAAGCTGCTGCATGATTTCCGCGGCGACCGTCGCCTGCCCCTCGATGATATCGGCGTGGTCGAAGGGCGGCACCATGACGCCGCCGATCGCCTCCACATGATCGCGGGCGGCCTGATAGCACTGGTCGAAGAAATCACCGATGAGTTCGATGGTGATGAAGCCGGCGCCGAACATGCGGGTCTTGTCGATCTTCTGCTGCGGCGTGGTGACCGGCATGAAGACGACGCCCGGTACGCCGAAATGGCGGCAGACGAAGGCAAAGCCCTGCGCGTGATTGCCGGCGGAGGCGCAAACGAAGGTCTTGCCGCCCGCGCCCTCGGCAATCGCCTTGCGGAAGAAATTGAAGGCGCCGCGGATCTTGTAGGATCGCACCGGCGAAAGATCCTCACGCTTCAGCCAGATATCGGCACCGTAGCGGGCGGAAAGGTGATCATTGAGCTGCAGCGGCGTCGCGGGGAAGAGGCTGCGCATCGCCTCTTCGGCGCCTTCGACATCGTATCTTGTCACGGGCGTTCGTCCATTCTTCAAAATCCAGACGCCGCTATGACACAGGCAACCCGCAGAAAGAAGCCCGTTTGCGCCATTTGCGGTTCGCCCGATGAAAGGCTTCCTTAAGGGCGTCGTCAGATTGCACCCAAGATCCAGATCACGTGGACGGCTTTTAACTTGATGACGCACGGCAATTGCTAATATGACAGCATGATGACACCCAAGATCGCAAAGCCGCTGGCGTGGCTTCTTCTCGCCTTCATCCTGTTCGTCACAGTTTCACCGATCGAATTGCGACCCCACACGATCGAGACACCGGATATTGACCGTGCCGCTGTTTACCTGGCGGCTGGACTGGCTTTCGCTCTTGCCTATCCAAGACAATGGAAAACGGTCGCCGCGCTGCTGATCTTCGGTGCCATCGCGATCGAATATCTGCAATATCTATCGCCGACGCGGCATCCGCGTCTTCACGATGCAGGAGTCAAGGCGATGGGCGCTGCACTCGGCCTCGCCGCCGGCTGGGCCTTCAACAAATGGCGGGAGGCAAGAACCGTGGCGAATGCCGCCGCAGAATTTGCCAGACGCTGACCATAAACAAAGACGTTAAAGTCCGCGCAGTTGCAAGGCCCAGAAGAACAACGGCACCGCTGCCACTGCCGTTCCCAATAGCAGGAGGACACTCATCTTGAAAAGTCTGATGCGACGCGCCCTTGCACCATTCCAGTCGTAAACCATCGCCTTACTCCCACTAAGACAACACTTACTCAACCGCACAGTGCCTACATTTTTTGCACCGTTGAAACCATAGACAAGCGCTGCCTATGGTTTATTCACATTATACAAGCATATTCGAACGGATTTTTAAAGATGGCGCGAGCGACGAGGATCGAACCCACGGGAGCATCCCAGAAAGATGCTCGCTTCTGTCACAACTCTACCTCTTAAGTCAGCGCTCAGTATCAAGCTGCTGCGGGGCGCTTCGATCGCGCCGCCCTCGCTTCAGGATACCTTGAAAGCATACTCTCGAGTATCAAGGGGACACTCACGTTCACCGGCGGTACAAACGCCGAGCGGCAACCACGGATATCTCGCTGCGCCAATCCACGGCTTTCTTGTCGCGGTGTTGCGGGGATCTGGCGCTGCCAACTGTCGAGAGATATGGAATTCAGCCAAGGTTCCTGCGTTTCTCCAGGTCGCTGGCCGTTGAGACGATCTCGCCGGCACCCGCCTTGATCAGCCCCTCGCGGATATGCTGCGTATCGGATTCTTGGGTGTAGTGCAGCGTAGCGAGGAACGGCTCGATGCTGAAGTCGGGCGCAAGCGCTTTGACCTGCTTCACATGTGCGGATGCGGCAATATCGTCGCCGAGCCAGCCATAGCAGGCCGCGACGAAAGCGTGCTGGACGTGGTCCATGGCGGAAAGATGCATGAAGGCCTCGATCGCCTCGCCATATTGCCGGGCGGTGAAATGGGCCTTTCCGAGGTGACTCCAAAAACGTACCGGATGATGCGGATTGAGCCGCATGGCCTTGCGGATCCATTCGACTCCTTCTTCCGGCCGTCCGAGCCAGGTCAGCAACTCACCCTGCTGAACCACCACCAGGTCGTAATTGGGGTTGAGCGAGAGGGCGCGCTCCTGATGATATCGTGCCGTTGTCAGCTGGTTGTTGTTGACATTGACCGCGGCGAGAATGCGATGCACGTCGGCGTCGTTGTCGTCGAGCGCAAGCGCCCGCTCCAGCTCGGAATTGACTTGCGCCCAAGCCGCATCTTTGTCACTGCACCAGCCATTCACCCAGGCCTGCCCGAGGATGCAAGCCCGCCAGGCATGGGCATGCGCATAGCCTGGGTCGAGTTCGATGGCCCTGTCGATCAGCGCCTGGGCTTGCTCATTATCCGAGGCGCTGCTTCTATGGTGCAGCACCTTGGCCGCGAGCGCACATTCGTAGGCGGCCATGTTTGCCGGCTTCGTGCGGGCGAGTTGGTCTCGCTGGGCCGCCTCGACGCGCCCGGGAAGCGTGGCGGCGATCGCGGCCGTCACCTCGTCCTGGATGGCGAAAATGTCGTCGAGTTTGCGGTCGTATTTGTCCGCCCAGACGTGGGCATCGTTGACCGCATCGATCAACTGGACCGTGACGCGCACCCTGTCGCCGATTTTCCGTACGCTGCCTTCGACCAGGTACTGGGCGCCGAGCTTCTCGGCCACCTCGCGCACATTGACGGGTTGGTTCTTGTAGACGAAGCTGGAGTTGCGTGAGATGACGAAGAGCTCGTGGCGACGCGACAGTTCGGTGAGGATATCCTCGGTCAGGCCGTCGGCAAAGAACTCCTGCTCGGGATCGCCGCTCATGTTGTTGAAGGGAAGAACGACGATCGTGGGTTTGGAAGCGGCCCGCTTGCCGTCGGCGGCATCCGCCGCCCGCGCCAGGACGGTGTCGTCGACCCCGACCCGGTAAAGGTGAACCGGACGGCTGATATTCTTCAGTGCCTTCTCGCCAAGGTCCTCGATGGCCACTTCGAGTCGGTCGGCTATTTGCGTCGCCACCGCGGCCGTAATGCAGATGCCTCCGACATCGGCCAGTTGTTCGACGCGCGCGGCAATGTTCACACCATCGCCGAAAATGTCATCGTCGTCGAAAATGATATCGCCAACATTGATGCCGATCCGGAATTCGATCCGTCGATCCTGCGGCACGTCAGAATTGCGCCGCTTCATGCGCTGCTGGATTTCCACGGCGCATCTCACAGCGTCGGTCACGCTCTGGAATTCGACCAGCATACCGTCGCCCGTCGTCTTGATGATGCGGCCCTCGTTCTTGGCGATGGCAGGGTCGATCAACTCTATCCGGTGGGTTCTGAGGCGGGCGAGCGTGCCTGCTTCGTCCGCCTCCATCAGTCGGCTATAGCCTGCCATGTCGGCCGCCAAGACTGCTGCTAGTCTTTGTTTCATCGATTTGCCAACAAAGGATTCGCCATGACCAGACCGGAATTGGCGGCCTCGGCCTATTCTACCTCAGGCCGTTGCGATCTCCTATCTAAATTAGCGTCCACTGATGATACGAGGCGGGCAAAGCAGCCAGCGCTTTGACATCCGTGAACATAGATGAGGCCTATACTTTCTTTGCAAAATCGACCATGTCTGCAAGGCAACAAGCAGTCCGGGAGTTTGCTAGAAATCCATCCAACAACGTTATGGCCTGTTTGGCCTAGTCTCCGCGTCCGCGCCCCGGCTGCCCCTCCCCCAGGAAATATCGGGATTTCTGTTCGAGGGAGGATAAGCTGCTTTTCAAACGATAATTCAATGTGGTGCGAGCGACGGGGATCGAACCCGTATAGCCTAAGGCCGAGGGATTTTAAGTCCCTTGCGTCTACCAGTTTCGCCACGCTCGCGCGCCGTCCAGATCAACGACTTAGGCGGATTCGTCAAGTTTTTGTTTGCAGGACAACCTCTGCGTTTTGCGAAACCTGCCGATAACTTTATCCCAAAAATAAAACGGCGGCCCAAGGGACCGCCGTCTCAGAACGTGATTGTGGCGAAGCTCAAGCCAGTTTTGCAGCAATCTTGGCGACGTGCGCGCCCTGATACTTGGCAGCTTCGAGTTCGATTGCCGAAGGCTGACGGGAGCCGTCGCCGTTGGTGATGGTGGATGCGCCGTAGGGCGAGCCACCCTTGACTTCTTCCGTACCCATCTGGCCCTGGAATGCATAGGGAAGGCCGACATAAGCCATGCCCTGATGGAGGAAGGTCGGGACGAAACCGAGGATCGTCGACTCCTGGCCGCCGTGCTGCGTTGCGGACGAGGTGAACATCGAGCCGACCTTGCCGACGAGCTTGCCGGTGAACCACAGGCCGCCCGTCTGGTCCCAGAAGTTGCGCATCTGCGAGGCAACCGTGCCGAAACGCGTGCCGGCGCCGACGATGATCGCATCGTAGTCAGGCAGTTCGTCGACGGTGGCGATCGGCGCCGCCTGGTCGAGCTTGTAGTGGGAAGCCTTGGCGACTTCTTCGGAAACCAGTTCCGGAACGCGCTTGACGACAACGTCAGCGCCGGCGGACTTTGCGCCTTCGGCTACGGCATAAGCCATGGTTTCGATGTGGCCGTAAGCCGAGTAGTAGAGGACGAGGACCTTCGCCATTGTTATCTCCATCAAAGGACTGATTGAATTTCGTGACCTCGACCGTTCTAGCAGGGCATCCGGTTCAACATAGTCCCGCCCCGAAGAACTCACTGTTCACCGCCTATAGACGAAATTTCACTTGCCGTTCCATTTTCGATTGAACGGGCTTCCGCTTTGCCGTTTGCAAAGCGGTCAAACGGCGCTACCTATTTCCAAGCTTCACACACGGAAATATCCCCATGAGCAATGAGACCGTCGTTACCGCCGCCATGCTAGCCATCGGCGACGAGCTTCTTTCCGGCCGCACCAAGGACAAGAATATCGGCCACCTCGCCGATATGCTGACCATTTCGGGCATAGACCTGAAGGAGGTGCGCATCGTTGCCGACGAGGAGGATGCAATCGTCGAGGCGCTGAACGCGCTTCGCGGCAAATACGATTATGTCTTCACCTCGGGCGGTATCGGGCCGACGCATGACGATATCAGCGCGGATGCCGTCTCGAAGGCTTTCGGCGTGCCCTGCGAGCATGATACGGCGGCGATGGCGCTCCTTGCCGAAATGTATAAGCGCCGCGAAATGGAATTCACCGAGGCCCGCCAGCGCATGGCGCGCATGCCGCGCGGTGCTGCGCATATCGCCAACCCGGTCTCCACCGCGCCCGGCTTTGTCATCGGCAATGTCTATGTGATGGCCGGCGTTCCGCAGGTCTTCCAGGCCATGGTCGACAATGTGCTGCCGACGCTGAG
>Ga0102588_1000562_pt1 | contig 38044 bp, 33 predicted proteins | sample AraplaMF_Col_mMS_FD_76854 | JGI IMG/M metagenome (GOLD analysis project Ga0102588, IMG submission 76854) | Arabidopsis root microbial communities from the University of North Carolina, USA - plate scrape MF_Col_mMS (SPADES assembly) (version 2) | ecosystem: Host-associated > Plants > Roots >...
AGGTAGCAAAGGGGCCTTCGCACACGGAGCCTCACCGTCACCCCGGCGCACGCCGGGGTCCACGGCCGCGGTCATCCTGCTCGCGACAGCTCAGCCGCCACCACCGCCACCGCCGCCATGGATGCCGCCCTTCGTCAGCGCGGCCGGATCGAGCAGCTTTGCGAGCTCGGCCTTCGACAGCCCGGTGGTTTCGAGCGCCACGTCCATGATGGGGCGCTTCTCTTTATAAGCCTGCTTCGCCGTCGCGGCGCCCTTCTCGTAACCGATCACCGGGTTGAGCGCGGTGACGAGGATCGGGTTCTTGTCCAGCGCGGCACGGACGTTATCCTCGTTGACCTTGAAACCGGCGATGGCCTTGTCCGCGAGCAGCGTCGTGACGTTCGCGAGGATCTCGATCGACTGCAGCAGGTTGTACGCGATCACCGGCAGCATGACGTTGAGCTGGAAATTGCCCGACTGCCCGGCGATGGCGATCGTCGCGTCGTTGCCGATGACCTGCGCGGCGACCATCGCGGCGGCCTCCGGAATCACGGGGTTCACCTTGCCCGGCATGATCGACGAGCCCGGCTGCAACGCCGGCAGCTCGATCTCGCCCAGGCCCGCGAGCGGGCCCGAGTTCATCCAGCGCAGATCGTTGGCGATCTTCATCACCGCCACCGCGAGCGCACGAAGCTGGCCGGACAGCTCGACCGGCGCATCCTGCGCGGCCATGCCGGCGAAGTAGTTGTCGGACGATTCGAACTTCACGCCGGTGAGCTTCGTCAGCTCGACGGCCACCGCCGGGCCGAACTTCGGGTCGGCGTTGATGCCCGTGCCGACCGCGCTACCGCCCTGCGGGAGGCGGCGCGTGCGCTTCAGGGTGTCGTTGATGCGCTCGATCGCGTCGCCGATCTGGGCGGACCAGCCGGACAGCTCCTGACCGAACGTGATCGGCATGGCATCCATCAGGTGGGTGCGGCCGGTCTTGACGACCTTCTTGAGCTCCTTCCCGCGCGCGTCGATGGTCTTGCGCAGGTGCTTCAGCGCGGGCAGCAGCTTTTCGCTCGTCGCCAGCGTGGCACTGACGAGGATCGCCGTCGGGATCACGTCGTTCGAGCTCTGGCCCGCGTTGACGTGATCGTTCGGGTGAACCTTCTTTCCCCCCGCCTCGGCGAGGTGGGCGATCACCTCGTTGGCATTCATGTTCGAGCTGGTGCCCGAGCCGGTCTGGAAGACATCGATGGGAAAATGCTCATCGACCTCGCCGGAGGCCACCCGCGCGGCGGCGTCGCGGATCGCCTTGGCGGACGCCTTGTCGAGATGGCCCAGCTTCACGTTGGCCTCGGCGGCCGCCGACTTCACGAGCCCCAGCGCGCGGATGAACTCGCGCGGCATGGCCAGCCCCGACACCGGGAAGTTATCCACGGCCCGCTGCGTCTGCGCCCCGTAGAGGGCCTTCGCGGGTACCTTCAACTCGCCCATGCTGTCGCGTTCGGTACGGAACTTCGTCATGCGGAGAACTCCGGGGTGGGGATGACGCCATTGTAGGAGCGAGCCTCGCTCGCGACATCTTTTCGCGAAAGAGCCCGGATCTGGCGCGCCAGCTCCCAGGCCCGGCCTCAAAAGCTGTCGTACCCTGAAGGGCATAAACGCGCGAGGCGCGCTCCTACAAAGGCCAACCTGCCGGCACCCCGCTATAATCGCCGATTGACCGCCTCGCCCCAGGAACCGCCCCATGTCCCACGCCACGCTGACCGCTCTCTCGCCGCTGGACGGCCGCTACGCATCCAAGGCCGGCCCGCTGCGACCGATCTTCAGCGAATTCGGGCTGATGCACCGTCGCGTGCATGTGGAAATCCACTGGCTGCTCGCCCTCGGCGCGGCGCCCGGCATCGTGGAACTGCCCGCCTTCTCGTCGGACGCCGTCACCCGCCTGCTGGCGATCGCCAACGATTTCTCGGCCGAGGACGGCGAGCGCATCAAGGCGATCGAAGCCACGACCAACCACGACGTCAAGGCGGTCGAGTACTTCATCAAGGAAAAGATCGGTAACGATCCGGCGCTCGCCCAGGCGAAGGAATTCGTCCACTTCGCCTGCACCAGCGAAGACATCAACAACCTCGCCTACTCGCTGATGCTGCGCGACGCGCGCGAGACGGTGCTGCTGCCGGCCATCGACCAGGTGATCGGCACCCTGCGCACGCTCGCCCACGAGCACGCCGGCCTGTCGCTGCTGTCGCGCACGCACGGCCAGACCGCGTCGCCGACCACCATGGGCAAGGAACTCGCGAACGTCGTCGCGCGCCTCGAGCGCCAGCGTCGCCAGCTCGTCGCCATCGAGATCCCGGGCAAGATCAACGGCGCGGTGGGCAACTACAACGCGCACGTCATCTCGTATCCCGCCGTCGACTGGCCTGCCCTCGCCGCCAGCTTCGTCGACGGCCTCGGCCTCACGTTCAATCCGTACACCACGCAGATCGAACCGCACGACGGCATCGCCGAGTTCGCCGACGTGCTCCGTCGCATCAACATCATCCTGATCGACCTCGCCCGCGACATCTGGGGCTACATCTCGCTGGGCTACTTCCGTCAGGCGCTCAAGGCGGGCGAAGTCGGCTCGTCCACGATGCCGCACAAGGTCAACCCGATCGACTTCGAGAACGCGGAAGGCAACTTCGGCCTCGCCAACGCCCTGCTTGGGCACTTCGCCGAGAAGCTTCCCATCAGCCGCTGGCAGCGCGACCTCACCGATTCCACGGTGCTGCGCGCCCTCGGCACCGCGTTCGGCCACTCGCTGGTCGCGCTCGAATCCCTGATGAAGGGCCTCGGCAAGCTCAACGTCAACGCCGACCGCATCGCCGCCGACCTCGACGCCAGCTGGGAAGTGCTCGCCGAAGCCGTGCAGACGGTGATGCGCCGCTTCGGCCTGCCAGAGCCGTACGAGCAGCTCAAGGCGCTGACCCGCGGCCAGGGCATCACGAAGGAATCGATGCGCACGTTCATCGACGGCCTCGACCTGCCGGCCGACGCGAAAAAGGCGCTGGCGGAGCTGACACCAGCCAGCTATATCGGCCTCGCCGATAAGCTCGCCAAGGCGATCTGACCCACGCATCCAGTGTCAAAACGAGAAGCCCGGCACAGCCGGGCTTTTCATTGCCCGCCTTTCGGAATGCCTCCATGGACCAAGATGTTCCGGTCAGGTACTGTCTAAGCAGGCACAAGGAAGAACGAATGACTCACAGGACCATAGGCGCTGTTGCCCTGGCTATGCTCGTCGTAGCACCTCTGCACGCGTCCACTGCCGATAATGGCACGACCCAGGCACTTCGCAAAAAGGCGCCCGTCGGGCTCACGGAATCGTTCTATCACTGCGTCAGCGACGCCGCCTCGGACAAGAACAGACTCAGCGGATGCATCGATACTGAGAAAGAGGTGCAGGACGGCCGACTCAACAAGGCATATAAAGCACTGACGGCGCGCCTTGACCAGCCCTCGAGAAATAGCCTGCGAACGGCCGAGCGAGCTTGGCTGGACTACAACGATAAATCCGTTGCCCTTCAGACGAGCCTCGGGCGTAGCAGCCCGATCAACGACCTCGACGTTGCGACTAGCGAACTCTTCCGCTACTGCGTCCAAGCGAACGAACTTGAGCACTACTTATTTGGACTCGGCGATTAAGAATCCACAGGAGCGTCGAATGGGCGTAAGAATCCTAGTTCTAGGTGCGGCTGTACTGATAGCAACCGGTCTCCCGGCTCAGGCAGCAGAGACCAGGACTACACAGGCAATGCGGAACGGCGCGCCGAAAGGCCTGACCGAGTCATTCTTCAGATGCATAGATGCCGCCGGCCTCAGCGAATCAAAAATCAGCAGCTGCATCTCGACCGAAAAAAAGGGACAAGACGCCCGGCTAAACAAAGCCTACGGGGTTCTTATGACAAATCTTGACCCTGAGGCGAGAGATTCAGTGCGTGCCGCGGAACGCGCCTGGCTGGACTTCAACACGAAGTCGGTAGTCGCGGAAACGGCGATCGGTGGAGCGAACCAGGTGGCCAACATCGACGTATCTCAAGCAGAACTTTTCAGGTTCTGCGAGCGCGCCAACGTGCTCGAGGATTATGTCTCATCCATTGGCAAATAAGCAGACAGCCAAATTCAAGGAGGAACCATGCCAGGCCCTGATACGCGAGATCCAGATGCTCTCTCAGGTGCGATGTTTTTTATCGTCGGTCGTGGGACAGAGGGCGGTGCGGCATCGTACCGCCTGAGCGTCGCGGGCGTAGCTGACAACACGTGGGGCGACCCTTCGCGCGTCAAGGACAACAGCGGCTATTCGATTGGAACCATACAAGTGGACCTGGGTCAGCGAGGCACGTGGTCGCTAGGCTCGGCCGATGGGTCGTACGTCCCGGGAACGCAGACCTACGTCGACGCCATCATCGACCAGTCAGCCGCATACGCGCGAGAGGAAGGAAGTCCATTCCCCGAAAATCGCGCAGCCCTGCGATCAAGCCTTCTGACGCATGGCAACGGTCAGAACGGCCGATCCACCATTTCATTCATCGATTCCGAAACCCGTGATGCCATCAACAACTGGGCATCATCGGAGAGCGGAAAGCAATGGATTCACTCCAACGTGGACTTCCCGCAGATAAGGAACGCCACCGAATCGGCTGCGCAAATGGTGGATACCTATGGGAGGAGTATTACTGACGAGCATCGGCTCGAGACGATCGCGATTCTCGCCAAGACAGCAAATCAGTACCCAACTCAGCTCCCAGCGTTTAAGCGGGTACTCGAAAATGGCGGCACATACGACGACATCATGAGCACCGCTCTCGACATCAAGTCGCGCCACAGAGCGTACGCCGGGCCTGAAGCTGCCGATGTCGCTGCGCAGTACAAGGCCGCATTCGCTGCCCCGGAGAGATCGGCTGCACTTGAGCGCGCTCAGACAAAAGTTGCCAGCAAGACTTTCGATCCCTCGTCAATGACCGACGATCCCGACCTTCGCGAGGCGCTAAGCGCGATCGGTCAGAACGCGACACGGCGTGCGCCGGATTCCTCCAGCTCTCTCCGCCAAGGCTCTTCGGGCGAGTCCGTGCGAGCCCTGCAATCTCAACTGAACGAGCTCGGCATCACCGACTCGCACGGCCGCGCGCTGGTTTCTGATGGTAGCTTCGGACCATCCACTCGAACAGCGGTCGAGAATTTTCAGCGGACCCATGGGTTGCAGACTGATGGGGTAGCTGGCACGGATACCCGAGACGCGCTCCAGCACCACCTCACGCGAGCGCATGACATCTCGCGCATGAGCCTGAGCGACAGCCGCCATCCCGGCATGTCGCTCTACACCCAGGCCCTCGAGGGCGTACGGGGCATTGACCAGCAACGGGGCCGCGCAACCGACCTGGTCAGTTGCAACTTGGCGGGTTCGTTGGCCGTGGCGGCGTGCTCCGAGGGGATGCGCCGCATCGACCACGTCGTGATGAGCGAGGATGGGTCTCGGGCCTATGAAGTGCAAGGTGACCTGAAGTCGCCGTTCAAGGTGCACGCCAATGTCGACATGGCCCAAGCCGTGAACACCCCGCTCGAACAGAGTGGTACCGCGTTTATGCAGGCGGCCCATCGGCAAGCCGAGCAAGCGACAACCCAGCTGCAAAACCAACCCCAGGCGCAAGAGACCCCAAGTCATCAGTCTGCCATGCATCGATAGGGCGCGGGGGGGGGAGCCGCTCGTCAGAGCGGCTCCCCTAAGATCAGGCCGTCGTGCGCAATCGCACCCCCCACATTAAGTATTGGCGTCTGATGTGGTGTTGAGCGAGCCTCGGGCCATTACAATCCGGCCTATGGCCATCAAGACCCCCACCCGCAAGCCCCTCCCCATCGAAGTCCGCGGCTCGGCGTCGCAGCCGCTGGGCATGAGCACCACGCAGTTCCTGCGCGACTACTGGCAGAAGCGCCCGCTGCTCATCCGCAACGCTTTCCCGGATTTCGAAGCGCCGATCGAGCCAAACGACCTCGCGGGCCTCGCCTGCGAGGAAGGCGTGCTCGCGCGCCTCATCGTGCACGACGAGAAACGCGACCGCTGGACGGTGAAGAACGGTCCGTTCGACGAGGCCGAGTTCGGCAAGACACCGAAGCGTGACTGGACGCTGCTGGTGCAGGACGTCGACAAATGGGACGCCGACGTCGCGGGCCTGCTCGATGCGTTCGCCTTCCTGCCGAGCTGGCGCGTCGACGACATCATGATTTCCTACGCCGAAGACGGCGGTGGCGTGGGTGCGCACGTCGACCAGTACGACGTCTTCCTGCTGCAAGGCCTCGGCGAGCGCCACTGGGCGATCAGCGACGATCCGGATGCCCCGCTCGATTTCCGCAACGATATCGAGCTGAAGCAGCTGAAGACGTTCGAGCCCACGCACGAGTGGCTGCTCGAACCCGGCGACATGCTCTACCTGCCGCCCGGGGTGCCGCACGATGGCGTGGCGATCGGCAACTGCATGACGCTGTCGGTGGGCATGCGCGCGCCTTCGCAGGCGGAGCTCACCGGCGACCTCGCCGACTTCCTCGCCGAGCGGATGCCCGAAGAACTGCGCTACACCGATGCCGACCTCACGCCCGCGAAGCGCGCCGGCGAGATCGACACGGCGGCGTTGAACCGCCTGCGCCAGTCGCTGCCCTTCGCCGCCGCGCTCGACCGCGACCTCCTGGCGGACTGGTTCGGGCGCTTCATCACCCGCTACCGCAACGCGCAGGTCGCGGCGGCTCCGCCGAAGGCCACCACCGAGGCCGCCTTCGACAAGGCGCTCGAAGGCGGTGCCACGCTGGTGCGTCATCCGTTCGCGCGGATGGCCTGGGTCAAGGGCAAGAAGGATGCGACGCTGTTCGTCAGCGGCCATGCCTATGCCTGCCCCGCCGACCTCGCCGAGCGCCTCGCCGGCGAACGCGAACTCACCTTCGGCCGCGCCCCCGGCAAGGCCGAGAAGGCCGTGCTGCTGGCACTGGTCAACGAAGGCCAGCTCGGCGTGCGCAAGGGGCGCCGCCGGTGACCGCGACGGGCACCCCGCTGGTGGCGGAGGACAGGGCGGGCCTCGAAGCCGCCCACCTCCGGCTGCTGGCGGGCGCCCGATACCGCGTCGCCCTTTACCTTCCCACGATGGAACCCGGCGTGCTCGACAGTGAGGCCTGCCTCGCCGAACTGCGCCGGCTCGCCACGAGCGGTCGCCAGGCGCAGGTACGCCTACTCACGCACGACGCCGAACGCGCGCACCGCGAGGGGCATCGCCTCGTCGCCCTGGCCCAGCGCCTGCCCACGGCGGTCGCCATCCGCGTGCCGACCGACGAAAGCCACCTCCGGTACGGCTCGGCCTTCGTCACCGATCTTGCCGGTGGCTTTCTGTTCAGGCCCATCGCCGGCCGTTACGAGGCCCGCGGGGATCTCGATGCCCCCGGTGAGACCTCTCGCCTGACGGCATATTTCGACGAAGTGTGGGAGCGGGCCGAGCCCGCGTGGCAGATAAGACCACTGGGTATCTGATTGCCGCGAAATGTGGGCCGATGGGTTGGCGCGGTGCGGCGCCACGGGGCTATAATTAACGGATTCTTATGCCGCAGGCAGTCCCCACGTGCCGAGCGGCAGCCCGTCCTTTTCGTGTGTGCCGGTGGTGACGTGAGCGCAAACCTGATCCGCGAGTTTTCCGAATCTTCCCAACTCGCCGGCGGCAACGCCGACTACGTAGAGCAAGTCTACGAAGCCTGGCTCGCCGATCCCGGCGCCGTTCCAGCGGAATGGGACACCTATTTCAAGGGCTTCAAGGGCCGCGAGGCCGGCGACGTTCCCCACTCCGACGCCATCGCCCGTATCGAAGCCGCGCAGAAACAGCGCCGTTCCGCGGTCGCCGCACCGGCGGCGGGTTCGGCCGACGATGCCTACGCCCAGAAGCAGGCCGGCGTCCTCCGCCTGCTGACCGCCTACCGGTCGCGTGGCCATATCGCCGCCCAGATCGACCCGCTGGGCCTGACGGTCGCCGATATCGATACCCCGGATCTCGGCCTCGCCTTCCACGGCCTCTCCGATGCCGACCTCGACACCGAGTTCGACACCGGCACCTTCGCCGGCGGTGGCCAGCGCATGAAGCTTCGCGAGCTGCTCGCGAAGCTGAAGCAGATCTACACCGGCACCCTCGGTGCCGAGTTCATGTACATCTCCGACTACGACCAGCGGTCGTGGATCTACTCCCGTCTCGAAAAAGCCGCGGGCAACCCGGGCCTGCAGAAGGCCGAGAAGCTCCGCGTGCTCGAAGCGCTCACCGCGGCCGAAGGCCTCGAACGCTACCTGCACACCAAATACGTCGGCCAGAAGCGCTTCTCGCTCGAAGGCGGCGACAGCCTGATCCCGATGGTCGACGACGTCGTTCGCGCCGCCGGCGACAACGGCGTCAAGGAAATCGTCATCGGCATGGCCCACCGTGGCCGCCTGAACGTGCTGGTCAACATCCTCGGCAAGGCCCCCTCGCAGCTCTTCAACGAGTTCGAAGGCAAGTTCGAGCACGACGACAGCCCGATCCACACCGGCGACGTGAAGTACCACATGGGCTTCTCCGCCGACGTCAAGACGCCGAACGGCGGCGTGCATGTCGCGCTCGCGTTCAACCCGTCGCACCTCGAAATCGTGAACCCGGTGGTCGCCGGTTCGGTGCACGCGCGCCAGGCGCGTCGCGGCGATGCCGCGCGCGAGAAGTCGATCGCCCTGCTCATTCACGGCGACGCCGCCTTCGCGGGCCAGGGCGTCAACATGGAGCTGCTGCAGATGTCGCAGGTCCGCGGTTTCGCGGTCGGCGGCACGCTGCACATGGTGGTCAACAACCAGGTGGGCTTCACCACCTCGCGTCGCGACGACTCCCGTTCCACACTGTACTGCACCGACCTCGCCAAGATGGTCAACGCGCCGGTGTTCCATGTGAACGGCGACGATCCGGAAGCCGTGATCCAGGTCACGCGCCTCGCTTACGAGTTCCGCAAGCAGTTCAAGAAGGACGTCGTCATCGACCTCGTCTGCTACCGCCGCCACGGCCATAACGAAGCCGACGAGCCGGCGGCGACGCAGCCGCTGATGTACCAGGTGATCCGCAAGCGCCCGACCACGCGCGACCTCTACGCGCAGTCGCTGGTGAAGTCCTCGACCATCGGTGCCGACGACGGCCAGAAGATGCTCGACGACTACCGCGGCCGCCTCGAAAAGGGCGAGTCGCTGATCTCGATCGACCCGAACCCGCAGCGCGACATCTCGGTCGACTGGTCGCGATTCCACGGCAATAACCTGTCGATGGACGTGAACACCGGCGTGTCGCGCGACACCATGGGCAAGGTGCTCGACGCCCTGCTCGACATCCCGTCCGACGTCACGCTGCATCCGCGCGTCGCGAAGATCTACGACGACCGCCGCAAGATGGCCTCGGGTGAGCTTCCGGGCGACTGGGGCTTCGCCGAGAACCTCGCCTACGGCACGCTGATCGCCGAAGGCAACGACCTCCGCGTCGTGGGCCAGGACGCCGGCCGCGGCACGTTCTTCCACCGTCATGCCGTGCTGCACGACCAGAAGAGCGACGAGTGCTACATCCCGCTGCGCAAGGTCCGTGACGGCGCACGCGTCGAAGTCATCGACTCGCTGCTCTCCGAAGAAGCCGTCATGGCCTTCGAGTACGGCGAAGCCACGACGTCGCCCGACCAGCTCACCATCTGGGAAGGCCAGTTCGGCGACTTCGCCAACGGCGCCCAGGTCGTCATCGACCAGTTCATCAGCTCCGGCGAAGCGAAGTGGGACCGCCTCTGCGGCCTCGCCCTCTTCCTGCCGCACGGCTACGAAGGACAGGGTCCGGAACACTCCTCCGCCCGCCTCGAGCGCTTCCTGCAGCTGTGCGCCATGGAGAACATGCAGGTCTGCGTGCCGACCACGCCGGCCCAGGCGTTCCACATGATCCGCCGCCAGCAGGTGCGCCCGGTGCGCAAGCCGCTGATCGTGATGACGCCGAAGTCGCTGCTGCGCCACAAGCTGGCCGTGTCCTCGCTCGACGAACTGGCCAACGGCAGGTTCCAGCTGGTGATCGGCGAGCATCGCGATGTCGCGGTCAAGAAGGTCAAGCGCGTCGTGCTGTGCTCGGGCAAGGTCTACTACGACCTGCTCGAAGACGCCGAAAAGCGTGGCCTGAACGACGTGGCGATCGTGCGCGTCGAGCAGCTCTACCCGTTCCCGCGCCCGGAAGTCTCGGCCGAACTGGAAAAATACCCCTCCGTGAAGGAAGTGGTGTGGTGCCAGGAAGAACCGATGAACCAGGGCGCATGGTTCCAGATCCGTCATCACCTGCAGGCCTGCATCGGCCCGAAGCACAGCCTGTCGTACGCCGGCCGTGCCCGTTCGCCCTCGCCGGCCGCCGGCCACCTCAACACCCATATTGCCGAACAGACGGCGCTCGTCGAACAGGCGCTCGTCGCGCCGGTCGGCACCGATCACGCAGCGGAGTAAGACAAGCATGTCCATCGAAGTCAAAGTCCCGGTTCTGCCCGAGTCGGTCTCCGACGCGCTCATCGCCACCTGGCACAAGAAGGCCGGTGATGCGGTCAAGCGCGACGAGAACCTGCTCGACCTCGAGACCGACAAGGTCGTTCTCGAAGTGCCGGCGCCGGTCGACGGCGTGCTGAAGGAAATCAAGTTCGAAGAAGGCTCCACGGTCACGAGCAGCCAGGTCATCGCCGTGATCGAGGAAGGCGCCGCCGCTGCCGCGCCGGCTCCGGCCGCCGCACCGGCCGCCGCTGAAGCACCGAAGGCCGAAAAGACCGAAGCCGCCGCGCCGAAGGGCGTCGACGAGCTCTCGCCCGCCGGCCGCCGCGTCGCGGTGGAAGAAAACATCGACCCCTCGAAGGTCGCCGGCACGGGCCGCGACGGCCGCGTGACCAAGGAAGACCTGGTCAACGCCGGCAAGGGTGGCGCCGCCGCGCCGGCCGCCGCCGCACCCGCCGCCAAGCCGACCCCGGGTTCGCGTCCGGAAGAGCGCGTGCCGATGACCCGCATCCGCACCCGCATCGCGGAGCGCCTGATGCAGTCGAAGAACTCGATCGCGATGCTCACTTCGTTCAACGAAGTGAACCTCGCCGAGGTCGTGAAGCTGCGCAAGTCGCTGGGCGAGCAGTTCGAGAAGGCCAACGGCGTCAAGCTCGGCTTCATGAGCTTCTTCGTCAAGGCCGCCACCGAAGCGCTGAAGCGCTATCCGGTGATCAATGCCTCGGTCGACGGCAGCGACATCATCTATCACGGTTATCAGGACATCTCGATCGCCGTGTCGACCGACAAGGGCCTCGTGACGCCGGTGCTGCGCGACGTTCAGGACATGTCGTTCGCCGACGTCGAAAAGGGCATCATCGGTTACGCCAAGAAGGCTCGCGACGGCAAGCTCGGCCTGGACGACCTCCAGGGCGGCACGTTCACGATCACCAACGGCGGCACCTTCGGTTCGCTGCTCTCCACGCCCATCGTGAACCCGCCGCAGAGCGCCATCCTCGGCATGCACACGATCAAGGAGCGCCCGGTCGTCGAGAACGGCCAGATCGTCGCCGCGCCGATGATGTACATCGCCCTGTCGTACGACCACCGGATCATCGACGGCCGCGACGCCGTGCTGTTCCTGGTCGACATCAAGAACCAGCTGGAAAACCCGCAGCGGATGCTGCTCGGCCTGTAAGGGCCGGTTGACCGGGAAATGTGAAGGCGGGAGTCGCGAGACTCCCGTTTTCATGTTCCGACCCCATATTGGGCGGTAGCGAATACCGCAGTGACATCCGGAGCTAAGCAATGAGCGACAAGTTCGACGTCATCGTCATCGGTGCCGGCCCCGCGGGCTATGTGGCCGCGATCCGCGCCGCGCAGCTGGGCCTGAAGACCGCCGTGGTCGACGCCTTCGTCGGCAAGGACGGCAAAGCGGCCCTCGGCGGCACCTGCCTCAACGTGGGCTGCATCCCGTCCAAGGCGCTGCTCGACTCCTCGAAGCAGTTCCACAACCTGACGCACAACTTCAAGGATCACGGCATCACCGCCGAGAACCCGAAGATCGACATCGGCACGTTCATCGGCCGCAAGGACAAGATCGTCAAGCAGTTCACCGGCGGCGTGACCATGCTGTTCAAGGCGAACAAGGTCACCTCGTTCTTCGGCAAGGGCAAGCTGCTCAAGGGCAACCAGGTCGAAGTCACGGGCAACGACGGCGCCGTGCAGACGATCTCGGCCACCAACGTGATCCTCGCGTCGGGCTCGGTGCCCATCGAGCTGCCGTTCGCGAAGTTCGACGGCAAGCACATCATCGACAACGCCGGCGCGCTCGACCTCACGGAAGTGCCGAAGCGCCTGGGCGTGATCGGTGCCGGCGTCATCGGCCTCGAGCTCGGCAGCGTGTGGAAGCGCCTCGGCGCCGAAACCACCGTGCTCGAAGCCCTGCCCAAGTTCCTGCAGGTCGCCGATCAGGACATCGCCAAGATGGCCGCGCGCGAGTTCGCCAAGCAGGGCCTCGACATCAAGGTCAACGCCAAGGTCACCTCGGCCGAGGTCAAGGGCGACGAAGTCCACGTCGGCTACACCGACAAGGACGGCGCGGCGCAGACGCTCGTCGTCGACAAGCTGCTGGTGGCCGTGGGCCGTCGCGCCTACACCGCCGGCCTGCTGGCCGACGACACGGGCGTGACGCTCGACGAGCGCGGTCGCATCGTGGTCGACGAACACAACCACACCGGCGTCGACGGCGTGTGGGCGATCGGCGATGCCGTTCGCGGCCCGATGCTCGCGCACAAGGGTTCGGAAGAAGGCGTCATGGTCGCCGAGCTGATCGCCGGCAAGCCGGGCCACGTCAACCTCGACACCGTGCCGTGGGTCATCTACACCGAGCCGGAAATCGCCTGGGTCGGCAAGACCGAAGAGCAGCTGAAGGAAGAAGGCATTCCCTACAAGACGGGCGCCTTCCCGTTCGCCGCCAACGGCCGTGCCGTGGCGATGAACGAAGGCATCGGCCAGGTGAAGATGATCGCCCACGCCGAAACCGATCGCATCCTCGGCGTGCATATGGTCGGCCCGGTGGTTTCCGAGCTGATCCACGAGTGCGTCGTGGCGATGGAGTTCAAGGGCTCGTCGGAAGACCTCGCCCGCATCGTCCACGCGCATCCGGCCCTGTCGGAAGTGGTGCACGAAGCCGCCCTCTCGGTCGACAAGCGCGCCATCCACAAGGGCAACTGATCGCCTGCGTGACCGAAGCCCGCTCGTGCGCATAGCATGGGCGGGCTTTGTCGTTTTCAACACCGCTGTCTTTACCCGAACGCACTCGCGATTCCGCGTCGCCGATACGATCGGCTCCCACCCTTTCGGTAGGGAGCTCGCTACCGAAGGGGTGGGAGCCGATCGCATCGGCGAGCTTTTCGTGACGAGTGCGTTCGGGTAAACACATCGGAGGATCCGTTCCATGCGTGACATCAAATCCCTCTGCGTCTACTGCGGCTCCAGCAGCGGTGCGCACCCCGAATACACCGAAGCCGCGTGGGCGTTCGGCACGCGCATGGCGCAGGAAGGCATCGCGCTCGTTTACGGTGGCGGCAAGGTCGGCCTCATGGGTACGGTGGCCGATGCGGTGATCGCCGGCGGCGGTCGCGTGATCGGCGTCATTCCGCGCCAGCTCGTCGAGAAGGAAGTCGCGCACACCGGCCTCACCGAACTGCATGTGGTCGAGACGATGCACCAGCGCAAGACGCGCATGTACGAGCTCTCCGACGCGTTCGTCGCACTGCCGGGCGGCTTCGGCACCATGGACGAGATGTTCGAGATGCTCACATGGGCCCAGCTCGGCCTGCACAGCTACCCCTGCGCGTTCCTCGATGTGCGCGGCTTCTACCGCAGCCTCGCCGCCACGATGGATCACATGGTGTCGGAAGGCTTCGTCAAGGCGATCCAGCGCGACCAGGTGTGGTTCGGCGAAAGCATCGACGCGGCGTTCGACTGGATGCGCCGCTACGAATCCACCTATGTGCCGAAGTGGATCACCGGCACGTCCGTCGACAGCACCCCCTGAGCGAGGTTCGTCATGCCCTCTTTCCGCGCATTCCGCATCCATCAGGACGACGCCGGCCACCGCGCCGGCATCGAGACCATGGACCTCGACGCCCTCACGCCGGGCGAGGTCCTGATTCGCGCCGAGTGGTCGTCGGTGAACTACAAGGACGCCCTCGCAGGCACGGGAAAGGGAAAGATCCTCCGGCACTACCCGCTGAACGGCGGCATCGACGTCGCGGGCACGGTCGTCGCTTCGGCGGATCCGGCGTTTCGCGAAGGGGACAAGGTGCTCGCCACCGGCAGCGGCCTCTCGGAGACACTGGACGGCGGCTATGGCGAATACGTGCGCCTGCCCGCCGCCTGGACGGTCGCGCTGCCCGTCTCGCTGACGACGCGCGAGGCGATGATCATCGGCACAGCGGGCTTCACGGCCGGCCTCGCGCTGCTGCGCATGACGGAGAACCGCCAGACGCCATCGCTGGGACCCATCGCCATCACGGGCGCCACGGGCGGCGTCGGCATGCTCGGCATCGACATCTTCAGCGGTGCCGGTTACGAGGTGCACGCGATCAGCGGCAAGGCCGACCGGTTCGACGTCCTGCGCGGCATCGGCGCCACCGAGTGCGTCGACCGCCACTCGCTGGCTTTCAGTGGCAAGCCCATGGAATCGGCCCGCTACGGCGGCCTGCTGGACAACGTCGGCGGGGCGACGCTCGCCGGTTTCCTGCCGGCGATCGCACCCTACGGCAACGCCGCCATCTGCGGCCTCGCCGGCAGCCCCACCCTGGCCACCACCGTCATGCCCTTCATCATCCGTGGCGTCAGCGTGCTCGGCATCGCCTCGGCGGGAACCGCGCGGGACGTGCGCGACGAGGTCTGGAAGCGGCTTGCCGGCGACTGGAAGCCACGCCATCTCGACACCATCTGCACGAAGGAAGTGGCACTTGAGGACGTGGCAACCGTGTTCGGCACCATGCTCGAGGGCGGTTCCTTCGGCAGGACGGTCGTCAGGATCGCCGGCTGATACCTGTCGGGACACGTTTGTGTTGTTGCACCATTGATACGGGCGCGGCGGCCGGTAGAATGAGCCCTCGCCAAGGGCGCCACGCGCGACGTTTTTTCGTCACCGCGGATCCGCGATGCCTGCCGGGACGGCAGGTATCACCAAAGAACACATCGGGCACCGACCCGGGGGAAAGTGAATGGCTCGCATCCTGATCGTCGACGACTCGCCGTCGCAGCTGCTGGGTATCAAGCGCATCGTCGAAAAGCTGGGCCACGAGGCCATCACCGCCGAAGACGGCGCCGCAGGCGTCGAAGTCGCCAAACGCGAAGTGCCCGACCTGATCCTCATGGACGTCGTGATGCCGAACCTCAACGGGTTCCAGGCCACGCGTACCATCAGCAAGGAAGAAACCACCAAACACATCCCCATCATCCTGGTCACCACGAAGGACCAGGACACCGACAAGGTGTGGGGACTGCGCCAGGGCGCCAAGGCTTACGTCGTGAAGCCGATCAAGGAAGACGAGCTGGTGGCGGCGCTTAAGGAACACCTGCCGGGCTGATGATAGCGTTTCGGTAGGAGCGCGCCTTGCGCGCGACCGCTTCTCGCCAGGAGCTCAGGGCCTGAGCTTTTCGCCTCAAAAGCTGTCGCGCGCAAGGCGCGCTCCTACAGATCGGTGCCTCAGCTGCGCCGCGGATCGAACCCCGCGAACGCATCCTTGAACTCGGCGTACGCGGCCTGCTCTTCGTGCGTTTCCGGCACGGGAACGCGGATTTCCAGCACCACGATCTGATCGCCCGGCTCCGCGCCCGGCAGGCCCCTCCCCTTCAGCCGAAGCTTGCGCCCCGACTGCGAACCGGTGGGAATGCGCAGGTCGACGTGCCCACCAAGTGTCGGCACCGGCACCGTGGCCCCCAGCGCGGCTTCCCACGGCGTGATGGGCAGCACATGGGTCACCGTCCGGCCGTCGAGGCGGAAGCGGCTGTCGTCGCGGATGGCGATCTCCAGCAGCAGATCGCCCGCCGGGCCGCCGCCGGCACCGGGATGGCCCTGCCCGCCGAGACGGATCGTCTGGCCCGACGTGATGCCGGCCGGGATCTTCACCTCGAGCACGCGCTCGCCGCCCGACGTATCGTTCAGCACCACGCGCGTCTTGCCGCCGTTGTAGGCGGTCTGCAGGTCGGTCTCGATCTTCGCCTGGATATCGCGCCCGCGGCGCGCCTGCTGCTGGCTACGGCCACGGCCACCACCGAACAGGCTCTCGAAGAAGTCGCTGAAGTCGCCGCCGCCACCGCGGCCACCCATGTCCCCGAAGTCGAAGCCACCGCCACCCTGCTGGCCCCAGCCCGGCGGCGGGCGGAACTGCTCGCCCTGCCGGTAGCCACCGGCGCGGAACTGGTCGTACTGGCGACGCTTTTCGGGATCCTTCAGGGCCTCGTTGGCCTCGTTGACCGCCTTGAATTTCTCCTCGGCGCCGGCGTCCTTGTTCTTGTCCGGGTGGTACTTGCGGGCAAGCTTGCGATACGCCGCCTTGATCTCGGCGTCGGTCGCTTCGGGCTTGACCCCCAGGGTCTCGTAATAATCCTTGAACTCCACAGGCTCTCCCGGGCTTGTGTCGAAAACCAAAAACGAAATGCCCGCGGCGGACAGCGTCCACCGCGGGCCAGACCACTAAGCTTAGGCGGTTTTAGACCGCAGCGTTAATGGCAATGCGACGCGGCGCGCTCTGGGCCTTCTTCGGAATCGCGATCTCCAGCACGCCGTTGGCGCCCGAGGCGGTGATTCCGTCGGCGTCGGCACTTTCCGGCAGCGTGAAGCTGCGCTTGAAGGCGCCGGCGACGCGCTCGACGCGGCTGAACTTGCCCTCCGCCTCGCTCGAGAACGCCTTGCGCTCACCCTTGATGCTGAGCACGTTCTTTTCCATCTGGATCTCGATATCGGCGAGGTCCACGCCCGGCACGTCGGCCAGGATCAGGAAGCGGCCGTCCTCTTCGCGGATATCGACGCGCGGAGCGAAGGCCGCGGCCGTGGTCGCCGGGGCGGCGATGTCGTTGCCGAAGAGCTGATCGAAGACATGGCGGACGTCGCTGCCGAACACCGGCGCACGACGGAACGAAACCTGACGAAGCTGGTTCATCTGTTTGACTCCCAAGAAGTTTTCCGGCCTCGTGGCCGTCTGGTATCCAACATATGAACGCCCTGGAGCGATTCAAGAGGGGAGCATGTCGTCGCTTCAGCCAGGCGGTCATCCCGTACACTCGGGGCTTTCCTCCACAAAGGACGTCCCCATGACCATCGCTGTCGGCGACCGCATCCCCGAGGCCACCGTCGCCACCTTCAAGGATGGCATCGAGACCCACTCCACCCTCGACCTGCTGGGCAACGGCAAGGTGGTGGTGTTCGCGGTCCCCGGTGCGTTCACCCCCACCTGCTCGAACAAGCACCTGCCGGGCTATGTTCACCACATGGACGACTTCGGGCAGCGCGGCGTCAAGGTGTTCTGCCTGTCGGTCAACGATGCGTTCGTGATGGATGCCTGGGGCAAGGAGCGCGGCATTCCGGCCGACCTGTACATGCTCGCCGACGGCAACGCCGCGTTCGTGAAGGCCCTCGGCCTCGAACTCGACGGCACCAAGAACGGCATGGGCATCCGCGCGAAACGCTTCGCGATGTACATCGAAGACGGCGTGGTCAAGGTGCTGAACGTCGAGGCACCGGGCGAATTCCGCGTGTCGTCGGCCGAGGCGATGCTGGAGGCGATCGACGGGTGATGTCGGGTTGACGGCTCGGCTTCGCCATCGCGTTTTGCTTGCGCGGTCGCGAAGAGCCGTCGGCCCTCACCCTCGCCGGGTAGGAGCGCGCCCTGCGCGCGACATCTTTTCGCGACGAGCAACAGGCCCTGTCTCTCACGGCCCCAACGGCGTCGCGCGCAAGGCGCGCTCCTACCACCTGCCTCGCGAAAACGATCGACCGTTTAGGTCGATCCCCTGCGGGCCTTATCCGCGCGAAGCCCTCGCCTCCACAGTCGCGGCGAGGGTGAGGGCCGACGGCTCTGCCGACCGCTGAGGCGAGCGTGCTCGTTGCAGTAGCCGCCATAGCGGCGAGCTTTTCTGTGGGAGCGGCCTTGGGCGCGATGGGTGCTTGCCGCGAACACCCATCGCGCCCAAGGCCGCTCCCACACGAGCAAGAGCTCGCCGCTATAGCGGCTCCTACAGGGACGCGGCAGCGATGTGGGAAGCCCGCTGGCGGGCGAAGGGTGCTCGCAGTATCGCTGAAGCATTGCCTCACCCCGGTGGGAGCCAGCCTGCTGGCGAATGGGTGCTCGTCGCAAGCACCCATTCGCCCGCCAGCGGGCTTCCCACAAAACCTCCCGGTGACTTGCCTACCCTCGGGTGGGAGGGCGCTCGACCTTGCTGCGAGCACCCATTCGCCCGCCAGCGGGCTTCCCACAAAACCTCGCGGTGACTTGCCTACCGTCGGGTGGGAGCGCGCTCGCGCGCGAATCGACCTCACCGCAAGCACCCATTCGCGCGCGAGCGGGCTTCCCACAAAACCTCCCGGTGACTTGCCTACCCTCGGGTGGGTCCGGCGTTTGCTGTTTGCAGCAGCGCGCCTCGGCGTCCGGCAGAGCCATCGGCCCTCGCCCTCGCCGCGACTGTGGAGGCGAGGGCTTCGCGCGGATAAGGCCCGTCAGGGGGCCGGCCACGATGGCCGGCCGTTTTCGTTGAGGCAGGAAGCCGAATCGAAAACCCCCGCGCGAAGACCGGTCGCGCCGGGGCGCAAGCCATCAGGCATGGCCGCGTCAGCGGCATCCTTTCCCAAGCGACGCCGGAGCTCGGAGCGGCGAGGGTGAGGGCCGATGGCTCTTCGCGACAGCGCAGCAAAACGCGAGGGCGAAGCCGAGCCGTCCCCCGCCGCAAAAAAAAAGGCCGCCTCGCGACGGCCTTCTTCTTACGCTTCAGTGTCGCCGTCTACCGGCCCGCTTTCGACCGGCGGCATGTCGGCTGCGGCTTCGCCTTCCGGCGTTTCGCCCTCGCCTTCGATCTCTTCCTCGGCCTCGAGACGCACCACGCCGATGAGCTTCTCTTCCTTCGGAAGCTTGATCAGGGTGACGCCCTGCGTGTTGCGGCTGAGCTGCGAGACTTCCGAGACGCGAGTGCGCACCAGCGTGCCCTGGTCGGAGATCAGCATCAGCTGCTGGGCTTCCGTGACCTGCGTGGCGGCGACCAGATTGCCGTTGCGCTCCGAGCACTGGATCGCGATGACGCCCTGCGTGCCGCGGCCCTTCTTCGGGAACTCGTCGAGCGCCGTGCGCTTGCCGTAGCCACGCTCGGTCGCGGTGAGGATATCGCCCTCGCCTGCCGCCACGATGAGCGACACGACATCGGCGTCATCGGCGAGACGCATGCCGCGAACGCCCGTGGCGGTACGGCCCATGGAGCGCACCGTGCTTTCATCGAAGCGCACCGACTTGCCGTTCGACGCGAACAGCAGGACATCGCTTTCGCCAGCGGTCATCGCGACGTCGACCAGCGCATCGCCTTCGTCGAGGTTGATGGCGGCCTTGCCCTTCTGCAGCTGGAACGCGAATTCGGTCAGCGGCGTCTTCTTCACCGTGCCCTTGCGCGTGGCGAAGAACACGAAGCAGCTCGGGTCGTAGTCGCGCACCGGCAGCAGCGCCTGCACCTTCTCGCCCTCGGCCAGCGGCAGCAGGTTGACGATCGGCTTGCCCCGCGCGCCCGGGCCGGCTTCCGGCATCTGGTACACCTTCAGCCAGTAGACGCGACCGGTGCTGGTGAACGTGAGCAGCGTGTCGTGCGTGTTGACCACCCACAGCTGCTGCACGACGTCTTCGTCTTTCAGTGCCGACGCCGAACGGCCCTTGCCGCCGCGACGCTGCGCGCGATAGAGGCTGGCCGGCTGACGCTTGATGTACCCGGTATGCGAGAGCGTGACCACGACGTCTTCCGGCGCGATCAGGTCGAGTACGTTGAGGTCTTCCTGCGAATGCTGGATCTCGGTGCGGCGCGCGTCGCCGTAATCCGTGCGGATCTGCTCGAGTTCTTCGCGAATGACTTCGAGCAGGCGCACCGGATTCTCGAGGATCTCGATGAGCCCGCGGATCGTGTCGAGGATCTCGCGATACTCGTCGGAAAGCTTTTCCTGCTCCAGGCCCGTGAGGCGATGCAGGCGCATCTGCAGGATCTCGGTGGCCTGGATCTCGGACAGCTGATAGCCGTCGTCGCGCAGGCCGTCGCGCGGATCCATGTCTTCCGGACGCGACGACGCGGCGCCGGTGGCGGCGAGCAGCGCCTTCACCATGCCCGGCTCCCAGCGACGGGCGACCATGCGCTCGCGCGCTTCGGCCGACGACGCGGAGGTACGGATCAGCTCGATCATCTCGTCGATGTTGGCGAGCGCGACCGTCAGGCCTTCGAGGATGTGCGCACGCTGACGCGCCTTGCGCAGTTCGAAGATGGTGCGACGGGTGACGACTTCGCGACGATGGCGGATGAACGCCTCGAGGATGTCCTTGAGGTTCAGCAGCTTCGGCTGGCCATCGAGCAGCGCCACCATGTTGATGCCGAACGTGACCTGCAGCTGCGTCTGCTGGAACAGGTTGTTGAGCACGACATCGGCCATCGCGTCGCGACGGATCTCGATGACGACGCGCATGCCGTCCTTGTCGGACTCGTCGCGCAGCTCGCTGATGCCTTCGAGCTTCTTTTCTTTCACCAGCTCCGCGATCTTTTCGATCAGGCGGGCCTTGTTGACCTGGTACGGCAGCTCGTGAACGAGGATCGTCTCGCGACCGTTGGCTTCGGTTTCGATCTCGGTGCGCGCGCGCACCAGGATGCGGCCGCGGCCCGTGCGATACGCCTCGACGATGCCGGACGAGCCGTTGATGATGCCGGCGGTCGGGAAATCCGGGCCCGGCACGTAGGTCATCAGGTCGTCGATGCCGAGCGACGGATCTTCGATCAGCGCCAGCGTGGCATTGATGACCTCGGTCATGTTGTGCGGCGGAATGTTCGTCGCCATGCCGACGGCGATACCGGCCGAGCCGTTGACGAGGAGGTTCGGCACGCGGGTCGGGAGGACCAGCGGCTCGTGCTCGCTTTCGTCGTAGTTGGGCCCGAAGTCGACGGTTTCCTTGTCGATGTCGGCCATCAGCTCGTGCGTGAGGCGCGCCATGCGCACCTCGGTGTATCGCATGGCCGCGGCGTTGTCGCCGTCCACCGAACCGAAGTTACCCTGACCGTCGACGAGCATGTAGCGCAGGGAGAACGGCTGCGCCATGCGGACGATGGTGTCGTACACCGAGGCGTCGCCGTGCGGATGGTATTTACCGATCACGTCACCGACCACGCGGGCCGACTTCTTGTACGGCTTGTTCCACGCGTTGCCCAGTTCGTTCATCGCGAACAGTACGCGGCGATGCACGGGCTTCAGTCCGTCGCGGACATCGGGGAGCGCACGCCCCACGATGACGCTCATCGCGTAATCGAGATAGCTCTGGCGCATCTCGTCTTCGATGTTGACGCGGATGACTTCTTTGGCGAGTTCTGCCATCAATCGGCTTCCTGGATGTTGCGTGAGTGCCCCCGCCGGCCACGTGGTTCGCGCTTCGCGCGACGCCGCCGACTCAACCCGTCGATGGTAGCACAACGCACGTGGAAATGACAGCTAAAAAGACCGTAAAATCAGTAACTTATGAGGTGGTCTTGGGCGCCCGGAAAAGCACCGCTCGCGCCAGTGCGAAATTCGCCACGGCGCCGGCCGCCGAGCCTGCCGCGACGGCCACCGCGGGCCACGCGTGGAGGCCGGGAAACAGCTTGAACGCGACCACGTAGACGCCGTTGTTGACGACCGCGCCAAGCGCCATCAGGCCCATCCAGTGCAACCATTCGGCATGGCGGCCGCGGCCGGAGTCGCGATGCGCGAACGTGTGATTGCGGTTCCACCACCACGTGACCGTGGCGGCGCTGAGGAACGAGACGACGCGCGCCGTGTACACGTTCCAGCCTGCGAGGCCGACCAGCCCCTGCGCGATACCCGCATCGACGCAGAGGCCGAGAATGCCGCCGATCGCGAACAGCGCGACCTCGCGGCGAAAGCGCATCACGGAAACATGATCCGCATCTGCTCTTCGTCGGGCTTCAGGATCACCCCGCGCTCGGTGACGATCGCATCGATGAGTTCGGCCGGAGTCACGTCGAACACCGGGTTCCACGCGTCCGCGCCTTCGATCACCGTGCGTGTGCCGCCCACGGAAAGCAGCTCGGTAGCGTCGCGCAGCTCGATCTCGATGTCCGCGCCATCGGCCGTGGCCATGTCGACGGTGGTTGACGGCGCCACGACCATGAACTTCACGCCGTGGTGGCGCGCCGCGATCGCGAGCTGATAGGTGCCGATCTTGTTGGCGGTGTCGCCGTTGGCCGCGATGCGGTCTGCACCCACGATCACCCACTTCACCTTGCCGTCCTTCATCAGGTGCGACGCCGCGGAATCCGCGATCAGGCGGGCCGGGATGCCGTCGCGCACGAGCTCCCACATGGTGAGGCGGGCGCCTTGCTGCCAGGGGCGCGTTTCACCCGCATACACCTGCTCGATGTGGCCCATCGCCACGCCGGCACGGATCACACCGAGCGCCGTGCCGTAGCCCGCCGTGGCGAGCGAACCCGTGTTGCAGTGGGTGAGCACGTGCGAGCCCGGCTCGATCAGCGCGGCGCCGAGCTCACCCATGTGACGGTTGGCGGCGAGGTCTTCGTCCTGGATCGCCTGCGCTTCGCGCTCGAGCGCCGCCGCGTCGGCGCTCTCGAGAATTCGCATGTTCATGCGATCGAGCGCCCACATGAGGTTCACCGCGGTCGGTCGGGCCGCTCGCAGCGTCGACATCGCCACGGGCAGGTCGACGCCCGCCTGCGCCGCCAGCACGACGCCCCAGGCGGCCGCGATGCCGATGGCCGGCGCACCGCGCACGGCGAGGTCGCGAATGGCGCGGGTGACGTCGTCGGCCGTGAGGCAATCGAACCAGATCTCCTCGGCCGGCAGGCGGCGCTGGTCGAGCAGGCGCAGACGGTCGCCGTGCCACTGCACGGCACGGATGGAATCGTGGGAGGCGTTGGTGTTCATCCGACAATTATCGCATGGGGCCGCCGCTGGCGCGGTGGATCGCCGATACGATCGGCTCCCACCCGTTGGTGGCGAATCAGCTACCGGAGGGTGGGAGCCGATCGTATCGGCGAATCGTCGTGCGTCAACGCTCGGGATCGGCGTCCGGCTGGTTCACGAAGACCAGCACGCCAAGCAACGCCATGTAGAAACGAAACGCGCCTTCCTGCCCGTTCCAGGTCTTCGACTGCCACATCGCGAACCACTCGCCGCCGACGACCATGAAGCCGAAGAACCAGACGAGAAAACCCATGGTGCATCCAGCGACGACCCAATGCTTGGCGCGCTGGAACGCGGCGCCGGTCGCGTGCCGCGCACGCCACAGGGCCAGGGCACCGACAAGAAGCAGCACACCCGTCGCGCCCTCGCCCGCGATGATCGACGCATAGCCCACATGCCAGAGTGCTGGCGTGTCGATCGCACGATCCCTCAGCGCATTACCCGGGAACGTGCTGTCCATCGACAGCACGTGACGCACGAAAGCGAAGTTCGACCCGTAATCCACGAGGTTGTCGTACGTGACGACCAGCGCGAAAGCCGCGAGCGCGAGCGCCATCGCGACCTTCGACAGACGCACGATCATCGGTCGGCGAGCCACGCATGGATGGCGGGCGGTACCTGCTTCTGCGCGCGACCCGAGACATAGATGCCGATATGCCCGCCCTGGAACGCGAGCGCGGTGTAATCGTCGCTGCCGATCAGATCGCCCAGCGGCGCCGACGCGGCCGGCGGCACGAGGTGATCCTGCTCCGCGTAGATGTTGAGCACGGGTTGCGTGATGTTCTTCAGGTCGATCGCACGACCGCCGATACGCGCCTCGCCCGACATCAGCTGGTTCTTCTGGAAGAAATCGCGTGTGAACTCGCGGAACGCTTCGCCCGCCTGATCGGGCGAATCGAAGATCCATTTCTCCATGCGCAGGAAATTCTCGAGCTCCTTCGGATTGTCGAGGATGTCGACGAGGCCGATGTATTTCTGCTGGTTCAGGCGTATCGGTTTCAACGTGAGATACGCGAAGTTCATGACGTCCGCGGGAATGTTGCCCACGGTATCGACGAACAGATCGATGTCGACGTTGCGCGCCCAGTGCGAGAGCATGTTGTCCGGCGTGTGAAAATCCACCGGCGTCACCATCGTGACGAGATTGCGCACTTTCTCCGGATGCAGCGCCGCGTAGCAGAGCGAGAACACCCCGCCCTGACAGATGCCGAGCAGATTCAGCGCATCGATACCGTGGCGCGCGCGAATGGCGTCGACGCAACGATCCAGATAGCCGTCGATATAGTCCTCGAGCGTAAGCCAGCGGTCCGCGCCATCCGGGTAACCCCAGTCGACCAGATAGACGTCCTCGCCCTGCGCGAGCAGGTTGCGCACCATCGAACGGTCTTCCTGCAGGTCGACCATCCACGGCGTGTTCACCAGCGCGTAGCAGATCAGCAGCGGCGTCTTCGAGGTCGGCGCCTTATCGCCCCTGAAGTGCCATAGCGTCAGCTTGTCTTCGGTATAGACCGCCTCGCGCGGTGTCGTGCCCAGCTCGATCGGTCCGACGCGCTTCAGCGCCTCCATGCCGGCTTCGAGCTTGCGGCGAAACGCGTCCATCTCGGCTTGCGCGCGCTGCGGATCGAACGGAAACGGACCCGGCGTCACGATGTCCGCGCCTTGCCGGATGCCTTGCCCGTTGCTGGCTTCGTCACCGCACTGGCAGCCTTCGCTTTGGCCGTAGCGGGCTTCGCCGCCGTTTTCGCAGCCTTCGGTGTCTTCCTGACCTTCGCGTCGCTCGTCGCACGCGTCGCGGCGTTTCGCGACGCCTTTGCCGCCTCACGCAGTTCGGCCACCTCCACGCGCAGCGCGTCCACTTCCGCCTTCAACCCCTGCATGTGACGCAGCTCGCGGCGCACCGCCTGCAGGCGCTCGCCAAGGCTGTCGACCTCGGTACGGGTGGGCATGCCCGCTTGGGTGGCGGCGCGCTCCACCTGCCGCTGCTGCAGCATTTTCAGGTGCATCTGCGCGTTCACCAGCGACGCGTATACCTCGCGGAACTCCGCCGAAAGCGCCGCCTCGGCGTAGCTTTCCTCGGCGAGATTCACCCAGCGATCGTAGACCGAGCGCATGGATTCGGCATCGGTCGGCGGCCCCTGCTCGCGCAAGGCCGCGTTCGCGCGCTCGTGCACGCCCTGCAGCAACGCCCGGTAACGCTGGTAATGCCCTGCGTAATCGATCCACGCGCGAATCAGCGCCTGCTGCTCTTCCTGCTGCTCGCGCGTGAGGCCGAATGCCGGCAGCGACAGCGCCTCGTTCGCCACCTTCGCCCACTCGTCGAAGCGCTCGCGATCCGGGGCCGCGGCGCCGGGCGGCGGGCCGTAGCCGAACGGCGGCATGCCGGGCCCGCCGTGTCCGAAGGAGGGCATGGCGCCACCAAAGGCGCCAGTCGGCGACGGGCCGCCCGAAAAGGCCTGCATCCAGTCGCCGAAGCCACCGAGGCCGGCGAACAGGCGTCCCATGATGTCGGCGTGCGGCATCGCGTCCGCGGGTGTCGCCTGTGGATCGAACTGCCGCGACCACGCCTGGACGCCTTCGCGGACCCACGCCTGATACTGATCGATGAAATCGTGAGGTTTATCGGACATGCGCCCATGGTACCGCGAGGTTGCCCGCTATCGCGGGATCGCCGATGCGGGCTTGTTGGGGATGCCACCGTAGGATTGCGGTGGGAGCCAGCCTGCTGGCGAAGGGTGCTTGCGGCAAGCTCCCTTCGCCAGCAGGCTGGCTCCCACCGAAAGGCTCGTCGACGGATAGGTGGCCGCGAGCACCCTTCGCGCGCCAGCGCGCTTCCCACAGGAAACCCCTGCCTCACGCCGACGACCGCGATGGCGAAGCCGAGCCGTCGATCCGCCAGAAACGAAGAGCCCGGCATCTCGCGATGCCGGGCTCTTCGTCACACCATGAGGCTGAGATCAGCCCGCGGTGCTTTCTTCTTCGGTGACGGCCTTCATCGACAGGCGGATACGGCCCTGCTTGTCGACTTCGAGGACCTTGACCTTGACGATGTCGCCTTCCTTCAGCTTGTCGGAGACCTTCTCGACGCGCTCGCTGGAGATCTGCGAGACGTGAACGAGACCGTCCTTGCCCGGCATGATCGTGACGAATGCGCCGAAGTCCATCAGCTTGGCGACCTTGCCTTCGTAGATACGGCCCGGCTCGACGTCCGAAACGATCTGCTCGATGCGCTTGCGCGCGGCTTCGGCGGCTTCGCGGTTGACCGAGGCGATCACGACGTTGCCGTCATCGGTGATGTCGATCGTGGTGCCGGTCTCTTCCGTGATCGAACGGATGGTGGCGCCACCCTTGCCGATCACTTCGCGGATCTTGTCCGGGTGGATCTTGATCGTGAGCAGGCGCGGTGCGAACTCGCTCATTTCCGAGCGGGCTTCGGTGATGCACTTGGCCATTTCGCCGAGGATGTGCAGGCGACCACGCTTGGCCTGGGCCAGCGCCGTGCGCATGATCTCTTCGGTGATGCCGTCGACCTTGATGTCCATCTGCAGCGCGGACACGCCATCGGCGGTACCGGCCACCTTGAAGTCCATGTCGCCGAGGTGGTCTTCGTCACCCAGGATGTCGGAGAGGACGACGAAGTCGTTGCCTTCCTTCACCAGGCCCATCGCGATACCGGCGACGGCGGCCTTGAGCGGCACACCGGCGTCCATCATGGCGAGCGAGGAGCCGCAGACCGAGGCCATCGACGAGGAACCATTCGATTCGGTGATTTCCGAGACGACGCGGACGACGTACGGGAACTCTTCGATCGTCGGCTTGACGGCCTGCACGCCGCGCTTGGCGAGACGGCCGTGACCGACTTCGCGACGCTTCGGGCTGCCGACGCGGCCGGTTTCACCCACCGAGAACGGGGGGAAGTTGTAGTGGAACAGGAACGTGTCCTTCCACTCGCCTTCCGGCGCGTCGATGATCTGCGAGTCGCGCGTGGTGCCGAGCGTGGCGACGACCAGCGCCTGCGTTTCACCGCGGGTGAACAGCGCCGAGCCGTGCGTGCGCGGCAGGACGCCGACGCGAACGGTGATCGGGCGCACGTCGTCGAGCTGACGGCCGTCGATGCGGACCTTCGTGCTGAGCACGCCGTCGCGCAGGGTGCGGTATTCGACTTCGCCGAACGCGGCGCCGATGTCGCCGTCGGTCCAGCCGTTGGCTTCGGCGTCGGCGGCGATGGCCGTCTTGACGTCGGTCTTCAGCGCGCTGATCACGTCGCGGCGGGCCAGCTTGTCGCGGATCTGGAAGGCTTCGGTGAAACGGTTGCCGACGGCGGCCTTGACCGCGTCGTACAGCGCCGTCTTGGCGGCCGGGGCTTCCCACTTGAACGACTTGGCGCCGGCTTCGGCGACGAAGGCGTTGATCGTGTCGATCGCGATCTGCATCTGCTGGTGGCCGAAGACCACCGAGCCGAGCATCACGTCTTCGCTGAGCAGCTTGGCTTCCGACTCGACCATCATCACGGCGCTGGACGTACCGGCCACGACGAGGTCGAGGTCGGAGGTCTTCAGCTGCGTGGCGGTCGGGTTGAGGATGTACTGGCCATTCGCGTAACCAACGCGCGCGGCACCGATCGGGCCCTTGAAGGGCACGCCGGCGAGCGACATGGCGGCCGAGGCACCGATGAGCGCCGGGATGTCACCGTCGACTTCCGGGTTCAGCGAGACGACCTGCGCGATGACCTGGATTTCGTTGCGGAACTCTTCCGGAAACAGCGGACGAAGCGGACGATCGATGAGACGCGAGGTGAGCGTCTCCTTCTCGGTCGGGCGGCCTTCGCGCTTGAAGAAGCCACCCGGGATGCGACCCGCGGAGTAGAACTTCTCCATGTAGTCGACCGTGAGCGGGAAGAAGTCCTGGCCTTCGCGCGCCTTGGGGGCGGCGACGACCGTCACCAGGACGACGGTGCCGCCCATGCTGACCATGACCGCACCGGACGCCTGGCGGGCGATTTCGCCCGTCTCCAGCGTGACTTCGTGACTACCGTACTGGAATGACTTGGTTACTTTCGCCACTTCGTTGTCTCCTCGTCCTGATCCGGTGGTTTAGCGGCGCAGGCCGAGGCGTTCGATGAGGGTCTGGTAGCGAGCGAGGTCGCTCTTCTTGAGATAGGCCAGCAGCGTCTTGCGCTTGTTGACCATCTTCAGCAGACCGCGACGCGAGTGGTGGTCCTGCTTGTGCGCCTGGAAGTGATCCTGCAGCGCGGTGATGTTCGCGGACAGCAGCGCGACCTGGACTTCGGTCGAGCCGGTGTCGTTTTCCTTGCGACCGTAGTCCTTGATGATCTGGCTGGTCTGTTCGACGGTGAGCGACATGTGTATCGATTCCTTAAAAAAGCGGATGCGAGACTTGCGCAACCTCAACGGCCACCGATGAAGTTGCGCAAGCCTCGCTTTGATGAAAGCTGTTAAACGAGCACGTAATTGTAACGTCCTGCGCGTAGCGGCAACAAGCCCGGTCTACGGCGCAGGCAGGTTGAAGCCGCGGAGGACGCGAAGCACGCCCCCCTCGCCTACGTCGCCCAGCGCCATGAGACGCCCGTCGGCGCCCCAGACGCCGCAGCGCCCCGACACGGCGCCATCGCCCAGCGGCACCGGCTGGCCGAAACCGAGCACCCGGGTCTGTTCGGGGCCGAGATCCACGCGCGGGATGTGCGAGAGCCCCGCCTCGACCGGCAGAAGGCAGGCTTCCAGCGGATCGGGACCGGTCTCGGCCGCTTCGCGCAGCTGGTCGATCGTGACCATCGCGGGCGCCATGAACGGCTCCACCCATAGCCGCCGCAGACCGGTCAGATGCGCGCCGCATCCCAGGTTGGCGCCGAAATCGACGGCCAGACTGCGCACATAGGTACCCGAGCCGCATTCGACATGGAGGCGCACGACGTCGCCCGCCCGCTCGATCACGTCGAGGCGATAGACGTCGACCTCGCGGGACGGCACGTCCACCACCTCGCCCCGACGGGCCCGGACATAGAGCGGGACGCCGTCCTGCTTGATCGCGGAGTACGCGGGAGGAACCTGAACGATGTGGCCCCGCAGCGGGGCGAGCGCGGCTTCGATGGCGGCGTCGTCGAAATCCGGGACGGGACGCGTCTCGACCACCTCGCCTTCGAGATCGGCGGTGGTGGTGGTCTGGCCCAGCTTTACTTCGGCCTCGTAGGCCTTGCGGGAGCCGAGCAGCCAGCCCGCGATCTTGGTGGCCTCGCCGAAGCAGAGCGGCAGCAAGCCGGTGGCCAGCGGATCGAGGCTGCCGGTATGCCCGCCCTTGGCGGCGCCAACCAGTCGTCGTGCCGTCTGCAGTGCCTGGTTGGAGCTGAGACCCAGCGGCTTGTCGAGAAGGAGCAGCCCGTGGATATCGTGGAAGGTCCGGCGGTTCAAGGACGTCAGTCCTCGGACGGCTCGGCCGGCGGCACCGGGTTGTCGCGCAGCAGGCGCTCGATGCGCTCGCCGTTGTCGACCGACTCGTCGTACTTGAACTTCAGCTCGGGCACGCGGCGCAGGCGCATCGAGCGCGACAGCAGCCGGCGGAACTCGGGGGCGAGTTCCTTCAGGGCCTTTACCGCTTCGGCCGAGCGCTCGGGCATCAGCGCGGTCACCCATACGGTGGCCCAGTCGAGGTCCTTGGTCACTTCGACATCGGACACGCTGACGGAAGGCAGCGCATGGTCGCGCACGGCGGCGTGCACGAGCAGGCCGATTTCGCGGCGGAGCTCGGCGGACACGCGGTCGGTACGCTTGAAATCACGGGACGGCATATCCGCCTCCAGTTTTATAAGGTGCAGAAACGAATAAAGCCTCCCCGGCGTCTGCCGGGGAGGCGCGTTGCATGCGATTACAGCGTGCGGGGCACTTCGATACGCTCGAAGCACTCGATCTGGTCGCCGACCTTGACGTCGTTGTACTGCTTGACGGCGATACCGCATTCCATGCCGTTGCGGACTTCGTCCACCAGCTCCTTGAAGCGGCGGAGCGATTCCAGCTCGCCCTGGAACACGACGACGTTGTCGCGCAGCACGCGGATCGGCTTGGAGCGCTTGACGTGGCCTTCGGTAACCATGCAACCCGCGACCGCGCCGAACTTCGACGAACGGAACACGTCGCGAACCTGCGCGATACCGATGATCTCTTCGCGGATCTCCACGCCCAGGAGGCCGGAGGCCGCCTGCTTCACCTGATCGATGACGTCGTAGATGATCGAGAAGTAACGGACGTCGAGGCCGTTGGTGTCGATCACCTTGCGCGCCGAGGCGTCGGCACGGACGTTGAAGCCGATGATCAGCGCCTTCGAGGCGGCTGCCAGCGTCGCTTCGGACTCGGTGATGCCGCCCACGCCGGACGAGATCACGTTCACCTTCACCAGGTCGTTGCCGATCTGGGTGAGCGACTCGCGCAGCGCTTCGACCGAACCCTGCACATCGGCCTTGACCAGGATGTTGAGGGTCTGCTGGCCTTCGCCACGACCCATCTGGGCCATGATGTCTTCCAGGCGGTTCGACTTCGACACAAGACGCGTTTCGCGACGCTTGAGCTGACGCTCGGCGGCCACTTCGCGCGCCAGGCGCTCGTCCTTCACGGCCACGAAGTCGTCACCCGACTCCGGCACGCCGGACAGACCCAGCACCTGCACCGGAATCGACGGGCCGGCCTCGTTGACCTGCTTGCCGGTTTCGTCGACGAGCGCGCGCATGCGGCCGTATTCGACACCGCAGACGACGAAGTCGCCCTTCTTCAACGTGCCCTGCTGCACGAGCACCGTCGCCACCGGACCGCGACCGCGGTCGAGGCTGGATTCGATCACGACGCCCGACGCGGGGCCATCGGCCACGGCCTTGAGCTCCATGATCTCGGCCTGGATCGAAATGGCGTCGAGCAGCGCGTCGATACCGTCGCCGGTCTTGGCCGACAGCGGCACGAACGGCGTGTCGCCGCCCCACTCTTCCGGAATGACTTCCAGGTTGGCGAGGCCCTGCTTCACGTGGTCCGGATTCGCGTCGGACTTGTCCATCTTGTTCAGCGCCACGATCAGCGGCACCTTGGCGGCGCGCGCGTGCTTCACGGCTTCCTGCGTCTGCGGCATGACGCCGTCGTCGGCGGCGACCACGAGCACCACGATATCCGTGGACTGCGCGCCACGGGCACGCATCGACGTGAACGCGGCATGGCCCGGGGTATCGAGGAACGTGATGACGCCACGGCTGGTTTCGACGTGGTAAGCGCCGATGTGCTGCGTGATGCCACCCGCCTCGCCCGAGGCGACCTTGGTGCGACGGATATAGTCGAGCAGCGAGGTCTTGCCGTGGTCGACGTGACCCATGATCGTGACGACCGGCGGACGCGTGACCTTCTCGCCGTCGAGTTCCACGCTCTGCGTGTGCGACGCGAGCGCGGCTTCGGCGTCGTTGTCGGCCGCGCGAACCGGGTTGTGGCCCAGCTCTTCGATGACGAGCGCCGCCGTATCGTGGTCGATCGTCTGGTTGATGGTCGCCATGACGCCCATCTTGAACAGCGCCTTCACCACCTCGGCGCCCTTCACGGCCATCTTCTGCGCCAGATCGGTGACGAGGTTGTTGTCGCCGATCACGACGTCGCGGACGACCGCGGCGGTCGGACGCGTGAAGCCGTGCGGACCGCCCGACGAGGCGGCGCCACGGGATGCTTCCGCACGCCCCCTGACCTTGCCGCCACCGCGACGGTTGTTGCTGGAACGACGTGCGCGATCGGCGTCGGACAGGTGCAGCTCGCCGGCGGCGAAGCGCTTGCCGCCCGCCTCGCGATCGCCACGGCCGCTTCCGGCGTTGCCGCCGCCACCGTGCTTCGGACGCGCGGCACCGCGGTCGCCCATCGGTGCGGCCGACGACGTCGGCGCAGGACGCGCCGCCGACGGACCGGCCGGACGAGCCGGGGTCGCGGCGACGGGAGCCGGAGCCGGTGCGGGCGCCGGCGGCGGAGCCGGCTTCGACACCACGCGCTCGCGCTTACGCGGCTCGTGGATGCGCGGCAGGATCATGCCCAGCGAACGGGTATCGAGCTTGGCCGTCTGGTGACCGACGCCGTCATCGCCAGCCGGAGCCGCCGGTGCGGCAGCCGCGGGCGCCGACGCTTCGGCATCGCTGGCAGCCGATGCCGCGACGCGCGCCTGTTCGGCACGCGCCTGCTCGGCCGCGGCTTCCTCGGCCTGGCGACGCGCCTCGGCGGCTTCTTCCGCGTGGCGGCGTGCCTCGGCCTCGGCGTGCAGGCGTGCTTCTTCGGCCTGCCGACGTGCCTCGGCTTCCTCGTGACGCTGCGCTTCTTCGTGCTCGCGCTGTGCCTGCGATTCGGCCAGCTTGCGCGTGGCCTCTTCGCGCTCCGCATCGTGCGATGCGTCGTCGGCGATCGAGCTGCGCTTGACGTACGTGCGCTTGGCGCGGACTTCGACGTTGACCGTCTTGGCCGGACCGGCGCCACGGCCCGTGCCCGAGTTCACCTTCAGCTCGCCGACCGTGCGGCGCTTGAGGGTGATCTGGCGCGGTGCCGCGTCGTCCGCTTCGGGTGCGGCCTCGTTCTTGCCATGCGTGCGACGCAGGAAACCGAGCAGCTTCACCTTTTCGGTGCTGCTGATGACCTGATCCGCATCGTTGAATTTCATCCCGGCCTGATCGAGCTGCCCAAGGAGCTTCTCGACTGGCATTTCCAGGACCTGTGCCAGTTGTTTGATAGTGACGTCCGACATCGTTCTTTATTCTCCGCCGTTCCCGCGCGTAACCATACGTGCCGTCGATGACCCGTACGGCTGCCTCCATCCCTGGCGGGAAATCTCTCGATTTCCCTCGAGGCGCCCTTCCAGGGCGCGTCCGGATTCGCGCTTAGCCGCCCTTCTCCAGTCGGGCGATCATCGGAGCGCGCGCGGCCATGATCAGCTGCGATGCGCGCTCTTCGGTCATGCCTTCGATATCGATCAGCTCGTCGACGGCGAGGTCGCCCAGGTCGTCGAGCGTCTTCACGTTGCGCTCGGCGAGCGCGAAGGCGGTGGGTTCGTCCATGCCATCCAGTTCCAGCAGCTCCGCCGACGGACCGTTCTCGTCGATGCCTTCCTCGGCCGCCAGGGCCTCGGTGAGCAGCGCGTCGCGGGCGCGGGCGCGGAGTTCTTCGACGATGTCTTCGTCGAAGCCTTCCACGGCGAGCAGCTCGGCGCTCGGCACGTACGCGATTTCCTCGACGGACGAGAAGCCTTCCTGCACGAGGATGCTGGCGATCTCTTCGTCGACTTCGAGCTTGTCCTGGAACAGCGCCAGGGCGGCGGCCTGCTCGGCCTCGCTCTTGGCGGTGACCTGGTCCTGCGTCATCACGTTGAGCTGCCATCCGGTGAGCTTGCTGGCGAGGCGCACGTTCTGGCCACCGCGACCGATCGCCTGGGACAGCTTGTCCTCGGCCACCGCGATGTCCATCGAGTGCTTCTCTTCGTCCATGATGATCGACTGGACTTCGGCCGGCGCCATCGCGTTGATGACGTACTGCGCCTGGTTGTCGTGCCACAGGATGATGTCGACGCGCTCGCCGTTGAGCTCGTTCGATACGGCCTGCACGCGCGAACCGCGCATGCCGATGCACGCGCCGATGGGATCGGTGCGGCTGTCGTGCGCCACCACGGCGATCTTCGCGCGGTCGCCCGGATCGCGGGCGCAGCCCTTGATCTCGACGAGGCCCTGGCCGACTTCCGGCACTTCGAGCTTGAACAGTTCGATCATGAATTCCGGTGCGCTGCGCGAAACGAACAGCTGCGGGCCACGGATTTCCGACTTCACTTCGTACAGGTAACCGCGGACGCGGTCGCCGACGCGGGCCGATTCGCGGGGAATCGTCTTGTCGCGCGGGATGAAGGCTTCGGCGTTGCTGCCGAGGTCGAGGTAGACGTTGCCGCGCTCGACGCGCTTGACGATACCGGTGACGAGCTCGCCCACGCGGTCGCGGAAGGCGTCGACCACCTGCTGGCGCTCGGCTTCGCGAACGCGCTGCACGATCACCTGCTTCGCGGCCTGCGCGGCGATACGGCCGAACTCGGCGTTTTCGATCTGGTGCTCGATCCAGCCGCCGACTTCGGCGGTTTCGCCTTCGCCGGCTTCGTCCTGGGCGTCCATCAGGCGGATCTGGAAGGACGGATCCTCCATCTCGCCATCGTCCGCGATGATTTCCCACCGACGGAAGGTTTCGTAGTCGCCGCTGTTGCTGTCGATCTCGACCCGGATGTCCGGATCTTCATCGGGGTAGCGCTTCTTGGCGGCCGAGGCGAGCGCCGCTTCCATGGCTTCGAAAATGACTTCGCGCGGCACGCCCTTCTCGTTGGCGACCGCGTCGACTACCAGCAAAAGTTCTTTGCTCATTGCCCGCTACTCCCGTGGGGATGCCCCGCGGCATCCCGATCGTTTCGTTATTTGGATTTCTTTCCGCCCGCGGGCTTCGGCTGCGGCGCATAGCCGAGTGCCACCCAGTCGGGAACCACGCGGGCGCTTTCGACGTCCGCATGCTCGAATTCGAATCTGCCGGCCTCGCCCTCGACCACAATGTGCTCGCCGTTTACTTCAACGACGTTGCCCTTCAGGCGCCGGCGGCCCTCGATCGGGGCCTTCAACAGCACCTTGACCTCTTCGCCCGTCACGCGCGCGAACTGCTCCGACGTGAAAAGCGGACGGTCGATACCCGGAGAGGAGACTTCCAGTACATAGTTGCCGGGGATCGGATCTTCAACGTCCAGATACGCCGAGAACTCGCGGCTCGCGGCTTCGCAATCGTCGACGTTGACCTCGGCCGGCAGCTCGGCCGCTTCGCGGCGCTCGCGTTCGGCCGCGACGACGTCGAGATACACGCGCAGCGTGCTCTGCCCGCCGGACGGGAGGAATTCGATGCCCAGGACTTCGAGGCCCATATCGGCCACGATGTCGCTGAATTTCTGTGAAAGTGCGTTGGTATCCACGTTACCTGCGGTTTTTCCGGGGACCAGAAACAAAAAAAGGGCGCGAACGGCCCATTCCTTTCGTTCGCCGATGTATCCGACACTTTCCTCCCGCGCGCGCCGCGATGCCCTGACGGCGCTCACAGTCGTGTCGCAGGACGCCTCCGTGCGCCCAACAAAAAAGCCTCACGAGGAGGCTTTCTTGTAAAAAGAAAGTTCCTGAAGCGCACCCGGGTGAGAGGCCGAAACCGTCACCAACGCCGCTTAAGATTCACTGATTCTATCGTAAATGGACGCTCCGGCGCAAGGTCGGGAGCCCTCCGGTCACAGGCCGTGAGACGGTCGATCCGGATACTCCCGCCCATGCCCGACGAAACCCCTTACCCCCGCTTCGCCTCTCGCGGGCGGGCCTATGTCTATGTGTTGCCATGCCGCGACGAGGACCTCCTGAAGGTGGGGTTCTCGCGGGAGCCCTTCACCCGGTTCAGCACCCTGCACCGCCGGTTCTTCGACTTTTTCGACCTGGAGCGCGGTTTCCTGCTGGATACCGGGCGGGTGGCGGACGCGCGGCGGGTCGAGCGGCAACTGATCGAGGCGCTGGCCGAGCACCGCGCCATGGCGCCACTGGTGGTGCCCCGGTCGGCGGCGGGCCATACGGAATGGTATCGAGGGGCGGCCCAGCGGGCCGGCGAGCTCATCGGGGAGATCGCACAGGCCCATGCATTGCCGCTGCAAGCCATCCAGCCATGGCTGACCTCCCACCTCGGCGAACGCGCGGACCTCCTTCACGACTGGTCGCAACGACTCCACGACACCCTGGAGTGGGCGCGACACAATGCGCCGGACGATCCCGCGGCCGCCGGCATGCGCCGCGCGCTGCTCGACACGCTGGACCTGTTCGCCGCGGCCGGACTCGACCCGGCCGGGCTGGTACCACGCACCGTCGCGAACTGGTACCGCGACGGGGATCACCGCCGGCTCTTTCCGCATTAGGGCGCGAGCGGCGCGCTGGCGAACGGGCGCCAGCCCTCGTCGGCCCGCTCCATCACGCGCACTTCGTGCGCGCGGCAGGTGACGCCGCCGCTGGTCAGCAGGCGGGCACGACACGTCGCGACGATGGCGTCGTGGTCGCGACGGACGTTGCGCGCCACCGAGAGGTGCGGCACGAAACCGTCGAAGACCGGGCCCGTGCGCGGACGGTCGGCGAATGCCCCCTCGAGATCGATCACCAGCCGCGCGATCGCGTCGGTCGGCGCGGGAGCGAGCCATACGGTGGAGGGAAACGTGCCTACGTCGGCCAGCCGGAAGGAAAACGCCGCGTGTCGCGCGGTGACGTCGCGCAACCTGGCGAGTACGTCGTCGGTGACGTCCCGGCTGTCGAAGAAGGGGTAGACGAGCGTGATATGCGCCCCCAGGCCTCGCCGGGCGGCGGGGTCCAGCCGCTGGCGCAGATCGCCGACGAGCGGCTCGGCTTCGGGGACGAGCAAGGCGAGAAGGGTTCGGGCCATGGGCCAAATGTACCCGTGGCCGCGCTACATGTGGGAAGCCCGCTCGCGGGCGATCGGGATTTGCGGCAAGCACCCATTCGCGCGCGAGCGCGCTTCCCACATGGTCAACCCCGCCGTGGGTCCCGCAGCGGCAGATAGATGTCCGTCACCGCCTCATGCTCCGGCACGTCCGGAAAGAACGCGACGCGCCGGACGAACAGCGGTGCGTCGCGTGGTTCCTCGTCGCTCGCGGTCAGCCAGTCACCGTAGAGAAAACGAATCGTGTCGCCGAGCAGCGCGTCCGACCCGGTATGGCGAAGCACGGCGCAGCGGCCGCCGTCGATGGTCGACGCGACGACACCGGCGTCGTTCGTATCGACGCGATCGCAGGTCGCGCAGATGTCGAGGCGGAAGGCTTCGGGCGGCGTGGTCTCCGGGTCGTCATGCCATACGTTCCATGTCGCGCTGCGCGAGGGCGAAAGCCCGTGCTCCCGACGCCACGCGATGAAACGGCGCACCGATTCGCCGATGCGCGCCGGGTCGCCCACGTGCCTCAGGCACGCCACGCGAACGGCGGAGAAATCGACGACGCGCACGTCGTCGATGCGATGACCTTCGGGCATATGAAACCTCCTCACTTGATCGAGTTCTTGCCAGGCGCTGGCCCATATCCGCCAGTCGGGTGCCTCGCGAAAGGCGGACGGCGACTGTCCGAGCCGTTGCCGGAAGGCACGCGCGAAGGCGTCCTGGCTTTCGTAGCCTGCGTCCAGCGCGATGGTCGTCAGCGACGCGTGCGGCCGGAAGGCGGCCTGCCACGCCGCGCGTTTGAACCGCGACAGCTGCACGTAACGGTGCACCGTCATGCCTGTCAGCGCCGCGAATCGCCGATGGAAATGCGAAGGCGACCACGATGCGACACGCGCCAGCGTCTCGAGCGAAAGGTCGCCGTCGAGGTGGCCGTCCACATGGTCGAGTACGCGGCGGAAGCGCAGGTGCGAGGCATCGTTCATGGGACAAGCGTAACGACCACCGCCGTCACCCGCACGACCGATCTTGCGCACATGGGTACCGAGGCGGAAACGTAGGGCCGACATGTGGGAAGCGCGCTGGCGCGCGAAGGGCGCTCGCGGCAAGCACCCCTTCGCGCGCCAGCGCGCTTCGCACATGTAAGACCCCGCCGATTTTCGGCAAGCCCACAAAGTGACCGGGTAGGCATCGCGGACTCCCCCTTCTCGTGGCACGATGCACGCCTGCGCGCCACTTGAGGGGGAGGAAAGCACAGGTATGGGAACGCCGGGACGGTATCTGGGCTACGGAGCCGTGCTCCTCGCCCTTCCTTTGATC
>Ga0102588_1000564_pt1 | contig 37919 bp, 37 predicted proteins | sample AraplaMF_Col_mMS_FD_76854 | JGI IMG/M metagenome (GOLD analysis project Ga0102588, IMG submission 76854) | Arabidopsis root microbial communities from the University of North Carolina, USA - plate scrape MF_Col_mMS (SPADES assembly) (version 2) | ecosystem: Host-associated > Plants > Roots >...
GCAAGGATACGGAGCAAGAGGCTGTTGCTCATGATGGTCCTCCTATGGCCTTGCACATGGCCGACCGGATTTCCGTCAGCCGAGCCGCATCGACAGCTCGACGTCCTCGGCGAAGGGCACCGACAGATAGCCGCTGGCCGGTGCGCGCACGCGCTCCAGATACTCCGGGCTGTAGTCCGCGTTGTCCGCGACGATCAGCGCGCCAGGGCGCAGGCGACTTTCCAGCAGATTCAGCACCTCCGGATAAAGGGCTTTCGCTCCGTCCAGCAGCACCAGGTCGATCGACTCGGGAAGATTCGCACTCAACGTCTTCAACGCATCGCCTTCGCGAATCTCCACCAGGTCCAGTACGCCGCCAGCCTTCAGATGCTCGCGTGCCTGCACCACCTTGCCCGGCTCGAACTCGGTGGTGATCAATCGGCCGCCGCCGTTATCGCGCAAGGCCGCGGCCAGGTGCAGGGTGGAAATGCCGAACGAGGTGCCGAACTCCACGATGGCTTTCGCACGGCAGCCGCGCGCCAGCATGTAGAGCAGCTGGGCGGTGTTGCGCGAGACGGGCAGCCACAGATCCTTCAGGCGGCCGTAGAAATCGAGATACTCGGTCTTGCTATGCATCAGCCGCGACAGCTCCTCGTGGGGAAAGTCGGACCAGGCAGGACTGGTCGCCGCTTTGGCCTGGGCAAACAGGCGCTCCAGCAGGGGAGCGAGCGGGGCGGTGGTAAGGGTGCTCATGCGGTTTTCTCCGGTACTTGTGCAGTAGTTGCGGTGCCGGATTAGAATGCGACGAATTAGTCAGTTTTCCTATTCGCATTGCCGGTACCGCCATGACCGAACGCCAGAATCTCAAGATTTCCTCGCGAAAACAGCCCAAACAGACGCGCTCGACCGAGCTCGTCGCCGCCATCCTGCAGGCGGCTGCTCAGGTTTTGGCGAAGGAGGGTGCGCACCGCTTCACCACAGCGCGCGTGGCCGAGAAGGCCGGCGTCAGCATCGGTTCGCTTTACCAGTACTTCCCGAACAAGGCGGCCATCCTGTTCCGCCTGCAGAGCGACGAATGGCAGCAGACCACGGGCCTGCTGCACGAGATCCTGCAGGACAGGAGCAGGGCACCGCTGGATCGCCTGCGCGCCCTGATCCACACCTTCATCCGCTCCGAATGCGAAGAGGCTTCGATGCGCGTGGCGCTCAGCGATGCCGCCCCGCTTTATCGCGATGCGCCGGAGGCGAAGGAGGTAAAGGCCTCGGGTGAGCGCGCGATGCAGGCGTTCATGCGGGAGGTATTGCCCAAGGCGACGAAGGCCAGGCGGGAGATGGCGGGGGAGCTGGTGAAGGCGACGATGAGTGCGGTGGGGAAGGAGTTTTCGGAGACGGCGCGGACGGAGAAAGAGATCAAGGCTTATGCGGATGCCATGGCGGATATGTTCTGTGCTTATCTGAGGGAGCTTGGGGCGATATGAGGATTTATGGATATATCGACGAAGAGACCACCTCTGAAAAGACGATCTTGAAAAGCAGCTTCGCAAGGCCTTCGGCCATGGGCTTCCTTCTTGTGGCCGTCCTCTGGTGCCCGCGCGCATCGACAACGCCCAAGAATTCCCTCTGTCCGCTTCTGCGAGCGTTTGTGGCATCGGTGCCGGCAAAAGAGACCCGCAAGCTGGAATTCCATACCTCCTGGGGCGGCGGCTTCAAGAACGACACGGGAAACTCGTTGTTCGCCAAGAACTGCGTCCACAATGGCTACGCGCCTGCCAAGGTCGCATGCGACGATCTGATGGTGCGGGGTCAAGTCGAGTTCGCCGGCAATAATGCGGTGGCTGCGATAACTTGCTTGTCACCCGGCACACGCTTTGGCCAGTGGATCGATCTTGGACGCATCGATATGACATTCCCGTACAGAGCAAGTCGCCAAGCTCGCGATGTGACGATCCAGTTTGATGAGGATACCCAGCTCGGCGGCATGGTATTGACGGTGGCAGTGAGCGCCTATTGAAACGGGAAGACATGTGATGACCGCGATACTCCGCGCCCTGCGCGCCGACATCACCACCCTCGACGTCGACGCCATCGTCAACGCCGCCAACTCCTCCCTGCTCGGCGGCGGCGGCGTGGACGGCGCCATCCATCGGGCCGCGGGGCCCGAGCTGGTTCATGAGTGTCGCCTGCTCGGCGGCTGCAAGACCGGCGATGCGAAGATCACCAAGGGTTACCGGCTGCCGGCCAGGCACGTCATCCACACGGTGGGGCCGGTCTGGCGCGGTGGTGGGGAGGGGGAGGAGGCCTTGCTGACGTCCTGCTATCGGCGCTCGATCGAGGTGGCGGTAGCGCATGGCGTCAGCACGCTGGCGTTTCCCAGCATCAGCACCGGCATTTACGGCTACCCGATCGGGCAGGCCGCGGGTGTTGCGGTTGCGACCGTGCGCGCGGCCCTGGAGGAGGCGCAAGCGATACGGGAAGTGATCTTTTGTTGCTTCTCGCCTGGTGACCTGACGGTGTACGAGGGGGTACTCGAGCTCCGAAGCAAACCGGCAGCTCGATGACATCAGATATACCCAATAGTGGATGGCGGCTCCAGGTATATCGCTTCATAGTGGGCGGGCAAGCTTTCCGTCTGCCGGGACACAAGGTCGAGTGGCCACGCATGCGGAGTCGCGGTTTGCCGCAAAGCATCCTATCGGCCCTGGTTCAGGTGAGAAAACGCAACGGAGCACGCGCATGAACACTCCACTCGGCTGGTTCACGGCTTTCCATACGCTGCTCAGCATGATTGCGATCGTCGCCGGCGTGCCGGCCATTCGCGAGCTGACAGTGGGGCGGCTGCGTTCGGCGGCGATCACGACGTTTCTCGTCACCGCCATCCTCACCAGCGTGACCGGGTTTATGTTTCCCTATCACGGTTTCACGCCTGCCATCGGAGTGGGCATCGTCGCGCTGATCGTGCTCGGTTGGGCGCTTGCCGCGCGACAGGCCGTTGGTCGCTCAGCGTTCTGGACGACGCAGTTCCCGCTCGGCGTGGTGGTCAGCGAGTACTTCCTCGTGTTCGTGCTGGTGGCGCAGATTTTCGCCAAGGTTCCCGCGCTGGTCGCTCTTGCGGCAGACACGCAGAAGGCGCTGTTCGGAGGCACTCAGCTGGTGGTGCTGGCGGCCTTCGTGCTTATCGCCATTCGTACGGCGAGGGCATTTCGGATTCGCGCGACGGCGTAGCGGCTCAAGCGGCCGCAGGAGGAAACGGCACGATCTTGGGCCGCTTCTTCCGCCGCGCCTCCCACAGGTCGAACTGCGCCTGCATCGTCGTCCACATCTCCGCGCTGGTGCCCAGGGCCGCTTCGAGACGCAGCGCCATGTCCGCAGAAATCCCGTTCCTGCCATTAAGGATACGGGACAGGGATACCCGCGTGATGCCAAGGCGTCCCGCCGCTTCCGTGACGGAAAGATCGCCAAGATATTCGCGTAGTACTTCGCCGGGATGGGCGGGGTTATGCATGCGAGCCATGACTATTCCTCAGTGATAGTCCTGGTAGTCCACCAGGATGGCGTCTTTGCCCTGGAAGGCGAAAGTCAGGCGCCAGTTGCCGTTGATCTTGACCGACCAGAGTCCAGCGAGCTCGCCTTTCAAGGGGTGAAGTTCCCAGCCGGGCGCTCCCATGTCGGATGGTGCGATGGCTGCATCCAGGGCCGTAAGCAGGATGCGCAAGCGAGCCCGATGGTGGACCTGGATGCCTGCCGTTGAGCCGGTCTCATAAAATTTTCTCACGCCCTTGTGGCGAAAACTCCTGATCATCTTTGCTCGTCCCAGATTCTGGTTGAAGCCATGCACGGGCATTTCTTGGCCACAGGACGTCATGCCAGAAAGTCGTTGGGCACGGGGATGATCGATGCCTACTGTATAGTATCGATATACAGCGATCAATGTCGCTTCATCCGCAAGTCTTGCAAATCCTTCGAGCATCTTTGGCTTGGCCTACACAAAAAAGGCGTTTCCCTACACATGGAGGAGGCGCAGTGGAATAGCTAGGCCGCACCACCGCCCCGAGGTGCCTGATGAATCCGAGAAGCACGCGACATGCGCAGGAGTAGGAAAACGGCCATCCACCGCCGCCGTTCATGCGATCATGCGCCATGACCGCCTTCACCACGCTCCCCCTCAAGCCCGCCTTGCTCGCCAGCGTCCAGTCGCTGGGCTACGACGAGATGACCCCCATCCAGGCGCAGAGCCTGCCGGCCATGCTGGAGGGGCGCGACGTGATCGCACAGGCGCAGACGGGCAGCGGCAAGACCGCGGCGTTCGGCCTGAGCCTGCTGCAATCGCTGAATGTGGAAACGATCCGCCTGCAGGCCTTGGTGCTGTGCCCGACGCGCGAACTGGCCGACCAGGTCAGCAAGGCCATTCGCAAGCTCGCCGCGAATATCCCCAACGTCAAGCTGCTGACCTTGTGCGGCGGCATGCCGCTGGGGCCGCAGCTGGCTTCGCTCACGCACGACCCGCACATCGTGGTCGGCACGCCGGGCCGCGTGCAGGAGCATCTGAAGCGCGGCAGCCTGCATGGCGGCGGCATCCAGGTGCTGGTGCTGGACGAGGCCGACCGCATGCTGGACATGGGCTTCAGCGAGGCCATCGACGATATCGTCGGGCGCATCGCCAAGCATCATCAGACTCTGTTGTTTTCCGCCACTTATCCCGATGACATCCGCGAGGTAAGCAAGCGGCTGCAGCGCGATCCGGTCGAGATCACCGTGGAGGCGCCGGCCGACACCCGTCCGGCCATCGAGCAACGCTTCGTCGAGGTCGACCCGGCACGCAAGCTCGATGCGCTCGCGCAGCTGCTCACCGGCGAGCGCGGCCAGCACGCGCTGGTGTTCTGCAATATGCGCCGCGACGTGGACGCCGTCGCGCAGGAGCTGGACAGCCGTGGCTTCTCCGCGCTGGCCCTGCATGGCGACATGGAGCAGCGCGACCGCGACGAAGTGCTGGTGCAGTTCGCCAACCGCAGCTGCGCCGTGCTGGTGGCCACCGACGTGGCGGCCCGCGGGCTCGACATTACCGCCTTGCCGCTGGTGGTGAGCTACGACATCGCCCACGATCCGGACACCCATACCCATCGCATCGGCCGCACCGGTCGCGCCGGTCAGACGGGCCTGGCGATCACGCTGTGCACCCCGCGCGAAAAGCCCAAGGCCGACAATATCGAGCAGGTCATCGGCCAGCCGTTGCCATGGCACCCGCTCAAGCTGTCGCCGCCGCGCGGCAAGACGCTGAACCTGGCGCCGATGAAAACGCTGGTAATCGACGCCGGCCGGCAGGACAAGCTGCGTCCCGGGGACATCCTCGGCGCGCTCACCGGCGACGCCGGCCTCAAGGCGGACGACGTCGGCAAGATCGATGTGTTTGCCACCCGCGCGTATGTGGCGGTCAGCCGGGGCTTGGCCGGCAAAGCGCTGGAGCGTCTGCGTGCGGGCAAGATCAAGGGGCGCAATTTCCGAGTGCGGACCCTGGATTGACGATGCCGGGCTCCGGTTTTAGCCGCCGAAGCACTTGGTGTTGACGTAGTCGATCAGGGCCTTGTCCGTTTCCCGGTCGACCTCGATCCGGTCCATCGCAAAATGGCCCACCATGTCGTCGTTGCAGATCAGCACGTCGATGCGATCTGTCGTTCTCCAGCCGGCAGATGCCACCGAAACTGTGATTCCCGCGGGCCGTGGACTCAGCTTGCCGGAACCATGCTAGCCGAGCCCCTGGCCGGATGGTATCCGGGCTGTTCTGAGCGATATCTCCGCCGTAGACTCCGCCAACCCTCTTCTAGGACAGTTGGACCATGAAACTTCTTGTTCTCGCGGTCCTGGTCAGCATGCTCACCGCCTGCGCTTCACATCCCGAAGCCGCTGTCACGCCAGGCACGACCCAGCTGGCCAACCCCGCCTCCGTTCATTGCCGACAGGCGGGCGGCAAACTGGAGATCGTCAAGGATAAGGACGGTGGCGAAGCGGGTTATTGCACCTTGCCCAGCGGAGAGCGGATCGAGGAATGGGCGTTGTTTCGCCGGGATCACCAGTAATTCGCCGGGTTTCCAGTCCGGTGCCGAAGTTGCGCAAGCACTGCCATTCGAGCGGGATCCGGGTCGACAACGGACTCGCATGAACGACCAGCCCTATCCATCAACGGACCTTTCATGCAAACCAACGACTCGCTGCAACGCGGCCTCCAGGAACGCCATATCCGCCTGATGGCGCTGGGCTCGGCCATCGGCGTCGGCCTGTTCCTCGGCTCCGCCAACGCGATCCGGCTCGCCGGTCCCGCCATCCTGCTGTCCTACCTGCTGGGCGGCGTGGCGATTTTCATCATCATGCGCGCGCTCGGCGAGATGGCCGTGCAGAACCCGGTGGCCGGTTCCTTCAGCCGCTATGCGCAGGATTATCTCGGGCCGCTGCCGGGTTATCTCACCGGTTGGAATTACTGGTTCATGTGGCTGATGACCTGCATCGCGGAAATCACCGCGGTAGGCGTCTACATGGGCGTGTGGTTCCCGGACGTGCCGCAATGGATCTGGGCGCTGGCGGCGCTGGTCACCATGGGCGCGGTCAATCTGGCGGCGGTCAAGGCCTATGGCGAGTTCGAATTCTGGTTCGCCATGATCAAGGTGGTGACCATCGTGCTGATGATCGTGGGCGGCGGCGCCATGATCGTGTTCGGCCTCGGCAACCAGGGCGTGCCGACCGGCATCAGCAACCTGTGGACGCATGGCGGCTTCATGCCCAATGGCGCCAAGGGCATGCTGATGGCCTTGCAGATGGTGATGTTCGCCTACCTGGGCGTGGAGATGATCGGCCTCACCGCCGGCGAGGCGGACAACCCGAAGAAGTCGATTCCCGACGCGATCAATTCGGTGTTCTGGCGCATCCTGATCTTCTACGTCGGCGCGCTGTTCGTGATCATGTCGATCTATCCCTGGAACGAACTGGGTACGCATGGCAGCCCGTTCGTGATGACCTTCGAGCGGCTCGGCATCAAGTCGGCCGCGGGCATCATCAACTTCGTGGTGCTCACCGCGGCGTTGTCGTCCTGCAACGGCGGTATCTACAGCACCGGCCGCATGCTCTTCAACCTGGCGCAGCAGGGGCAGGCGCCGCGCACGTTTGCGGTGACATCGCCCAGCGGCATCCCGAATCGCGCGGTCCTGGTGTCGCTGGTCGCCTTGCTGTTCGGCGTGCTGCTCAACTACCTGGTGCCGGCGAAGGTGTTCGTGTGGGTCACTTCGGCGGCGACCTTCGGCGCGATCTGGACCTGGGGCATCGTGCTGATCACCCAGATGAAGTACCGACGCGGCCTGAGCGAGGCGCAGCGCAGCCAGCTGGTCTTCCGCATGCCGTTCTTTCCGTATGCCTCGTATCTGGCGCTGGCGTTCCTGGTGCTGGTAGTGGGGCTGATGGGATACTTCCCCGATACCCGCGTGGCCCTGATTGTCGGGCCCTTGTGGCTGGTGTTGTTGACCGTGCTCTACTACGTCTTCGGACTTGGTCGGCGCGCGAATGCCTAGATGGCGATCAAGGCCATCAGTCATTTATCGGCATGCATGATCCAGGAGGGGAGATGAGCGCGAGTCGGTCTGCCAATCTTGCCTTGGTGCTGGTGGTGCTCGGCTGGTTGCTGGCGTACTACGGCGTCATGTCGCAGTTTGGCGATCCGGCGCCCTCGGTCGCGCGCTCTGTCATCGAGAGCCAGCGGCACGTTTCCCTGGCGGTGTGGCTGATCGGGTTGATGTGCCTCGTAGGCTCGCTCTGGCTTTCCGGTCGATCGTTCGCCGCAGCCCGCCGCCGATCCTTGTTGGCGTTGGCGTCCGTCGTCGTGCCGATCGTTTTTCTGCTGGCTCAGCTTTACTGACCATCGAGTCAGGCATGCGCAAAGACAGGCGGCCCCGCTTCGCAGCGAGGCCGCCTTTTTACATCAGCCTTTGATGAAAGCCAGGATGTCGTTATTGATGACATCCGCATGCGTCGTCGCCATCCCGTGCGGGAAGCCGGGATAGATCTTCAGCGTGGCGTTCTTGAGCAGTTTGGCCGACAGCACGCCGGCGTCCTGGTACGGCACCACCTGGTCGTCGTCGCCATGCAGCACCAGCGCGGGCTGCTCGATCTTCTTCAGGTCTTCGGTGAAGTCGGTTTCCGAGAAGGCCTTGATGCAGTCGTAGTGGGCCTTGGTGCCGCCCATCATGCCCTGGCGCCACCAGTTGCGGACGATGCCTTCGGAGAGCTTGGCGCCCGGACGGTTGAAGCCGTAGAACGGGCCGGTGGGGATATCCAGGAAAAACTGCGCGCGATTGGCCACGAGCTGCTTGCGGAAATCGTCGAACACTTCGATCGGCGTGCCGCCCGGGTTATTGGCGTTCTTGACCATGATCGGCGGCACCGCGCCGATCAGCACGATCTTGGCGGTGCGCTTCTGGCCGTGGCGCGCCACATAGGCCGCCACTTCGCCGCCGCCGGTGGAGTGGCCGATGTGGATCGCATCGCGCAGGTCCAGCGCCTCGGTCAGGGCGGCGAGGTCGGTGGCGTAGTGTTCCATGTCGTTGCCGGTATCCGTCTGCGTGGAGCGGCCGTGGCCGCGGCGATCATGGGCGATCACCCGGTAGCCGTGATCCAGGAAGAACAGCATCTGGGCGTCCCAGTCGTCCGACGACAAGGGCCAGCCGTGGCTGAAGACGACAGGTTGGCCTTTGCCCCAGTCCTTGTAGAAGATCTCGACTCCGTCTTTGGTGACGATCTTGTTGGTCATGGCTTGGGCTCCGTGGATGGGTCTGAGAGATACATGCTGAGGTCTTTGCGACTGTGCTTCGCAAAGGCGGCAAGCGTATCGCCACCGGCGCAGCCGTCACAGCGCTTCTTCGGTGACACAGTGTTTCCTGATTGAGGCGGCTGACGAATCGTTGGCTACCCCGCGTGAAGCATGTATCGGGCCTGCTACGCCTTCGTGACCTTCCTGGGCATGTGGCCGGCCGTGAAGCACATGCGAAGAGCTCGCCCCACGCCTCACATCCGCGCCATGCACCCCATGCCTGGATTTAACGGGGGTTGGATCACAGTTGAGCTTTGCCCATTGCGCATCGACGCCATTGCGCCATCGACCTTTGTGCCGGAACCGCCATGAAAGCCATCCAGCAATTGCGCCAACTCGGCCAGAGCCTCTGGCTCGACAACATCACCCGCGACATGCTCGACGACGGCACCCTGCGCCGCTATATCGACGAGCTGTCGGTGACCGGCCTGACCTCCAACCCGACCATCTTCAATGCGGCGATCGGCGAAGGGCAGGCCTATGACGAGGACATCCGCGAGAAGGCGCACGCCGGGGTGTCGGGCGAAGACCTGTTCATTCAGCTTGCGCTGGACGATCTGCGCCGCGCCGCCGACCTGTTCCGTCCGGCGTTCAAGGCCAGCCAGCAGCTGGACGGCTGGGTGTCGATGGAAGTCTCGCCGCTGCTGGCGCAGGACACCGAAGGCAGTATCCGCGCCGCCAGGGACATCCACGGGCAGGCGGAGCGGCCCAATCTCTACGTGAAGATCCCCGGCACCCCGGAAGGCGTGCCGGCCATCGAAGAGTCGATCTTCGCCGGCATCCCGATCAACGTGACCTTGCTGTTTTCCCGCGAGCAGTACGTCGCCGCCGCGGAAGCCTATATGCGCGGCATCGAGCGGCGTATCGAGGCGGGGCTGGACCCGCGCGTGGGTTCGGTCGCCTCGCTGTTCGTCAGCCGCTGGGATGTCGCGGTCAAGGACAAGGTGCCCGGCGAGATGCATAACCGGCTCGGCATCGCGATCAGCGGCCGTGTCTACAAGGCCTACCGCGATCTGCTGGATTCGGAGCGCTGGCAGGCGCTGGCCGCCAGGGGCGCGCGTCCGCAGCGGCTGCTGTGGGCCAGCACCGGCACCAAGGACCCCAAGGCTCCCGACACCTTGTACGTCGATGCGCTGGCCGCGCCGGACACCATCGACACCATGCCCGACAAGACCTTGCTGGCCCTGGCCGGGCATGGCGCGGTGAAGGAGGCCATGCGCACGGACGGTGTCGACGCCGAGAGCGTGCTGGCGCAGTTCGCCGGCGCGAGCATCGACATCAATGCGCTGGCCCGGCAGCTGCAGGAAGAAGGCGCCGCCGCCTTCGTCAAATCGTGGCAGGAACTGTTGCAGCGCATCGCCGGCAAGAGCGCGCAACTGACCGGCGCCTGAGTGCCCATCCCCTCTATTCGCAGGTGACCCGCATGGCGGACGATCTCGACCAGCAATGCATCAATACCATCCGCTTCCTGTCGGTCGACATGGTGCAGAAAGCCAACAGCGGCCATCCCGGGTTGCCGCTCGATGCGGCGCCGATGGCCTACGTGCTGTGGACGCGCTGGCTCAAATACCACCCGGCCAATCCGGACTGGTTCGATCGCGACCGCTTCGTGCTGTCGGCCGGCCACGGGTCGGCGCTGCTCTACAGCCTGCTGCACCTCACCGGTTTCGAGCTCTCGCTGGAGGACATCAAGCAGTTCCGCCAATGGGGCAGCAAGACGCCGGGGCATCCCGAGCGCGGGCACACGCCCGGCGTGGAAGTCACCACCGGACCGCTCGGGCAGGGCATCGCCAACGCGGTCGGCATGGCGATCGCCGAAGCGCAACTGGCGGCGCGCTACAACCGTCCCGGCCATGCGGTGATCGACCACTGCACCTACGCCATCGTCAGCGACGGCGACCTGATGGAAGGCGTTGCTTCCGAAGCCTGCTCGCTGGCGGGAGACCTCGGGCTGGGCAAGCTGATCTGCCTGTACGACCAGAATTCGGTCACCTTGTCCGCAGGTACCGACATCACCTTCTCCGAGGACATCAGGCGCCGTTTCGACGCCTACGGTTGGCACACCATCGCGGTGGGCGACGGCAACGACCTGGTCGCGCTGGACGCGGCGCTGGAAACGGCGCGCGCGAAGACCACGCGGCCGACGCTGATCCTGGTGCGCACGCATCTGGGCTACGGCTCGCCGGAGCAGGACAAGTTCAAGGCGCACGGTTCGCCGCTGGGCGAGGACAGTGTGCGCAAGACCAAGCAGAAGCTGGGGTGGCCGACCGAGCCGGATTTCCTCGTGCCCGACGACGCGCTGGCGCATTTTCGCCAGGCGCAGCGGCGCGGCGCGCAATGGGAGCAGGCATGGAACGAGCGGATGGCCGCCTATGCGAAGGCGTTTCCCGAGCAGCACGCCGAATTGCTGCAGGTCATCCGCCGCGAACTTCCCGCGGACTGGGACGCCGAGATCCCGGATTTTCCGGCGGACGCGAAAGGCATGGCCACACGCGATGCCTCGGGCAAGGTGATGAATGCCTTCGTGGCGAAGCTGCCGACCTTCACCGGCGGTTCCGCCGATCTCGATCCTTCGACCATGACGGCGCTGAAGGGGCAGGGCGATTTCCATCCCGGAGCTGCGCAGGGCGCGGACCTGCAAGGCACCGACGAAGCCGGCTGGAGCTACGCCGGTCGCAATGTCCACTTCGGCGTGCGCGAACATGCGATGGGTTCCATCGTCAACGGGTTGGCGGCGCACGGTGGCCTGATTCCGTTCGGCTCGACCTTCCTGATCTTCTCCGACTACATGCGGCCGCCGCTGCGCCTGGCGGCGCTGATGAAGCTCCACGTCATTCATGTGTTCACCCACGACAGTGTCGCGCTGGGCGAAGACGGCCCGACGCACCAGCCGGTCGAGCAACTGGCCAACCTGCGCGCCATTCCCAACCTGTTGCTGATCCGCCCGGCGGACGCCAACGAAACGGCGGTCGCCTGGCGCGTCGCGATGGAGACGAACGATCGCCCGGTCGTATTCGCGCTGACACGGCAGAAGGTGCCCACGCTGGATCGCGGGCGCTGTGCGCCAGCGGATGGATTGCGCCGCGGCGGCTATGTGCTGCTCGATGCGGCGGACGGCAAGCCCGAACTGATCCTGATCGCCAGCGGTTCCGAAGTCGGCCTGATCGTCGCGGCGGCCGAGCGCTTGCAGGCCGAAGGCGTGGCTGTCCGCTGCGTGTCGATGCCGAGCTGGGCGCTGTTCGAGGCCTGCTCGCAACGGGAGCGCGACGAGGTGCTGCCGCCGTCGGTCAGCGCCCGCCTGGCGGTGGAACTTGGCGTGCCGCAGGGCTGGGAACGCTACGTCGGCCCGCGCGGCCAGATGATGGGCATCGACCATTTCGGTGCGTCGGCATCGGCCGAAGTGCTGCTGGAGAAGTTCGGCTTCACCGTGGATGGCGTGTATGCGCGCGCAAAGGCCCTGCTGGGCCGGTGACGGCTATTCCCTGGCGATGGGATGCCCGCCGAACTCGTTGCGCATCGACGACAGCAGCTTGTCGGCGAAGGACTCCTTGTCGCGCGAGCGCAGGCGCTCGATCAGCGATTGCGCGATCACCGGCGTGGGCACGTTGAGTTCGATCGCCTCGTCCACCGTCCAGCGTCCCTCGCCGGAATCCGGCACGTAGGGCGCGATGCCGGCCATCTCCGGGTTCTTCTTCAGCGCGTCGGCGGTGAGGTCCAGCAACCAGGAGCGCACCACGCTGCCATGGCGCCAGACCTCGGCGATCCGGTGCAGGTCCAGTTCGAATTCAGTCTTGTGCTTGAGGATGGAGAAGCCTTCCGCATAAGCCTGCATCAGGCCGTATTCGATGCCGTTGTGGACCATCTTGGTGAAATGGCCGGCACCGACCGGGCCCACGCGCGACCAGCCCTGGTCACTGGCCGGCGCAAGCGTCTCGAACACGGGGCGCAGGCGCTCGACCGCCGCCGCATCGCCGCCGATCATCAGGCTGTAGCCTTCGTCCAATCCCCAGATGCCGCCGCTGGTGCCGCAGTCGACATAGGCGATGCCGCGTTCGCCGAAGCGCTGCGCGCGGCGCAGCGTGTCCTTGTAGAAGGAGTTGCCGCCATCGACGACGATGTCGCCTTCGCCTAGCAGCGGCAGCAGCGCATCGAGGCTGGCATCCGTCGGCGCGCCCGCGGGCACCATCAGCCACAGCGTACGCGGCGCGGGCAGGGCGGCGACGAGATCCGCCAGCGAAGGCGCCGAGCCGGCGCCTTTATCCTCCAGCGCCTGGCGTGCGGCCGCCTGCGGGTCGAAGCCGACGATCTGGTGTCCGCCGCGCAGCAGGCGCTGCGCCATGTTGGCGCCCATCCGGCCCAGGCCGATCATGCCGATGTTCATGCCGCATCCTCATGTCAGTTGGCATTGCAAGCGGACATGATGAACCATCGCGTGAGTACGCGGCATGTACGTGTCGCGAAGGCCGGAGAATCCTTTCATGACCGAACCTTCCGCCAGGCCGGCACCGCCCGGTTTCGTCGTGCTCCAGCAGACCGCCGCCGGGCAATGGCGGCTGTTGGGCGAGGTAAGCCGCAAGCCCGGCCTCACGGCGCAGGCAGCGCGCACGCAGGCGATCATGGAGATCACGGCGGGGCGGGCGAAGGTTGGGGAAACGTATGCCGCGGTACTGCGCAGCGAGTGGGTGGTCGCGCAGAATTGGAGCCCTCCAAGCTGACGCGCCATTGGCCCCTCTCCCCTCCGGGGAGAGGGCTGGGTGAGGGGCCTGGCGGAGCGAAACGCCGAATTCCAAGAAGCGCAAAAGCTCTCTTACCTCCATCCAACGCCACGCATCCAACAACGACGTCGATCCGTATCGCTGTAACATCGCCTTGCAAACCGCAATGGACCTGCGATGACCGCCACCCCACGCAACGCCGCCCTGGACCGACTGCGTTCCTTCGTCATCTTGCTGGTGCTGCTGCACCACACGCTGCTCGCCTACCACCCGTATGCACCGCCGCCCGCGCCGTTTTCCGCACCGGCCTTGCTGTGGACCGCCTTCCCCGTAGTGGACAGTGCACGCCTGCCGGCGGCCGCGTGGATCGTCGGCTTCAACGATGTGTTCTTCATGGCGCTGATGTTCCTGGTCTCCGGCTTCTTCGTCTGGCCGGCGCTGAGTCGTCGCGGCGTCGCGGATTTCATGGGCGAACGCCTGCTGCGGCTCGGCCTGCCGTTCATGCTGGCCACCGGCGCGCTGGCGCCACTGGCGTACTACCCGGCCTGGCGCACCAGTGGCGGTGGCCCGGGCCTGCTGGCCTTCATGGACGGCTGGATGCGGCTGACCGTGTGGCCGGCGGGGCCGGCATGGTTCCTGTGGGTGCTGCTTGCATTCGGCCTGCTGGCGGCAGGCCTGTATGCGATCGCGCCGAAGGCAGGCACCGCGTTCGGGCGCTTTCTGGTATGTCAGCGGCCGCTGGTGCTGTTCGGCCTGCTCGCGGGGATCTCAGCGCTGGTCTATCTACCGGCCACCCACTTCGTCGACCCGATGGCCTGGCTCAGTTTCGGCCCGTTCTTCGTCCAGATCGCGCGGGTTCCGCTGTATGCGGTGTACTTCGCCTTCGGCGTGGGCCTGGGCGCCATCGCCTTCGAGCGTGGCGCGCTGGCGGCGGACAGCACCCTCGCGCGCAGCTGGTGGGTGTGGATGATCGCCGCGCCATTGGCATATGGGACGCTGGTGGCGATCCAGCTGCAGTTGGCGACGGCGCAGCAGGATGCATCGACGGCCACCTGGCGTATCGCCGCCGATCTCGCTTTCGTCGTTTCCTGCGCAGTGTCGTGCCTGGCCTTGCTCGCGCTGTTCCTGCGCCTGTTCCGGCGCGGCGGCTGGCTCGGTGCGAGCCTGTCGCGCAACGCCTACGGCATCTATCTGCTGCACTACGTCTTCGTGACCTGGCTGCAATGGAAACTGCTGGACCAGCCACTGCCTGCGCTGGAGAAGGCGGCGCTGGTGTTCGCTGGCACGCTGCTGCTCAGCTGGCTGACGACCGCCTTGCTGCGGCTTATCCCTGCATGCGCCCGCGTGCTTTGAACGATGACGCGAGCAGCAGGATGCACGCCGCCACCAGCAGCATCCGCAGCGCGTCCAGCGAATCGGCGAACGGATCGCCGTTGCGCGCATGCGTGGCGATGGCGCCGAGCATTATCAAGGCCAGCACCATCGCCGCCGCCGTGCGCAGCCGCGGCACCAGCAGGGCGATGGCGCCCATGGTTTCAAAGGCCATCACCGCATACATCGACCACACCGGGTAGCCCGAGGCCTGGAAGAACTGGCGCATGTCCGCGTCGTGCAGCGCCTTGCCGATCTCGAAGCCGAAGAAGTTGAGCGCGACGTAGACCGACAAGGCCAGGCCGAGCCGATCGGCCATACGCAGCGTGCCGGTCCGCTGCCGTGCCGCCTCGATCGCTGCCACTGCGGCTGCGCCCACCAGCCACGGTCCCAGCGCAACGGTGCCGCCGATCAGCTGGCGCAGCACGTCTTTCGCCGCGACGGAAACCAGCGGCAGCAGCGCTACGCCGGCCAGCCATGTCACGGCGAGCAGGACGCTGGCGCTCGCCACGATGGCCAGCAGCAGGCGCCGGCCATATATTCGGGTGGGCAGCAGCAGGATCGCGATCGCGAAAACGGCAGCGATCCCCGCATGCAACAGAAACACCGAGGTATCCGACATCGCCGTGGCCGCGCAGGGAAGGTGCGCGAGTCTAGCCGGGCGCGGCCGCCGGCCTGCCCGTGCCGGAAGTCCCGTGCCGCCGGCTCAGGGGCCGACGCTTACCGGTTGCAGGGCATTCCCCTTGTGCCATTGGCCAGCAAGCGTGGAGCCATGCCTGACCAGCTCGAAGGTTTCCGCATCCTTGTCGGTCTTCGACGTCGTGAGCGTGAACCTGTCGCCGTCCGCCGTACCCGTCAAGGCGATCGGCCGGCGGTACTTGTCGTAGTAATAGACGGCCGAAACCTGCTGGCTGCCTTTTTCGACGGCGATCCGCAGAGCGATCGGGCTCTGGCCGATCCTGCCGTGCAGGAACACGCCGAACGGGTCGAGGGCTTCCCTGGGCCGATCGCCGCCGAAGAACAGGAACCGGCCGTAATCCGTGAGCATGCCGCGCAGCTGTGCGTTCGGCACGGGCAGGTTCACATCGCCCACATCGTCCAGCGCCCGCGACGCATGGTTGGAGCAGCGCTCGTGGCGGAAGCTCACGCCCTTGTCGTCGGGGATCGCCATGGCCAGGTAGCGGAAATCCTCGTCCAGGTTGCGCGAGCTGTCCTGCTGCCGTTCGAGCACTTCCTGCAGGCAGTGCTCGTTGAGTTCGATGCGATCCCTGGTGTCGTCGACCGAGCCACCCGGCTGGCTCGGTTTGCCTGTCTTGAGCTGCAGGGCGAGATCCGCTTGCAGGGTCTTGAGCATTTTCCTGTACTGCCCCAGGGCCTCGCGGTCCATTCGCTTGACGATGTCCTTCTTGCCCGCTGACGTGATGACCTCCGCCGCGGCGAACGGGCGGCCGGTGGTGGCATCGAAGTGATAGTGGGTGGTGTAGTTCTCGCAGTAGGCGCCGCAGCCTTCCTGGGTCACCGCGACGGAAAAGATGTGCTCGTCGTCGCGCGCCAGCTCGAACTCGAGCGAGGAGGTGCCCACCAGCGCCGAATCATCGGCCGGTATCGTCAACTCGAAGTTGGCGCCCGCCGCCGACGGCGCGGGGATGCCGATGAGGCCCATGTACAACTCGTCATTGATGCGTGCGGCGACGTCCTTCCGGCTCGACGTCACATAAGGCATTACGATCGAGCCCTTGGCCCAGTTGTCGCGATACCAGGCATCGCTGCCGCTTTCCGTGGCGCCCTGCCAATGCATGGTGCGTTGCGTGACTTCCAGCGGGCCGTCGTCGCTGGCTTGCGCCGGCGCTGCGAGCGCGAGCATCAGGAGGAAAGGCGGCAAGAGTCGCATGCATCCGTGCCTGAGGCCTGCGCCGGTGCGCAGTCCAGCCGGCGCGGTTCGCTCCGCGCCCTGTCCCTGTTCCATGCTTTATGTCCCCCGGTTCGAATGGACCGCAGCGTGATATCGCGATCTGGCGGCCTCAGGGAACGAAATATGGCTTATTCAGGCGAATCCCGAAACGGGGTGCCCGCTTGCGGGCGGCGGTTGGCATGTCGGGAAGGGACGCTTCAGTACTCCGGGATCCTCGCCCTCCCGGAGTCCTCGGCGGGGAAATTTATTTCCGCGCGCCCGGCCGCTTGGCGTCCGGCTTGGCCGGCGCTTCGCCCGTATGGTTCGGATCGCGGTCGTAGTGATTGGACTTGGTATAGCTCTTGACCTTCTCGCCGACCTGGGTCTTCTTCTTTTCGGCCGGCTTGCTCGCATAGGCGGAATGGATATCGGCGAGCGAGATGTCTTTCGGGGGCTGGTTCATCGCAGTCTCCGCGGGCGGGAAAGATCAACCGTACTCCTAGTTCCCCGGAGAAGCGAATGCCGGTCGCCGTTTCACTGTATTTTCACGCAAAGGCAAATGGGCCGTGGCGACGATATCGGCGATGAGCGAGACACCCAGCTATGGCGAGATTCCCGCACCTCCCGGCCTGCGCGACCGGGTCGCGTGCCTGTGGCGTTTCCGCCAGGCCGATGCCCCGGCGTCGCCGGTGCGGATATTGCCGGATGGGCATGTCGACCTGATCTGGGACGGCCGCGCGCTGTTCGTCGCGGGGCCCGACACCGCGGCCGCCATGGCCGACGTGGAAGCGGGAGTGGTGCTGACCGGCATGCGCCTTGCGCCCGGCGTCGGCGCCAACCTGCTTGGGTTGCCTTTGCATCATCTCGCCAACCGGCGGGTGGCGCTTGCCGAGTTGTGGGGAACGCGCGCCAACCGTGCAGGGGATGCGCTTGCGGAAGGGCGCAATCCGCAGGCGGCCCTGCTGGCCTTGTGCGACGGCGTGGTAGTGGATCGACGGATGCAGCAGCTGTTCCGTTTTCTCCAAACCGAGGAAGCGGCCCGTGTCACCGGGCTGGCGGCGGCGCTGGGCTTCAGCGAACGCTCGCTGCGCAGGCGCTGCCAGGATGCCTTCGGCTACGGCGCCAAGACGCTGGACCGGATTCTCCGCCTGCAACGCTTCCTCAAGCTGGCGCCGCATCATCCTGGCCTCACCGCGGCGGCGCTGGCCGCGGGCTATGGCGATGCGCCGCACCTGGCGCGCGACACGCAGCAGTTGGTGGGCCTCAGCCCGCGTGCCCTGCTGGCGGGGCATGGCCGCTGAGCTGGCCGTTTTTTCCAAGCCGGGAACGGTTGCCGCGACGTATGCTCGCCGCTGTTGCCTGGAGACCTTCATGTCGCGTTCGGAACAGCACCATCGCATCGATTATCTGGAATTCGCCGTCGCCTCGATTGCCGAGGCCAAGGATTTCTATGGCCGCGCATTCGGCTGGACCTTCCAGGACTACGGTCCGGACTACTGCGAATTCCGCGACGGCCGGCTGACCGGCGGTTTCTTTCATGCGTCCCCCAAGCCTGGCGGCGTGCTGGTGGTGCTGTATTCCAATGACCTCGCCGCCACCCAGGCCGGCATCGAGGCGGCCGGCGGCCGCATCGTGCGGCCGGTGTTCGAGTTTCCGGGCGGGCGGCGTTTTCATTTCGCCGATCGCGACGGCTACGAATTGGCGGTGTGGTCGGAGGCCTGAGTCCGATTGCCAGCATCGGGCCAGGGCGGCGGGAGCAAGGAGTCTCTTGTCGCCCCTGCCTGACTTGGAAGGCGCGATGAAGCGGGATGCTCGACGCCAGGCCTGCTTTCGAACGGGAGCAGGGCCGAGGCTTACGCCACCGCCGGATTCAATGCCGCCACATCTCTTCGCGGCGGCGCGCCGAACATTCGGGCGTATTCGCGGCTGAATTGCGAAGGGCTTTCGTAGCCCACCCGATACGCGGCCGATTCCGCATTGGCCAGGCCCGCCAGCATCAGGTGCCGTGCCTCCAGCAGCCGCAGCTGCTTCTGGTATTGCAGCGGCGTCACCGAGGTGAGCGCCTTGAACTGGCGATGGAAGGCCGAGGGGCTCAGCTGCGCGATGGCGGCCAGATCGTCGATGCGTACCGGCTCGCGGAACTGATCGCGCAGCTTGTGCAGCACTTTCATCATCCGCTGGGTATGTCCGCTGCCGAGCACCGCGCTGGCGATTTCGCCGCCGTTCGGCCCGGCGAGCAGCCAGTAGTAAAGCTCGCGCAGGACCATCGGCGCCAGCACGGGAATCGCTTCGGGCGTGTCGAGCAGGCGTGCCAGGCGCAGCACGCATTCGGCCGGCGCGCCCGCGAAATCGGCGACGAAGATGCCGTGATGCGCATGGCCCGCCAGCGCCGGCGGCGCAGGCATGTTTTCCAGCATCTCGCGCATGCCGGCGGGATCGAATTCCAGTACGGCGCACAGATAAGGCTCGGCGGGGCTGGCGCGCGTCACGCGACTCAGGCCGGGCATTTCCACGCTGACCACCAGCGCCTGGCCGGCGCGGTAGTCGTAGCGCCGGCCGCCGAAGATGCTGCATTTGGCGCCTTGCGCCACCATGCACAGCACCGGCCTGGACACCAGGTGGGTGGGGTGCTGCTGCCGACGGTCGGCGCGCAGGAAAGCGAAGCCCTTGATCGGCGTGGCGATGTAGCCCTCGTGGCCGTCGGTATGGCGTCTGACGGTCTCGGCCAGCTGGTGCGACATGGGCAGGTCCTCGGCGTGCGTGTCCGCATGCTAACGCCGTGGGTCCGGCATGCGGCGGGGGTGGAGCAGGAATGGGCAAGAACCCGGGCGGTTCCGGCATTCGTCGCGCCGGCAGCGGCGCCTAATCTTCCCGGCAGTTTTCCTCACCCCGGAGACTTGCCATGAACACCATCGTCGCCACCAGGATCGCCATCGTCACCGGCGGCAGCCGCGGCCTCGGACGCAACACCGTGCTGAGCCTCGCCCGGCGCGGCGTCGACAGCATCTTTACCTGGCGCACCAACCAGACCGAAGCCGCCGAGGTGACCAGGCTCGCCGCGGAGATGGGGCGGCGGGCCATCGCCTTGCCGCTCGATACCGGCGACACCGGACAGTTCGACGCCTTCGCGGACCAGGTGCGCGCGGCTCTCGCGCAACTGGGCGCCGAGCGTTTCGATTACCTGGTGAACAATGCCGGTACTTCGCATCACGCGCCCATCGCGGAAACCACCGAGGCCGACATGGACAGCCTCTACTGCGTGCACTTCAAGGGCGTGTTCTTCCTCACCCAGAAGCTGCTGCCGCTGCTCAACGACGGCGGACGCATCGTCAATGTCTCCAGCGGCCTGACCCGAGTGGCGTTCCCGGGCAGCGCGCCGTATGCCTCGATGAAGGGTGCGGTCGAAGTGCTCACGCGCTATCTGGCCAAGGAACTGGGCCCTCGCGGCATCGCCGTCAACACGGTGGCACCGGGCGCGGTCGAGACCGACTTCAGCGGCGGCATGGTGCGCGACAACCCCGAGCTCAACCGGCGTGTGGCGGAAATGACGGCGCTGGGCCGCGCGGGCCTGCCGGACGATATCGGGCCGATGATCGCCTCGCTGCTGATGGACGACAATCGCTGGGTCAATGCGCAGCGCATCGAGGTGTCCGGCGGCATGCTGATCTGAAGCCGGCGGAATCTGGCCGCCGGCTTGCCCGCCGCTGGCCAGGATTTCGCCCGGCGGAGGAGCGACGGGACTTCTACCATCCCGCTTCTCCACCAGACAGGAGCCATCGCCTTGCCATCCTCATTCGCGAGACTCGGCCTCGCCGGCCTGCTGTTCGCCGCCGGCGCCGCACATGCCGCCACCGGGCCTGACTTCGACACCCAGCTGCGCCATGCCGCCGACCGCTTCATGCGCGCCAACCACATCCCCGGCATGGCCATCGCCATCACCGTCGATGGCAGGGATCGCTTCTACAACTTCGGCGTGGCGTCGGAGGAGACCCGGCGCAAGGTCGGCAGCGACACGCTGTTCGAGCTCGGCTCGATCAGCAAGACCTTCATCGCCACGCTGGCCACTTATGCGCAGGCCGAAGGCAAGCTGTCGCTCGACCGCCATGTCGAGGACTACCTGCCCGAATTTCAGGGCAAGCCGTTCGGCAAGGTCGCGCTGTTCGACCTCGGCACGCACACCGCCGGCGGTTTCCCGCTGCAGGTGCCCGACGAAGTGCGCAACCGCGAGCAGCTCATCGCCTGGCTGCAGGCATGGCAGCCGCGTTATCCGGAAGGCAGCAAGCGCAGCTATGCCAACCCGAGCATCGGCATGCTCGGCCTGATCGCCGCCGACCGCCTGGGCCAGCCTTACGCCGATGCGGTGGAGCACACGTTGCTGCCCAAGCTTGGCCTGGTCAGCACCTACATCCGCGTACCGGACGCGAAGAAGGCCGACTACGCACAGGGTTACAGCAGCGACGGCAAACCTGTGCGCGTCAACCCCGGCGTGCTGGGCGACGAAGCCTACGGCGTGATTTCCAGCACCAAGGACCTGCTGCACTACGTCCATGTACAACTGGGCGATGCGCCGCTCGATCCGCTTACCCGACGCGCCATCGCCGACACGCGCACCGCGTATTACCGGAGCGGTCCGATGACCCAGGACCTGGCCTGGGAGCAATATCCCTGGCCGGTCACCCACGATGATCTGCTGCGCGGCAACGCCAGCCGCATGATCCGCGAAGATCAGCCGGTCACCGCCCTGAAGCCGCCGCAAGCGGCGGTCGATGGCGTGCTGGTCAACAAGACCGGTGCGACGAATGGATTCGGTGCGTATATCGCGTTTGTGCCGGTGAAGAAGCTGGGGTTGGTGATACTCGCCAATCGCAGCCATCCGACGGAGGGGCGGGTGGAGTTTGCGTACGAGGTGCTCAGGCTGCTGGACGCTTCACTGCCGCCTGCGAGCTGAGCGACGGCGCCGCCCGAACCTTACGCAACAGTTACAGAACTGACATAAGCCACTGCTAGCCTCCCCCCTGTGTAGCCGATGTATAAAGCCTCACCCGGCGCGAGGTCGGGCCGACCGGCGATCCGGAGATCGGTCTATGAAGTACGCCAGGTGGGTGCTGTTGGCTGCTTGCGGGTTTTGTGGGGGGACGGGCCATGCCTTGGGACAGCAGGCGCAGATGGGTCCGGCCGAGGATGCGCGCGGGCTGGTGTCGTTCGACATCGGCCCGCAGCCTTTGAGCAGTGCGGTGAGGGCATTCAGCGACGTGACGGGACAGGCCTTGCTGGTCGACGAGCGCCTGCTGGTGGGGCGCATGTCCCCCGGCGCGCGCGGCGAATTCACGCCGGAAGATGCATTGCGCCGTTTGCTGGCGGGTACGGGGCTGCGCGAGCGCTACACCTCGGACAAGGCGTTCACGCTGATGCCGTCGGTCGATGCCAATCGGGACGTGACGGGCGCGGCGCCGATGCCCCCTGTCGAAGAACGTGCTGACACGCTGGTCGCCAGCTACGGCGCCGCCCTGCAGACCGCCGTCGAAGCCGCGCTCTGCCGCACGCCGCTGACGCGCCCCGGCGAATATCGCCTGGCCTTGCAGGTCTGGGTGGACGGCTCCGGTGAAGTGCATCGTCTGCGCTTGCTGGGCAGCACCGGCCACGCCGAACGCGATCAGGCCGTCGAAGCGGTACTCGGTGGCCTGCGCGTCGATCCGCCACCGCCGGGACTGGCGCAACCGCTGACCCTGTTGCTGCTGCCTGCCGACGCCTCGCGTCCGGCCCGCTGCTGAGCTGCGATGACTTCGTCGTCGATGTCGTTGATGGGCCTGTTCCTGGAATGGCAACCGGAGCTGCGCAAGCGGCTGCGCCGGCGGCTGGGCTCGGACGAGCTGGTCAACGATGTATTGCAGGAAACCTATCTGCGCGTCGAGCGCCTCGGCGACAGCTCGCCGGTGTCGCACAATCCGGCCGGCTATCTGTTCCGCATGGCGCTCAACGTCGCCGCCGATCAGCGCCAGGCCGATTCGCGCTATCTCACCGGCGAGGAGGTGCAGGACCTGCTGCATATCGCCGACGACGCGCTGGATCCGGCGCGCATCGCCCACGCCCGCATCGAGATCGCCGCGCTGGAGCATGCCCTGGGCGAGCTTACCGTGCGGCAGCGCGAGATCCTGATCGCCGCGCGCGTGGATGACCTGCCGCAGCAGGAGATCGCCGACCGTTTCCGCATTTCGGTGCGCATGGTGGGCAAGGAGCTGAAGAAGGCCCTGGAGCATTGCGGCGAGCGCCTGGACCGCCGCGTGGTGCAACGGTTCGGTCCCGGGGCCGGAAAAGCGTCTTGAAGGGTATGGAACCGAATTCCGCCAGCCTCAGCCACGATTCGCCGCTGCACCGCGAGGCGCGCGACTGGCTGTTGCTGCTCACTTCCGGCCGCGCCACCGCGGCCGACGCACAGGGCTTCCGCAGCTGGGTCGCGCAGAGCGTGGCGCATGCGCGCGCCTTTGCCGAAACGCGGCTGATGTGGGAGCGCCTCGGCGCCGCGGCCGCCAACCTGGCGCAACGCGAGCGCGCGCCCGCCGTGGCGCCGCGCCGCATGAGCCGCCGCGCTTTCCTGGGCGGCGCGGTGGCGGCGACGGCCGCCGCGCTGCTGGTGGCGCAACCGCCGTTCCGGCTGTGGCCGGGCATCTCCGACATGGCGGCGGATTTCCGCACCGCCACCGGCGAGCAGCGCTCGGTGCAGGTGGCGCCGGGCGTGACGGTGGAAATGAATACGCAGACCGCGTTCAATCTGCACAAGGTCGATGGAAAGCTCGCGGGCATCGAACTGCTGGATGGCGAGATCCAGTTGCAGCTGGCCGACGGGGCAGGGGATTTCACCGTGTGGGCGGCCAAGGGCAGCCTGCGCGCGAAGCCCGGTTCGCAATGCAATGTGCGCTGCCTCGGCGGTGACGTCGAAGTCACGGCACTCGATGGCTCGGTCAGCGTGGACTACCGCGGCCGCAGCGAAGCGCTGGGTGCTGCACAGCAGGCCAGCTATGGGGCGCGCGAGATGACGGCGCCGGTGCCCGTGGACGTCGATCAGGCGATGGCCTGGCGCCGCCGCGTACTGGTGTTCGACAACCGACCGTTGTCGTACGTGGTGGCGGAGATCAACCGCTACCGGCCAGGTCGCCTGGTGCTCACCAACGATGCCTTGGGTGCACGCATGGTGCGGGCGCGGTTCTCCCTGAACCAGCTGGCCGACGCGGCCACCTTGATCCGCGAAGCGTTCGGCGCGCATGTGACCGAACTGCCGGGCGGCATCGTCCTCCTGAGCTGACCCGCACACCGGCGTAGGTTGGGGTGAGCCGCAGGCTGACCCCAACGTTGCCGTGCGCCTGGATGCGCCGTGTTGGGGTTTCCACCCCAACCTACAAGTGAAAATTGCGTCCAGCATGTCCACGCACATGACATTCCCATGTCACTCCCCGCCGCAAACAAGCCGAAACATCCCCCGTCATGAATTTTTCGTGACGCAGGTTCAGTTCCCCCGAAAGCCTTCCGTCTAAGGGGCAAAGGAAGTCGGCACGGGCTGGGATGCCCACCGGAATCTCTTCGCCCGGTGCGCCGCAGGCGCGCCGGAAATCTCGATCGGGCTATGGGCGCGGCCGGCATGGCGCGCCCCGGGGGATGGTGTGCGTTTGATTGTCGAAGCGGTTCGGCCGTCTGGACGGCCTGCCGGCGGAGCCGGCCTCGGATCGGACATGTATCTGTCGCGATCCGGTTACGCATCGGGGTTTAGCTACCGGAACATGAGGACAGGGACGACCGAATGGACCGGAGCGTCGCGATGAGGGGCCGCCGACCGCTGGCCTTCGCCATCATGCTGGCGCTGGTGTGCAGCGCGACGCACGCGCAGCAGGCGGCCGCGCCCGCACCGGAAGCGCCGGCGCGCTTCGAGGTCAACGAATACCTGGTGCGCGGCAATACGCTGCTGCAGGCCGTCGATATCGAGCAGGCGGTGGAGCCCTTCCTTGGTCCGCAGCGCAGCCTCGACGACGTGCATGCCGCGCGCGACGCACTGCAGAAGATTTATCAGGCCAGGGGCTACCAGTCGGTCACGGTCGAAGTGCCGCCGCAGCAGGTGCGCAACGGCGTGCTGTTGCTGAAGGTGACCGAGAACAGCATCGGCCGCGTGCGCGTGGAAGGCTCGCGCTATCACTCGCCGGAGGCCATCCGCGAGGCGGTGCCGGCGCTGGCCGAAGGCACCGTGCCGAACTTCAACCAGGCGCAGGAACAGCTGGCGCAGGTGAACCGCCAGCCGGGCCAGCAGGTGGTGCCGCTGCTCAAGCCCGGCAGCCTGCCGCAGACCATGGATGTCACGCTCAAGGTGGAAGACAGCTATCCGCTGCACGCGAGCCTGGAAGTCAACAACGATCACAGCGCCGATACGCCCGTATTGCGCGCCGTCGGCAACGTCCGCTACGACAACCTGTGGCAGCTGGGGCACACGGTCTCCGCCACCTATATCGTGGCGCCGCAGGATCGCCACGCGGTCGAGGTGTATGCACTGTCGTACCTGGCGCCGCTGGACAGGCAATGGAGCCTGCTCGGTTCCGGCTACAAGTCCAACAGCAATGCCAACACGCTTGGCGGCACCACTGTGCTGGGCAAGGGTAATGCGGTATCGCTGCAGGCGATCCGCAACCTGCCGACCCTCGGCGATTACGGCCAGTCCTTCTCGGTCAGCGTGGCGCGCAAGCATTTCGATCAGCGCCTGACGCTGGGCGACCAGCAGCAGGCAGTGCCGATCACCTACTACCCGCTGACGGTGGCCTATACCGGCCAGCGCACGCGCGACAACTCCTCGCTGGGCCTGTCCATCGCCGGCAATTTCGGCACGCGCGGCGCAGGCAGCGGCCGGCTGGCATTCGACAACCAGCGCTACAACGCGCGGCAGAACTTCGCCTACCTGCGCGTGGATGCCAACTACACGCGTGCCCTCGGTGGCGGCTATGCGCTGGCCCTGCGCGCCAGCGGACAGCTGGCCGATTCGCCGCTGGTCTCCAGCGAACAGTTCGCCGCCGGCGGCGCCAACAGCGTGCGCGGTTTCCTGTCGGCGGAAGACACCGGCGACAACGGCGGCTCGGCTTCGGTGGAGCTGCGCAGCCCCTCGGTGGCTTCGTGGTTCGGCAAGTACGTCAACGAGTGGCGCTTCCACGGGTTCCTCGACGGCTCGCGCATCCTGCTGATCGATCCGCTGCCGGAACAGCGCGGCCGCTTCACCTTGCTCAGCACGGGCCTGGGCACGCGCTTCACCTTGTTCGACACCATCAACGGCGAACTGGAATACGCCTGGCCGCTCAAGGACGGCTCGCGCACGCGCGCCCACGACGGGCGCTGGCTGTTCAGCCTCAAGGCCGGGCTGTAGGAGCGCGGCGATGACACGGCTCACTTTTTCTTCTAGGGGTGCAATGACGATGCGTTACCTGATCCTTGCGTGGCTGCTGTGCCTGGCCTGCCTGCCGCGCCTTTCGCTGGCGGCCGAGGCGGCCTGGTGGAACGACGACTGGTCTTTCCGCAAACCGATCACGCTCGATACCAGCACCACCGGCGCGCCGCTGCCGCAATCGCCCGGCCGTGTGCCGGTGCTGGTCCGCCTGCATCCGGGCAACTTCCAGTTCGACGGCGTGGCGAAGGACGGCGCCGACCTGCGTTTCATCGCCGCCGACGGCAAGACGCCGCTCAATTACCAGATCGACAGCTTCGATCCGGTGATGGGCGTGGGCCAGGTGTGGGTGGACGTCAGCGAGCTGCCGGCCAACGCCAGGCAGACCATCTGGATGTATTACGGCAACGCCAAGGCCACCGCGCAGAGCAGCGGCGCCGCCGCGTTCGACGCCGACCACACCCTGGTCTATCACTTCGAGGAGGCCGCCGCGGGCGCGCCGAAGGACGCCACCGCCTATGCCAACAACGCGCAGTCGGGCAGCGTGCTGCCGGTGGACGGCGGCATTGTCGGCAAGGCCGCGCGCTTCGATGGCAACGCGGTGGTGACGCTGCCCTCCAGCGCTTCGCTCAATGAAGCGGCCGGCGGCGCCTTCACCTTCAGCGCATGGATCAAGCTCGATGCGCTGCCGACCACGCCGACGGCGATCTATGTGCGCCGCCAGGACGGCCGCTCGGTGGTGATCGGCCTCGACGGCGGCGCGCCGTACGTCGAAGCGAATGCCGGCCAGGGTGCACAGCGCAGCGCCGCGGGCGAGCCGCTCAAGGCCGGCCAGTGGACGCAGCTGGCGGTGAGCTTCGATGCGCAGCAGGCCACCGTCTACGTCAATGGCCAGAAGTATTCGACCCTCGCCGCCGCGATGCCGGCGCTGGGTTCGGCCGCCACGCTGGGCGGCGAGGCGGCCGGGCAGGGCGCGGCGCTGGCCAACTTCCTCGGCCTGATGGACGAAGTGCGCCTGTCGCGCGTGGCGCGTGCGCCGGTCGCGATCGGCATCGACGCGCTGTCGCAGGGAGCCGAATCGAAGCTGGTGCAGTACGGCGAAGATGAAAAGAAATCCGGCGCCGGCTTCGGCTACTTCGGCATCATCGTCAAGTCGGTGACCGCGGATGCCTGGGTGGTGATCGGCATCCTGCTGGTGATGGCGGCGATCTCGTGGGTGGTGATGTGGCAGAAGGGCCGCTACGTCAGCGGCGTCACCAACGCCAACGAGCGATTCCTGGCACGCTTCCGCGACCTGGGCACCGATCTGCTCGGCATGGGTGACGAAGGCGCGGCGCGCGACCTGGCCGGTTCCTCGCTCTATCGCCTCTACGAAGTGGGCAAGAAGGAAGTGTGGCGCCGCAAGGATGCCAAGGGCCGCCTGGTGATCGCGACCGAATCGATCGAGGCGATCCGCGCGGTGATGGATTCCACCCTGGTGCGCGAGAACCAGAAGCTGGCGCGCTCGATGGTGATGCTGACCATCGCCATCTCCGGCGGCCCGTTCCTGGGCCTGCTCGGCACGGTGGTCGGCGTGATGATCACCTTCGCGGCGATCGCCGCGGCGGGCGACGTCAACGTCAACGCCATCGCGCCCGGTATCGCCGCCGCGCTGCTGGCCACCGTGGCCGGCCTGTTCGTCGCGATCCCGGCCTTGTTCGGCTACAACTACCTGCTCACGCGCAACAAGGCGGTCACCGCGAACATGCAGGTGTTCGTGGACGAATTCGTCACCCGCCTGGCCGAACTGCACCGCGACGCCGATTCCGGCGCGGCGGCCTGAGGAGGGCGCGGCCATGCAGGTACAGGACGACGACAAGCCCTACGACGACATCAACATCACGCCGATGCTGGACCTGGCGTATGTGCTGCTGGTGATCTTCATCATCATGACCACCGCCTCGGTGCAGGGCGTGAAAGTGAACCTGCCCAAGGCCAGCGCTTCGGTCAGTCTGGCCAAGCCGCAGACCAAGGCGATCACCGTATCCGACAGCGGGCAGATCTTCCTCGACGCCTTCCCGGTGAGCATCGGCGAGCTGGAGGCGCGGCTGCGCACGCAGAAGGCGTTGACGCCGGACTTCCCGATCATCGTCAAGGGCGACGCCAACGTGCAGTACCAGAAGGTAGTCGACATCCTCGACCTGCTGCGCCGGCTGGACCTGTCGCAGGTGGGACTGGTCACCGGCAAGTCGCCGACCGGCGGTTGACGGGATCGCGATGAACGCCACCGGTCAAAACCCCAAGCGTTGGCGCGGCCGCATCGTCGGTGCCGCGGTGGTGCTGCTCGTCGGCGCGCTGGTCTGGCATTTCGCCGGCCACCAGGTCGGCGTGCGCCGCGAGGCGCCGCGCGTGCCGACCATCACTCCGCTGCCGCCGCCTCCGCCGCCGCCGAAAGAAAAGCCGCCCGAGCCGAAGAAGCTCGAAGAGGTCAAGCAGGAACTGCCCAGGCCGGACGAGCCGGCCAAGCCGGTGGAGGCGCCGAAAGCGCCCGACCTGGCGAAGCAGGTGACCATCAACGGCCCGGCCCAGGCCGGCAACGACAGCTTCAACATCGGTGCGGGCGACGGCGGCGGCATGGTCGGCGCCGGCGGCGGCAACGGTGCCGGCGGCTCCTCGTACGAGCAGTACCTGGGCTATGCCTTGCAGCAGGCGATCCAGCGCGACGAACGCACGCGCCGCCTGGTGTTCGAGGTGAAGGTCAGCCTGTGGATCGATCCCAGCGGCCGCATCACCCGCGCCGAAATGCTCGCGCCCAGCGGCGCGCCCGCCACCGACGAAGCGCTGCTCGACGTGCTGCGCGGCCTGAGCATCGACACGCCGCCGCCGCCGCGACTGAGCATGCCCGTGCGCGCATCCATCCGCGGCAGGCGACCCGTATGAGCACGCCATTCTTTTCTTTGGAGCAGATCATGGATGTTTCGAGGTTTTCCAAGCAACGCGCACTGTGCCTGGCGATCGGCCTGCTGCTGGCCGGCGCCGCGCCGTCGGTGCTGGCGCAGAACGCCGCGCCGTCGCCGAACGCCACCATCAACCTGATCCGCCTGATGGTGAAGAAGGGCCTGATAACCCAGGCCGACGCGGACGGCCTGATCGCCGAGGCGAACGCCGAAGCGACGCAGGCACAGAAGGCGCAGGCGAGCCAGTCGTCGCTCGCCGCCGCCAACGACGGCGCGCAACCCGGCGACGTGCGCGTGCCGTATGTGCCGCAGAGCGTACGCAACGAGATCCGCGAGCAGGTCAAGCAGGAAGTGATCGCGCAGGCGCGCAGCGAGCATTGGGCCCAGCCGGATGCACTGCCGGCATGGCTGGATCGCATCGCCTGGTCCGGCGACATCCGCGTGCGCGACGAGGGCCGTTATTTCAGCCGCGGCAATTCGCCTTACTTCATCGATTACGCCGCGCTCAACCGCGGCGGTCCGTTCGATGTCAACCAGATCGGCCGCGGCGTCAATCCGCCGATCGCCAACTCGCAGCAGAACCGCCCGAACATCCTGTCGATCCAGGCGCACCTGGGCGTGGACGTGAAGCTGGGCGACACCATCGCCGCGGGCATCCGCATCGGTTCGGGCAACGACAACAACCCGGTGTCGACCACCCAGGCGCTGGGCGGCGGCCTGTCGAAGAAGAACCTGTGGCTGGACCGCGCCTGGCTGCGCTGGCAGCCGGTGGAGTGGGGCGCGCTCACCGCCGGCCGCTTCGCCAATCCGTTCTTCGTCACCGACCTGATCTACTCGCCGGAGCTGAATTTCGACGGCATCGTCGGGCAGGGGCACTGGAAGCTGGCCAGCGATATCGACGGCTTCGTCAATGCCGGCGCGTTCCCGCTCCAGTACGCCGGCAACGACACTCCCTCGCAGGCCTTCGGCTACCAGAAGAACCGCAGCGACCAGAAGTGGCTGTCGGCGGTGCAGCTGGGTGCGCACTGGCAGATCGACGAAGACATGCGCTGGAGCGCCGCGCTGGCCTATTACTACTACGACAAGATGCGCGGCCGCCTGTCCGAGCCTTGCCCGATCTACACCGGCATCAATTTCTGCAGCACCGACGACGATGCGCCGCAATACATGCAGAAGGGCAATTCGGTGTTCCTGCTGCGCAACATCGTGCCGGATCCCTCGTCGCCGGGTAACTACGCGCAGCCGCAGCTGGTGGGCCTGGCCTACGACTACCACCTGCTCAATCTCACCACGCAGTTCGATTTCGCCATGGGCAGCACGCCGGTGCGCGTGCAGGCCGATTACGTGCGCAACCTGGCCTATCACGCGAAGGATGCGTTCCAGCGCTATCCGGACGGCCTGGGCCAGCCGGTCAACAACTACCAGGCCAGCAGTTCGCCGAGCGAGTCCGGTCCGTACAAGAGCGGTCCGGTGGGCTGGCTGGTGCGCGGCATCCTGGGCAATCCCAGTCCGATGAAGGCGCACGACTGGAACCTGGCGTTCGGCTACAAGTACCTGCAGCCCGATGCGGTGCTGGATGGCCTGACCGATCCGAACTTCCACCTGGGCGGTACCAATGCCAAGGGCTTCATCGTCAGCGCCGACTACGGCATCGCCGAGCGCACCTGGCTGACCGCGCGCTATTTCAACGCCAAGCAGGTATTCGGGCCGCCGCTGTCGATCGACGTGGTGCAGCTCGAGATCAACAGCAAGTTCTAAAGGAGGCGACGATGAAGACCGTGATACGCACGGGTGTCGCCGTGGCGGCGCTGATGCTGGCCCAGGGTGCCTTCGGGCAAAGCCTGGAAGAACAGTTGCGCACGCAGCTGCGCGATGCACGCGGCCAGCTGCAGGAGCTGCAGGGACAGCAGGCCTCGTGGCAGGCGCAGAAGGCCGGCATCGAGGGCGAGCGCGACCAGGCACGCAAGGCGCTGGAGCAGGCGCAGGCCGAGCTGGCGCGCCTGCGTGCCGCGAGCGGCGACAGCAAGGCGGTGGCCGCCGAGCGCGGTGCGCGGCAACAGGCCGAGGCGGCCTTGCAGCAGGCGCGCAAGGACAACGCCGACGCGACGGCGAAGTTGAAGGAGCAGCAGGGCCGCGACGATGCGGCCCAGGCGCAACTGGACGAGGCAAGGCAGGCGCTGGGCACCTGCAGTGCGCGCAACCAGAAGTTGTATGAGGTGGGGCAGGAGATCCTCGGTGCCTATGTGCATATCGACATGGGCTCGGTGATCGGGGCACGCCAGCCGTTCGCCGCGTCGGCGCGGGTGAAGCTGGAGAACGCGGCGCAGGCGTATGGCGATCGCCTGTACGAGCAACGCTACGTCGCGCCGGCAGGGCGGCAGCCGTGAATGCCCGGGCAGCCCGCATGCTGGTCGCGTGGGGTTGCCTGGTGGCATCGGATGCGTGGGCGCAGCAGGAGAGTTGCGTCGATGTAAGTGTCAACCAGCATGCGGTGCTGGCATACGACTGTCTCAGCCGGCAGTTGAGCGGCGACGGAAAGAAGCCCGCGGGTCCGCCGCCACCGATGCTCGACGCAGTAGTTGGCGAGCCGTCCAATCGGCAGGTGGGGCAATACAACGCGGCGGCGCTGGAACATCGCATGGGCTCCAACCTGGGCCATGGCGTGTTGCCGCAGCGGCCCGCGCCGACGTATCCGCGCTTGCTGCCGCCGGGGGCGGTCAATGGCCACTGACGTGACGATACGTAGCAATCCAACCGGCCATATGAAGTTTCCATGACACCAGTTCAGTCCTTCAGCTCCGTGAAGGTCTAACCGGAAGAAGCCGCGGCCGCGCGCCGTGCGACAAAGCTAACGAGGCAAACGCGTGATCAAGGCGGTCGATTCGGCGAAGGCAGGCGGCATCTCTCCACGCAGCGTCCCCGGACGCCGCCCGCTGGCGCAATGGATCGCCGCGGCGCTGGCGATGGGTGCGGCGATGCAGGCGCATGCGGGCAATCCGCCCGTGCTGAGCCAGGCCTGGCTCGCCGCGCAGCGGGCGGGACAGGCCGGTGCGCCGACCGGCAACGCGCCGGCGCCGGTGCCGAACAATCTTTCCGTGCAGAACGCGCCGCAGCTGTTGCAGCAGCGTGTGGTGCAGCAGTCCATCGCCCATCTCAACCAGGCCGCGCAGGCGGTGGCCGCGCAGCTCAGCGCGCAACAGGCCGCGCAGCAGGCGGCACAACAGCTGGTGTCGCCGGTGCCGGACGGCATCGCCGCGGGCGGCCTGCAGGTCGCCGCCGACGTGGTGCGCAATCCCGCGCTGTGGCAGAACGCCAATGCGCCGATGCAGACGGCCGCCGCCGGCAAGACCACGGTGGAAGTAAAGCAGACCTCGTCCAAGGCCATCCTCACCTGGGACAGCTTCAACGTCGGCCGCAACACCACGCTGTATTTCAACCAGAGCGGCGGCAACCAGTCCAACGGCAACAACGACTGGATCGCGCTCAACCGCATCCAGGATCCCAGCGGCGCGCCCAGCCAGATCCTGGGTCGGATCAAGGCCGAGGGCTCGGTCTACCTGCTCAACCGCAACGGCATCCTGTTCGGCGCGGGCAGCCAGGTGAATACGCATTCGCTGCTGGCCAGTTCGCTGAGCCTGTTCAGCAGCGATGTCGCGACCGGCAACGCGCGTTTCCTCAACGGCGGCATCTCCGACCTCGCCTCGTCCACCGGTTTCCTGGTCGGCGGTGTGTTCACCGATGGCCGTGCGCACGACGTGGTGATCGAGCGGGGCGCGAACATCACCACCGGCAAGCAGGGCTTCGCCCTGGTGGCCGCGCCGCACGTGTCGAACGCCGGCACGATCGTGGCCGACGACGGGCAGGCGATCCTGGCCGGCGGCACGGCCTTCTACAACCCCGCCGGCGCCGATGGCGGCAGCGCGCTGCAGGTTGCCGGCTTGAACGACGGTTCGGGAGCGGGCGGCCCCGCCGGCAGCGTGCTCAACACCGGCCTGGTGCAGGCGCGCCGCGGCAGCGTGCACATGCTCGGCCACGACGTGACACAGGCCGGCGTGGCGCTGGCGTCGACCAGCGTCGCCTATCCCGGCAGCATCGAACTGAACGCGCGCGACCAGGCCAACGGTACCGGCGGCAATCCGTCCTTCACCCGCGGCGGTGCCTTGGTGCTGGCGCCGGGCTCGGTCACCGCGGTGCTGCCGGAGAAGGACGGCGCGACCACTTCGTCGAGCGCGGCGGCCGACGCCGCGTTCAAGGGCAGCACGCTGTCGCTGGACGGCGCCACGGTCAACCTGCAGTCCGGCTCGCTGCTGGAGGCGCCGGGCGCCGCGGTGGGCATCGCGGCGCATGCCTATACGGGCGACGTCTCGCCGACCGCCGGCCGCGTCTACGTGGACAACGGCGCGATCATCGACGTCTCCGGCCTGGCCAACGTGGTGCTGCCGATGTCGGCGCTGCTGGTCAACGTATCGCGCATCGGCCAGAACGAACTGGCCAACTCGCCGTTGCTGCGCAACGGCTTCCTGTACACGCAGAAGAACGTGCTGGTCGACAGCACGCAGAGCGGCACGCGCGCTGACGGCCTGGACTGGGTGGGCAGCCCTATCCTCAATGTCGCCGGCTACGTCGACAACGTGCCGCGCACCGTCGACCAGCTGATGACCAAGGGCGGCAACGTGTCCTTGTACGGCAGCGAGGTGATCCTGCGCTCCGGTTCGCAGCTCGATCTCAATGGCGGTTTCCTGGCGTATCAGGCCGGCTGGATCGAAACGCCCAACCTGCTCGGTGCCAACGGCCGCGTGTACGACATCGCCGCCGCCGATCCGGACATGACCTACGTCGGCTTCGCCGGCCAGTACACGCAGGACCATGTGCGCTGGGGCATCAGCCAGACCTACAACAACGGCATGCTGGCCGGCTCGCGCCGCTGGGATCCGGGTTTCATCGCCGGCGGCAATGCCGGCACGCTCGACGTGCAGGCCTCGCACGCCCTGGTGCTGGATGGCGAGGTGAGCGCGCAGGCCTATGCCGGCCGCAACCAGGTTGAGCAGGGCAGGCAGCCCACCGGCGGCAGCTTCGATTTCGAATTGCCGGCCGCGGCGGCGACCGACCTGCGCTTCACTTACACGCCGGGCCTGCTGTTGCAGCAGTCCGCCCTGATGCTGGACAAGCTGGCGCCCGCGTTCGATGCGGATACCGCATGGGATGCGGCGCTCGCCGCGCAACCGTCCGACGTCGGCCACGACGCCAACCTGCAATGGTGGTTGCCGATCTCGACCGGCATGCTCAGCGAAGGCGGCTTCGCCACGGTGAAGCTGTCCACCGGCGACCGCAGCACGCAGATCCTGCAGCAGGCCGGCAGCACGCTCGCGGTGCAGCCGGGCGGCAGCGTCACCTTGAGCGCCAGCCGCGTCACCGTGCTCGGCGAGATCAGCGCGCCGGCCGGTTCGATCGACCTGGTCTCGGTCGGCCCCGGCGTGCTCACGCCGGCGATGCAGGCGGACGACGGCAGCACGCTGCGTCCGGACATCACCGTGGGCAACGGCGCCACGCTCAGCACGCGCGGCCTGTGGGTGAACGACGGTGGCCTGGCGGCGGACCAGCGCACGGGCGATCGCTACATCAATGGCGGCAGCATCAGCCTCGCCGCCAGCATCGCTCACGACGCCGCCAATCAGGACTTGTCCGGTTCCGTGCTGCTGCAGGCAGGCAGCACGCTGGATGTCTCCGGCGGCGGCTACGTCCAGCCCGACAGGCAGGTGCTGATGGCGAACGGCGTGCCGGCAGGCCACGGCGGCGACATCAGCCTGGTCACCTACGGCAACGCCAGCACGCAGGAGCAGCAGCCGGACCGGCTCGATGGCGGCCGGCTTGGCCTCGACGGCAAGCTGCTGGGCTATGGTTTCAGCGGCGGCGGCACGCTGTCGCTGCAGGCGAACTACATCCAGGTCGGCGGCGATCGCGCGGCCATGCCGCTGGCCAATGGCCTGTACCTCGATCCCGGCTTCTTCGCCGGCCAGGGCTTCGACCGCTACAAGCTCACCGCCATCACCGATGGCATCGTCGCGCCGGGCACGCAGGTGCGCGTCGCGCGCGACAACTTCCTGCCGGACTATCAGGCGCTGCTGCTCGCGCCGACCGGCGCGGACCTGTATGCGGCCGACGCGGCGCATCCCGCGGGCGTCTATGCCACGGTGGGCGCGCTCGATCCCTATCATCGCTATGTCACGCGCAATACCGGCGCCGGCCCGGGCTTCTCGCTCAGCGCCGGCCAGTACCTTGATTGGTCGATCGATCCGCAGAACCCGTCGAAGGGCGCGCCGCAATACGCCGGCGTGAGCGGTGCGGTGCGCGTCGGCGAAGGCGCCGGCATTGCAGTGGACGCCGGCGGCAGCATCGCCTTGGCCGGTACGCAGGCCGCCACCGTGCTGGGTGCGCTCACCGCGCATGGCGGCAGCATCGATGTCTCCACTAATGCGCTGACGCGTCCTTCAGGCCTGCCGCCGCTGACTGCGCGTGTATGGCTGGGCGATGCGGCCGTGCTGGATGCATCCGGCACGGTCCTGCTCGATCCATGGGCCGCTGCGGTGGCCGGTCCGGACGGCACGCCGCAGATGCCGCGCACCGGTGTCGCGCTGGACGGCGGCAGCGTCACGCTGAAGGGGCGCGGCGGCTATGTGGTGGCGGCGCAGGGCAGTCGCATCGACGTCTCCGGCGTGGCGGACCGCTTCGACCTGCCGACCCGCCATCCGGCCGGGCTGGGCCAGGCCATCGCCTACCTGGGCACGCCGGTGTGGAGCGATGCGGGCAACGTCACGCTCGCCGCCGCGGCGGGCCTGTACTTCGATGGGCAATTGCAGGCCGACGGCGGCGCGACGCAAGCCGAAGGCGGCACGCTCACCTTGCTCGGCCTCGGCCGTCTCTCCGGGCAGCCGGGCGCGCCGCAGGCCAGCGGCGTGCTGATCCAGCAGTCGGGCCTGTTGCTGCCGCAGGGTGCGCTGGCCGATGGCGCGATCGACAGCGCAGCGCCTGCCGGCGTGCTGCGTTTCGCGGTGGACCGGCTCGCCGGTTCGGGCATCGCCACGCTGGCGATCGGCCCCGATCCGTCGCAGAACGGTACCTCCGATCTCCCGCTCGCCGTGCCGCTGGGTTTCGCCGGTGACGTGAACCTGTCGCTGGGACGCGCCTTCATCGCCAATACGCCGGCGATCCAGGCCTTGCCCGCGGGCGCTACGGTGCTCGCCACCGCAGCGAACGGTTATGCCGAAGGCAACGGGCAAGTCCGCATCGAGGCGCCGTACGTCAACCTCACCGGCGGCGTGGTGCCGACGGCAGCGTCGGTTGCGCTGGCGGGCGACGGCAAGCTGTCGGTGCAGGCGGATTTCATCGACATCGGCGGCTGGCTGAATCTGCAGCGCTGGGCGCAAACGGATTTCGAATCAAGCGGCGATGTGCGTTTCCAGGCGCCCGCACTGCTCGCCTATGCCAACGGCAAGCCGCGGCCCGGTCTGCTGTTCAGCACCGGCAACCTGCAGTTCAAGGCGGCCCAGCTTTATCCCGGCACGGACTACCGCTTCGCCATCGTGGCCAACGGCGCGGGCCTGACGGACGCCAACGGCAACGCGATCGACACCACGCTGAGCATCCTGCCCAACGGCAAGGGCAATACACCGTTGTCGGCGGGCGGCACGCTGCTGCTCAGCGCCAACCACATCGAACAGCAGGGCACGCTGCGCGCGCCGTCCGGCAGCCTGATCCTGGGCGTGACCGACGCGGCCGCGCAGGCGACGGCGCTCGGCGCCGATCCGAAACTGTTCCCGCTGGTCGCCACGCAGTCGGTGCATCTGGCGCCGGGCAGTCTTACCTCGGTATCGCTCGATGGCATTACCGTGCCCTACGGCAGCACCATCGACGGCGTGCAGTGGCGCTACAGCGCCGACCTCACCACCGACACGCCGGATCTCACCGCGCCACCGGCGAAGCAGATCATGCTCAACGGTTCCGATCTCGCACTCGATGCCGGCGCGGGCATCGATCTTTCCGGCGGCGGCCATCTGCAGGCCTCCGAGTGGGTGGCCGGCACCGGCGGTACGCGCGACGTGCTGGCGCAGTACGGCACCAGCTACCAGAACGGCACCTCCGGCACGCAGGTCCCGCAGTACGCGGATGGCCGCGCGATCTACGCGATCCTGCCGGGCTACAGCGCGCCGGTGGCCGCGTACGACGCAGCCTTCGCCAAGCAGGGCGGCGCCGGCCCGGCGGTGGGACAGACGGTGTACCTGTCCGGTGCGCCCGGCCTGCCGGCGGGTTACTACACGCTGCTGCCGGCGCGCTACGCGACGCTGCCGGGCGCCTACCGCGTGGTGCAGGACACCGGCGCGCGCGACAGCGTGCTGGGCGCGAACGCGACGCAGGCGGATGGCACGCTGGCGATCAGCGGTTACTTCGCCGATGCGCTGAGCGGCGCGCGCGATGCGCGCAACACCACCTTCCTGGTGCAGTCGGACCAGGTGTGGCAGCAGTACTCGCAGTACAACCGCAGCGATGCGGATAGCTTCTTCGCCAACCTGGCGAACAAGGCCGGCAAGGTCGCGCCGGCCGTGGCGGCGGATGCCGGGCGGCTGACGCTGGCGGCGACGCGCACGCTCGACCTCGGCGCCTCGCTTACCGCGGCGCCGGCCAAGGGCGGCCGCGGCTCGCAGGTGGATATCGCGGCGCAGGCGATCCAGATCGCCGGCGCCGACAGCACGGCGCGCGACGGCTATCTCCCACTCTC
>Ga0102588_1000566_pt1 | contig 37826 bp, 32 predicted proteins | sample AraplaMF_Col_mMS_FD_76854 | JGI IMG/M metagenome (GOLD analysis project Ga0102588, IMG submission 76854) | Arabidopsis root microbial communities from the University of North Carolina, USA - plate scrape MF_Col_mMS (SPADES assembly) (version 2) | ecosystem: Host-associated > Plants > Roots >...
TCGCTTCCAACGCCACTGCGGCAACCCGCGACAAGGCCTTCTTCGAATCCGTCGCCGGCACCTGGAAGGGTCCGGGCGAAATCGTCGCCGGCAAGTACAAGGGCACGAAATTCACCTGCAATCTCGTTGGTTCGCCGGCCGATGATTCCTCCGCCGGTATCAAGCTTGACGGCACCTGCCGCGTTGGCGTCTTCAAGCAGCCGATGACCGCCGTGATTTCCCAGTCCGGTTCCACTTACAAGGGCAAGTTCCTTGACGGAGCCGAAGGCAAGGGTCTCGACGTCGTCTCCGGCGCCGTCACGGAAGACACCGTCGTCGTCGGTATCAACCGCGCCAAGCTGAACGGTGCAATGATTGCTCGTGTGCGCGACGATAAGACCATGAACGTCACCGTTTCGGTCAAGGTCGAAAGCCAGATGGTCCCGGTCATCGGTCTGACGCTCACCCGTCAAGTCGACGAAATGGCCGTTGGTTCGATCCAGTAAGCCACTCATTGCAGACGGATTTTCCTGAAGCGGCGGTTTTCCTCCGCTTTGCTTTTGGACGTGGGAGACCAGGATCTGTCCGGATCGTGCGAGCAGACAACCCGTATCGGCTGCTCTAGAAGCCGCCGCTCACGTGGCGCCATAGAGGCCTGAGACACTGAAACGAAGACATGAAAGAAGCCCGCTTCTGCGGGCTTCTTTCCAGATTGGTCAGATTTTCAACGAGTGTTCTTATGGCTTTGCTGACCGGCCTTCACATGCTGCTCATGCGTGCCGCTGCGGGTACCCGAACTGGATTGATTGTTGGCAGACGAAGCCTGTTGTGGACTGGCATTCTTGTGGCTCTGCTGGCCTGCCTTGACGTGCTGTTCGTGTGAACCGCCTTGGTTTGCCATGATCAATTCTCCTTTCTCATGATTGCGAGATCGGCTCATCGCCGCCTCGGTAAGGAGAACTATGCCGACCTGTCTCCGTTCCCCATTTTAATATTTCGTGATGGCCTCGGATCATTTTCCCGCCGCGCACCGTTTTCCGTGAATAGCAGGGCTAGTCCCTGCGCAGTCGAGGAGACAAGGCCATGAACGCGACCAATGTGGATACGGAAACCAGGAGCCTAAAGCTCGCCAAGGAATATCTGCGCCTCGGCGGACACCGCCGCTGCAAGATCGACGATAACATCACCACCGTGCGCCAGTGGGAGAAGGATCCGCCGGAGGCCGAACGCTTCTGGCAGGAGCAGGTGCAGCCGCTGTCTGCAGCTGACCGCAAGCAGGTCGAGGATTTCCTGCCCAGCATCAATTCGCCCTGATTGCAGGAAGCTTAAGGTCCGATGCTCGGCAATTGGATCCATCTCTGCATCGACATGCAGAGAATGTTCGCGGAACAGACAGCATGGCATGTGCCGTGGATGGCGACGGTATCGCCGCAGATCGTTGAACTCTCGGGACGGTATGCGGAGCGAACGGTTTTCACACGCTTCGTCCCGCCGCCGACCGCTGATGCCATGCCGGGCATGTGGAGGAACTATTACGAAAAATGGCCGATGATGACCGGCGAACACTTGCTGCCGGAACTCGTGGATATCGTTGCCGATCTGAAGCCTTTCGCACCGCCTGCCCGCATCCTCGACAAGCGAACCTATTCTCCCTGGGTCGACGGGCGGCTGCATGAAACGCTCGCGCAGGAAAAGGTCGAGGCCATCGCCATTACCGGCGGCGAAACGGATATCTGCGTGCTGGCGGCAGCACTCGGCGCAATCGATCTCGGCTATCGCGTCATCCTGTTGAAGGACGCCGTCTGCAGCAGCGCCGACGAAACGCATGACGCTACGCTCGAATTGCTGGGCGGCCGCTTTTCGGTGCAGGTGGAGATTACCGAAACGGATGCATTCCTCTCCGCTCTCTGATCCGCCGTTTCCCCCTCACTCCTTCGGAATGATGCTGATGTTGCCGCTCACTTCGAGAATCGCAAACCAGATATCTTTGACACTCTCGATACCCTGCTGTGTTCTTGCAGCTTGCATCACATCGTCTCTCTGAAGTCTCGAACCCGTCAGGGCCGCCTCATCGTAAACGCCATTGGTAACGAGAACGGTCGGAGCGCCGTCGATCAACCTGGCCGTCCATCGCGACCGGCGCTTCAGGTAGGAAAGCGCGATATCAGTCGTAAACAGTGTCAGGATCAGGAGCACGGAATTGGTGATCGAGAAATCGTCACCCAGCATTGCCTGCTGTGTCGTCTCCGAAATCACCAGTACGATGACGAGATCGAAGGGTGTCATCTGGGCGAGCGTGCGCCGGCCCGACAGCCTGATAATCACCAGCAGGGTGAAATAGATGGCGACACCACGAATGACTGCGTCCATCGACACCTCACGGCAAGACGAGGACCGAACGTTCGATGACGTCCTGGCCGATACCGATGCGGAAGGAATGCAGCCCCGGCTTCTGCGTATGAAGCCTGAGAATCACCTGGCTTGTCGCGACGGCATCGGCAGGAAAGACATAGCCGATACGGCCATTCTCGTAGTCTGCCGCTTTCTGCGGCGGGTCGATGCCTTCGATGGAGAAGATCGTGAGAAAATCGGGATCGAGGACGAGCCTGCGGTCCGAAGAGGATGGCAGGAAAAAGACGCGCAGCTCGTCGGGCGCATTCCATCGCGTAATCATCGGAAGCTCTATGTTGCCGCCGGCGAGCTTCAATTCCTGTTGGGAGAGAGGCCCGCTGCGCCCGAGCGCTCCGAAAAGCGCGGTAATGAGAACGGCGGCAAAACCGATCCATGCCCAACGCTGCGCACACCAGACGCGCTGCTGGAAGCGAGTATGATCTTCGATGCCTTCGGGAAGGCTGCTGCTCGTTTTCGGCATATCAGCACCTGAACGAGCAGCCTTTCCGGCCGCTGTTGAATTGCCTCATGATACCTCCGGCTCAGTCGCCCTTCTGAGTTAGCGCAGCCGGTGCAGGCGACAAGACGTTATGAACACAAGGAAAAGCCCCGCATGGCGGAGATTCTGGGGGCTGTTAGGTCTTGCAGCCTGCTCTTGGTGGCCCCTTTAAGTCTTGCGCCACCAGTCGCGGCTCTCGTCCGCGATCTCGATCCCCGCGATGTCGGCTCCGGCCAGCCAGTCGGCAACCGCCCTGCCCCGGACCATGAGTTCGGGCGCGATATCCGCAAGCGGCATCAGCACGAAGCCCCGCTCCGTCATGCGTGGATGCGGCAATTCCAGCCGCGGCGCATCCTGCTCGACTCCCTCATAAGTCAGCACATCGATATCGAGCGTGCGCGGCCCCCAGCGCTCGATACGCTCGCGCTTCATCTCCCGCTCGATCGAGAGGCAGAGATCGAGCAGCGCTTCCGGGGCAAGCCGTGTTTCCACCGCCGCGCAGGAGTTGAAGAAATAGGACTGGTCGGTCTTGCCCCAGGGCGGCGTGCGGTAAAGCCGCGAAACGGCCGCCACCCGGCAATCCGCGTCGGCATCGAGCCGCGTGAGTGCCGCGGCCATGGACTTGACCGGATCGCCAATATTGCCGCCGAGGCCGAGCGTTGCGAGACGGAATCCGGGATCAGACACGATGCTCAACGGTCACCTGCACGAAGTCGAGCACGCCGGGGATCGGCGCATTCGGCTTGCGCACCGTGATCTTGGCCCTGATGATCTGTGGGAATTTTTTACAGAGCCCTTTGGCGATATCGAACGCCAGCGCCTCGATCAGGTAACGCCGCCGGCCGACGACGATCTCCTCGATGATGGTGAAGGCGGTGCCGTAGTGGACGGTCTCTTCGATGGAATCGTTTTCCAGTGCACTGCCCGCTTCCACCTCCAGTTCGGCATCCACGAAAAAGCGCTGGCCGAGGAATTCCTCTTCGGCATGCACGCCGTGGCGGGCGAAGAAGGCGCAGTTCTGCATTAGGATCGTATAGGTACTCATGACGGCCTCCCCCTGGAAGTGTCGTTCCGGGCGGCCAGCATAGCATCGGCTACGGTAAGCGCATCCCTGTTGATTGCGACATTGTGTACTCGGAAAACTGCCGCCCCCTGCAGCCTGAGAAGCGCGCTCGTCGCCGCCGTTGCCGCATCGCGCTCCGCGGGCTCCCGGCCCGTGACGGCGCCGAGGAAGCGCTTGCGCGAGGTGCCGGCAAGAAGCGGCAGACCGAAGCGGTGCAGCTCTTCGAAACGCGCCATCAGTTCCAGATTTTCGCCCGGCGTCTCCTTGGCAAAGCCGAAGCCCGGATCGAGCACGATCCGGTCGCGCAGGACGCCGGCGGCAGAAGCGATCTCCAGCGAGCGTTCGAGAAAAAAGACCTGGTCTTCGATGATATCGGCAAGCTTCTGCCGGTCGCGGCCCGTATGCATGATGCAGAGCCCTGCCCCGGTCTCGGCCGAGAGCGCGGCAATGGCCGGCTCCTTCTGCAGGCCGAAGACGTCGTTGACGATATGGGCGCCGGCACCGATGGCAAGCCGTGCCGTTTCTTCTCGATATGTATCGACGGAAATCAACGCTTGCGTGTGTCTTCTGAGTGCCTCGATGACGGGCAGTATGCGCGCCTGTTCCTCTGCCGGGCCGACGAAGGCCGCATTCGGCCGCGTCGACTCACCGCCGATATCGAGGATTTCGGCGCCGTCTGCGACTGCCTGCAGCGCGTGCTCGACGGCTTTGTCGACCGTCTGGTAACGCCCGCCGTCCGAAAAGGAATCCGGCGTCACGTTGATGATCGCCATGATCACCGAGCGTTTGCCGAGCTCGATCTCGCGGCCATGGGCCACACGCCAGAAACTGCTGCCGAGCTGCTTCACCAGTCCAATCCTGTCGCCAGAGCGTGTCGCGATCTCCAAGATCGGCTCGCCACGCTTTAAGCTTTTGTTTCACGCATATCGTTATCGTAAGACCGCTGCGCAATTTTGCGCGACATGCTTTAGCGAAAAAAGCCGCTGTCCGATATTGCGCTTGCCGTGGCTATGCCCCAAGCTCCGCCAAACTTCAACACGGGTTCAGTTCAGAATGCCGCTTGCGTTGCGTTATATGCGCCTTCCCATCGCCTTTTCCATGATTGCCCTTTTCCTCTGCGGCCCCGCTGCCGCCGAAGTCATTGCAACGAAAAGCTATTCCTACTTCGATATCAAAGGAAAGACGGCCGACGAGCTGGACGATGAGCTGAGCCGCCGTGGCCCGACGGCGAACGGCTCCTCCGCCCGCCATCCCGGCGCCACCAAGATCCGTTTCGGCGGCGAGGCGACCTATATCCAGGAAAATGGACGTTGCCGCGTCGGCAACGTCAAGGTCACCGTCCACACGCAGATCATCATGCCGCGCTGGGGCAACCGCAAGGGCACGAACCGCGAGCTGTCGATGATCTGGGATGCGCTGTCGAGCGATATCAGGCGCCACGAGGAGCGCCATGCCGAGATCGCCCGCACCCAGGCCCGCGTCATGGAGCGCGAACTCAAAGCGCTCCCGTCGCAGCGCAATTGCGAGGCCATGCAGGAACTCGTCTCGAATGAGTCGGCTCGCGGAATAGAGGAGCATGACAAGCTGCAGGCCCGATTCGATCGCGTCGAGGCGGTCAATTTCCAGAATCGCATGTTGAGGCTGCTCAACAATAGACTCAAGGGCAAAGGCGGCGAAAGATAAGCTCTTTTAGGCCTCAAGGCGAGTAGAGATCGTTAGCTGCACAATGAAACTTGTGCGAAACTTGTGTGCTTCCCAGCCTTTTACCGGTCATTTTTCATTCTGGTGGACTCAACCGGAAAGCGGTAATATGACTATATTCGAAAGTGCAGTAAGGCAGCTGACTTCCGTGACTGTGTTCTCCTGGCGCGTTCCGAAGCCGCGGGTGTTCCTCCCTCATCCGTAGGTAATGCGCCCGCCTCGCCTCGCCCGCCTCCGGCGTGCGAGGCTCTCTTTTTGGGAAAGCTCCCCCATTCTCTCAAGAATGTTTTGTCAAAAATAGTGAGAAATCAGGCCTGCCGTTCCGGCACGTGCACGGTAAGGCCGTCAAAGGCAGCCTTCATCCTGATCTGACAGGAAAGGCGCGAGGTCGGACGCACGTCAAAGGCGAAGTCCAGCATATCCTCTTCCATCGCTTCCGGCGGACCGACGACTTCCGTCCACTGTTCGTCGACATAGACATGACAGGTTGCACAGGCGCAGGCGCCGCCGCATTCGGCCTCGATGCCGGGCACGGAATTGCGGACCGCATTCTCCATTACGGTGGAGCCTTGATCGACATCGAGATCGAAGCGTGTTCCGTCAAAGGCGACGATGGTAAGTTTGGGCATCAGGACTATTTCCGGTCTTTGGTCGTAGGTGGGCGGATTTTCTTCCGACAATTCGGCGCGTCAGTCAACATTGCCGGATGCCCTGAGCCTCGCAGATACGCAAAGGCTGTGCCATTCCCGATGCGTCATGAAGAACGTCGCAAAAAGACCCGCCGTTCCCTAATGGAACAGCGGGCCTAGGTCGTTCTCAGCCTGTCCTGCCTTATCCGCGGCAGAGTTTCAGAATGAAATTCTCGGCATCGACGACGGCTGCACCGAGGGCTGCCATGGCGGTCGCGTCGCCATTGTTCTCTTCCACGGCTTCCGCTGACTGCGAAACCCGGAAGGCGCCGATGGAGCTTGCTGCCCCCTTCAGGCGGTGCGCTGCTGCGCCCACCTTGGCGGACTCACCGCTTGCAATGTCCTGCAGGCAGGCGCGCGCCTGGCGCGCAAACATCTGGAGGACTTCAATTTCCACCGTCTTGTCGCCCATCGTCTGGCGCGCAAGATGGACAAGGTCGATCGGCCGTACCTTGGAAGGCGAAGGCCCGTTGGAATTGTCAGGTGCTTCGAACGCAATGCTTACTGCTGCCATTTGCCAATTCTCCCGTCTTATATCGCCTGCGGTTGCATCTGTTGTGCGGTCGGAGAATGGCGATCCCGTTAAATTCCGGCACATCAGAGGCGGAAATCTAACCGTATGGTTAACGTCCCTTAAACATCGCTAAAATATCGGCTTTTGGGCGGGATCCAAAATTTAAAGGTGTTAACAACAGGTTAAGAAGGGCGCAAACGCAAGGGTTCATTAATTGTCTAAGGCACCCAGATGTGTCACTACGATACTGTTGAGGCGGGCTCATGCCGCGCGCCTTTGCCGTCAGAGTGGATAATGGTAGTGTTTTGATACCTTTCGTTTGAAAAATCGGCTATCTACTCTGAAATGACATGCTTATCCGTCCGTCTTGGGATGGAAGGCTGGAACGGCGAAGGTTCTTTCCGGGCGAAGGCGGTGGCCCGGATGCGCTGCCGGACTTGCCGGGAATTGTGAGGCGTATCGGAATGGCGAATAACAAGTACAATGAATCGATCGAGGACAAAGCGTTCAAGGCATTGGACGAGGCGCTTCAGATCGATTTTGGCCAGGAAAACGTGCCGTCCCGCCGCGGTAACGCGCCCCACGCCCCGGAGGCTAATGTGACTGACCCATCCAATGCCCGTAATCAGGCCCAGGAAGAAGCACAACGCCGCCGCGGCCGCGCTGGCCGCACAGGCGATCAGCAGGCACCGCGGGCACCGGCCTTCGCCCCCGCCAACGACGCCAGCCGCAATTCACCCGCCTCGCTTCTGAAGTCGCTGGAAAACGGCTCCAGCCGCCCTGCCCTGCGCACGGCCACTCTCGTCTCCATTCTGTGGGTGGTCATCGGCCTCGGCCTGATGTTCATGCTCTACGCGCCGCAGATCGCGCAGATCCGCTCGCTGACCGATCTTGCCGCCCTGCCGGGCGTGATCGCCGGCATCGTCGGCATCATCGTGCCGGTCATGATGTTCTATGCCTTCGCCATCATGATCTCGCGTGCCCAGGACATGCGCAACGCCGCCCGCTCCATGGCCGAGGTTGCGCTGCGCCTTTCCGAGCCGGAAACCATTGCGTCTGAGCGCATCATGACGGTCGGCCAGGCCGTGCGCCGCGAAGTCTCGGCCATGAACGAAGGCATCGAGCGCACCATTGCGCGTGCTTCCGAACTCGAAACGCTCGTGCATTCCGAAGTGAATGCGCTGGAGCGCTCTTATGCGGATAACGAACTGCGCGTTCGCGGCCTCGTCCACGAGCTCGGCTCCGAGCGCGAGGCGATCGTCAACCATGCCGACCGCATCCGTTCTTCTATCGCCGGCGTCCACGACCAGCTCAAGGAAGAACTGTCGCTCGCCACCGAAGAGATCGCCATCCGTCTTGCGACCTCGGGCGAAGCCTTCGCCTCGCTGATCGATACGCGCGCCGCCGCGATCATGGAAAAGTCGGACAGCGCCATGCAGTCGCTCGGTACGCTGCTGGCCGCCAAGACGGATACGCTGCTCCATACGCTGACTGCTTCGGGCCTTGCGATCGGCAATGAATTCGATAACCGCCTGGACGCGCTGACCAACACGATCAACGAACATGGCGAGCGCCTGCTCACCCAGTTCGAGACGCGCGCCTCGACGATGGACGCCAGCACCGAGCGCCTGAATGCGGCGCTGCAGGAGCGCACGCAGCAGCTCAACGAGATCCTGATTTCGCGCACCCGCGAGATCAATGAGAGCCTGACGACGGGCGAACGCACGATCGGCGGCACGCTTGATGACGTGCTTTTCCGCCTGAACGCCGCACTCGACGAAAAGGGCTCGAGCTTCCGCCAGAGCCTGCAATCGACGGCCGACGATGCGGTCATGGATCTCGACGTGCGCTCCGGCTTCTTCGAGGAGCGGCTGCAGACGACCGTCGCCCAGCTTTCGACTGCCTTCGACGAACGCGTCGCCGAATTTACCGACGCCTTCGACAAGCGCGCCGGTTCGCTCGACACCAAGCTCATCGAGAGCCTTACCCGTATCAACGAGACGCTGTCGGGCAACGCCGATTCCATCGATAACATCCTCAATTCCAATATCGATCGCCTCGGCACGTCCATGACCGAGCAGTCGCTGGCGCTGGCGACCGCCTTTGCAACCGGCCAGGAAGTGCTGGAAGGCACGCTTGCCAGCCGTGCGGAAGAGATTACCTCGGCGCTGACGACCCGCACCGGCGAGCTCAGCTCCACCCTCGGCAACGCCACATCGGAAATCTCGCTGGCGCTCGCGACCGGCACCTCCGATCTGCAGAACAACCTTGCCGCCCGGGCGAGCGAATTCCGCGAAACGCTGCAGTCGACCACGACCGAACTCGCCGCTGCCATTGATAGCGGCACCGAAAAGGTCACGGGCGCATTCGGCGGTCGCGCCGAAGAGCTGAGCAGCGTTCTCGCCGCCCGCGCCGCTGAAATCACCGATGCGCTGAAGACTGCCCATACCGGCCTCGACAGCGTGATGGCCGAACGTGGCGGCGCCTTGATCGGCGCACTCGCGGACCACCACGCCCGCTTCGACGAAGCGCTCACGAGCCGTTCCGAAGCCATCATCAATACTGTCTCGGGCACGCATGACCGTCTCGCCGAAACCCTCGACGAGAAGGCCATGGCGCTGGCGATCTCGCTGAACGAGACGCAGTCGCGCATCGAAGACACGCTGTCGACCCATTCTGAATCACTCATATCAGCCGTTTCCGGCACGCATGACCGCCTCTCCGATACGCTCGATGAAAAGGCGATGGCGCTTGCCATCTCGCTGAACGAGGGCCAGACCCGTATCGACGATACGCTTGCGAGCCACTCGAAAGCCATCGTCGATGCCGTTTCCGGCACGCATGACCGCCTTTCCGATACGCTCGATGAAAAGGCGATGGCGCTTGCGATTTCGCTGAACGAAGGTCAGGCCCGCATCGACGATACGCTGGCGACCCGTTCTGAGGCGCTGCTCGGCGCCGTTTCCAGCACGCATGACCGTCTCGCCGAAACCCTCGACGAGAAGGCGATGGCGCTCGGCATTTCGCTGAACGAAACGCAGGCGCGCATCGAAGACACGTTGTCGACCCATTCGGAAGCGCTGATCAATGCCGTCTCCGGCACACATGACCGCCTCGCCGAAACGCTCGACGAGAAGGCGATGGCGCTCGGCATCTCGCTGAACGAGACGCAATCGCGCATCGAAGATACGCTGTCGACCCATTCGGAAGCGCTGATCAATGCCGTCTCCGGCACACATGACCGCCTCGCCGAAACGCTCGACGAAAAGGCAATGGCGCTTGCCATCTCGCTGAACGAGAGCCAGAACCGCCTGGAAGACACGCTGACGGCGGGTGCTGACGCTCTCGTCAATGCGGCCGCCGGCACCCATGACCGGATCGCGGCATCGCTCGGCGAAAGCCAACTCCGCATCGAGGAAGCGCTCACCAGTCGCGCCGAATCCATCGTCCATGCCGTCACCAACAGTGCCGACCGCCTGTCCGATACGCTCGACGAAAAGACCATGGCGCTCGCCATTTCGCTCGACGACGGCCAGAGTCGCTTCGAATCCGCGCTTGAAAACCGCAGCAACGCCATCATGGACACCGTTGCCAGTGCCGAAGAGCGTGTTGCCGGCGCCTTTGCCGACCGCACGGAAGCGATCCGCGCCGCCTATACGGACAATCAGGCGCGTCTCGAGACCGCGCTTGCCGAGCACAGCGCTACGCTTTCAGAAGCTCTGGATGCCGGTGGCGCTCGCATGGAAGGCATCATCGGCAGCATGACGGGCCGCATCGAGGATAGCCTCACCGATGCGCAGCAGCGTCTGGGTAGCGTTGCGAACGATGCCGCAAACAACATCGAAGGCGGTCTCGAAGCCGCGCATGACCGCATCCGCGCCACGCTCGACGATCGCACCAATGCCATCACCCTGTCGCTGACCGAGGCCCATAACCTCATCAACGACACGCTCTCCGAACAGGCGACCTCGATCGGTACGTCGGTTGCGACGAGCATCGGCATGCTCGAAATGTCGCTGGAAGATCGCGAGGCCGCGATCCGCCAGGCAATCGACAACAGCGCCCAGACGCTTGAGAACCGCATGCGCGAAAGCGCGGGCCAAATCGCCGGCCGCTTCCAGGAAGCCGCCAACACGATCTCGCGTTCCGCGGCCGATTTCTCCGGCCATCTCGACCATTCCGTCGACAATCTCACCGGTCGGTTCACTGAAACCGGCGCTCGCGTCGAAGCCGGACTTGCCGCCATCGAGGCTCGCATCGCCGATGGCGTCGGCGGCGTGGCCGATAAGGTCGATGCGGCAGGCAATCATCTCTCCGGCGTGCTGAACGACGGTATCTCCCGCCTCGGCGCGATCGGCGACGACACAGCCCAGCGCATCGCCGCAACGCTCGGCAACAGCGCCGCAAACCTGACGCATGCGCTCGACAGCCGCAGCACCAGCCTGACCGAGGCCCTCGATAGCCGCGCTGCCAGCCTGACGGAAGCACTGCATGCCGGCAGCGCCAACCTTACCCAGGCCCTCGACAATAGCAGCGCAAGCCTCACGCATGCTCTCGACAGCCACAGCGCCAATCTCACCCAGGCTCTGGACAGCCGCCGCGCCCATCTTGCCGAAACGCTCGACAGTGGCAGTGCGACCATGGCGCAGTCGATCGACGGCCGCACCGCGGCACTCAGCGACATGATGGATCGCGGCAACGCGCGCATCGAAGAGCGTCTCGCGACCATGGATCGCGCTCTGACCGTCGGTCTGGATGCCGTCAACCGCACGATCGAAGGCAAGGCCGCGGGTCTCGCCGCAAGCCTGCGCAGCGCCGTTGCCGAAGCTGCCGAAGGCATGGACGGCGAAGCCACGAAGTCCTCGGAACTGCTGAGCCGTACCGGCCAGCAGTTCGCCGAAGCCATGGACGAGCGCTCGTCGCAGATCGTCAGCCGCGTCGCCGAGGCACAGAGCCGCCTCGCCGGCCAGGCTGCTGCCGTTGCCCAGACCTTCTCCGAGGCCGGCAACGTGATCGTCAGCAAGGTGGCGGAAGCAGGAAACATCGTCAGCACCCAGGTCAACGCCATCAATCACGCGCTCGCCGATGCCGGCCAGACGCTGGAAGCGCATGGCAACGCCATCCGCACGACGCTGACGGATGCCGGCGGCCAGATCACATCGAGCATGGCTGATGTCGACCGCGCGCTCGAAGCCCGCACCAGCATCATCCGCTCCAGCCTGGAGCAGCGTGCCCGCGAGATCGATACGACGCTCACCGATATCGACAAGGCGCTGGAAGCACGCGGCAGCTCGATCCGCGCAACGCTCGACGAGCGCACACGCGAATTGAATTCCATGCTGGCCGGCCGCTCCACCGAGCTGACGCGCATCCTCGACGAGACGGCGCGCCCGATCATTGACCGCTACACCGATGCTGGCCAGGAAGCCGCAGCCCGCATCACCGCGGCCGCAAGCCTCAGCGCCGAGCGCCTGCGTGCGGAAAGTGACGCAGTCACCCAGGCCGTAGCAGCGCGTGCCGAAAACGTCGCCAATGCCGTCGCTGCCATTGAGAACAGCCTGACGAACAACGTCAATGGCCTCGTCCAGCGACTGTCGGAAAGCAGTGCCGCGATGGCCATGATGATGACGCGCGCCGCCGACCAGCTGACCGGCGTCGACGGCCGTCTCAGCGACACGACCTCGCGCTTCACGGACTCCGCCGCCAAGGCCGCCGAAATGGTGTCTGCCTCCACCCGCCTTCTCGAAGGCAAGGTCGACCGCCTGTCGGATATTTCCGGCCAGACGCTCGCCCAGGTCGGCAGCATCATCGGTCGCTTCGACGATCACTCGAAGGTTCTGGGCCAAGCCTCGCATCTCCTTGCTGCCGCCCAGTCGGGCCTCGTCTCCACGCTGGAAGAGCGTGAAGACGCCCTGCAGACGCTGGCAGCCGGTCTCGTCCAGCGCTCGGGCGAGATCGAAAAGACCATGCGCGGCCTCGGCGGCATGATCGAGACGGTCTTCGAGCGCGCCGAACAGCGCTCCAACCAGGTCACCGGCACGCTGCGCCAGAGCGTCCAGGCCTCCTTCGCCGATATCGGCCGTGTACTCGCCGATACCGAAAAGCGCACCGAGGAAGCCGCCTCCGCCATGCGCGAGGCGATCAGCCGCGCCGGCGAGGAAGCGAATTCGACGATCGACAGCAGCTTTGCCAATGTCGAGCGCCGCTCCGGCGACCTCACCAACCGCCTGCGTGGCGGCCTGACGGCCTCGCTCTCGGAAGTCGAGCGCATGCTCGGCGAAGCAGGCCGCGCCTCAGACAGTGCAGCGCAGAACCTGCGCGAATCGCTCCGTGGTGCGATCGAGGAAGCGGTCGGCCGCTTCTCGGGCGCGACAGAGGATATCCGCCGCTCCGCCTCTGATATCCGCAACGAACTCGACGCCACCCGCGCCGAGCTGAAGCGCGGCGCCTTCGACCTGCCGGAAGAAGCCAAGGAAAGCGCGTCCGCCATGCGCCGGGCCGTCGCCGAGCAGATCAAGGCCCTGCAGGATATTTCGCAGATCGTCGGCCGCTCCAGCCAGCGGCTCGAAATCTCCGAGCCGGTCGCCCGCACGCTTGCTCAGGCCGAGCCTGCTCCGCGCGTTACCCAGCCGGTGATCCCGACGGCGCCTGCCCCGCAGCCGGCACCGACGGCGCGCCAGTCGATCGAATCCATGGGCCTGCGCGGCACTATTTCTCCGGCCCCGGCCGCAGCGCCCACTCCGGCTCCTGCACCCGCTCAGCAGCAGCGCCCGGTCGCCCAGGCTCCGCAGCCGGCCCCTGCTCCAGTTCGCCAGGAAGCCCCGCGCACGGAAGGCGCAGCCGGCGGCTGGATCAGCGATCTCCTGCGCGGCGCCTCGCGTGAAGAGACCGAGGAAGCATCGCGTGCGGCCCCGGCCCGTCCGGCAGCCGAGACCGCCGCTCCGACCCCTGCTCCCGCACAACGCGCCAATGACAGCCGCAACCCGCGCCATGTCGTTGAATCGCTGAATTCGCTCTCGGTCGATATTGCCCGCGCCATCGACCATGACGCCTCGGTCGACCTGTGGCGCCGCTACCAGCGCGGCGAGCGCGACGTCTTCACCCGTCGCCTCTACACGCTGAAGGGCCAGCAGACCTTCGACGAGATCAAGCGCAAGTATGACCGCGAGCCGGAATTCCGCACCGCCGTCGACCGCTATATCGGCGACTTCGAAAAGCTGCTGGCAGATGTCGCGCGCACCGATCCGAACCGTACCGTGACACAGTCCTACCTGACCTCGGATACCGGCAAGGTCTATACGATGCTTGCTCATGCGGCAGGCCGGTTGAATTGAGGCCTCGGGTCGAAACCTGATGGTGTGAGACAAAAAGGGTCATCTGTGGATGGCCCTTTTTTATTGCCCCGGCTCCTTCATTCCGTCACAAACATCCTTGATCCGCATGCACCAACGGGGCCGCGCCCCACCAAGATCAGCACCAAGCCAATTGCTTGCCACGACAGAGACCGTAGACATTGATGACCAAGACGACCTCCCGGCTGATAGTCGCAGCCTTCTCGTCCGCATTTCTTCTGGGCGCGTTCATTCAGGCCGAGGCCGGCCAGGCAAGCCTCCTCGTGGACGTGCAGTCCGGTGAGGTTCTGGAAGCGTCCAATCAGGACGATCTGAACTATCCGGCATCGCTGACCAAGATGATGACGCTCTATCTCACCTTCCAGGCGCTACATGACAGGCGCCTGACCTGGGACCAGAAGATCACCATGTCGGAAAATGCCGAAAGCAAGGAACCCTTCAAGCTCGCCATCGGCGCCGGCCGCAAGGTCACCGTCAAGGAGGCCGTCGAAAGCATCGTGGTTCTCTCGGCCAATGACTCCGCCGTGGCCCTCGCCGAACAACTCAGCGGCTCCGAGCAGGCCTTCGGCACGTTCATGACGGCAAAGGCCCATGAGCTCGGCATGACGAACACCGTCTTCAAGAATCCGTCGGGCCTGCCGGATCCGGAACAGGTCACCACGGCGCGCGATATGGCGACCCTCGGCGTCTCGCTGATGCGCGACTTCCCCGAGGAGTTCAAGCTCTTCTCCATGCGCGGCTTCCAGTTCCGCGGCATGAAGCTGCGCGGCCACAACAACCTCATGTACCGCTATAATGGCGTCGATGGCATCAAGACCGGCTTCACCGACGCATCGGGCTACAATGTCGTGACATCGGCTGCCAAGGACGGCAGACGCGTCGTCGGCGTCGTCATGGGTGAAAAGACCGCCAGCCTGCGTGACGACAAGATGGCCGGCCTGCTCGACAGCTACCTGCCCTCCGCTTCGACCGCGACTGCATCGGCGACAGGCGGCAACCCGACGATGACGGACGCCCAGCCGACCAAGTAAGCTGTTCAGACAAGCCAAGAACGAATAAAGCCCGAAACCGTCTGACGGTTTCGGGCTTTATTTTTGTAACGAGAAGGCTCAGATCGACTTCAGCGTCCAGCCAACAATCTGGTCGGTGACCGAAGTAAAGGCACGGCCTAACCCCTTGACGAAACTTACGTTGTCACCGCCGGCCGGAGCAGTGGCCCGGAAGACCTGCTGGGCGCGCACTGTGCCGTTTCGATCGTTGAGGATCTTGGCGGAAATCTCCACCACAGCCTTGTTGCCAGAGGCTGCGTCGATCTCGAAGGAGCGGATGTCGGTCACGAGCTGATAGTCGATCGCCAGTCCCTGCCCCGGCTTTCCGACGCCGCCGAGCTTGCCGGAATTCTCGAAGGCCTGGACGAGCTTCGACTGCACCATGCGCGGCAGCGTATCGCTCCACTGGGAGCGCGACAGATACTGGATTTCCGAAGGCGAAACACGGATGACGATCTGGTCGCTGTTCAGCGCCTTCAATGCCGTCGGATCGGCAATCAGGATCTGCTTGTTCTTGGCCGACGGACCGGTGCCATCGACAGCGGCTGCCGAGAGATCATAGGTGTCGTTCTTCGCCGCCGTTCCGCAGCCTGCCAGGAGTGCGGCCGTCAGCGGCAAAATAATCGCCGTTCCACGGATCCAGGAACGGCGTGACATCACATGCGATAGACCCATATTACGCTATCCCTGACCTCTGTTTAGCGCCGCGTGCGCCCGTCATATTGCTTGACCGTCGGCCCGCCGAAAATGATCCGCTGCGGATTCTGGTCGAAATTGCTGATGGCATTGTTGAGGTTGTTCGCCGTGCCGCGCAGCTCGTTGACCAGCGTCTGCACATCACTCAGGCCACTGCCCGAGAACCGCTGCAGATTGTCGGCGATCGGCCCGATGCGCGCATTGACGTTGTCGGCGACCTTCTTGAAGGATTCGAGCGTCGCGCGCGCCTCGGTGAAGAGTGAATTCGTATTGTCTGAGCCAAGCAGCGCATCGACCTTGATGAGGATCCCGTCGACGCGCGTCGAAGCCGAGTTCAGCTTGTTCGCCATCTGCTGGACGTCCTGGATCGTCTGGTCGATGTCCTTCTTGCGGTCTCTGACGGTATCGGTGACATCGCGGATCGAGGCGACCGCGGAGCGCGCATCCTTCGTCGCCTGGGCGATATCGTCGACCGAACCCTTGACCTTGTTGGCATCGATCGCGGCAACCAGCGTATCTACGCGATCGAGTGTGACCTGCGCCTTCTTGCCGAATTCGTTATAGGTCGTCACCGTCTGGTCGACTTTGGCAACCAAGCCCTTCAGATCGCCGGAGGCGTCGGCTATGTCACGGCTCACCTTCTCGGCATTGCTCAGGATCGTATTGATCTTCTTAGCATCGACCGCCTTCACCAGGTCTTCGACAGCAGCAAGCGTCGAGTCGACGCGGCCCGAGACATTGCGCACCGTGTTGGAGAGATCGCCCACACTCTGCAGGAAGCTGTCGATATTGCCGGAATTCTTGGCGAGCGCATCCGAAAAGGTTTCGGCATTCTGCAAGGTCTTGGTCAGCGGGCCACGCGCATCACGCACGAAGCCCTGCACGTCGCCGACAGCATCATTGGCGCGGTCGAGGATCTTGTCGGCGGTGGCAAGCAGGTTGGTGACGCTCGACTGGTCGGCGACGATAACGGCGCGTTTGCCGCTTTCCAGCGCCTGCTGGAGGATGTTCTTGTCTTCCTTGCGGCCGCCCGAAAGCTCGATATAGGCAGCACCCGTCAGGCCCTGGATTTCAAGGGCTGCCTTGGTGGACGGATAGATCGGCGCATCCGAGCGCACTTCGGTAAAGGCCAACGAATATTGCGGATCGTCGGCATCGATGGAAAGCGTCTGCACCGAGCCGACCTGAATGCCGTTGAATCGAACAGGCGAACCGACACTCAGGCCGTTGGCGGAGCCCGGAATACGCACGATCAACTCGGCCATCGGCCCGCTGCGGCCATATTCGGCCATCCAGTAGACGAAGCCGAATGCGGCTGCGATCACCAGAACGGTGAAAAAACCGACGATCGTGTAATTGGCTTTGGTTTCCATCGTCTCCGGTCACTTCCCGCTGTCATGCTGCGCCCGGGCCGCCGGCGCGTCGTCCTGCGGCACGATCGAACGCGCGCGCTTGCCCTTGAAGTAGGCCTGAACCCACGGATCGTCGTAGGCCAGCATGTCGTCGATCGTTCCTTCCACCATTACCCGCTTCTTTCCAAGCACGGCAATACGGTCGCAGACCGAGAACAGGCTGTCGAGGTCGTGGGTCACCATATAGACGGTTAATCCCAGGCTATCGCGCAGATTGGCGATCAGCTCGTCGAATTCCGCCGCACCAATCGGATCGAGGCCCGACGTCGGCTCATCAAGGAAGACGAGCTCTGGATCGAGCGCCAGCGCGCGGGCAAGCGCTGCGCGCTTGATCATGCCGCCCGAAAGCTCGGAGGGATATTTGTCGGCAGCGTCGGCTGCCAGACCCACCATCCGGATCTTCAGATGCGCGAGCTCATCCATCAGTGTAACGGGCAGGTCGAGATATTCGCGCATCGGCACCTGGATATTCTCCTTCACCGTCAGCGAGGAGAAGAGCGCGCCCTGCTGGAAGAGGACGCCGAGACGCATGTCGAGCGCATTGCGTTCCGGCTCATCCAGCTCGTCGAAATCCTGGCCCAGGATCTTGATGGTGCCGGAGCGGCGCGGCAGCAGGCGAAGCACGGTGCGCATCAGCACCGACTTGCCGGTACCCGAAGCGCCGACGAAGCCGAGGATTTCACCGCGATAGATATCGAGGTTGAGCTTGTCGAGGACCACTTTGGGTCCGAAACCGACCGTGACATCGCGCGCCGACAGCACGACATCCCGGTTCCGGTTCTTGGTCGTCTCGATCGGTTGCTGATCCACGCCGCCCGCCATGTCAGAAGTCAATCGCTGCATAGAACATCGCAAAAAGCCCGTCCATCAGGATGACGACGAAAATCGCCTTCACGACGGAAGCCGTCACATGCTGGCCGAGCGATTCGGCGCTGCCGCCGACTTTCAGGCCCTCGACGGCTGCAACGATGCCGATGACAAGCGCCATGAAGGGCGCCTTGATCATGCCGGCCAATACGGTCGAAAGCGTCACGGCCTCATGCAGGCGCGACAGGAAGGTGGCAAAAGTAATGCCCGAATACAGATAGGCGACTGCAGCCGCACCCGCGAGCGAGGCGAAGTTGGCAATGACGGTCAGGAGCGGCAGCGCAACCGTCAATGCCACCAGCCGCGGGAAGATCAGCACGCCGATCGGGTTGAGGCCCATCACCTTCAGCGCGTCGACTTCCTCGCGCATCTTCATGGAGCCGATTTCGGCGGTGATCGCGCTGCCCGAACGGCCAGCAATCATGATCGCGGTCAGAAGCACGCCGATTTCACGCAGCTGCAGGATGCCGACGAGGTCGACGACGAAGATCTCGGCACCGAAATAGCGAAGCTGGAAGGCGCCCTGCTGCGCGATGATCGCGCCGATCAGGAAAGACATCAGCAGGATGATTGGAACGGCGCGCACGCCCATATGGTCGATCTGGTTGACGATCGAGGCCGGCGAAACGCCGCTGCCGCGGCCGAACTTCATCTGCGCGCCGCGCACCGCCGAGCCGAGGATATACATGGAGGCGGCGACATTGTCCCAGACATCGAGGGTCATCCGCCCGATCGGTGCGAGGATGCGCTCGGCGATCGAGAGCTTCTCCTTCTGTTCAGGCTCCTGCTTTTCAGGCTCCTTGGAGAAGGTGGCGATCAGCTCGTCGATATGCTGGTTCGTGCCCTCGAAATGAACCGTTCGCCCTGCCTCTTCCTGCTTTTTCTTTAGCCGGCAAAGAAGCCAGATGCCGGCGGTGTCGATATCGGTGACATTCGAAAGATCGAGCGTCAGGTCGCCGCTGTTGTTGCGTGACAGCTTCTCGAAATCCTGCAGGACGAGATGGATGTTGGCGCTCCGCCAATTGCCTTCAAGATGCACAAGCTGGCCCGAGCCCCCGGCTCGGTCGTCCACATGCAGCGAGGCGGCGTTGCGTTTCTCGGACTTCAAAATACTTGTGTCTTTCAATGCTTGCAGCGACAGTCCCGACTCGCGAACATGATATTCGCCGCCCGGCGCGTTAATATACAGAACGAACGGGCAATTTCCATGCTCGCAGGAGAGCAAATATGCCGCGCCATCTTGATATCCAGATGAATTCATTCCCGATTGCGGGCACTTTCACCATTTCCAGAGGGGCAAAAACCTCTGCGGACGTCATTACCTGCACGTTGACGGAATCGGGAGCCACGGGGCTGGGCGAATGTGTGCCCTATCGCCGCTATGGCGAGACGATGGAAAGCGTCCTGGCGCAGATCGAATCGGCCCGCCCGCTGATCGAGGAAGGCATTTCGCGCGAGGAACTGCTGCACGCCATGCCGCCGGGTGCTGCCCGCAACGCCGTCGATTGCGCGCTCTGGGATCTGGAGGCCAAGCTCTCGGGCAAGAGCGTCGCCTCCCGCCTTGATCTGCGCAAGCTGAAACCGCTGACCACGGCCTATACGATCTCGCTCGGCGAGCCCGATGTCATGGCAGCGCAGGCGCGCGAACATGCGCAGCGCCCCCTCCTCAAGGTCAAGGTCGGCACGGGCGATGACGAAAGCCGCATTCGTGCCGTGCGCGCGGCGGCTCCCGATGCCGCCATCATTCTCGATGCCAATGAAGGCTGGCCGGAAGACAGGTTGGAACATCACCTGCGCATCGCTGCCGAAGCCAGTATCGCCCTCGTGGAACAGCCGCTGCCGGCCGGGCGTGACGACATGCTGGCGGAGATCGCCCGCCATGTTCTCGTCTGTGCCGATGAGAGCGTCCATCATACCGGCGATCTCGCAAGCCTTGCCGACCGCTATGACGCGATCAACATCAAGCTCGACAAGACGGGCGGCCTGACGGAGGCGTTGGAAATGAAGGCCGAGGGGCAGCGGTTGGGCTTTTCGATCATGATCGGCTGCATGGTCGGCACCTCGCTTGCCATGGCGCCGGCCGTGCTTCTCGCTCAGGACGCCGATTTCGTCGATCTCGACGGCCCGCTGCTGCTTGCCCGCGACCGCGAACCCGGCCTGAACTATGCCGGCTCCCTCGTATTCCCGCCCGAAGCCAGCCTCTGGGGCTGAAGGTAATAGGCGATGATGACAAGAGCGAGCCCGAAGGCCGCGACACAGGCCATGACGTAATAGCTGTTCAGCCCGAGCGCTGAATAGATATAGCCTGACGCAATGGTCATCAGGCCTGAAGCCATGCCGATATAGAAGAAATAGGCGCCCTGAGCCGAGGCTTCCTGCGTTTCCTGCACGGTGGCAACGATGCGCCGCTGCACGCCCGTATGCACGAAGGCATAGGTGAAACCGTGCAGGCATTGCAGCGCGAAGAAGCCGATGAAACTCGTCTCCGTCGGGAAGAACACCCAGCGGCAGACGCTGACAGCACAGCCGAAACGAATCAGCGTCCAGGCATTGAAGCGGCGGTTGAGGCGCCGTGACAGGAAGAACACCGTTACCTCGGAGGCAACCCCGGCGCTCCAGAGGATGCCGACCTCCGTCCCGGAAAAGCCGAGCTGGTGCCAGTAGATCGAGGAAAAGGCGTTGAGCAGCGCATGGCTCGCCTGCTGGATCGAAACGCCGAGCAGCAACAGGAGCAGATGTGGCTCGCGAAGCCCGCTGCCCGTCGTCGCCGGAAGATTGATCGGCTGACCGCGCCGCCGCGTCGGCCCGATGCGCGGACAGAATATCGCCATCGTGATGGTCAGCACGAAGCCGAAGATCATCACGGGCAGCACCATTTCGCCACCCCAGCGCCCGACCAGTTCACCGCCGACGAGCGTTGAAATGATGAAAGCGATCGAGCCCCAGACGCGCATGGAACCATAATCGAGCCCCCAGCGGCGCACACCCGAAATCACGATCGATTCGACGACTGGCACATAGGGCGCGAAGGTCGCGCCCTGCAGCGCAAAGACGATCAACACCGGCCAGAAATTGCTCGTCCAGTAGAGCGCGATCGCCGTCAGGAGCGACAGGATGCCCGACCACAGAAGCACATGCGCTCGCTCCTGCATGCGGTCGGCAAAGACGGCCACGATCGGCGCGACGAGAACGCGCACCACCATCGGAACGGCGAGGATGGTGCCGATCTGATGATCATTGAACTGGTGAGTCGAAAGCCAGACGGGGAAGAAGGGCAGGACGATACCGTTGACCAGCAGCGGCGCGCTGTAGCAAAGCGCGCTGAGCAGCCGGAAGCGCGGCGGCGCTCCCTCACCCGTCGAGGGATTTTGTGCGGGAATCATGATGGACCTGAAGGAAACTCTGCGTTGCCTAACACATCCAATCAAACACGACTATGGCGAGAAACAGCCAGACTGTAACGTTTCGGAGATAAGTCGAAACGATTTAAAAAATAAATGGGGCCTGTCGCCAGGCGGCAACGGCTAAATTCCTGGCGCACCGGCCAGGCCGGTGCGGTACGCCCGCAATATTCAGGCAGCCTGCGGGGCGAAATCGCCCCCTTCCAGCAATTCGATTGAGGTCAGCGCCGGCACGTTGCTGGTCAGCGCACGCCAGGTGATGAGTTCGAATCTGCCGTCCTCATGCTCGACGATCGCCGTGCAGCTTTCGACCCAGTCGCCGGTATTGATGTAGCGGATGCCGTCCATATCCTCGATCACGGCGTGATGGATATGGCCACAGATGACGCCGTCGGCACCGTTCTTGCGGGCTTCCTCGGCAACCACACGCTGGAACTCGCCGATGAAATTGACGGCGTGCTTGACCTGCAGCTTCGCCCAGGCCGAAAACGACCAGTAGGGCATGCCGAGGCGGCGGCGCACGGCGGCGAGAACGATATTGATGCGGATCGCTATGTCGTAGGCCCAGTCGCCGAGATAGGCGAGCAGGCGGGCGTTGCGCACGACGACGTCGAATTCGTCGCCATGCAGGATCAGGTATTTCTTGCCGTCGGCGCCGTCATGGATGATGCGGTCGACGACTTCGATGCCGCCGAAATGCATGCCCGGAAAGGCGCGCAGGAATTCGTCGTGATTGCCGGGAATATAGACGACACGCGTACCCTTGCGCGCCTTGCGTAACAGCTTCTGGACCACGTCGTTGCAGACCTGCGGCCAATACCAGCTGCGCTTCAGGCGCCAGCCATCGACGATATCGCCAACGAGGTAGATCGTGTCCGCCTCGTGATATCTAAGGAAATCCAGCAGGAAATCCGCCTTGGCGGCCTTCGAGCCGAGATGCACATCGGAAATGAAGAGGGTGCGGAAGCGCCGAGGTTCCATCATGTCTGTCACAAGCCTTTCCGCTCGTGTCCCATCGTTCTTCGTCTGGTCTTCCAAAATCAGACTCGTGTATCAGGAAGATGACAAGGCTGTGGGAAAGCGCTGCAAACCTGTTCATACAGGCTAGATGTGGAGCGCTGGGCGGCCTTTCCACGGTGCTTCACCGGGAACGCCAACCGAACCTCCCCTTCGAGGCTCAGGCCGACTTCACGCCAACACCTTCACATTCCGGCGCTGGCGCGAAACTCCTTCCCTAAAACATCAATCCTCAGGCAGTCCGCACCGTCGCCATCGGCTTCACGTTCTGGTTCATCCGGAACAGATTGTTCGGATCGTAACGCCGCTTGATCTCAGCAAGGCGGGCGTAGTTGGCGCCATAGGCGGCTTCGACCCGGTCGGTTTCGTCGTCAGGCATGAAGTTGATATAGGCGGTTCCCACAGCATGCGGCTTTGCGGCCTCGAAAAGCTCGCGCGCCCAGCCGACGCAGCTTCCATCCATCCCGGTTTCCCGCCAGCGGGCATGCACGTTCATGACGAAATGCGAGCTGCGCTGCGGAAACGCGGTGGCCTCGTTGGCCACGCGGCCGGCAGCACCCCCGACATGGCCAATGAAGATCTCGCATTCCGGGCCGGGCAGCCTGCGCACCGCCTTGAGCAGCACGTCGATCGCCGCATCGGACAGGGAAGCGAAATCCTGGCTCTTCCAGTAATTGCGCGCACCTGGTGTGAGCAGCGGATCGAAGGCCTGCTGCCAGCCGGTAAACGGCATCGGGCCGACGATATCGGCAATCGGCTTTCCGATAGCGCGCAACCTGGCCGCAGCCTTTTCACCCGCCGCGACATCTCCGCAATAGCACATCGCCAGCACCACGATCTCCTTGCCGTGCCATTCGGCCGGCAGGAAGGGCAGCGGCGGCGCCTGGCGCATCACCACCCAGCAGGTCAGTTCGTCGGGCGCCGCCTCCAGCGCCTGCCGGTATTCCTTCAGCACCTTTTCCGCATCGGCGAAGGGATGCACGACGAGCCCGGCGAGAACCTCGGTGTCGAGCGGGTTGAGCTTGAACTCGAAGGAGGTCACGACGCCGAAATTGCCGCCGCCGCCGCGCAGCGCCCAGAAGAGATCGGGCTTATCCGTCTCGCTCGCCTTGACCAGTTCGCCATCCGCCGTCACCACGTCGACCGAGAGCAGATTGTCGAGGGTCAGTCCGAATTTGCGAGTCAGCCAGCCGAAGCCGCCGCCGAGCGTCAGGCCAGCGATGCCTGTCGTGGAATTGATGCCGGTCGGCAACACCAGCCCGAAGGCCAGCGTTTCCTTGTCGACATCGGCAAGGGTTGCACCCGGCTCGATCCTGGCGCGCCGCGTCTGCGGATCGACCCGCACCGATTTCATCGCCGACAGGTCGATGACGACGCCGCCGTCGCAGACAGCGTTGCCGGCAATGCCGTGCCCGCCGCCGCGCACCGAAACGAGGAGATTGTTGTCGCGCGCGAACCGCACCGTCCGAACGACATCGGCAGCGCCCGCGCAGCGCGCGATGAGGCCGGGCCGCCGGTCGATCATCGCATTCCAGATCGCTCGCGCCTCGTTGTAATTCATATCCTTGCTCGTCACGAGACTGCCGCGAAATCCCGCGGCAAATGCATCGATGGCCACGTCATTGACCATCGTCTGACCCCTTTGCAGGGTCGTGAGGTTCAAGTTGTCCATGATTTCCTCCATGCGACCGGCGCCCCGCACCGTCGCGCGCGGCATTCTGCGCTTGCCGCCCTCGCCAGACAAGTTTCCCCAAAAGGATTAGCTGGCGGCAACCGTTCGGCACCAAGGGCCGCTCCGCCCCCACACGAAAACTTCCCCCACGCCGCATTTCCATACTGTCGCCCGTATCCGATTGATGTATGGAGAAGTCTTCAAAAGACTTCGAACAACGCTGGAGGCGGCGATGGATCACCAGGAAAAATCCAAATCGGAAAAGAATTTGACGGGCGGAAGCCTCGACGAGCAGGCGCTTTTCTTCCACCGCTATCCGCGCCCCGGCAAGCTGGAAATCCAGGCGACCAAGCCGCTCGGCAACCAGCGCGACCTGGCGCTCGCTTATTCTCCCGGCGTCGCCGCCCCCTGCCTCGCCATCCGTGACAATCCTGAAACTGCGGCCGACTATACGTCGCGCGCCAACCTCGTTGCCGTGATCTCCAACGGCACCGCCGTGCTCGGCCTCGGCAATATCGGCCCGCTCGCTTCCAAGCCGGTCATGGAAGGCAAGGCCGTCCTCTTCAAGAAATTCGCCAACATCGATGTTTTCGATATCGAAGTGGATGCAACAGACGTCGACCAGATGGTTTCGACCGTCGCCTCGCTGGAGCCGACCTTCGGCGGCATCAACCTTGAAGACATCAAGGCGCCGGAATGCTTCCGGATCGAGAAGCAGCTGCGCGAGAAGATGAAGATCCCAGTCTTCCACGACGACCAGCACGGCACCGCGATCATCGTCGCCGCCGCCATCCTCAACGGGCTGGAACTGGCCGGCAAGAAGATCGACGAAGTCAAGATCGTTGCGTCAGGCGCCGGTGCCGCCGCGCTTGCCTGTCTCAACCTGCTCGTGACGCTCGGCGCCAAACGCGAAAACATCTGGGTCCACGATCTCGAAGGCCTCGTCTATGAAGGCCGCGTCGAGCTGATGGACGAGTGGAAGGCGATCTACGCCCAGAAGAGCGACACGCGCACGCTTGCCGAAAATATCGGCGGCGCCGATGTCTTCCTCGGCCTCTCCGCTGCTGGCGTCCTGAAGCCGGAATTGCTGGCGCAGATGGCCGAAAAGCCGCTGATCATGGCGCTCGCCAACCCGACGCCGGAGATCATGCCGGATCTCGCCCGCGCCGCCCGCCCGGATGCGATGATCTGCACCGGCCGTTCCGACTTCCCGAACCAGGTCAATAACGTCCTCTGCTTCCCCTATATTTTTAGGGGTGCGCTGGACTGTGGTGCCGAGACGATCAACGAGGAAATGAAGATGGCCGCCGTGCGCGCCATCGCAGCCCTCGCCCGCGAAGAGCCTTCGGACGTTGCCGCGCGTGCCTATTCCGGCGAAACTCCGGTTTTCGGTCCCGACTACCTCATCCCCTCGCCCTTCGATCCGCGCCTCATCTTGCGCATCGCGCCTGAAGTCGCCAAGGCTGCTGCCGAAAGCGGTGTCGCCCGTCGTCCGATCGCCGATTTCGACGCCTATCTCGACCAGCTGAACCGCTTCGTCTTCCGTTCCGGCTTCATCATGAAGCCGATCTTCACAGCCGCCAAGGTGGCAGAGCGCAAGCGTGTCATCTTCTCCGAAGGAGAAGACGAGCGCGTGCTGCGCGCCGCCCAGGTGCTGCTCGAAGAAGGCATCGCCGAGCCGATCATCATAGGCCGTCCGCAGGTCATCGAAACGCGCCTGAAGCGCTACGGCCTGCGCATCCGTCCGTTACAGGATTTCGATGTCATCAACCCCGAGGACGATCCGCGCTTCCGCGAATATGTCGATCTTTATCTGCAGCTGGTCGGGCGCCGCGGCGTCATCCCGGAAGCTGCGCGCACCATCGTGCGCACCAATACGACCGTCATCGGCGCGCTGGCGCTGAAGCGCGGCGAAGCTGACGCGCTGATCTGCGGCCTCGAAGGCCGTTACGAGAAGCACCTGCGCGATGTGCGCCAGATCATCGGCAAGCGCCCGAACGTGCGCGATTTCTCGGCTCTCAGCCTGATGATCTCGCAGCGCGGCGCGACGTTCTTCGCCGACACGTATGTAACCTTCAATCCAACGGCAGAAGAAATCGCCGAGGCAACGGTTCTCGCTGCCGAAGAGATCAAGCGCTTCGGCATCACCCCGCGCGCCGCCCTCGTCTCGCATTCGAATTTCGGCTCGCGTGAATCCGAAAGCGCCACCAAGATGCGCAATGCGCTGCAGTTCGTGCGCGAGGCCGCTCCCGATCTCGAAGTCGATGGCGAAATGCATGGCGAAAGCGCCATTTCCGAGGAACTGCGCCGCCGCGTCATGCCGCACACCACGCTGAATGACGAAGCCAACCTGCTGATCTTCCCGAACCTCGATGCGGCCAACATCACGCTCGGCGTCGTCAAGTCGATGACGGACGGCCTGCATGTCGGCCCGATCCTGCTCGGCACGGCGATGCCGGCGCATATCCTGGCGCCGTCGGTCACGTCGCGCGGCGTGGTCAATATGGCGGCGCTCGCTGTCGTCGAGGCATCGCAGCCGGCCTAAGCCGGTTGCGCGTCAGCATCTGGAAAATCAGGCGCGCCGTATCGATCGGCGTCCCTGATCTGCCAGCGCATCGGCCCGTTCGTTACCATCAGTGCCGGAATGGCCCTTGCACCAGGCGATGCTTATCAGGGAATTCTCCGATAGCTGGATATCGATGGCTCTCCAGATTTTCGCATCTGATATCGCTCGGTTTCTGGCCTTGCCGGTCGGGTTGCTTTTCTTCCAGCCATTGTTCCTCCAGATCGGACGCCTGCTGTTGCAGCCTTCGACGGCGTAGGCGGAATCGGACCAGATGACTGCCGCCACATCTGCTGTTGTGCCGTTGATCCAGATTGCCGCTTCAAGCACGGCCATCACTTCCATCGCGCTATTGGAGGAATCCCTTTCACCGCCAAAGCCGGAGGCGACCTCGACGCCATCGCGGTAGGCGACGAAGGCCCATCCCCCGTGCCCTGCGCCGGGGTCAAAACAACCGTCCACGAAAACGTGAAGGCCCTGCTGGGTATCCGGTATTTCTGCGGACGTTTCGCGAGTGCGGGATTCGTCGGAAATATCTGTCATGTCAACTGTCTAGATATCAACGGTTTCCCGCGTGATTGCAGGAGACAGGAAAGTGGAAGCATCTGGCTTGCTGGATTAGATCGCGAAAATACGCTAGGAATTACTGCGAGCTTATTAAGGGAAACACGTTAAGACAAAGCGCGGTGGATTGAAGCCGCAACGCACTGATAGATGCTTTTCTCTTTCCGGAACGACGTCGTGAAGCGCCGAAACCTGTATCTCGTTTTCTTTCTGGCATTCGCGGCTCCTGCGGCGGCGCAGACCAATGCGATCTGCGAGGATCTGCGGGGGCGCCTAGCCGACCTGCCGCAAACCTTCGGCAACAGCAGCAGCGAGATGCGCCAATATGCCGGCGCGCTTGCCGAACAGAATCTCGAATTGCGCAAGGTGCGCAGCGATCTGCGCCGATATGGCTGCACCTCCGGCAGCATGGTCGTCGTTGGCGGCGACAATGCCGGCTTCTGCTCCGAGCTCGAGCATGCTGAAGCCAAGATGGTCGACAATATCAGCTTCCTTCAGGATCGCCGCAACGAGTTGCGTCAGTCCGGCCCCGATGCGGCCCGCACGGAGCTGATGGCCGCACTCGAAGACAACGACTGCAACAGCGACAGCTTCAGCGGGCCTGCCGAAGGCAACGCTTACGCGCCGGCTCCGAGCATCGAAGAGCAGGCCATGCGCAGCGACACGTTCATCCCGCTCGGCGGCGGCGAGCGCTATGGCTTGCCGCGCGCCGAAATGCTCTCGCCCGTCAGCACCATCTGCGTGCGTACCTGCGATGGCGGCTTTTTCCCGATCAGCAACAATGCCACCTCGGTCGATTTCGGCCGTGATGCCGCGACCTGCTCGAAGATGTGCCCCGGCGTCGAGACGGAACTCTTCTATCGCGACGTTTCCAGTACCGAGACCTCGAACATGATTTCGACGGCAACGGGAACGCCCTACAGCGCGATGAAGAACGCCTTCGCCTACAAGACCCGTGCACCTGGCGAAAAATCCGCCTGCTCCTGCAATCTGTCTGCCTATTACGAGCAGATGCGAAAGAGCCAGGCCGCCTACGCGCCGGCGCCCGAGCCAAAGGGCTCGATCACCACGATCCAGACGGAAGCGCCGAAGGCGGCCAGCACCCCGCCTGCCCCCCAGCCGCAGGTGGCGGATCGCCCCTATGATCCCTCTGCCAGCAAGGTCCGGCAGGTCGGCCCGCAATTCCTTGCCGGCGATCAGGGCAAGATCGATCTCGCAAATCCAGCCGTGTCAGGTCCGCAGCCGCAGCAGCAGAACTGAGCTCTGCGTTCCAGCCTCATCAGTTTGACGAGCGATGCTCCCGGAAGGCGGCCGCCAGCGTGCGCAGCGCAGCGCGCGACTTCGCATCGGTCAGCGTCGAATGCAGGATAATCTCCGAGGATGGCAGTGACGGAAGGCCGAAACGCTCACTGACCTCGACCGTGCCGACAGGCGCCAGACGATAGGAAAAGCTCGAGACGGCAAGCCCGGCAGAAACGGCTGCCGTCACAGCCGAAGAGCCGCCGCCGAGGAAGACTTCGGTCCAGGGAATGCCCGCCGCATCCAGCGCTCGGGTGCACACATCCCGCACCTTGCAGGTCGGCGATAGCGCCGCAAGCCGCAGCGGTTCGCCGCGGCGATACTCGAATTGCGGTGTCGCGAACCAGCCGAAATGCTCCGGCCCCAGGGTCTCGCCGTCGCGCCGGTCTTCGTCCCGGCGAATGATGGCCGCATCCAGTTCGCCCCGATCGAAGGCGTCGAGCAGCGCGCAGGAATTGTCGATCCGTACCTCGATCGTTAGTCCCGGATCATGGGCGTTGAGCCGCGCAAGCAGCGTCGGAACTTCAGGCCCCGCCACATGGGCCGCAATGCCGAGCGTGAAATGACGGCGCGACGAGGAGAGTGCTGTAATCGCTCGCTCATGCGCCGCGAGGAATTCCCGTGCGGCTTCAAGAAACACCGCCCCTTGCGCCGAAAGCCGCACCAACCGCGGCGTGCGCTCGATCAGACGCTGGCCGAGCCGCTCTTCCAGCCGCTTCAGCTTGACGCTGATGGCGCCCTGCGTGGTGTCGAGCTCGTTGGCGGCCCGGGTAAAGCTTTTGTTATCGGCAATGGCCACAAAGGCCTGAACGGAATCAACATCAAGCGCTGTCATGTCAGCTATCCGAATTTGTTGTCATTGATATATCCAATCATCCAATTCCACTATGGTCAAGCACAGCCTACGTAGCCGCAAACATCTCAACGTCGAAAGGCTGATCCATGACCACGACCTCCCCTCCATCGACAAACGCCAGGGGCACCATTGCCCTGATGGCCGCCTGTCTCTCCTCGCTGATGTTCGGCCTGGAAATATCGAGCGTACCGGCGATCCTGCCGGCGCTGGAAAAGGTGTTGCGTGCCGATTTCAGTGCGCTGCAATGGATCATGAATGCCTATACGATTGCCGTCACGACGGTGCTGATGGCGGCAGGCACCCTGGCCGATCGTTATGGCCGCAAGCGCGTCTTCCTGATCGGCATCAGCGCCTTCGGCCTCACCTCGCTCATTGCCGGCCTCGCCCAGGATGTCTCGCTGCTGATCGCCGCCCGCTTCCTGCAGGGCATGAGCGGCGGCGTGATGCTGATCTGCCAGGTGGCCGTTCTTTCCCATCAATTCCGAGAGGGCAGCGCCCGCGGCAGGGCCTTCGGCTGGTGGGGCATCATCTTCGGGATCGGCCTCGGCTTCGGCCCTGTTGTCGGCGTCGCCATCGTGGCCGCGGCCGGCTGGCAATGGGTGTTCCTCATCCATGCCGTGCTGGCAGTCGTGACGGTGGCGCTTGCTGTGACAGGGATACGGGAATCGCGCGATCCCGCGGCAGGAAGGCTCGACGTCGCCGGCATCGCTACGCTTTCGCTGTCGGTCTTCTGCCTTGCCTTCTTCATTACCCAGGGGCCGGCTCTGGGCTTTGCGAGCCCCGCCGCGCTTGGCATCATCGGTCTTGCCGCGGCAAGCCTCGTCGCCTTCGTGATGGTCGAGCGGCTGAACCCGCGACCGATGTTCGATGCCTCGGTCTTCCGCGTCCGTGCCTTTTCCGGCGCGATCATCGGTTCGGCGGCCATGAACATCAGCTTCTGGCCTTTCATGATCTATCTGCCGATCTGGTATCAGGCAGGTCTCGGTTATGGCAGCGTAGCCGCCGGGCTGTCGCTGCTGGCCTATACGCTGCCGACGCTCGTCGTGCCGCCGCTCGCCGAACGGCTCTCGCTGCGCTACCGGCCGGGCCTGGTCATTCCCGGCGGTCTTTTCACCATCGGGCTCGGCTTTCTGTTGATGAAGTTCGGCAGCGCTGCTGCTGAGGCAAGCTGGCTGACGATGCTGCCGGGCGCGCTCTTTGCCGGCATCGGACTTGGGATGACCAACACCCCGGTCACCAACACGATGACGGGTGCGGTTCCCAGCGATCGCGCCGGCATGGCCTCCGGCATCGATATGAGCGCCCGCATGATCTCGCTTGCCATCAACATCGCCGTGATGGGCTTCATCCTCTTCAGCGGTGTGTTCTCCCATCTGGTGCGCGTATTGCCGAACTCGATGGGTGAGAACGAACTGCGCCTGCTCGCCGAACGGATCTCCGCCGGCAACATCGCCGTCCTGCCGGAAATCCCGGCCGGGACAGTGCATGACGCGCTCGTCGCAGGCTTTGGAGCGGTCATGCTCTATGGGACGATCGGCGTCTGGCTTCTCGCTGCCGCAAGCTTCTTCGTTTTCGGCCATTGGAAGGCGCCGGCCTGCGCCAAGGATTGCAGCACCCAGCCGGCACAATGATGCACGGCCGCGCCGGTTTGACGTGGCTCGCACCGGCGCGGTCTATTTCGCCTGTCCCCAGCCGTCATGGAAGACGAGATCTTCCAGCGGCATGCGATGCCGCCAGCCTTTGACCGCCAGTTCCGGCTGGTCATAGAGCCGGTCGACGAAGCCGGCGCAGAGCCAGGCCACCACCTCGATATGATCGGGAATGCCGAGGATCGCCTTCAGGTCGCCCTCACGAAAAATGCTGACCCAGCCGATCCCGACACCTTCTGCTCGCGCTGCGAGCCACAAGTTCTGGATGGCGCAGACGGTGGAATAGCTGTCCATGCGCGGATTGTGCGTGCGCCCGAGCACCACGCTGCCGCTGCGGGTCGGATCGCAGGTCACGCAGATGCCGAGCGGCGCCTCGACGATGCCTTCGAGCTTCAGCGAGCGATAGGCCTGCCGCCGCTCGCCGGTAAACATCAGGGCCGCTTCTTCATTCGCCTTCGCGAAGGCATCGCGCACCTGTGCCCTCACCTCGGCACTCTTCACCAGAATGAAATTCCACGGCTGCATGAAGCCGACCGAAGGCGCGTGATGCGCCGCCGTCAGCAATCGCGTGACGAGATCATCCGGCAAGGGATCAGGCAGGAACTGGCTGCGCACATCGCGCCGCGTCGTGATCGCATGATAGACGGCCTCGCGTTCGGCCGCAGAAAAGCTGGATGCCGGGCAAACGGCATCATCAATGGGTCGCATCGTCAAATCCCCAACAACGCAACCGCCCGCCGTCCGCGCGGGTTGGGTCTATCTTGCCAGGCCGGTCTTCTGACTCTGCGTCATCCACTTGGCCGCAGCCTTCCCGGCCCTGAGGCCAGTGGCGTGGTGAGCGGCAAGCGTCGGCCTTACAGCGTTGGGCACGTTCCGGTCTTGCACCGGATTCCCGATTCTCCCACTTTTGACAGCGGGCACCTGACGGGCGATCTATGGCGCGGAAACGCCATGGCTGCAAGCCGCCTCACGCCCATGCGACGTTCAATTCGCGAATAGGCCTGGAACGGAACTGCATCTCCGCCCTTGCCCGGTAAGGAGCTGTCACCTGTAAAATTCTGCGTGACAATTTGTTTCCGCATCGCTACATAGCCAGCATGTCGATCTCGTCCGTCTACGCATCGCGATTTTATTCGTACCGCTGCTTCCAGCGGATGCGGGTCCGTGCGTAACCAAAACTAACGCGACGACAACCCGAACAGCCGCTAGTCTACCTGGCGGCTTTTTTGTTCCGCACGGTATGACCAAACAGGAGAGCATACCGTGACTGATACCATTGATGATCTGCGCATCGTCGAGATCACCCCACTGACCAAGCCTGCCGATATCATCTCGGAAATCCCGCGTGACAGCGCGATTACCAGGACCGTGACCGGCACGCGCGACACGATCCACGACATCCTCACCGGCAAGGACGACCGCCAGCTTGTCATCATCGGCCCCTGCTCGATCCATGATCCCGCAGCCGCCCGTGAATATGCGTCCCGGCTCGTCGAGCAGCGACGACGCCTGTCGGGCGAGCTCGAAATCGTCATGCGCGTCTATTTCGAAAAGCCCCGCACGACCGTTGGCTGGAAAGGCCTGATCAACGACCCGCATCTCGACGGCAGCTACCGCATCGAGGAGGGGCTGCGTATCGCTCGTCGCCTGCTGCTCGACATCAACGCCATGGGCCTGCCGGCGGGCTGCGAATTCCTCGATACGATCACGCCGCAATATATCGCCGATCTCGTCAGCTACGGCGCCATCGGCGCGCGCACGACCGAAAGCCAGATCCACCGCCAGCTCGCCTCGGGTCTCTCCTGCCCGATCGGCTTCAAGAACGGCACGGATGGCGGTGTGCGCGTCGCGCTCGATGCCATCGTCGCAGCCTCCCAGCCCCACCACTTCCCGGCTGTGACCAAGGATGGACAGGCGGCAATTGCGTCGACGACCGGCAATGAGGACTGCCATATCATCCTGCGCGGCGGCAAGCGCCCGAACTACGAGGCTGCCGATGTGCAGGCCGTCATCGCCGAAGCAACCAAGCTCGGCGTCGATCCGCGCATCCTCATCGATGCCAGCCATGCCAACAGCGGCAAGGACCCGATGAACCAGCCGAAGGTCGTGAAAGACGTTGCCAGCCAGATCGTCGCCGGCAACAGCCACATCAAGGGCATGATGATCGAAAGCAATCTCGTCGCCGGCCGCCAGGATCTCGTTCCCAGCAAGCCGCTCGTCTACGGCCAGTCGATCACCGACGGCTGCATCGGCTGGGATATGTCGGTCGATGTGCTCGAGGATCTGGCCCAGGCCGTCCGCGATCGCCGCAAGGCCGCCGTTGCGGCCTGAGTGGCCGCATCAGTCGCGGCGGGCAAACACCCGCCGCCCATTCACAGGTCAATCTTCGTCCAAAAGTCGCAAGCCCTCATCGGTCCATAAGCCACCCCATGGTTCAGGTTTGACCAGACCATAGGATGCTAGCACTTCGATCGCGCCTTCGCCTGCACTCATGGACTTGTGAACCAGGCCGTCCCGACCATCGTCCATGTATTGAAAACACATGGAGGCCAGGGCCTTTAGGATCGTTCTTTCTTTAGGCGTCATCGACCTGATGCTCCTCTGCCCGGTAAATCTCGTAGGCGTTGACTGTTAACGCGCATTCTCGCAACCCGCTACCCCATCGCCATCTGACGCCTTGTGGCATGCCGGCGTTGATGCAATCATGACAGCTTACGATTGAATATTTGAGGGACGTGAAAGTTGACTGCCGCTCTCGCTCGATTGCTTTTTGTCTGTTGCTTAATGGCAGCCTTGGGATTCAATGCCGAGTTCGCCAAGGCGGACACGGCTGATAGCCCCAGCGTTTTTGAACTAGGTACTTCGCTAGAACAAGCCCGTCGAATCTCGATCGAAAAGGGATGGCAGCTTCGGGAGCTTTCACCTAACCTCCCGGGCCAATGGTATGTTGATGGCGCGGACGTTGGTCTTTTTGTTTGCGATAACAACCGAATTGCCGCGGTGACAAAAACGCGAGATGGGGGCATTGATGAGTTCGCCGCGATCGTGTTCTACTCATTCACGTCAAAGTATGGTGAACCGAAGACGACCGTCGTGACGTATCCGCTCGGACCGACCACGGTTTCTAGTATCGATTCGAAATTCGCCCTTCCCGGTGGCGAGTCTCTCTCGGTGCAGCTCCAAAGCATCGGAGGACACTCGAAAGTTACTGTGCACCGCGCTTCCGAAGCGTTATGTCCGGCCGAAACAGAACCGCGTTAATCCTGACCGTAAATATCTATAGGCGAGTACCCACCGCCTCATCATCAAATGGCGTTGCGCTGCTCTCAAGACGTCGCTGGAAAATACCGCACATAGGCGAATTCCTCGCCATCAAGCGACCAGTTCGGCACATTGATCGTACCTTGCCCGCCGAAAAGCTCGAACAATTCCGTCAGGTTGCCGCCGTCCATGTCCATCATCCTGAGACGCACGTTGAGATCGCGCGGATGATCGAAGACATCGGGGTCGTAGGAGAGGATCAGCACCTTGTCGTTGTTGGGCGACGGATGGGCGAACCAGTTGCCATAATTGTCCGATGTCACCTGCTGGAGACCTGTACCGTCGGGATGGATGCGCCAGATCTGCATCAGCCCGGTACGGCTGGAATTGAAGTAGATCCATTGGCCGTCCGCCGACCAGTCCGGCCCGTCATTGCGGCCCTCGCCATGCGTCAGCCGCTTCTCCTCGCCGCCATCGACCGAGATCGTGTAAATGTCGAAGAGGTCATTACGGATGCCGCAATAGGCGAGCTCGCGTCCATCAGGCGACCAGCCATGCCAATAGGACGGCAGGTTTCTGGTGATCAGCCGCGGCTTGCCGCCCTCGATCGGCAGGATATAGATCGCCGACTTGCCGAACTCGGTCTTGTCGGAAATGACGATCTCCTCGCCATCGGGCGAAATGCCGTGGTCGTTGTTGCAGTGAACCGCAAAGCCGGTATCGACCCGCTCGACGAGATCGCTGCCGTCAAGCCGCAGGCGGTACAGCAGACCGTCGCCATTGATCAGTAGATAGGCACCGTCGCGGGAAAAGTTCGGCGCCTCCACCAGCGCTTCCGTCTGCCAGATGACGCGGCTTTCGCCCCGCCGCACATTGTAGATTTCAACTGAGCTGCGCATTCATCCCTCCCAGATCTTCGAGGCGTCTCAGCGATCCCGGAACCGGTTGGTGATCGGATAGCGCCGGTCGCGGCCGAAATTCTTCTTGGTGATCTTCACGCCCGGTGCCGACTGGCGGCGCTTGTATTCGGCGAGATAGAGCAGATGCTCGATACGGTGCACCGTCTCGACATCATGGCCGCGCGCCACGATCTCCTCGACACCCATCTCCCGCTCGACCAGGCATTCGAGAATATCGTCGAGCACGGGATAGGGAGGCAGCGAATCCTGGTCCTTCTGATCCGGACGAAGCTCGGCCGACGGCGCCTTGTCGATGATATTCTGCGGAATGACCATGCCCGAGGGGCCGAGCGCATCCGGCGGCACATTCCCGTTGCGCCAGCGGGCCAGCGCATAGACCTGCATCTTGTAGAGGTCCTTGATCGGATTGAAGCCGCCGTTCATGTCGCCATAGAGCGTTGCATAACCGACCGACATTTCCGACTTGTTGCCGGTCGTGACCACCATCGAGCCGAACTTGTTGGAGATCGCCATCAGGATCGTGCCGCGCGCACGGCTCTGCAGGTTTTCCTCGGTGATACCGCTGTTCGTACCTTCGAAGAGGTTCGAGAGCGCCGAGGAAAAGCCCGTCACCGGCGCCTCGATCGGCACGATGTCGTAGCGGCAGCCAAGCGCCTTGGCGCAATCGGCCGCATCCTTCAGCGAGTCCTCGGATGTGTAGTGATAGGGCAGCATGACCGTGCGCACCCGCTCTTCGCCGAGCGCGTCGACCGCAATGGCCGCGCAGATCGCCGAATCGATGCCGCCGGAAAGGCCGAGCACGACATTCTTGAAGCCGTTCTTGTTCACATAGTCGCGGAAGCCAAGCAGGCAGGCGCGGTAATCGGCTTCTTCGCTTTCCGGAATGCGCGCCATCGGCCCTTCGGCGCAGCGCCAGCCATTTTCGGTGCGTTTCCAGGTCGTGACGGCAAGCGCTGTTTCGAACTGGCTGAGCTGGAAGGCGAGCGACTTGTCGGCATTGAAGGCGAAGCTTGCGCCATCGAAGACGAGCTCGTCCTGGCCGCCGAGCTGGGCGGCGTAGACCATGGGAAGGCCGGTTTCGATGACCTGCTTCAGCACCACCTGATGGCGGATATCGACCTTGCCGCGATAGTAAGGCGAGCCGTTCGGCACGAGCAGGATTTCCGCGCCGCTTTCGGCTAAAGTCTCGCAGACGCCGAGATCGCCCCAGATATCTTCGCAGATCGGAATGCCGATGCGCACGCCGCGGAAATTCACGGGTCCGGGCATCGCGCCCTGGTCGAAGACGCGCTTCTCGTCGAATTCGCCATAGTTCGGCAGGTCGATCTTGTCTCTGATGGCAATGACCTTGCCGCCGTCGAGCACGGCGATGGAATTGTAGCGGCCCGTCTCGTCCTGGCGCGGAAAACCGATGACGATACCCGGCCCGCCATCGGCGGTATCGGCTGCAAGGCTTTCCACTGCCCTCCAGCAAGCCTGGATGAAGGCCGGCTTCAAAACCAGGTCTTCAGGCGGATAACCGGAGATGAAAAGCTCGGTCATCATCAAGAGATGCGCGCCCTGTCGCGCCGCATCGGCACGCGCCTCGCGCACCTTGGCAAGGTTTCCGGCGACATCGCCCACGGTCGGGTTCAGCTGGGCGATGGCGATGTTGAAGGTCTGGGAGAGAGCGTTTTCCTGTGTCATGTCATTCATTTAATCCGCCCCTTCGTGCACCGCAATAAGCCGCTTCAAAAGCCGTAGCGGGCAGCGACGAAAATTTGATGAATAGCAGCCTCATCCCTCTGTTTGCCTTGCGCGACGCCGATACGCATTGCAATTTGCGGCGACGGCGGAATACTGCGCGCCAATTCGATCCATTCCCGGGACAATGCCATGTCTAACTTTCCAAATTTCGTCCACCTGCATTTCGGCAAGCCGGCCGAGGAACTGGGTGACATCGAGAAGCGCGTGCTCGCCAGGACCCATGAGCGCAAGATCATCTCCACCGACGTCAATGCCGCCTTTTCCGCCAAAGCCTCCTTCGGCGAACGGCTGGCCGATGGCATCGCCCGCGTCGGCGGCTCCTGGTCCTTCATCCTGGCCTTTCTGGGTTTTCTCGTCATCTGGACCCTGATCAACACGATCATTCTGTTGAGCAGGGCCTTCGATCCCTACCCCTTCGTCTTCCTGAACCTCATCCTCTCCATGCTTGCCGCCATCCAGGCGCCGATCATCATGATGTCGCAGAACCGCCAGGCCGAGCGCGACCGTTTCGAAGCCGCCAAGGATTATGAGGTGAATCTGAAGGCCGAGCTGGAGGTTCTGTCGCTGCATCAGAAGATCGATATGCGGGTGCTGACGGAACTGACAGCGCTGCGCGAGGATGTCTCCCGGCTGAACGCCATCCTTGCAGAGCGCGGACAAGCTTGA
>Ga0102588_1000574_pt1 | contig 37591 bp, 41 predicted proteins | sample AraplaMF_Col_mMS_FD_76854 | JGI IMG/M metagenome (GOLD analysis project Ga0102588, IMG submission 76854) | Arabidopsis root microbial communities from the University of North Carolina, USA - plate scrape MF_Col_mMS (SPADES assembly) (version 2) | ecosystem: Host-associated > Plants > Roots >...
AGGTCGGTGCCGCACAGATGCCGAATCAGCCGCATCGCGGCGATCTGAAGAAGCTGTTGGTGCATCGCTCGGCCCGGGGCAAGGGCCTTGCACGTCTGCTGATGGATGCTGCGGAACGAGAAGCCGCCGTCCGCGGCAAGACGCTCCTCGTGCTTGACACGGCAACCGGCAGCGATGCCGAGGCGATCTACCCCAGGCTGGGCTGGGAGCGGGTCGGTGTCATCCCGGATTATGCGCTGTGGCCGGAGGGCGGCCCCTGCGCCACCACATTTTTCTACAAGCGTGTCGCCTGAAGTGGCGCTCAGGCGGGTTTGGCCTGGGGCGCGTCGAGTGCTGGATTGTAGAACAGCGACAGCGTCAGGCTCTTGGCGATGCGTTCAGCGGTCGTCATGAACCAGGCCTTGGCCTCAGGGTTCGGCGCGATATCGCTGAGCGTCGCGGAAAACAGTGCCAGCCATTGCGGGAAGAGATCGGGCGTCAGGTTCGCGACGCCCGTGTGCGCCTGCACCGGCTTGCCGCCATAAGCGCCGTTGCGAAAGGCAATTGATGACCAGAAGCTTTTCATCTTCTGCATATGGTCGGACCAGCGGCCGGAAAGCCGGGCATCAAACACGGGTCCAAGCGTCGCATGCTGCAGCACACGGGCGTAGAACGTCTCGACCAACCGATCGATGAACGCCTCGTCGACGCCCATCGCCTTCATCTCGGCTTCGGCACGCTCGCGTATGGCGGCGACATGTGCCGCGCGGCCCTGAATTTCTGTATCCATCGTCAACTCCGGCGCGTCGCAATCCGCGACAGCGCTCATATAGGCCATCTGCGTCTCGAGATGAAGGGACCGCGACGCAAGGCAGCATTGCGCGTCAGTAGCCGCTTCTGTCTTCGCTTCGGGGATCGTCGGCCATCCTCTCGCGATAGATATCACCCTGTCGCGCCTTGAGGCGCCACGGTCGGGCCTTCTGCAGCGGAATGTCGTATGCCGGGTCGTCTCGGTTCAACACCGCGGTTGCCAGGCCTGGTTCGGGAGTGGCAGCACACTGCGCCACCCATTTTCCATCCGGGCCGATGATGCTGGCCGGCCCCTTGGCGGCCTTCTGCACCGGCGTTGCAGCGCTGATCCAGATGCAGTTCAGCCCCGCATGCGCGCGCAGCGCAATCTGGAAATATTCGGGAATGCCATAGGAGGAGAAGAGCACGGCATCGACGCCGAGATTGGCATACTCCTGGAATACCTCCGGAAACGTAGCTTCGATGCAGATCGCGCAACCGAATCGGTAGCCGTTGATATCGAAAGTGATCGGCGCGGTGCCGGGAGAGTACCAGCCGCCAAGTTCGCTGTTCGACAGAAACCTCTTGTCATAGCGGGTAAGCAGCGCTCCGGTTTCGGAAAAGACATACAGGCTGTTGTGCGGGGGGTAGCCCTCCGCCAGCCGATGTGCTCCGCCGACAACCGCAAAGATGCGAAGATCACCACAGAGATCGGAGATTGCCCGAAGCTCGGCCTCCTGCTGCCGCCAATCGAAGCTGGCCCAGTCCTCGGGATTCAGGATCTGCGATTTCGAATATCCCGAAAGTGCGCCTTCGCAGAAATTGATGACCCGCACGCCATCAGCAGCGGTGGCCGCAATCATGCTCCGGATTGTTCGGCCATTCGCGGTAATGTCAGGCGAAACGATGGTCTGTGCTGCGGCTATCTTCAACGGCGCACCTCTCGCGATTCGGCCCGCATTTTTCAACTATTCGACGCTATTTGGAACCGCAAATTGGCGACGATGAAGGTGCGCGAGGCGAAGCGCGTTAAGGGGCGCCGACAGCGCGCAGCACGCCGATCAGCGCCTTTCCATCGGTGAAATAGGGATCGCCGCCACCGTTGCGGCCGGTCCTCGTGGCGCCGATGCCCGCGATCTCGTAAGTCGACGACAATTGCCCGGCTGCCTGAAGATCGCCGATAACAAGATCTCGCTCAGCGTCGACATCAGGCGCGATGTGATGGGTGATCTGGCCGGTATCGTGGCTGAAGCCTACCCCGCGATCAAAACTCGCCGATCCAAGCCACAGCGGTTGCCCATCTGCACCGCTGCTCTTGGTTTGCCAGAAACGAACGTGGTGGCGCTCGTCGGCGCTCTTGCCCACGGCCTTTTCAAATGCCAGATCCTGCTGGCGGCCCTCGAACAGCAATGGGCTCACGGGAGCGTCGAGGTCGGGCCGATCGAGCACGACGCTCAAGCCGATTTCGGCTGATGTCCGCAGCGTGATCTTGTCGGCCGGGTCCCACCCAGCCGATGCAAATGCCCGAAGCACGTTCTCCTTCGAACCGACGAGCCCAACATTGATGGGGTCGCCGGGAATATCCTGCTTGGTGGTCGTCACCATTGGACCGAATTCCGCAATACGGCTGGCGTCGCGATGGATCCATATTTCGGGAATGAGGAAATAAGTGACAAGCAGATAGGCGACCAACAAGACCGCCACACCGCCGATCGCCATCCGTGTTTTCGTCAAACGTCTCATCGAAGTCCCCCCAACCTCGACGTCATCATACGATTCTCCAGTCATGTGGCCAACACCTAGGTGCGCACCCATGCATCATCGGCATCCGACTACACCCGCACCCTTGCCATCCGGCCCCGTTGCGCTTAGCTCTCGGGCACCACGAATCCGGATATCGAATGCCGCACAAGGTCTCCCTGTCCCGTCTCAAGCTGACCGACTTTCGCAACTACGCGTCTGTCTCGCTGTCGCTCGACGGTCGGCATGTGGTGCTGACGGGGGACAATGGCGCCGGCAAGACCAATCTGATGGAGGCCGTATCCTTCCTGTCGCCGGGCCGCGGCCTGCGTCGTGCCACCTATGGCGATGTCACCCGTGTCGGTGCGACGGCCGGATTTTCGATCTTCGCGGAGCTCGATGGCATGGACGGCGAGGTGGAAATCGGCACGGGTGTCGATACCACCGACGACAGCATTTCCCGCCGCCTGCGGATCAACGGCACGCCTGCAAAGTCGGCCGATGAACTGACCGACCATCTCCGTCTCCTGTGGCTGACGCCCTCGATGGATGGCCTCTTCACCGGTGGTTCGTCCGAGCGCCGCCGTTTCCTTGATCGGCTCGTGCTGTCGCTCGATCCGGCCCATGGCCGCCGTGCCAGCGATTTCGAGCGCGCCATGCGCAGCCGCAACAAGCTGCTCGACGAGCGTCGCTTCGATCCCGCCTGGCTCTCCGGCCTCGAACAGCAGATGGCAAGCCTCGGCATTGCCATGGCGATGGCACGCCAGGAGATGCTCGGTCTTCTTGCCCGCCTCATCGACGAGACGCACGAAACCTCGCCCTTTCCCGCCGCAGCGCTGGAGCTTGCCGGCTTTATGGATGGTCAGTTCTCGCGCCCCGCCGTTGATCTTGAGGATGACTATGCGGCTATGCTTGCGGAGAGCCGCTACCGCGATGCCGCGGCCGGCCGCACGCTCGACGGCCCCCATCGCGCAGATCTGCTTGTTCGCCACCGGCAAAAGCAGATGGAAGCATCGCGCTGTTCCACCGGCGAGCAGAAGGCGCTGCTGGTCGGACTGATTCTTGCCCATGCCCGTCTGGTCGCCAATCTCACGGGCCATGCGCCGATTCTCTTGCTTGATGAGATTGCCGCGCATCTCGACGAAGGCAGGCGTGCTGCGCTCTTCGACCTCATTGACGCGCTCGGCGGCCAGGCCTTCATGACAGGCACGGACTGCGCCATGTTTTCCGCTCTCGGCGAGCGCGCGCAATTCTTCACCGTTGCCGATGGTAAGGTTTTCGAATGACCGATGCCGCTTCCCCCTCAACCAAAGGCCATGCTAGCATCGCGCCCATGGAACCGCTCAGCCCGGAAGAAATCGCGCGATATCAGCGCCATATCCTGCTTCCCGAGATCGGTGGCGCAGGCCAGCAGAAACTGAAATCCGCCCGCATGCTTGTCATCGGTGCCGGTGGGCTGGGAGCGCCGGTCCTGCAATATCTCGCAGCCGCCGGCGTCGGCACGCTCGGTATCGCCGATGACGACCGCGTTTCGCTTTCCAACCTGCAGCGGCAGGTGATCCACGATTCCGGCACGATCGGCGAACTGAAGACGCAGAGTGCCGCCTTCGCGATTGCAAGGTTGAACCCGCACGTCAACGTGATCCGCTTCGAAGAGCGCTTCTCGCCTGACACGGCGCGCCGCCATCTCTCAGGCTTCGATCTGCTGATCGACGGCTCCGACAATTTTGATACGCGCTATACGGCGGCCGACGCTGCCGAGACTGCGCAAATCCCCTTGGTGACAGGCGCGGTTGGTCGCTTCGATGGCTCCGTCACAGTGCTCAAGCCCTACGAGACGGCGGAGGATGGCACACCGAACCCAACCTATCGCGATCTCTTCCCCGAGAAGCCGCCGGCTGGTCTGATCCCGGCCTGTGCGGAGACCGGCATCATCGGTGCGCTGACCGGCGTGATCGGCACGCTGATGGCAATGGAAGCGATCAAGCTCGTCACCGGCACGGGCGAACCGCTGATTGGACGGCTGCTGCTCTATGATGCGCTTGCCGCCCGCTTCGACACGATCCGCTACAAGAGGCGTCGCCAGAAACAGAGCCCGGCGTCATGAACATCATTCGGATCGATGAAGACTTTCAACGCTGGGAGGAGTTGCTGGAGCTAGTCCTATCGTCGTTCGCCCACATGAACGACCGGATCGATCCGCCATCCTCCGCCTTGAAGCTCACGCCGACGACGCTTGCCGACAAGGCGCGTTCTGAAATCGCCTATGCGGCAATGGAAGGCGATGCTTTATGTGGCTGCGTCTTTCTGCGACCAGAAGAAGCCTGCCTCTATGTCGGCAAGCTGGCGATCGCGCCCGACGCGCAGGGCCGGGGTATCGGCCGTCGGCTGCTGGCGGTCTCGGAAGAGGTGGCGCGGTCCCACTCCCTGCCATCACTGAGGCTCGAAACGCGCATCGAGCTTGTCGAAAACCACGATGTCTTTATCCGCTGGGGATTTGAGAAGACCGCTGAAAATGCCCATCCCGGATTCACCAGGACGACATCGATCGAGATGCGTAAGCCTGTTCCGGCCTAGCGGCCCGGCAGCACACGGTTCGGCGGGCGATGGCCATCGATAAAGGTGCGGATGTTGATGATCACCTTGTCGCCCATGTCGATGCGGCCTTCGATCGTCGCCGAGCTCATGTGCGGCAGAAGTACGACCTTGCCTTCATTTGCGAGCTTGACGAGCTTGGGATTGACCGCCGGTTCATTCTCGAAGACGTCGAGACCGGCGCCCGCCAGCTTTCCCTCCCGCAGACTCTTGATCAGTGCCGCTTCGTCGATCACGTCGCCGCGGGCGGTGTTGACGAGGTAGGCCGTCGGCTGCAGCAGCGCCAGACGGCGGGCCGACAACAGATGGAACGTTGCCGGTGTCGAGGGGCAATTGACAGAAACGATGTCGACGCGGGCGAGCATCTGGTCGAGGCTCTCCCAGTAGGTCGCCTCCAGCTCATCTTCGGTCGCCGGGTTGACGCGCTTGCGGTTGTGATAGTGGATCGAGAGGCCGAAAGCCTTGGCGCGGCGCGCAACGGCGGTGCCGATCCGCCCCATGCCGACGATGCCGATGCGCTTCCCGTGAATCCGTCGCCCGAGCATCCAGGTCGGCGACCAGCCGGGCCACTCGCCGGGATGGTCGGTCAGCACCCGCGCGCCTTCACCCAAGCGGCGCGGAACGGCGAGGATCAGCGCCATGGTCATGTCGGCGGTGTCTTCGGTCAGCACGTTCGGCGTATTGGTGACGGTGATGCCTTTGCGAGCCGCCGCCTCGACGTCGATGTGATCGGTGCCGTTCGAGAAGCTGGCGATCAATTTCAGCTGCGGCCCGGCCTCTTCGATCACCGTGGCATCGATCCGGTCGGTGACGGTCGGAACGAGCACGTCGGCGCTTTTGACGGCGGCGATCAGCTCGGCTTTGGAGCGCGGTGCATCGTCGATATTGAGTTCCGCGTCGAAGAGTTCGCGCATGCGCGTCTCGACCGCATCGGGCAGCTTCCGCGTGATGTAGACCTTCGGTTTTTTCTTCGTCGTCATGTGCGCCGGCGCTAACTTGTTCAGAGGTCCTTAACCAAGACGCGGGATAATTTTCCCGTTCCGGGGAATTTCTACCAGACCCGCGCGCGAAGACAAACAAAACTCGCTCAGCGTGCGCAGGAATGTCGAATTCCCGGAATCAGGCAGCAGTCCTGCCCTCCTCTGAGCAAACGGAAGTCCCATGCATAGCAAAGTCCTGAAATCTTGCCTCGCCCTTGCGATCGGTTTCGTGCTTTCTGCGGGAACGGCTGAAATGGCCTCCGCACAGGCGGCAAAGGGACCGAGTGGCCTGCCGCTGCCGCGCTTCGTCACGCTCAAGTCCAAGCGCGTCAACCTGCGCATCGGCCCTGGCACCGACTATGCGGCCTCATGGATGTATCTGAAGGCCGGCCTGCCGGTCGAAATCATTCAGGAATACGACAACTGGCGCCAGATCCGCGATGCCGACGGCACCGAGGGTTGGGTCAACCAATCGCTGCTGTCGGGCTCGCGTGCGGCAATCGCCGCCCCGTGGATGAAGGGCAAGGGTAAGTCTGTCTACGTCAACATGCGCCGCGATGCCCAGCCGTCGGCAAGCGTCGTCGCCAAGCTCGAGCCCGGCGTCATGATGAACATCGGCGAGTGCAATGGCGACTGGTGCTTTGCCAAGATAGACGGCGCCGAAGGATGGGTGGCGCAGTCGGAAATCTGGGGCGCTTATCCAGGCGAAGCCTTTAAATAAGGTTCGCCTGCTTGCCGGCCTCGGCCAGCGACTTCATCGGCCGCGGGCCGATCTGCTGGATCACGATGCCAGCCGCGAGGCAGCCGAGCTTGCCGCAGTCTTCCAGCGTCCGACCCTGCGTGTAGCCATAGAGGAAGCCGGCGGCAAAGAGATCGCCCGCGCCTGTGGTGTCGACCAGTTCCCTGATCTTGATAGCATCCACGTAGAAGCGCTCGCTGCCCTTGAGAATCACGGCGCCGTTCTCGCTCATCGTTACGGCCGCGATCTTGCAGTCCTTGGCGATAAGGATCAGCGCTTCTTCGAAGTCGTCGGTTTCATAGAGCGCCAGCGCTTCCTGACGATTGGCGAAGACGATGTCGACGGTGCCGGAGCGCATCAGGTCGAGGAATTCGCCGCGATAGCGGTTGACGCAGAAGCTGTCGGAAAGCGTCATCGACATCTCACGGCCGTTCTCGTGGGCGATACGGGCGCATTCGCGGATCGCTTCCTTGGCGCGCGGCGGATCCCAGAGGTAGCCTTCGAAATAGGTGACCTTGGACTGGGCGACGACATCGGCCTCGACGTCTTCGGGCCCGAGCTCGACGCAGGCGCCGAGGTAGGTATTCATCGAGCGTTCGCCGTCTTCGGTGACGAAGATCATCGAGCGCGCGGTCGGCGGGAATGTCCCCTTCGGCTGTGTCTGATAGTGAACACCCTGCGCATGGATATCGTGCGCGAAGATTTCGCCGAGCTGGTCTTCCGCGACCTTGCCGAAATAGGCAGCCTTGCCGCCGAAGCTCGCCACACCCGCGGCCGTGTTGCCGGCGCTGCCGCCGGAGGCCTCCACCGCCGGTCCCATGCGCGCATAGAGAAGTTCTGCGCGCTCGGCATCGATGAGGTTCATCGCGGCCTTGGTGATCTCATTGTCAATGAGGAACTGGTCGTCGCAACGCGCGATGATATCGACGATCGCGTTGCCGACAGTCAGAACATCGAATTTGGTCATGAAAGGGAAGGTCCCGGGTTAGGTGATAGCCGGTGACCGGTCTTAGCGAATTTTCGCCGCATGGGAAGCGGAAATGCCGCTGGGCCGTCTATCTCATCGCAAAAATGCACTGTGACGGGTCAAATGCCGCCAGCCGCCCCCCGTGACCGCGGCGTTCAAAAGGCGCGTCTCAAGCAGCGGCAGCATAGATCAGGTCGGGCTTTACGAGCCACTCATTCTTGCGCAAGGCAGTGACATCGAGCCTGCCACGTCGATCACGACGGGCAATTCCAACAAAACGATAGCGGCTGCCCCTGGTGTCGACTACGCGAGCGGGGATCGGTGTGCCGTCGATATGGCCGATAACCGGTCCGTCGGAACGTGCGCCGTTGAGGAAGAAATACTCATGGGGGAGGTTCCTGCTTACCATCCTACTATCTTTCGTCGTTTGGTCGTGTGCCCTGCGCAGCCTCGCGGGCGCGCTTTTCGTCGTCGGGGCTGGCTTTCTCCAAATGAAAGTCGCTTTTTGATGGCGACCCTGGAAAAAGACGACGTGTTTTCTTGATCTCCACGACAAATGGCTTCCTTTGGGGATGCATGTACGTTTCCTGCTGGTTGGCAAACAGGTCACGTGAATATGCCCTCGACGGGCGGCCGGGGTTCGTGACCTGTCGTCACAGGATGCGGACAAAGCCATAGCCGTTCCATTCGGACGACGGGCCTCGGACATTAAAATCTCATATCATCTGATAAGGGCGCATGGCCGACGGCGGCGAGCTAGTGTTCGATCTGCTGCTCTGCCACGGTGCTGGCGATGATCTGATCGGAACCCTTTGCATAGAGCGGGAGCGTCAAGGTGATCGCCTCGCTGCGCCCGTTGATGGTGGCGGTATATCGCTTGTAAACGCGATCCTGCCCTTGCTCTTCACCCGCCGAGACAGCGTTCACCTTCTCGACCAGCGCTTTCTCGAAAACATCCGCGTCGACGTCCCCAAGTGCCACCGTGCAGCCTTCGACGGTTTTGCCGCCGACATCCGCCCGCGAGACCACCAGTGCTTGAAAGCTCTCAGCTTCGCCGCCGCTGACGATCCATCCTTCCAGCGCTTCCGGATTCTCCATCGGGGTGAAGGTCAGCGCCATATCCTCTGCCATCGAAGGCCATTCGTCGGCTTTCGCACGCTCAGCCGTGCGCTCGAAGTCCGGGCCAGAGGAAACGCAGCTGTCGTAAAAAAATGAAAGTTTGGAACTCGCGTCATCGGCAAATGATGGCTCGGCGGCAAAGAGAATGACGAGGCAGGCAGCCAAAGTACGCTTCATGTCGTCTCCGAGCGGCGGAGTCAGTGCGGCCCTTCGGCCGCACTGACCGTTTTCAAACTTGCCGGACATTGTCGGCAGACGTTCTGCCGGTTCGACGGTCCTGCGCGACTTCGAACGCTATGCCCATTCCTTCTTTCACGGTGTCGATCCCGCCTCGTTGAGCGGCCGTGATGTGAAGAAAGACGTCGGTTCCGCCGTCATCCGGAGTGATGAATCCGAAGCCCTTGTCCTGGTTGAACCACTTGACTTTACCTGTTGGCAAAATTTACCCCCATGTTGGTCTCCCCAGCCGGCATCGGACATCGCACGATTTTGCCCGTGGGCACAAGAGCATTTGAAAATACAGCGGGACACCGCGTTGCTCTGGTGGCCGAGGCCGACTTCTGAGCTTGCGCATGCCAAGACGACACGGTTGCGTCCCACCTATAAGCGTGCGGCTGGTGGTCCCTCGCATTTCATATAGCGGGAATCCGTCATCCGCATGTCATTTCCCCGTCCTATAAGCATCCTCAACGACATTGGCATGAGCGGCTTCCGAGCGGCAGCCAATGAAGAAGGGAATGACGCCCTTCGACGATACCGGAGTAACGCTGACCACGGATGAACTGGCAGCATTGCAGACCGGCTATCCGGCAGGACCGGATGCGGAAAAGCGGGCAGAGCCCAGGGCAGAGCCCGCTTTTTTTGCTTTTATGTTTTGGCGGTTTGTCATCACGGCCGTTTTGCTGCTAGGCATGCTTATTCCCTCGCAAGGCAGCCGCATTGAATGTCAGCCATCATCTTCGACGTCCTTCCCATCTTTATCATGATCCTTATCGGCTGGCTGACCGTGAAACTACGGCTGATGAAGGCGGAGATCGGCGATGCGCTGAGCGAGTTCGTCTTCAAGATCGCCGTGCCGCTGTTGTTGTTCCGCACGATCGCCAACGCCGATTTTCACGGTGCCTCGCCCTTCCGTCTCTGGATCGCCTATTTCTCGGGCGTCGGAGTGACTTGGGTCGCGGCCCATATCGCCGCGACGCGCTTTTTCGGGCGCGATGACCGCATTGGCGTGCTTGCCGGTGTATCGTCAGCCTTCGCCAACACCATCTTCATCGGACTGCCGCTCGTTCAGCGCACGGTCGGTGACAAGGGGCTCGTGCCGCTCTCGATTCTGATCGCGGTCCATCTGCCTGTGATGATGATTATCGGAACCATCCTGATGGAGCGCGCCGAGCACAAGATCGCCGGCAAGAAGGAGCGCAGCATCGCCAAAGTGGTGCGCCAGATCGCCCACAATCTCGTCAAAAACCCGCTGGTGATCGGCTTGGCCGGCGGTGCTGCCATGCACCTGTTAGGGCTCACCATGCCGGGACCGGTAGGCGCCATAGTCGATCAGATCGCCGGTGTCGCCGGGCCGGTCGCGCTGATTTCGCTCGGCATGGCGCTTGAGAAATACGGCATTTCAGGCAACGCCGGCATCGCCAGCGTCACCTCCGCCTTCAAGTTGTTGCTGTTGCCGGCCTGCGTCTGGGCGGCGAGCCATCTGGTCGGGCTTGCCAGTGACTGGACGGCGGCCCTGGTGCTGATTTCGTCGGTTCCAACCGGCGTCAACGCCTGGCTGATCGCCAACCGTTTCGGTGTCGGCCACAGCCTGGCAGCTTCGACGATCACGCTAACGACGGCGCTTGGCGCCATCTCCGTTTCGTTCTGGGCCTTTTTGCTCGGTGGCTAGGCAAAGAAAAAGCCCGGCGTCAGCCGGGCTTCGATTTTCGTCTGGAACCGAGCAGCGACTTACTGCGTCGCGCTACCCGGTGCGTTCGGATCCGGAAGCGGAACCGGCGAATCGGCCAGCGTGTGAAGGTAAAGGATGACGTTGGCGCGATCCGTGTCCTTCGGAAGACCGGCAAAGCCCATTGCCGTGCCGGCAACGTACTTCTTCGGTGCTGCCAGGAAGTGGTTCAGATGATCGAAGGTCCACTTCTCGCTGCCGCCCTTGGAGAAGTCCTTCATGCCGGACGAGTAGGCAAAACCTTCATGCGTGGCGATCGGACGATCGACGAGACCGAAGAGGTTCGGACCAACCTTGTTCGGTCCCCCCTTGGTCGCGTCATGACAGGCCTGACACTTCTTGAAAACAGCCTCGCCGGCCTTGGCGTCCGCCTTTGCAAGTAGCTGTGCGATCGGAACGGCTGCAGCCGGTGCGGCCTCGCCGCCACCAGCGGCAGCGGCCTCTTCGGCGACGATCGCGAAACCTTCCTTCTCCGGGCTCTCCGAATGAAAGATTCCCTCCGACGCGATGGAGACGGTCATCAGAACGAAAACCGTTCCGAGCAGTGCCCCCACAGCCATATTCACGTATGAATTCATCTGCAATGCTCCCCTTGCAGCCGGCAGACATAAAACCGGACCATCTTGAAATCGCGCGGAACCTATGTCTTTTGGCTATTCGTTGCAACAGTCTAAATGGCCTGTTGCGTGAGACTTTTTGACACCTTTCCGCCCGGATTAGAAGGCCCGAACAATGACCAGTCCAAATTTAGATGACGTGCTCGTGCTGATCCCGGCCCGCATGGCATCGACCCGTCTTCCAGGCAAGCCGCTCGCCGATATTTGCGGGCTGCCGATGATCGTGCAGGTGGCGCTGCGGGCGAAGGAAGCCGAAATTGGCCGCGTGGTTGTCGCGGTTGATGACCAACAGGTCCATGATGTCGTGGCCGCGGCAGGCTTTGAAGTCATCATGACCAGCAAGGATCATCAGTCCGGTTCGGATCGCATTTACGAGGCGCTCATGAAGGTGGATCCGGAGGGGAAAGCCAAGTTCGTCGTCAACGTGCAGGGCGATCTTCCGACGATCGAGCCGGAGACCGTTCGCGCCGCGCTGCGCCCGCTGGAGGATCCGAGCGTCGACATCGCAACACTGACGATCGAGATCGAGGACGAGGCCGACAAGACGGCACCGCATATCGTCAAGGTCGTCGGCTCGCCGATCTCGGAAAGCCGCCTGAAGGCGCTCTACTTCACCCGCACGACGGCACCCTACGGTGATGGACCGCTTTATCACCATATCGGCCTCTATGCTTACCGCCGCTCGGCCTTGGAGCGTTTCGTTACGCTCGGACCATCGGTCTTGGAAAAGCGCGAGTCGCTGGAGCAGCTGCGCGCGCTGGAAGCCGGCATGCGCATCGATGTCGAGATCGTTGACACGGTTCCGCTCGGTGTCGATACTCCCGCCGACCTTGAAAAGGCGCGGCGCATTCTCTCCGCAAGAACGAAATGACGGATTTTCCATGAACATCACCACCAACAGGATCGCCTTCCAGGGCGAGTTCGGCGCGAACTCCGACATGGCGTGCCGTGACATGTTTCCGACCATGGAGCCGCTGCCGTGCCAGACGTTCGAGGATGCCTTCGTGGCGGTCGAGAACGGCGATGCCGATATCGGAATGATCCCGATCGAGAACACGATCGCTGGCCGCGTCGCCGACATTCATCACTTGCTGCCGGAGTCGCGCCTGCACATCATCGGCGAGTATTTCATGCCGATCCGCTTCCAGTTGATGGTGCTCCCGGGCGTCACCAAGGATGAGATCCGCACGGTTCACAGCCACATCCACGCCCTTGGGCAGTGCCGCAAGATCGTGCGTTCGCACGGCTGGAAGCCGGTGATCGCTGGCGACACGGCAGGTGCTGCAAAGCTCGTCAAGGAAACCGGGGACCGCTCGATGGCGGCGCTGGCGCCGCGCCTTGCCGCCGATCTCTACGGTCTCGACATCGTTGCCGAGAATGTCGAGGACACGGAAAACAATGTCACCCGCTTCGTCATCCTTTCACGCGACGAGGAATGGGCGCATCGCGGCTCGGCCGAGGAGAAGCTCGTCACGACGTTTGTCTTCAACGTCCGAAACATCCCGGCCGCACTCTACAAGGCGCTTGGCGGCTTTGCGACCAACACCATCAACATGACCAAGCTGGAGAGCTATCAGCTCGGCGGCAAGTTCGTCGCAACGCAGTTCTATGCTGACATTGAGGGTCACCCGAACGATCCGAATGTTCGGCGTGCATTGGAGGAGCTGCGCTTCTTTTCCGAGAAGGTGCGCATCCTCGGCGTCTACAAGGGCCACCCAATGCGGGGCCAACTGCAGAAATGAAAAAGGGCGCCTTCGGGCAGCGCCTTCGGGCGCCCTTTTCTTTGTGATTTACTTGTCCGGCTCACACACCCTCAGGCGATGGCCGTCCGGGTCGAGCACGACGAAGGTCGGGCCGAAATCCATGTCCGTAAGGTCCTGCGCGATCGGCAACTGGCGCTTGCGCCAATCCTCGTAAAGCGTCGACACGCCGTTCTCGCCGGGAACCATGAAGGCGATCTCGGCGCGGCTGCCCGTAGCGGACGGCTGCGGGGTAACCTTGCTCAGCCGCCAGAGGCCGAGCGTGAAGCCGCCATCAAGCGCGAAGGCGACAAAGTTCGGGGCTTCGGCGACAGGCTCTCGGCCGAGCAAGGACCGGTAGAAACCGGCACTTGTGGCCGGCTCCTTGACGTAGAGAATGATGAGGTTCGGGCTGTTCATCGGGTCGTCCTCGTTGTGACAGGGTGGCAGGCGAAGAAACGCCGCTGCCTCGTTGGCAGCGGCGGCGATCGGTCATGCGTCTTGGGAGTTGTGTCGTGTGCGGCTAGCCTTCGTGGCAGGGGCTGCCCCAATCGACGAAGCCGAGATCGCGTTTCTTCCACTCGGGCATGGTGTCCGGATCGAGGCGCGAACACCTGCGATGCGCCATCTGGCGCGACGCGTTCAGCATCATGCGCAACAGCGTGGATTGCGGATATCCTGCATCGGAAGAGGTCTCGTCGACAGCATGGTTGCCGCGCGTAGATCGGTTCAGGTTCAGGCTCATCATCATCGGTCCTCCTATTGGATTGGTACCGATAATAGCGCTGACCACTGTCAGTTTATGGCAGTAGTGTCGCGGTCAGGATGCAATATCTTGCTGGTCTCGCCATTCCTTGAGCAGGACCGCGCGCCGGCGCGGATAACGGCCGTCCTGAGGGATCATTTCGACGATCCGGTCGGTGCGGAAGTGGCGGTAATCCTGACGCAATTCGCACCAGGCAACGACAACCCGCACCTGCTCGAAATAGCTCAGCGCGAAAGGCCAGATATTGCGGACGGAGACGGTTCCGCCCTCATCCGAGTAGGTCAACTTGAGGATTCGTTCGGCGCGAATCGCCTTGCGAATGGCACTGAGATCAGCCTTGTCGGCAACGGGCGGTCGGAGATGGACGAGCAGCGTCGAGGTCTCGATCTCGTCTCGCATCTCCTGCGGCAGCACGTCGGCGATCTTGGCGAGGGCATCGGCGCCGGCGGCGGCAAGGCGTGGATCGGCGGCACGCGCAACCCATCGCGAACCGAGGACGAGCGCCTCGATCTCGTCCTGCGAAAACATCATCGGTGGCAGCATGAAACCCGGCTTCAACACGTAGCCGAGACCTGGCTCTCCTTCGATCAAGGCGCCCTGTGCCTGCAGGCTCGAAATATCGCGATAAAGCGTGCGGATGCTGACGCCAGTTTCGGTGGCAAGCACAGCGCCGCTGACCGGCCGGCGATAGCGCCGCAGGGTTTGCAGCAACGTCAGAAGGCGTTCGGAGCGTGCCATGTCAGGGCCTCGTTCTGTCAGGCCTTATTGCTTTTCCACTCTATCCAATCGCGCATCAGCCGATGGGCGATCGCCCCCTTGGGCGGTGGTGCCTTGCCGGTCACGCCAGGGCGTTCAAGCATCTCAAGCGTTTCTTCACGCGTGAACCAGCGGCAGTCCTCCAGCTCCTGAGTATCGTACTTGACGTCCTTGGACTTGGCTTCGGCGAAGCAGCCAAGCATCAGCGTATGGGGCATCGGCCAGGGTTGCGAAGCGTGATAGCGGATCCGTCCGGTATGAATTCCGGATTCTTCCAGCGTCTCACGGCGCACAGCGTTCTCGATCGTCTCACCCGGTTCTACGAAACCGGCAAGACAGGAATACATGCCCGGAGCGAAATGCGGGCTGCGGCCAAGAAGGCAGAGATCGCGCTCCTCGTCGATCGTGAGCATGATGACGACTGGGTCGGTGCGCGGGAAGATTTCATGTCCGCAGGCTGTGCAGACGCGCTTGTAGCCGCCGATATGGATCTCCATGGTCGAGCCGCATCGGCCGCAGAACTTGTTGTCGCGGTTCCAGCGGATGAGGCTCGCTCCCTGCGCAAACTCCCCGAGTAGAACCTCGTCGATCAGCATCTCGCGAAATAGCGAACGGCCATCCGAAGGCTTGTAATGGCTGGCCAACTCTTCTTCCGGAACACCCACCGGCACGGCAAGGCGCGGCTCCCCGGTTTTTCGATAGCCGAGCAGGACGGTCTCATCCCAGTTGGGCCGCAGGTCCTTCAGCTCGTAGCGTGCAAACAGCGGATCAAGCACCTGCCCGTCATGCTTCAAGACCAGCTTGTCGCCGGCAAAGGCGAAGATATGCGTTCCTTCCTTGGCAAGCGCCTTGTCGACGGATGTCTCGTCGCGATGTTCGGAATCACGGATCAGGTCATTGGCTGCGAAGGCAGTCAGGCTACTGGGTTCCGGATGCGGAACATCCGAATCGAAAAGCGAACGGCTCATGATGAAAGGGCTTCCCGCAACTTCTCTATAAGGTCATCTCTCTTATCCGCCGTGTAAGGTTCAGCCTTGCCAAAACCCCAGACGGGATTTGGCCAATTGGCATCGCCTTCGAAGCGGGCAATGACATGAACATGAAGCTGACGGACGATGTTGCCAAGGGCCCCAATATTGATTTTTGTGGCGCCGGTGATCTTCTTCAGGGCGGAGGCGACCATCTCCGTCTCGAATGTCAGCAACACCTGATCGAGGGGCGTCAGTTCGAAGACTTCGCTGATATCCGTTCTGCGTGGCACGAGAATCAGCCACGGCCAGCGGGCGTCCTTCGACAGCCTGAGATCGCAGAGCCCGGTCTGAATAACTCGGTCGCTATCGCTCTCCAGCCGACGGTCGAGTTTGAATTCGTCCAACAGGCATTCCTCCATGTTTTCCTGAGGCTAGCAGTTTTTTTTGAGCTTGGCTTGCTTTTGATGGCGATATTGCCGATATGTGCATCCGGGAGGTTGGTGGTGGACGAGCCACTCGCCAACCGGGTCAGGTCCGGAAGGAAGCAGCCCTAACGAGCCCGGCACGGGTCATCGTGCCAGCCTCCCACCTTTCTCTCCATTCTTGCTCGGGCAGTCCGGGTGATAAGCAGGGCGATGAGCGACACCGAGCGACAGTCAAAAGATGCCGCCTCGACGGGCACCGGATACCGGGTGCTGGCACGCAAATACCGCCCCAAGGATTTCACGGATCTGATGGTCGGCCAGGAGCCGATGGTTCAGACCCTGACCAACGCCTTCGAGACCGGCCGTATTGCCCAAGCCTACATGTTGACCGGCGTGCGCGGGGTCGGCAAGACGACGACCGCCCGCATCCTCGCTCGCGCGCTGAATTACAAGACCGCTGACATCGACAAGCCGACGATCGATCTGCGGATCCCGGGTGAGCATTGCCAGGCGATCATGGAAGGCCGGCATGTCGACGTCATCGAGATGGACGCTGCATCCCACACGGGTATCGACGATATCCGCGAGATCATCGAGCAGGTGCGTTATCGCCCGGTTTCGGCGCGCTACAAGGTCTACATCATCGACGAAGTGCACATGCTCTCGACGCAGGCCTTCAACGGCCTGCTGAAGACGCTCGAAGAGCCGCCGGAGCATGTGAAGTTCATCTTCGCTACCACCGAAATCCGCAAGGTCCCGATCACCGTCCTGTCGCGCTGCCAGCGTTTCGACTTGCGCCGCATCAGTGCCTCCGATCTCGTTGGGCTCTTTACCACGATCGCATCGAAGGAAGGCATCGAGGCGGAGCCGGATGCGCTGGCGATGATTGCCCGTGCCGCCGAAGGTTCGGCGCGCGACGGTCTCTCGCTGCTCGACCAGGCGATCGCCCATGGCGGCGGCGCGGTGCTGGCGGAAACGGTGCGCGGGATGCTCGGCCTTGCCGACCGCGCCCGCATCGTCGATCTCTTTCATCATATCGTAAAAGGCGATGTCGCAGCAGCGCTCGGCGAATTCGAAAGCCAGTATGAAGCCGGTGCCAATCCCGTTGCCGTGCTGACCGATCTCGCCGATTTCACGCATCTGGTCACGCGGTTGAAATACGTGCCGGATGCCGCGAACGATCCTTCGCTCAGCGAAATCGAACGTACCAAGGCCGCCGAATTCGCGCAGAGCGTGGCGGTAACGACGCTGTCGCGCATCTGGCAGATGTTACTGAAGGGCATTCCGGAAGCCGAAGCCTCCTCGCGCCCAGCCGGCGCCGCTGAGATGGTGCTGATCCGACTGACACATGCCGCCCATCTGCCGGCGCCGGAAGACGCCGCCCGTCGCCTCGCGGAGTTTTCCGAGACGAACGGTGGCGGCCGTCCATCCGTCCCATCGGGCAACGGCGGTGGCGGCGCAACGGTGAACTATCAAGGCAATCTGGCGGCACGATCGACCGAGTCGATCCCGCGCCCGCAGCCCGCCGGCCCGACCGCGATGCTGCGCGCCGTCCCTAATCCCGACCCGCAGAACGTGCCGGTCGGCCGCGTCGAGACGAAGCCGGCCGAGGCGCCGAAACCACTGGTTTCGGTAAACTCGATCACCGATATCGCCAATCTGGCCGGTGAAAAGCGCGATGTGAAGGTCAAGGCGCTGGTGCGCAACTTCGTACGCCCGGTTCGCATCGAGCCCGGCCGCCTCGACGTCAATCTGACCGAAGGCGCCCCCGGTACGCTGCTGAACGAACTGGCTGTCAAGCTCAAGGACTGGACAGGCATCCATTGGATCGTCAGCCTCAGCCGCGAGGAAGCTCAGCCGACGATCGTCGAGGCCGAAGCCAACGCCAAGGCGCAGCAGGTCAGCGACGCGCGCCAAGATCCGGATGTGGCGGCGATCCTCGCCCAGTTTCCGGGCGCCAAGATCATCGACGTCCGCGTAAGGGCGCCCGAGCTGGATGAGGAAGAGGAAGTCAAGGCGCCTGCCGCTGCCGAATCCGAAGAGGGCGACATCTTGCCCGGCGACGACATAATTTTCTAGAGTTATCGAGAAGGAGCGAGACGATGCGCGACATCATGGGCATGATGGGCAAAGTCAAGGAAATGCAGGCCAAGATGGAGAAGATGCAGGCGGAAATCGCCGAACTCCAGGCGGAAGGCAAGTCGGGTGGCGGTCTCGTCACCGTGATCCTCAATGGCAAGGGCGAGATGCAGAGCCTGAAGATCGACCCGTCCCTCTTCAAGGAAGACGATGTCGAAATCCTCGAAGACCTGATCGTTGCCGCGCATAAGGATGCCAAGGACAAGGCGGAAGCCGCCGCTGCCGAAAAGACCAAGGCGCTGACCGCCGGCCTGCCGATTCCTCCCGGCTTCAAGATGCCGTTCTGACCAGCCGGTAGACCAAGAGAGCGGTGTCAGCTGCGCTGGCATCGCTTCCGTCACGCAACAGGAGGATTGCCGATGACGTTGACCAGTCTGTTTGTCTTTGCCTGCGCATTGTTCGTGGCCGCCGGCTCTCCCGGTCCGAGCGTTGCCGCACTCGTCGCCCGGGTGATTTCCAAGGGCGCCCGTGACGTTCTGCCTTTCCTGTCAGCTATGTGGCTCGGCGAAGCAATTTGGCTGACCTGCGCCGTCGCCGGCTTGGCGGCGATCGCCGAAACCTTCCACTATGCCTTCGTTGCCATCAAGTGGCTCGGCGTCTGCTACCTGCTCTATCTTGCCTGGAAAATGTGGTTCGCCTCGCCCGATAGTGATGGCGAAGCGTTGCCCGAGGCGCAATCACCCACAAGGCTTTTCCTCGCCGGCATGACGGTGACGCTCGGCAACCCGAAGATCATGATGTTCTACATGGCGCTGCTGCCCTCGATCATCGACGTTCGCGGGGTAACGATCGTCGGTTGGGCAGAACTCGTGGCCACCATGCTCTTCGTGCTGATCTTCATCGACTTCAGTTGGACGCTGCTTGCTGCCAAAGCCCGGCGGCTCCTGAGGAGCCGTCGTGCTATTCGCGCGGCCAACCGCGCCAGCGCCGGAACGATGGCCGGCGCCGCTTTGGCGATCGCGATGCGCTAGGCTATCGCTGTGATACATGCCGCCTGGGAGCTGGTGGCGGTGGTGCCGGCGGCACCCAGGTCAGGATCATATTGGCAACGCCTGCCGCGATGTTGAGACCGGACGTGCCCTCAGCCGAGACAGGTTGCAGAGCAATCGAGCCCTCGAAACCGCCGATCAGGACATTCGCCCCGACGCCGAGGCCGACCGTCGCATTGGCTGCGACGCCGGAGTAGCTGCCCTGCAGGGCGCCGTCGAGCCGGTTTGTCGGCGCGTAGACGAGCCAGATCAATCCGCCGCCAGCGAGAGCGCCGATATCGACACCAAACTTGGTGATCGTACCGGTGTAGCGTTCGCTTGGTCGATCGGGCGAGGACGGCGTGAATATGCAGTTTAGTGTCCGTTTCGAGCCGATGATGACGCCGAATCCGGGAGAAATATCACAGCCCAACGAGCCGACCTTGACGCGGGCTGCAGCCGGCGTTGCTGATAGGAAGGTAGTGGCCGTTGCGGCGATGACTGCCGCCGCGATAAGTCTTGCGATGGACATGCGAGCCTCCTTCGATTTGCACCCCGTGGATGAAAAACTAGGAGGCTCCTTCTCGTCAGCAAGTGGCAGCCGTTGAAATCACCTCAGAGGTGGTTTCGCGCCAATTTCATCAGTTCGCGACCGAAGTGCTTGGTCGGCTCCCCACGCAAGACGAGCGAGGTGGTGACCGCACCATAGCGCGCGATGCTATCGACGATGACTTCAAGCTCGGAGGGCGAGGGGACGAGGACCTTCAAGACGAAGCAATCCTCTCCTGTCAGCCTGAGAACTTCGATGATCTGCGGCATGTCGGCAAATTGCTTGAGGCAGGTGCGGATATGTTCGTGGGTGGTGCGTAGCCGGATCACGGCCATCATGCCCAGCCCGAGCGCCGCGGTATTGATACGGGCGCCGTAGCCTTCGATGATCCCCCGTTCCTCCAGGCGTTTCAGCCGCTCGGAGGCTGCCGGCTGCGACAGGCCGACCTTGCGCCCCAGCTCGGAAACGGAAATGCGCCCATCAGCCTGCATGATCTCGATAATCATCATGTCAGTTGGGTCGAGTTGTCGGCTCATGAAATCGGCCATGAATGCCCGCCTTTAATCTATCGGCTGAGCGATGACTTTGCCGATGATTTCTTATGTCATTTGCGGCCCCTCTCGCGCAACTTGTCCGTCGAGCAACAGGAAGGAAGCGATGAGAGAAATCATCACGGTGCCCGGCATTGGCGGGTCTGGCGAAACCCATTGGCAGTCCCGATGGGAGACGGCCGACCGTCGCATTCGGCGCTTTTCACCCTCGAGTTGGGATCAGCCGGACCTTGAGGACTGGATTGAGGCGCTGGACAGGGCAGTCGGGCAGGCGGAGGCCGAACCGCTTCTCGTTGCCCATAGTCTCTCTTGCCTGCTGGTGGCGCATTGGGCACGGCGGGCCAGGCATCGCGCCAGCGGCGCCTTGCTCGTCGCGCCGCCGGACCCGCGCGCCGCAGCCTACCCGCCGGAAGCAGCCGGCTTTGCCGAAACACCTCTCGGGGCGCTTCCGTTCCCCTCGCTTGTCGTAGCCAGCAGCGACGACCCGTACGGTTCGCTCGACTACGCACGTGCCAGGGCTGATGAGTGGGGTAGCCAATTCACAAATATTGGTGCCCGCGGTCACATCAACGGAGCCAGTGGGCTTGGCGATTGGCCGGAGGGACGGGCGGCTTTGGCGGCCCTTGAGGTGCGCTTGCGCTAGGCGCCGGCCTGCACTTCCAGAATATTCCGAAGTTTGTAGTGGATCGGAGCCGCCAGATAGCGGTTGCGATCTTGGGCGGCGAGTGTCTTGCCAAAGGTGGCGATCATCTCCGGCATCGTAACCTTTTCGCCGTCATAAGGCTGATAGTCGACCGTTGATCTGGCGGTGATTGCTCCACCGTGAAGCACCCGGCAATAGATGCCCGGCCGGGCAGCTCGCGCGTAGCGCTTGGCGAACCGCGGGTCACCCATCCGGGCGGCAAAGGTCGCACAGGGAATGCGCGCACTGGTAACCTCCAGAACAAGATCGCCGGCTATGAATCGATCGCCGACCGAAACGGTGCGGTTGTCGAGACCGTCGATCACCAGGTTTTCTCCGAATGTGCCTGGCACGATCGGCCGCCCAAGCTCTTTCGACCACCAGTCGAGCGTCAGCGACCCCTCGAGATAGACCGCCTGGTCGACGCCGCCATGATGCTTCCGGTTGCAGATCGCATCACCGACCACGCCCTCCGCATCGACGAGCACGCTGCCGGTGATGGGATGCTTGTAGATGCCCGTCTTGTAGCTCTTGCCGGGCAGCCGCTCGGCACTGCCGATGCAGACGGCGAGGATTTTCATCAAGCGGCGCTCCCAACATGTTTCCGTTTTTGCAGCATATGGGCTAATAACCGCTCATGGCAAAGCGAGTCACCGGCCCCGAAATCGAAAAACTGATCCAGCTTCTGGCAAAGGTCCCCGGCCTCGGTCCGCGGTCCGCGCGCCGCGCTGCCTTGCATCTCATCAAGAAGAAAGACCAACTGCTCGGCCCGCTGTCGAACGCGATGGGCGAGGCCTACGACAAGGTCAAGATCTGCTCTCTCTGCGGCAATGTCGATACGGTAGATCCCTGCACTGTCTGCACGGACGACCGGCGCGACCAGTCCGTCATCATCGTCGTCGAAGATGTCTCCGACCTATGGGCGTTGGAGCGCGCCGGCGCGCTGAACGCCGCCTATCATGTCCTCGGTGGCACCTTGTCTCCCTTGGATGGCGTCGGCCCGGATGATCTCAACATTCGCGGCCTGATCGAGCGCGTCACGGCCGGCGGCATCCGCGAACTGATCATCGCGGTCAACGCCACCGTCGAGGGGCAGACAACAGCACACTATATAACCGACCAGCTGACCGGACTGGACGTCAAGATCACGCGCCTTGCCCATGGCGTCCCGGTCGGTGGCGAACTCGACTATCTCGATGAAGGAACGCTGCAGGCGGCGCTCAGAGCCCGCACGGCAATCTAGGGGGAAGCATGAGCAAGGGCATTTTCGGGCGCCTCTTGATCGCGACGGCGGCGCTGCTGGCACTGTCAGGCCCGCCAGCTTTTTCCGCTTCCAAGGCCGATGTTGAAGCGCAGTTCGAAAAGTGGGTCAGGGCCGATCTCTGGCCGGAGGCGCAGCGCAATGGCATTTCCGAGAAGGCGTTTCAAGCAGCCTTTGCGGGCGTCGAGCTGAACTGGACCTTGACCGATCTCGCCCCTCCCGGCTTCCCACCTGCCAAGGAACAGAAGCAGACGCAGGCCGAATTCTCCTCGCCCGCGCCGTACTTCAACGAGGATCGGCTGAAGCGGCTGGGGAGCACCGGCCGCGGCTTTGCCGCGCAATATGCCTCGACGCTGAAGAAGATTGAAAAAGCCTACGGGGTTCCCGGCTCGATCGTCCTTGCCGTCTGGGGGCGCGAAACCGGCTTCGGAGCTGCCAAGATCCCGAATTCCGCCATCGAGGTGCTGGCGACCAAGGCCTTTATGTCGACGCGCAAGGACATGTTCCGCACCGAATTGCTCGCCGCTCTGCATATCATCGATCGCGGTGACGCGACGCCGGCCGAATTCAAGGGGTCATCTGCCGGCGCGCTCGGCCAGCCGCAGTTCATGCCGACCAGCTATCTGAAATATGCGGTCGATTTCGATGGCGACGGCCACCCCAACATCTGGACATCGGTTCCCGATACGCTTGCCTCTATTGCGAACTTCCTTGCCCAGAAGAGCTGGCAGCGCGGTCGTGGCTGGGGATACGAAGTGAGCATCCCTGATGGCGTATCCTGCGCGCAAGAGGGGCCGGACCTCGCCAAGCCCGTGTCGCACTGGGCCTCACTTGGTATCACGCGCATATCAGGCAAGGCTTTCCCTTCCGGCGAGGGCAAGGCGTCCGGCATGATGCTCGTCCCAGCTGGGCGCGACGGTCCGGAGTTTGTCGTCACGCCGAACTTCTACGTGCTGAAGGAATACAACAACTCCGACCTCTATGCGCTTTTTATCGGCAACCTGGCCGATCGCATCGCCTATGGGTCCGGGGCTTTCCAGGGGCCTTGGGGCGATGTCGGCAAAATGCTGCGCTCCGACGTCGCGACGATGCAGAAGGCGCTGGAGAAAAAGGGATACGACGTCGGCGGCTCCGATGGTCTCCCCGGTTACAAGACCCGCCGTTCCATCGGCCAGTGGCAGGAGAAGAACGGCTTGACGCCGACCTGCTATCCCGAGGCATCGATGATCGGAAGGTTGAAGTAGCTAGAGCCTAGAGGTTGCGCTTCAGCCCCTCGTGGCTCGCGACAAATCCCAGTTTCTCGTAGAATCGGATGGCATCGCGCCGTGATTTGTCCGAGGTCAGCTGTACCAAACCGCAACCGCGCGCGGCGCAGCGTGCAACAGCCCACTCAATGAAATCGGAGCCTAGGCCCGTGCCACGCGCGCTCTTGGCGACGCGCACGCTTTCGATCTGCCCACGCCAAACACCTGTTCGGGACAGGCCGGGAATGAAAGTCAGCTGCAAGCAGCCGAGGACGCGATCGCGCCCATCCACCGCGACCGCCAGCAGCTGATTGGCGTCGGCTTCGATGGCATCAAACGCAGCGACATATCTCGCATCCGGCGGATCCGAAACGATTTCGCGCGCGCTGCCGAGGTCGTCCTCGGCGAGCAAGCCAATGATATCAGCCAGATCCGAACGGCGCGCGGGGCGGAAGGAATGCATGTCTTGCCTCAATGATGCAGGTCGATCGGTGCCTTGTAGAAGACGTCATCGTTGGGCGGAATGGCCTGGCGCTCGATCAGTCGATGCACCTGCGGCAGTTCTTCGCCTCGGTGGAGCGCCCGCAACTGTTCGATATTTTCCGCATCGGCCTGCGTGCGGCGCTGATTGTGCCTGATGTATTCGACCCAGGTCGGCGCGTGGTAGGTCTCCGTCCACCGGCCCGGTTTTTCGAGATCGCGCATCAGCGCCCAATTGCGCGCGCCGTCGCGAATGCGGATGCGCCGCCGCTCGCCCATCAGGGCCAGAAAGTCGGCAATGTCCGCGTCTGCGATTTCGTAATCGATCTGGACGACGATTGGACCGCTGCGCGGCGTGATATCGAGGCCGAGCGCCGGTTCGATGAAGCGGTTCAGCGGGTCCAGGTTGAGCGAGGCAAAGGCCGGCATGGCAAAGCGCAGGCCGATGACGATGCCGAAGAGCATGACGAAGGCCGAGATGAGCAGGGCATTGGCAACGCCATAGCGGTCGGCTGCCGCGCCCCAGAGCCAGCTGCCGCCGGCAATGCCGCCGAAGGTCACCGTCTGATAGAGCGACAGGGCGCGGCCGACGACCCAACGCGGCGTCGACAGCTGCACGATCGTATTGAACAGCGAGAGCGCCAGCACCCAACATGCGCCTGCGATCACCAACCCGGTACAGGTCAGCGCGGCAATCGGACTGGAGGCGGCGATCACTGCGCTCAGCGCAAAGCCGGTAAAGGAAATCCGCACGATCGCCTCGCTCGAAAAGCGTTCGCGCAGCCGGTCGTTCAGGATAGCCCCGCCGATGGCGCCGATGCCGAAAGAGCCGAGCATGAGGCCGTAGGTCAGCGGACCGCCGACAACCAGGTTGATCGCCACGATCGGCAGCAGTGCAAGGATCGAGCTGGCGCTGATCCCGAAGACGAGCCCGCGCAGCAGCACCTTTTGCAGGTTGGGCGACATCGACACGTAACGAAGGCCGGCAAAGACGGCGCTGCCGAGCGTCTCCCTCGGGAGGGTCGAGGCCGGCGGGGTCGGCTTCCAGCGCCGTAGCGCATAGATCAGCGCGAAGTAGCTCAGTGTATTGACGGCAAAGGCTGCAGCCGCGCCGGCAGCGGCGACGATGGCGCCGCCGATCGCGGGTCCGACACTGCGGGTGATATTGAAGCCGACGCTGTTCAACGTCACCGCACCCGGCAGATCCACGCGCGGCACCATGTCGCCGACCGAGGCTTGCCAGGACGGGTTGTTCAACGCCGTGCCGCAGCCGATGAGGAAGGTGAAAAAGAGGAGCAGCCAGGGCGAAAGCCAGCCGAAGTAGGCGGAGATGCTGAGCACGGCCGAAACCGCAAACATGAAGTATTGCGCAATCAGCATCACCCGGCGGCGATCAAAGCTGTCTGCAAGGGCGCCCGATGCAAGCGAAAAGAGCATGATTGGCAGTGCCGTCGATGTCTGCACGAGCGCAACCATATTGTCCGATGCCGTGATGGTCGTCATCATCCAGGCGGCGCCGACCGCCTGGATCAGTCCCCCGAAGTTCGAAGCGAGGCTTGCAAACCAGATCCTCCGGTAGGTTTCGTGCCGTAGCGGCGCCAGTGTCGACGAAGTGTAAGGCACGATCCCTCCCGATGACGGTCCTCGGAGCCAATATATGCTGAATGACGCCGCTGGCTACCTCGGGCGCCCGTTAGGCCGAAGGTTGGCGACGGACCTTGCAATTTTTTGAAAACGGGCCTATATGGCTCTCAAATCTTGATCGTTTTGATGAAGAGTGGGCCGCAAGGACCCGCTCTTTTTTATTACCGCGATCATCCAAAAAGCATGAAATTGCGAGGAGCGTATCGCTTGTCGGATCCGACGAAAGCAGACAATGAACTTGAGCCGCGGCTGATCACCGAGACCGGTCTCGACCAGCGCCTTGCCGACATCGTCGAGCCTGTGCTCATCGACCTGGGTTATCGCCTGGTCCGTGTACGCATGCTCAACCAGAACGGCGCCACCATGCAGATCATGGCCGAACGTAATGATGGAACGATGGATGTCGAAGGCTGCGAAGAGGTCTCGATGGCCGTTTCTCCGGTTCTCGATGTGGAAGATCCGATCGATAGAGAGTATCATCTCGAAGTGTCTTCGCCGGGTATCGACCGCCCGATGGTGCGGAAATCCGATTTCGTGCGCTGGCAGGGACACCTTCTGAAGTGCGAAACGTCGATCATGGTCGGCAACCGCAAGCGCTTCCGTGGCAAGATCGTTGCGACCGACGCAGACGGTTTCACGCTCGAGCGTGACCAGGTTTCCGAGGGTGAAGAGCAGAATATCGTTATTCCGTTCACGGCTCTCGCCGATGCAAAGCTCATTCTGACCGACGATCTGATCCGTGATGCCCTGCGCGCCGACAAGCTGGCGAAGGCAGAGGCCGCGAACCAGAACGAAGCGGAAGACGAAGAATAACCGATCAACTTGTGGCTCCAGGGACGGGAACCCGGGACGCCAAGACGGAGAGATAAGACAATGGCAGTCAGTGCGAACCGGCTCGAACTTCTGCAGATCGCAGATGCAGTGGCGCGCGAAAAGGTCATCGACCGCGAGATCGTACTTGCCGCGATGGCAGACGCGATCCAGAAGGCAGCGCGCTCCCGCTACGGCACCGAGTCCAACATCCGCGCCGACATCAACCCGAAGACCGGCGAAATCCGTCTTCAGCGTCTGCTCGAAGTTGTCGACAAGGCCGAAGACTATTCGACCCAGATTCCACTTGAGCTGGCCCGCGACCGCAACCCGGATGCAGCCCTTGGCGATTTCATTGCCGATCCGCTGCCGCCGATGGATTTCGGCCGTATCGCTGCTCAGTCCGCCAAGCAGGTTATCGTTCAGAAGGTTCGTGAAGCCGAGCGCGACCGCCAGTTCGACGAGTTCAAGGATCGCGTCGGCGAAATCGTCAACGGCACCGTCAAGCGCGTCGAATATGGCAACGTCATCGTCGACCTCGGCCGCGGCGAAGGCATCATCCGCCGCGACGAAATGATCCCACGCGAGAACGTCCGCTATGGCGACCGCGTCCGCGCATACGTATATGATGTTCGTCGTGAACAGCGCGGCCCGCAGATCTTCCTGTCGCGCACGCATCCGCAGTTCATGGTCAAGCTCTTCACGATGGAAGTGCCTGAAATCTACGACGGCATCATCCAGGTGAAGTCGGTTGCCCGCGATCCGGGTTCGCGCGCCAAGATCGCCGTGATCTCGAACGACAGCTCGATCGATCCGGTCGGCGCCTGCGTCGGTATGCGCGGTTCGCGTGTTCAGGCCGTTGTCGGCGAACTCCAAGGCGAAAAGATCGACATCATTCCGTGGTCGCAGGACCCGGCGACCTTCGTCGTCAACGCCCTGCAGCCGGCTGAAGTCGCCAAGGTCGTTCTCGACGAAGATGCAGAGCGCATTGAAGTCGTGGTTCCGGACGAGCAGCTGTCGCTGGCCATCGGCCGCCGCGGCCAGAACGTCCGCCTGGCATCGCAGCTGACTGGCTGGGACATCGATATCATGACGGAAGCCGAGGAATCCGAGCGCCGTCAGAAGGAATTCAACGAGCGCACCAACCTGTTCATGGATTCGCTCGACGTTGACGAAATGGTCGGCCAGGTTCTGGCGTCGGAAGGCTTTGCGGCAGTTGAAGAACTGGCTTACGTCGATCTCGACGAAATTGCCTCGATCGACGGTTTTGACGAAGACACCGCACAGGAAATCCAGACGCGCGCCCGCGAATATCTGGAGCGCCTGGAAGCCGAAATGGACGAGAAGCGCAAGGCGCTCGGTGTTTCCGACGAACTGCGTCAGATCGACGGCATGACCGCTCAGATGATGGTCGCGCTCGGCGAAGACGGCATCAAGACGATCGAGGACTTCGCCGGCTGCGCCGCTGACGATCTCGTCGGCTGGAGCGAGCGCAAGAACGGCGAGACCAAGAAGTTCGAAGGCCTGTTCTCCAAGTTCGACGTTTCGCGCGTCGAGGCGGAGCAGATGGTTGTCCAGGCCCGCCTCGCGGCTGGTTGGATCACCGAGGAAGACCTCGCAAAGGACGCGGAAGCTGAAGAAGCTCCCGAGGCCGAGCAGGAAGTATAATGTCCGCGCGTGAGCCGAGCGTCTCTCCTGAGGACGACGATCTTGCAGGATATGACGTGAATGGTCGCATGTGCATCGTGACACGCGAAAGCGGATCGCAGGATGAGCTGATCCGCTTCGTTGCTGCTCCTGATGGGACTGTGGTCGCCGACCTGAAGCGCCAGCTTCCGGGACGCGGATGTTGGGTCAAGATCGATCGCTCGCTGGTCGACAAGGCCGTGGCGAAGAAGCTCTTTGCGCGTGCCTTGAAAGCGGATGTGAAGGCGGCAGCCGAGCTCGGCGAAACCGTCGATACGCTGCTCGTACAGCAGCTGATGCAGATGATGAACATGGCTCGCAAGGCGGGGCAGTTCGTTACCGGCTCCGCGAAAGTGGATGCCGCAGTCAGGAGTGGAGCCGCGATCGCCGTGTTCCACGCAACGAATGCCGCCGAAGATGGCGTGAGAAAAATCGACCAGGCCCGCAAGGCCTGGCACCTCGGAATGGAGACCGAGGAGGAAGTACCTTCCTACCGTCTCTTCTCGGAGAGCGAAATGGAAGGCCTGATGGGCCAGAACGCTTTTATCCATGCTGCAGTGCTTGCAGGGCAGGCGGGTGAGGGTGTAGTGAAGCGCGCAAAGATGCTCGAACAGTACCGCAATGGCGGTCAGTCCCGGGCAGCGGGCGGCGCTGGCCGGCAAAAACAATGATGCGGTCACCGGACTTGTCCGGTCCCCAGATCATTGATCGACATATTTGATTGACAGGGCCTGATGACGTCATCGCTCCCTGTCCGAAGGAACGGGAACGAATGACCGATAGCAATGACGACAAGACACTGAACGGACCGGGCAAGAAGACTCTGACCCTGAAGCCGTCGGGCATGAGCCAGGGCACCGTGCGCCAGGATATGGGCCGCGGCCGCACCAAGGCGGTCGTTGTCGAGACCCGCAAGCGGCGTCCGATGCGTCCGGAAGACGAGCGCCCGATTACGCCGGGCACTGCGGCGGCGCCCGCCCGTGCCGCCGAGCCGGCCCCGGTCGCGCATCAGCCGCGCGCACCGCAGGCCCCTGCCCCACGCATTCATCCGTCCGGTGGCCAGCAGTCACGTCCGCAGCAGCCGTCTTCGCAGCCGCGCCAGCAGGATCGTCCGCGTCCGGTAGTCTTGAACCACCTCTCGCCGGAAGAAATGGATGCCCGCCGGCGCGCGCTTGCCATGGCACAAGTTCGCGATGCCGAGGATGCGGTTCGCCGCGCCGAGGAAGAAAAGCGCCGCGCCGCCGAAGAGGCTGTGCGCCAGGCCGCGGAAGCCGAAGAGGCTAAGCGTCGCGCTGCCGAAGAGGCTCAGCGCGTTGCCGAAGCTGCCACGGCCGTTGCAACTCCCGCACCCGCTGCGGTCGAGGCGCGCACTGAAGCGCCGCGTGTTCAGGCCCAGACTCCGCCCGCACGCCGCCCCGATGCGGCGCCGTCCGCGGCTCCGGCGAGGCCGTCTCCGGCCGCGGCCGCAGCGCCGGGCGCTCGTCGCCGTGACAGCGAAGATGAGGACCGCGGCGCCCCGCGCGGCGTTCCCGCTCGTGGTCGCGTCGTACGCCCGGAACCGGCAAAGCCGGTGACGACACGTCCAAAGACCGACGACGAACGTCGCCGCGGGAAGCTGACGATCGGTACTGCCGGCGTCGACGAAGATGGCACGGCACGTGGCCGTTCCATGGCCGCCATGCGCCGCCGCCAGGAAAAGTTCCGCCGCAGCCAGATGCAGGAAACCCGCGAAAAGGTTGTTCGCGAAGTCATCCTGCCGGAGACCATCACCATCCAGGAACTGTCGCAGCGCATGTCCGAACGTGCGGTCGACGTTATCAAGTACCTGATGAAGGAAGGCCAGATGATGAAGCCGGGCGACGTCATCGACGCCGACCTCGCTGAACTCATCGCCGGCGAATTCGGCCACACCGTCAAGCGCGTTTCGGAATCCGACGTCGAACTCGGTATCTTCAACGTTGCCGACGAAGAGGGCGATCGCGTTTCGCGTCCGCCTGTTGTGACCATCATGGGCCACGTTGACCACGGCAAGACCTCGTTGCTCGATGCCATCCGCCATGCCAACGTGGTTGCCGGCGAAGCTGGCGGCATCACGCAGCATATCGGCGCCTATCAGGTCGAGCAGAACGGTCAGAAGATCACCTTCATCGACACCCCCGGCCACGCCGCCTTCACGGCGATGCGTGCCCGTGGTGCGCAGGCGACCGACATTGCGATCCTGGTCGTTGCCGCTGACGACAGCGTCATGCCGCAGACGATTGAATCGATCAACCACGCCAAGGCCGCTGGTGTTCCGATCATCGTGGCGATCAACAAGGTCGACAAGCCGACCGCCGATCCGCAGAAGGTGCGCACGCAACTCCTGCAGCACGAAGTCTTCGTGGAATCGATGGGCGGTGAAGTTCTTGACGTCGAAGTTTCCGCCAAGACGGGCCTGAACCTCGACAAGCTGCTGGAAGCCATCCTGCTGCAGGCCGAAATCCTGGACCTCAAGGCCAACCCGAACCGCACCGCGGAAGGCACGGTCATCGAAGCCCAGCTCGATCGCGGCCGTGGTTCGGTTGCCACCGTTCTGGTTCAGAACGGTACGCTTAAGCCCGGCCAGATCATCGTTGCCGGCGATGTCTGGGGTCGTGTCCGCGCCCTCGTCACCGACAAGGGCGATCATGTCAAGGAAGCCCCGCCGGCCATGCCGGTCGAGGTGCTCGGCCTTTCCGGCACGCCGCAGGCAGGTGACAAGTTCGCCGTCGTCGAAAACGAAAGCCGCGCCCGCGAGATCTCGGAATATCGTCAGCGCCTCGCTCGCGACAAGGCTGCCGCCCGCCATTCGGGCCAGCGCGGCTCGCTGGAACAGATGATGACGCAGCTGCAGTCCGCAGGCGTCAAGGAGTTCCCGCTGGTCATCAAGGGCGACGTGCAGGGTTCGATTGAAGCGATCGCCGGCGCACTCGAAAAGCTCGGTACGGACGAAGTTCGTGCCCGCATCGTTCACTCGGCTGTCGGCGGTGTGACGGAATCGGATATCTCGCTTGCCGAGGCATCTGGCGCCGCGATCATCGGCTTCAACGTCCGTGCGAACGCACAGGCTCGTACGCTGGCAGAGCGCCAGGGCATTGAAATCCGCTACTACAACATCATCTACGATCTGGTGGATGACGTGAAGGCAGCGATGTCGGGCCTGCTGTCGCCAGAGCGTCGCGAAACCTTCCTCGGCAATGCCGAGATCCTCGAGGTGTTCAACATCACGAAAGTCGGCAAGGTCGCGGGTTGCCGCGTTACCGAAGGCAAGGTCGAACGTGGTGTCGGCGTTCGCCTCGTCCGCGACCACGTCGTCATCCACGAAGGCAAGCTCAAGACGCTCAAGCGCTTCAAGGATGAAGTCTCGGAAGTGCATTCCGGCCAGGAATGCGGTATGGCTTTCGAGAATTACGAAGACATCCGCGCCGGCGACACGATCGAGTGCTTCCGCGTCGAGCACATCACCCGTACGCTCTGATCGTGTGATATTGGAAATTTGGACGGGCGCCGGATCAACTGAGGCCGGCGCCCGAACCTTTTGAGGCAAAGAAAAATGGCAACAAGACCAACAACCTCCGCACCTTCGCAGCGCATGCTGCGCGTCGGCGAGCAGGTTCGCGCCGCGATCACGCAGGTTCTGCAGCGCGGCGAAGTGCGCGATGACGTGATCGAGAAGACCGTCATTTCCATCTCCGAAGTCCGCATGTCGCCCGATCTGAAGATCGCGACGGCCTATGTGACGCCACTTGGTGTGACGGATCATGATGCGGTGATTGGCGCGCTGAACCGCAATGCAAAATACATTCGCGGCCGCCTCGGGTCGCAGCTTCGGCAGATGAAGTACATGCCGGAGGTCCGCTTCCGCGACGATACGAGCTTCGACAATTACAAGAAGATCGACGAGTTGCTGCGCTCGCCTGAGGTGAGCCGCGATCTCGATCACGGCGATACCGAAGAAGAATAGTAGAAGAGACTAATGTCCAAACCACGTAAACCGAAGGGCCGCCCGATCTCGGGTTGGCTGATCCTTGATAAGCCGGTCGATTTCGGCTCCACCGAAGCCGTTTCCAAGATCAAATGGCTGTTCAAGGCGCAGAAGTGCGGTCACGCCGGCACGCTTGACCCGCTGGCCTCGGGCATGCTGCCGATCGCCCTTGGCGATGCGACGAAGACCGTTCCCTACGTGATGGACGGTCGCAAGATCTACGAATTCACCGTGACCTGGGGCGAGGAGCGCGCAACCGACGATCTTGAGGGCGATGTAACGCAGAGCTCCGACAAGCGCCCGAGCGAACAGCAGATCTGCGACCTCCTGCCGAAGTACACCGGTGTGATCAGCCAGGTTCCGCCGCAGTTTTCCGCCATCAAGATATCAGGCGAGCGCGCCTACGATCTGGCGCGCGACGGTGAGGCAGTGGAAATCCCCTCTCGCGAAGTCGAGATCTTCCGCCTGACGCTGCTGTCCTGCCAGGATGCCAATACGGCGCATTTCGAAGTCGAATGCGGCAAGGGTACCTATGTGCGTGCGCTGGCGCGCGATTTCGGCCGCGAGCTCGGCTGCTATGGCCATATCTCCGGCCTGCGTCGCAGCTTTGTCGCGCCCTTTGCCGAGGAGACCATGATACCGCTTGCCGATCTCGTCGCGATCGAGGCAGTCGAAGACGCGGACGAACGGCTTGCAGCGCTGGATGCCCTGCTGATCGACACCAGCGAAGCGCTCTCCTCACTGCCGCACCTCGTTGTCAATGACGACCAGGCGCATCGTTTGAAGATGGGCAATCCGATCCTCGTGCGGGGTCGCGATGCGCCGGTTGCCGAAAGCGAAGCCTATGCCACGTCCCGCGGCAAGCTGATCGCGATCGGCGAGATCGGTCAGGGCGAGTTCCGCCCAAAGCGGGTCTTTGGCTGAGGATCGTTAAACCTCCGGTTTTGCGGTGGGTCGGCCAAACCACAGATAGCAATTGTCAATGCTCGGCATTGAGATATGTTTCCCTGATCTGGGCCGTCGGGTCCTTCAGATCAGGGAGACAGTTATGCGCAGACTTGCAGCCGGCATCCTGATGTTCTTCTCCGCGGTTTTGATAGCCGCCAACGCTTATTCCGCGGAGCGCTGGGCAACGTTGCCAGCCTTCCAGCCAATGCCGACCGCAAAGACGAGCGGCATGGCCCCCGTCAACGACATCAAGATGTACTACGCCGAATACGGCGAGGGTGAGCCGATGCTGTTCATCCACGGCGGACTCGGCAGCGCCGATGTCTGGGGCTATCAAGTGGCCGAGTTTGCCAAGGATCATTTGGTGATCGTCGCCGACAGCCGCGGGCATGGCCGCTCGACGCGCAGCGAGCAGCCGTTCGGGTATGATCTGATGACCTCCGACTATGTCGCTCTGCTCGATTATCTGAAGCTAGACAAGGTGACCCTGGTCGGTTGGTCTGATGGCGGCATCATCGGCATCGACATGGCGATGAAGAACCCGGAGAAGCTGACGCGCGTGATCGCGCAGGCGGCGAATGTGACGACGGACGGCGTCAAAGCCGACGTCATGACCAACAAGACCTTCAGCGGTTACATCGATGCGGCCGGCGAGACCTACAAGAAGCTGTCGCCGACGCCGAACGAGTATGATGCTTTCGTCACCCAGATCTCCGCGATGTGGGGAAGCCAGCCTGCCTGGACAGCCGACGACCTCGGCAAGATCAAGGTACCCGTCACCTTGACGATCGGCGACCACGACGAGGCAATCAAGCTCGACCATACCGAGATGATGGCCAAACAAATTCCAGGTTCGAAGCTGGTGATCCTCAAGGACGCAAGCCACTTCGCCATGCTGCAGGATCCAGAGGGCTACAATGCCATGATCCGCGATGCCATAGCTGGAAAGTGACGAATCGGCCATCTGCGGCATGCCTCTTTCAATTGCAGCGCATTTGGTTTATACGCAGCGCCAGCAATCGGGCTCTGCCCGGATGCATTCGCGGCCGAAGCTGGACGACATCCCGGCTTTTGGCGACCTAATCTCCTCTCATAGAAAGGAACATCCGATGTCGATTACTGCTGAGCGCAAGACGGCTCTGATCAAGGAATACGCAACGTTCGAAGGCGACACCGGTTCTCCGGAAGTTCAAGTTGCCATCCTGACCGAGCGTATCAACAACCTGACCGGCCACTTCAAGGACCACAAGAAGGATAACCATTCCCGACGTGGTCTGCTGACGATGGTTTCCAGCCGCCGCTCGCTTCTTGACTACCTCAAGAAGAAGAACGAAGGCCGTTACACCAAGCTGATCACCAGCCTGGGTATCCGCCGCTAAGGCTTTTTTCGGCGGGCGTTCCCCTTGGGACGCCCGCCGGATTTTTTCGGGGAGAGACTTCCCCATCCCGCCACGCGTGGCGGATTGCCCGGCAGACCCGGATGGGCCGGTTCTGCTAAACCAACCGTTGACCTGTCATGGGGCAGGATTGCCGGATGCTTTTGGCCAGAGTCTCACAAGCTTTGGCCCGGTCTCTTATGGACCGATGAATGTAAAGCCTCCCGTTGTCTTGCCCATGATGCGTCACACCGATTGCGGTTGACCGTGCACCGTGCCTTGGAAGGCGGGGCGCATGTTCCCGCATTGAAGGACAAGACATATGTTCGATACTCATAGTGTGGAAATCGAGTGGGCAGGCCGCCCGCTGAAGCTCGAGACCGGCAAGATCGCCCGTCAGGCTGACGGTGCCGTTCTCGCGACCTACGGCGAAACCGTGGTTCTCGCCACCGTCGTTTCCGCCAAGGCGCCGAAGCCGGGCCAGGACTTCTTCCCGCTGACCGTCAACTACCAGGAAAAGACCTACGCAGCCGGCAAGATCCCCGGCGGCTACTTCAAGCGCGAAGGCCGTCCGTCGGAAAACGAAACCCTTGTTTCCCGCCTGATCGACCGCCCGATCCGTCCGCTCTTCCCGGAAGGCTACAAGAACGACACGCAGGTCGTCGTCACCGTCATCCAGCATGACCTTGAAAACAACCCCGACGTCCTGTCGATGGTTGCTGCGTCGGCAGCTCTGACGCTGTCGGGCGTTCCCTTCATGGGCCCGGTCGGTGGCGCCCGCGTCGGCTACATCAATGGCGAATACGTTCTGAACCCGCATCTCGACGAGATGGAAGAGTCGATCCTCGACCTCGTTGTAGCAGGTACGCACGACGCGGTTCTGATGGTTGAATCCGAAGCCAAGGAACTTAATGAAGAAGTCATGCTCGGCGCCGTCATGTTCGGCCACCGGGGCTTCCAGCCGGTCCTCGATGCGATCATCAAGCTCGCTGAAGTGGCTGCCAAGGAACCGCGTGACTTCCAGCCGGAAGACTACTCCGAACTCGAAGGCGAGATGCTGAAGCATTTCGAAGCCGAGCTTCGCACCGCCTACAAGAACACGCAGAAGGCTGAACGCTACGCTGCCGTCGACGCCGTCAAGGCGAAGGTCAAGGCACACTTCCTGCCGGAAGAAGGCGAAGCCAAGTACACGGCCGAAGAAGTCGGCGCGATCTTCAAGCACCTGCAGGCGAAGATCGTTCGTTGGAACATCCTCGACACCAAGAGCCGTATCGACGGCCGCGACCTCGAAACCGTTCGTCCGATCGTCTCGGAAGTCGGCCTCCTGCCGCGCACTCACGGTTCGGCGCTCTTCACCCGCGGTGAAACGCAGGCGATCGTCGTTGCCACGCTCGGCACCGGCGAAGACGAGCAGTACGTCGACAGCCTGACGGGCATGTACAAGGAGCGCTTCCTGCTCCATTACAACTTCCCGCCCTACTCGGTTGGCGAAACCGGCCGCATGGGTTCCCCAGGTCGCCGCGAAATCGGTCACGGCAAGCTCGCGTGGCGCGCCATCCGTCCGATGCTGCCGTCTGCTGAGCAGTTCCCTTACACCCTGCGCGTCGTCTCCGAGATCACCGAATCGAATGGCTCGTCCTCGATGGCGACCGTTTGCGGCACATCGCTTGCACTCATGGACGCTGGTGTTCCGCTCGCCAAGCCGGTTGCCGGTATCGCCATGGGCCTGATCCTCGAAGGCGACCGCTTCGCGGTTCTCTCCGACATCCTCGGTGACGAAGACCACCTCGGCGACATGGACTTCAAGGTTGCGGGTACCGCAGACGGCATCACCTCGCTGCAGATGGACATCAAGATCGCTGGTATCACCGAGGAGATCATGAAGGTCGCTCTCGGCCAGGCTCAGGGTGGCCGCGCCCACATCCTCGGCGAAATGGCCAAGGCCATCACCGAGAGCCGTGGCCAGCTCGGCGAGTTTGCACCGCGCATCGAAGTCATGAACATTCCAGTCGACAAGATCCGCGAAGTCATCGGCTCCGGCGGCAAGGTCATCCGCGAAATCGTCGAAAAGACCGGCGCGAAGATCAACATCGAAGACGACGGCACGGTCAAGATCGCGTCCTCGTCCGGCAAGGAAATCGAAGCGGCCCGCAAGTGGATCCACTCGATCGTTGCTGAACCGGAAGTTGGCCAGATCTACGAAGGCACGGTCGTCAAGACCGCCGACTTCGGCGCCTTCGTCAACTTCTTCGGCGCCCGCGATGGCCTCGTCCACATCTCGCAGCTTGCTTCCGAGCGCGTTGCCAAGACGCAGGACGTCGTCAAGGAGGGCCAGAAGGTCTGGGTCAAGCTCCTCGGCTTTGACGAGCGTGGCAAGGTCCGCCTGTCGATGAAGGTTGTCGACCAGGCAACTGGCCAGGAACTCCCGGCTGCCGAAAAGTCCGACAAGAAGAAGGAGGAAGCGGCTGAATAAGCCGCGCCTTTCAAACCGTTCGAGGGCGTGGGAGTTTTCCCGCGCCCTTTTTGTATCCGAAGGCGAGAAGAGATCATGAGCCGCGAAACCCTGAAGACCCTGTTCCATCCCTTTGCCAGCGGTACCGTTGAAGCGCCCGGCGAGGGCGAGCGTGTGCTCTTCCTCGGCGCCGAGGCAGGCTTTGCCCTGCCGGAGAGCTTTGCCGCCTCGCTGAGCGCCGTACAGGGCTTCCGGCCGCTGTTTAGGCAACTCCTCTCGCAGCGGATCGAAACCACGCCTGAGATCGAAGGCGAGGACTACGATGCCGCGCTGGTTCTCTGCAACAAGCACAAGGGCGAGAACGAGGCGAACATCGCTGCCGCGCTTCAGCACGTGAAGGTGGGCGGCCTGATCGTCATCGCCGGCGGCAAGGAGGATGGCGTCCAGTCGCTCCGTAAGCGTATGGAGGGCTTCGGCCTCGAGATCGAACACATGCCGAAATATCACGGCGTGGCGCTCTGGTTCGGACGGCCGGCCGACGTTAGTGAGGTCGTCAGCAAGTTTTCCAAGCCGTCCGTGCGCGTGGATGGCCGTTTCCTGACCGCGGCCGGCATGTTCTCGCACGACCGCGTCGATGATGGCTCGGAGTTGCTCGCCTCGCGTCTGC
>Ga0102588_1000581_pt1 | contig 37189 bp, 39 predicted proteins | sample AraplaMF_Col_mMS_FD_76854 | JGI IMG/M metagenome (GOLD analysis project Ga0102588, IMG submission 76854) | Arabidopsis root microbial communities from the University of North Carolina, USA - plate scrape MF_Col_mMS (SPADES assembly) (version 2) | ecosystem: Host-associated > Plants > Roots >...
CCGCAGGGCGACGTGATGGCGCGGCTCACCAGACCGGTGATGCGCCCATCGATATCGAAGAAGTGGATCTGCTTGAAATTGAACAGGTTGCGGTAAAAATCCCACCACTTGTCCATGTTGCCGCGGAAGACGTTGTGAGTGAGATGGTCGAGATAGTAGAAACCGATCCCCTCGGGATACGGGTTGGGCTCGCCAAGCCAATCGAACTCGGCATCATATGCCGATCCCTTTGCCCCATAGGTCTCGACGAAATAGAGTAGCGAGCCGCCAATGCCGACGATCGCCGGAACGTCGAGCACCTTGTCATCGCCTTCATAGGGGACAGCGCCTTTTGACACCGCGTGATCGAAGGCGTGTCTGGCGTCGACAACGCGCCACGCCATCGACGGAGCACAGGGACCGTGCTCTGCGACGAAACGAGCGGCATGGCTGCCGGGTTCGGCGTTCAAGACATAGTTGATGTCGCCCTGACGCCAGACAGTGATGTCTTTCGTCTTGTGCTTTGCGACTGCAACGTAGCCCATGCGTGTGAAGAGCTCGCGCAGCTTCTCGGGCTCAGGATGAGCGAATTCAACGAATTCGAAGCCATCGGTGCCGGCCGGATTGTCGGCGGTGATTTCCGACGGCGGAGCATCATGCGGGAAAGGACCCATTTTCTCCTCCTGAAGAATTGGACTTTGACTGTGCAAAGTGTGGCCCAAAACGCATGCAAAGTTCTTGCATTCTTCATGCCGAGGGAAGACATTATGCACGGTTCGTGAGTATTTTGGAGATTTTGCGCAATGGATGAACAGCTCGATAAATTGGATTTGCGCCTGCTCCAGGAACTTCAAAAAGACGGCCGATTGACGAACAACGAGCTGGGGGAGCGGATCGCGCTCTCACCCTCGCAATGCTCGCGTCGGCGGACGAGACTGGAATCCGAGGGATATATTCGCAGCTACCGAGCCTATCTGGATCAACAGAAGCTGGGTCTGGATATGCTTGTGGTCATTTCCGTGACGCTTGCGACCCACAACAGAGACAATGCCCGCAGATTTTCGCAGTTGATCAACGGCTTACCGGAAGTTCTCGAAGCCTATGCATTGACCGGTGAAATGGACTATCACCTGAAGGTCGCGACCCGCGGGCTCGCCGACCTCTCCAAATTCGTCAACGACGTTCTATTACCCCACGAGTCGGTGCAGCACGTGAAGACGTCGATCGTGCTCGATACACTGAAGACATTCGAAGGCTTTCCGATACATATGCCGGGTAGCTGGCATGGCGACAGCACGCGGTGATCGGGCACCAAACGTCAGATCGGCAGTTCGGTCGAGAATTTCAGCTCGCGCAGCACGAAGCTCGATACGACCGTGCGCACATGCGGGTTGCGCATGAGGTAGCGGGTCATGAAGGCTTCGTAGCTTTCCACGTCCCTCGCGCGGATCTTCAGCATGTAGTCGAAGGCACCTGATAAGGCGTAGCACTCCATGATCTCCGGCCGCTCCAGCACCACCGAAGCGAAGGATGCTACCGCCTCTTCGTGATGATCCTCCAGCGTCACATGCGCGATGACGCAGAGCTTGAGATCGAGTTTTCCGGGATCGAGCAGCGTCACGCGCTTGCGGATGACGCCGTCTGTTTCCAGCTCCTGGATCTTCCGCCAGGCCGAACTCTGCGACATGCCGGCCTTTTCCGCGAGGTCCGCCAGCGAAAGACTCCCGTCGGCCTGGATGAGTTGCAGAAGCTTGTGGCGAAAATTCCCAGGTTCTTTCATTTTCTGCGCCATATTTGGGAATATTTGCCATCACTATGGCAATTGCCAGCACGAAAGAAAAGAAAATCCTCCAAATCCGGGGGATAATGGCAGGAACGCCATCCCCGGGAGGATCAGGACATGACTAAGGAAAGCACCTACACCGCCAAACTGCCCGGCCCGGATGGTTTGTATTCCTACACTCCCGAAGAAGATGCGATATGGGGTGAGCTCTACCAGCGTCAGATGAAGCTGCTGACCGATACGGCCTGCCGCGAATATCTTGATGGCGTCAAAATGCTGGGGCTGAAGCCAGACAAGGTGCCTCAGCTTCGCGATGTGAACCGACGCCTGAACGAGACCACCGGCTTCGGCGTGGAGGGCGTACCGGCGCTCATTCCGCCCTCGCGCTTTTATGAACTTCTGTCGCAAGGCAAATTCCCGCTCGCAACCTTCCTGCGCCGTCGCGAGCATATCGACTATATCGAGGAACCGGACCTGTTCCACGAGGTTTTCGGCCACTGCCCGATGCTCACCAACCAGAGCTATGCCAATTTCGTCCGGCATTTCGGCGAAACTGCCGTCCGCCTCGGCAAGGGCTATTCATGGCATCTGTTCCGGATCTTCTGGTTCACCGTCGAGTTCGGCCTGATCAATACGCCGCAGGGCCGCCGCTGCTTCGGCGCAGGCATCGTCTCATCGCCAAGCGAAGCAAAGGCGGCAATGGAAGGCAAGGCGTGCGAATTTCGGCCGTTCGATCTGTTGAGCGTGCTCAGGACGCCCTACCGGATCGATATCCTCCAGCCGATCTACTATGTCATCGACAGCTTTGCCGATCTCGAAGCAATCGTGGAGCAGGATATCGAGGGCATGATCCTCAAGGCGAAATCGCTGGGTGATTTTGCTCCCACGTTCGAAGCCAAAGCTTCGTGAACCGCTGGCAATACGGCGGTGACGAGCATCGAGCGCCTAAAGGATCGCCCCGATCCGACCATCCCAAGATTTTATGATGCCTGCAGTTTTGTTCTTGCGGCACCATCGTATTTGATTGTCTTGCCGCCCTGCGGCGACTCGCTAAGCTATTGATGTGCGCTTACGAGAGGTGGACTTTGGCGGGTGGAGGTTTCTCATGCACGAGCAGGTCATGAGTGTTGCAAATTACGGCGCCGAGCCGGGTTTGCGTTTCGCCGTGCTTCTTGACGGACGCGGCGGCTGTCGCACCCTCAATATGGAAGCGGTACGTCGGTGGACGCCGGATGACGGCGTCGTATGGCTGCATTTCGAGCGCGATCACCCGGCCGCCGCAGGATGGGTGACAACGAGAGGCGGCTTCGACCCGCTGGTTGCCGACGCCTTGCTGCAGGAGGAGTCGCGCCCACGTGTCGAAAGCATCGATGACGGACTGCTTATCATTCTTCGCAGCGTCTGCGCCGCGCCACCGGAAGAAGAAAAAGCCGGGTCGGCCGAAATCGATCTCGTTCCCCTCCATATATGGGCCGACGAGCACAGGCTGGTGACCCTGCGCGACAGCGGCCATTATATAACCGCCTTGCGCGATATCCGCCTTGCCCTGGACAAATGCAAAGGCCCCAGACAGACGGGAGAACTGCTCGCCCTCGTCAGCGAAAAGCTGGTACGCGACCTCGAGCCGGTGCTCGACACGATGGACGAAGAGGTCGACGAACTGGACGAGCTGATCTTTCACGGCGAAGCCAGCGAGGTGCGCGAGCGGCTGAAGCAGCTTCGCCGCCGCTCCGTGCAGCTTCGGCGCTATCTCGCACCTCAGCGCGATGCCTTGAACCGTATCGAACACGACGACGCCCCATGGCTGAAGGAGCGTGACAAGCTGCGTTTCCGCGAGGTTATCGACAAGTTGATGCGCTTCATCGAATATCTCGACGCCATCCGCGACCGTACCGGCATTCTTCATGACGACCTGTCCACTGTCATCAGCGAACGGATTGCCCGCAATTCCAACCGACTTGCGGCGCTCGCCGCCCTACTGCTGCCGCCGAGCGTGGTGGCCGGTCTTTTCGGCATGAATGTTGGCGGAATCCCCGGCGTCAACGATACCTGGGCTTTCATCATCATCGTTGCCTTCGTCGCGGTTACGTCGGTCGCAACGCTGATGGTCCTCAAGCGGATCAACTGGCTTTGAGTGGCCGAAGGCAAACATCCAGAGCTGCCCTCCCGGACGGCTTAAACGCAACGCGATCATAGTGTGAGGGGCAACGACATAACTCGGCAGCAGGATATCGGTTGGCATCTCATCTAAGGGGAGAATAGGTTTTGCAACGTCGTTTCCCGTTGCCCGGTCAGTCAGTCTTTAGACCTGCGTACTCTTCGTAGGAATCCTCGACTGTCAAAATGTGTGCTCGCATCGTTGTCGCAGCTTGATCACGATTGCCCTGCAAGATCGCAACGAGTATCGCGTCATGTTCTGCGTACGACTTAGCCAGCCTGCCGGATGTCAGGAACTGCGCGCGGCGGAAGGGCGACAGCCGCCGGCGCGTCGCCAGCGTGATCTCGACCAGATAGGCATTGTGGCTGCCGGCATAGATCGCCGCATGAAACTTCTCGTTGAGCACATGATAGTGGCTCGGATCGTTTTCCTTGAGAATCTGGGCAAGGCCCTCGTGAATGGTCTCGAGGTTGCGCCGCTCCGAAAGGGTCATGCTGGTGGCGGCAAGGCTTGCGCACAGCGCTTCCAGCTCCGCCATGACCTGGAACATCTGCCGCAAATGTTCCGGCGACGGACGCGTGACGATCGCGCTTCGGTGCGGTCGCGTCTCGACGAGACCCATTGCCGCCAAATCCCGGATCGCTTCCCGCAAGGGGGTCCGCGAAACGCCATAGCTCGCGGCAATCTCTGTTTCATCCAGCGGCATTCCCGGCGAAAGCTTGCCGTCGACGATGTCGTCGGCGAGCCGCGTGCGTACTTCCTCGGCACGTGTCAATTTCCGCCGTGGTCCGGCTCCCCTGGCGGAAGGAAGGTCTTCGGTACGGCTGGTTCTGTTCTTCATTATCCTGTCCAAGGAGGCCATCTTTTACGGGGTATTCTTATGTCGGACTGGTGAGCTTGCGCAACATGCTTCGACCTCGGCGTGTATCGGACGGGTCGGCCGCAGATGCAACTGCGATGTGAGCAAGGCTCTTCCAGCGCAGCAGGAGCGCGCAGGCGACGCTGGTAATGCCGGCCAGAATGCCGAACCAGACGCCGACCACGCCCATACCGATACCGAAGGATAGAAGGATGGCGATCGGCACGCCGAGCAGCCAGTAACCGCAGAGGCCAATGATCATCGGCACCCTTGTATCCTTCAGGCCGCGGAGCGCGCCATTGGCTGCCGACTGCAGGCCATCAAAGACCAGAAACGCGGCAAGAATCATGATCAGCCTCTGCGCCATGGCCTGGATGGCCGCGAAATCGGCGGTCGCCGTGGAGAGGAACAGCCGGGTAATATCGTCCGACGCCACGAGCAGGATCATGCCGAACAGCGCCATCAGGCCGGCTGCGACGATCAGCGAGAGATTGCCGGCCAGCAGGGCGGTGGCGCCCCTGCCCGCACCCAAATGGTAGGCGACGCGAACAGTCGCCGCTTGGCCGATCGCGACGATCGGATTGAAGGCGATGCTGTTCAGCGTATAGGCGATCTGGTTGGCGATGATCGCGACCGTCCCGAAACCGCTGGTGATCAGCGTCAGCACCAGCGTCATGCCGAGCTCCGCCGCATAGATCAGCGCGATCGGCCAGCCGATCGACCAGACATCTTTTGCCGCCGTCGCCGCCGTCGGAAAGGCGCTGCGGAATGTCGAGAGCGGCAGATGCCGCCGGGCAATCGCATAGGCCGTCAATCCGCCGGCGATCAGCCACCAGGCGATCACATAGGCAAGGCCTGCCCCCGCAATTCCATTGCCGGGACTATCGAAAATACCGAAAGTGAGACCCGACAGAAGCGGCACGTAGCAAAGCGCTCCGAGGCCAACCGACGCCATGATCAGCCAGGATTTTCCCGACACCGAGCAATAAAGACGGATCGGCGCGATCCACAGAATGGCTGGCAGCGCCCAGGCCGCCCTGCCGATGAATTGTTGCACATCCCCGAGAATTTCTGGAGCGACGCCGAACGGCGCCAGTACGGAGGGCAGATTGAGGAGGATCGCCACCGACAGGAGCGAAAAGGCGAGGCCGACCAGCACGGCCCCGCCAAAGGCATAAGCCGCACCGTCTCTCTCCGTCGTTTCGGTTTCGCTTTTGCCCTTTGCGGCTGCCATCAGCGGATGCGCGCCGGCGATCACGCCCTGGGAAACGACGGTGAGCGCCTGGATAAAGATGGCGCAGAGACCGCCCGCAGCGAGCGCAGAGCCGCTGAGGCGGCCGAGCATGACGCTTGCCGCCAGACTCATGACGAGCTGGCTTGCCTGGGTCACGGCCAGGGGAGCTGCGATGCCGGCAAGCGACCGCAGCTCATTCCATGTCGTACGGCTCATGCTCGTCCCGATCAGGCTGCGGCGGCCTGATCGCTGAAGGCATCGATGACCTCCCGGGCGCTGCGCCGGGCACCGGCCTGCAGATATTCCATGGCGACCAGCGCCGCATCATGCGCCGCCTGTCCGGAACCCGAAACGCAGTCCTCGATAACACGGCAGTAATAATCGCCCTGATGCGCATCGACGAAGCTGTAGTGGATGCAGACATCGGTAAAGCCGCCGACGAAGAACAGCGTCTCGGCTTTGACCGCCTTCAGCAGGATTTCCATCTCAGTGCCGTAAAAGACCGAATAACGACGCTTGGTAATGCGCAGGTCGTCCGGCTTCATCTCCATTTCCTCGATCGGGAAAGGCGTGCCCGGCGAGCTTTCGAGGCAATGGATGCTTTCCGAACCGTCGAGTTCGCGTCCGAAATCGATCAGGCTGTCGCGATGGGCTTCCTGAACGAAGATGACGGGAATTCCGGCCTTGCGGGCTGCATCCACGACCGACTTCGCACGCCAGTTGCGCTCGATATGATCGCCCATGAATTCCAGACGCGACGTCTTCGGACGCGGCATGAAGCCCGATTTTTGAATATCGACAACGATCAGGGCGGCACGCCCAACGATCATAGGCTTCGGCACGATCGGATTTTCAGACGTCATTTTCACTCGCTCGCTTTGAATAAACACCGGCGCCACCCCTCTCCTTCGCCCCACTGGAGGCGACGGGAAATAGCTCTCACCGCCGCGATTATACACGTCGAATTCTAGTATGCAATATTGCATACAATACGCATATTATTTGGGCACATGCCTATTTCCTTCGAAATTGGGGCCTCCGAAGACCCGTCACGAAAGTGGTCGAGTTTGTCTATTTATCTGTTTTAAAATGATTTTTTATATCTGGCACGACCGTTGCATAGCAATTGCCCATCCACTCAAGGGGACACTTAAGGAGAACATAGCATGGCATCCAGAAAGCCTTCCTCACCCTCCGGCCAGGACAGCAACTCGGCGATATCGCGCAGATCGGTTCTGAAGGCCGCCGGCGGATTTGCCGCGGCGACGCTCATTTCCGCGCCCTTCGTGCGCCCCTCCTATGCCGCGACGACGCTCAGGATCTCGAACTTCGGCGGCTTCTTCGAAGAGGCTTTCGCAAAGCACGTCTATCCGGCATTTACCAAACAGACCGGCATCGCGGTTCAGTCGATCCCGCAATCCGGCAGCTCGCAGTTCCTCGTCCAGCTCGGCCAGGCGATCCAGGCAGGCTCGGCTCCCATGGACATCTGCTGCGCCGGCCAGGCAGATGTCATTCGCGGTCGCCAGCGCGGCCTCTGGGCAACTGTCGAAAGCTCGAAGCTCAAGAACCTCGGCAACCTGATGGACGGTTTCGTCTATGAGGACGGCGGCAAGGTCGACGGCGTCGGCGCCATGGCCTGGTACATCACCCTGATCGCCAACCCGTCCGAATTCGAGAAGCTGCCGGAAAGCTGGATGGAACTCTGGAAGCCGCGCCCGTCGGCCTGGGGCCTGCAAGGCGGCGGCAACAGCGTGCTGCTCGACATCGTCGCTGGCGTCTATTTCGACGGCGCCTCGACGCTCGACACCCAGGAAGGCATCGACAAGGTGATCGCGAAGATTGCCGAGCTTAAGCCCAATGCAAAGCTCTGGTGGACCGATGAAGGCTCGATGCAGAGCGCCTACCAGAACGACGAGGTCGTCGGCGGCCTCTATTTCCATGACGTCTCGATGATCATGAAGAAAGAAGGCACCGACGTCGCCTCGATCTTTCCGAAGGAAGGCGCCGTGCTCGGTTATAACGCATGGTGCGTTCCGAAGGTCGCCCAGGTGAGCGACGCGACGATCGCCTTCCTCGACTGGAGCGCCACGCCGGAATGCCACGAGCTGATCGCCCGCAACGTCGGCGCCGCTCCGCTGATCGAACGTTCGAAACTCAGCTTGACGGATGACGAGTTCAACGCGGTTTCCTTCACCGGCAAGCCGATCGTCGTCGCTTCCGCGGCAAAGGTGAAGAACGCCGATTACATCTCGACGCAGATGCTCAAGATGCTTGGTCAGTAAGTCTGGACGGAATGATGCAAGGCCTGGAAATCTCACATCTCACGAAGTCCTTCGGCGCAAATACGGTCGTCTCCGACGTGTCGCTTGACATCGAACAGGGCAAGTTCGTTTGCTTCCTCGGTCCGTCCGGCTGCGGTAAGACGACGCTGATGCGGATCGTCGCCGGTCTCGAGCGCCCCACAAGCGGCACCGTGCGCCTCGATGGTCGCGACATCACCGGAGTTCCGACGAACGAACGAAACTTCGGAATGGTTTTCCAGGCTCTTGCATTGTTCCCGCATCTCGATGTGGCCGGCAATATCGGCTACAGCCTTCGTTATCGGACGATGGCGAAACACCACAAGCAGGAACGGATCGACGAGCTTCTAAAGCTCGTCGATCTGCCTGGCATGCAGTCGCGGCGGGTCGATCAACTCTCTGGCGGCCAGCGACAGCGCGTCGCGATTGCCCGCGCACTGGCGCAGGAGCCGCTTCTCTTCCTGATGGACGAACCGCTCTCGGCGCTCGATGCGAAATTGCGGGACCATATGCAGGTCGAATTGCGGCAATTGCAGCAGAAGCTGAAGATCACCACAATCTTCGTCACGCACGATCAGCGTGAGGCGATGACCATTGCCGACCAGATCGTCGTCATGGCGCATGGCAAGGTGCAGCAGGTGGGCAGCCCGGTCGATATCTATCGCAAGCCGGTCAACCGCTTCGTCGCCGACTTCATCGGCCAGAGCAATCTTGCCGAAGGAATTCTTGTCGACCGCGACCATGTGCGGATCGGCGAAAGCGTCGTCACCACCAGCCCCGCCCCCGCGTTACCGAAAACTGGAGATCGGGTCACGGTCTGCGCCCGACCGGAAAGCACCCTCATCTCGCGACCGGTCGCCGGCAGCGACGCGCCCTCCGGAACTGTCACCTTCGTACGCGATCTCGGCTCGAGCGTCGAAGTCTTCCTGGAAAGCGGCGGTCGCCAGGTGATCGCCTCTCTCGCCCCCGCGGCCTGGGCTGAACTCGAAGGTGCAGGCGAATTCTCCATCTCCTTCGCACCGGGTTCGGTGACCGTGCTGGAGGATTGACCATGTCGCTCGTCTCAGGACAGGAGAGCGCCAACGGCAAGCGCCTGTCGATAGCTTTCGGCCTCGCCTGGCCGTTCTTCATGATCGTCGCCTTTTTCGGTGTACCCTTTGTTCTCCTGCTGCGCGTCAGTGTCGCCCGCGTCGATCCCGCCTATTATCAGGGCAGCGGCTGGTCGCTGGAGGCAATGGCGAGCCTATTCCAGCCGATGGTGCTGAACGGCCTGACCTTCTCGCTCTGGCTGGCGCTGACTGTCGCCACGCTCAGCATGATCATCGCCTTTCCGACCACCTATTTCATCACCCGGATGAGCCGCAAGGCGCAGATCGTCTGGCTGATCGGTCTGCTGACGACACTTGCCTTGTCCGAAGTGCTGATCACCTTCTCCTGGCAGATCATTCTTTCCAAGCGGGTCGGCATCTCGAATATCGCCGTCTTCCTTGGCCTCCTCGACAAGCCCGTCTCGCTGACGCCAAGCTTTTATGCCGTCGTCAGCTGCCTGATCTATGTTGTCATCCCCTTCAACGTGATGACGATCTATCCTGGCCTGTCGCGCATGGACGCCTCCTATATGGAAGCGGCCTCCACCATGGGAGCCACCCCGGTCGGGGCCTTCTTCAACATTCTTCTGCCCCTGATGCGCAAGCCGATCGCCACCGCCTATCTGACGACCGTAGTGATGACGATCGGGGCCTATGTCGCGCCCTTGGTGCTCGGCGGTCCCAGCAACTGGACCATCGGCGTCATCATCAGCGAAGTGGCCAATTCCGCCCAGAACCTGCCGCAGGCCTCCGCCATCGCCATCTTACTGATGCTGGTCACCGGCGCGATGATCCTGGTGATCAACCGCGTTGGCGGAAAAGGATACACGTCATGAGCCGATTTGTTCTCAAGCTCCTGCGCCAGTTCTTCCTCCTCTGCCTAGTCTTCTTCCTGGCGGCGCCGCTCATCATCGTTGCAGGTGTCAGCTTCAACACCACGGCACAGATGACCTTCCCGCCGCAAAATATCAGTCTGCGCTGGTACTTTGCCTTCATGGAGGATTCGGCATGGACGTCGGCCTTCCTCCGCTCGGTGATCATCGCGATTGCCTCTTCGCTTTTGACGATCAGCGTCGCCTTTCCGATCGCCTATATCCAGTGGAAGACCAATTCGCGCTTTGCAAAGCTGCTGGCCGGAATGGCGAGTGTTCCCTTCATCCTCCCGCCTGTCGTTATCGCCGTCCTGTTCCTGCTGTTCTGGGGCACGGTCCGGCATGTCGGCCAGATCGAGAACATCGTCATCAGCCATGCCGTGACCTTCATCGCCGTGCCGCTGGTGATGATCTCGCTCGGCTTTTCGGCGATCGACAAGTCGCTCGTCGAGGCCGCCCGGACGATGGGCGCGCGCGAAAACGATATCCTCAGAACCGTCGCAGTCCCGATGGTCCTGCCGTTCGTCGTCTCGAGCTTCATTTTCGTCGCGATCTTCAGCCTCAACGAATATGTCATCGCCTTCATGGTGGCGGGCTTCACTGCCGAGACCATGCCGGTCAAGATCTTCTCCAACATGCGCACCGGCTTCTCCCCAACCATGTGTGTCGGCGCCGTCCTGTTCATGCTGATCGGCCTGTTCGGCTTCATCGCCGTTGCCCGCCTGGGCAATCTTCCGAAACTTCTCGGTGCACGTTTTTAGATCGAAGGAGCATCCCATGCCAAAGAAGCAAAATCCAATGATCGTCGGCCAGCCGGTGCTGATCGTCGTCGACATCCAGAAAGTCGGTTTCGACGATGACGGCTCGATCCCGCTTATGCCGGGCATTATCGAGCGCATGCACAAGGCCCGCACCGTCATCGATGCTGCCCGCGAAGGCGGCGTGCCGATCATCTTCCTGCAGGAAAGCCACCGCAAAAGCGGCGTCGATTACGGCCGGGAAATGGATGGCGATGAAGATATGCACCTGCGCGAAGACTGGGAAGGCACCAAGATCGCCGCCGAGGAAGTCGGCCTGCGCGACGACGACTACGTGATCGTCAAGCGCCGTTATTCCGGTTTCATCGGCACCGACCTGCAGATCCTGCTGCGTGGCCTGAAGGCCGATACCTTGATCCTCGTCGGCGGCCTCACCAATATCTGCGTCCACTACACCTTCGCGGACGGCCACCAGTCGGACTATCATTGCCGCGTCGTCGAGGATTGCGTCGCCGGCTCCTCCATCGAGGCACATGATGCGGCCCTCGCCAATATGGAATACCTGCAGCACGGCGCCCGCCGCACGGCCGCCGAAATCAACGAGGCCTTCCGCGCCCGGCAACAAGGCAAGGCCGCCTGAGATGCAGGATCGCCTGAAGACGGAAACGCGCCGCATCTGGTCCAGCCTCGCCGCCGAGATCGAGCAGCTTTTTGCCGAGATGTGGAAAGTGCCGGAACTGCCGGCACTCGAGTACAAGTCGCAGGCGATCCTCTGCGATTTCATCGAACGGCACGGCTTTTCAGTCGAGCGCGGCGGCGGCGGCGTGCCGACGGCGTTCACCGCCCGCATTGCCAATGGCGATGGCCCGAAAGTCGGCATCCTGATCGAATACGACGCCCTGCCGAGCCTTTACAATGACGCGGTTCCCTATCGACAGGGGAACCGGCGCCTACCCGGTCATGGCTGCGGCCATAACCATATCGGCCCGGCCAATACCGGCGCCGGCATTGCGGCCGCCAAGGCAATGATCGAGCTTGGCCTGCCGGGCGAGATCGTCATCGTCGGTTGCCCGGCCGAGGAAATCGGCTGGGGCAAGCTTGCACTGCAGGCCGCAGGTGTATTCGACGGTCTCGACCTGGTTTTGACCTCGCATGGCGATTACCAGAACGGCTCGCTTGCACGCCCCTGCCACGCCATGGCGAGCGGCGAATTCAAGTTCATTGGCGAAAGCGCCCATGGCGGCAAGACCGCCGCCCGCAACGCGCTGCTTGCGGCGGAAGCTGCCTATGCGAAATTCGATCGTCTCCGCCAGGATGTGCCCGACCTGCAACTGAAGCACGTCTACCGCTTCGCCGGCATCACCCCCGGCGTGACGCCTGAGGAAGTACGTCTCTGGTCCTCCGTCCGGCATCATGATTTCGATGTGGTGCAGGAAGGTTACCAGCTGATGCTCGATACCTATAGCCGGATCGCCGCCGAACACGGTGTCGAACTGGTCGCCGAGCAGATCGCCAATTGCCGCGGCTATCTCGGCAATGACACAGTCGGCCGCGTATTGGATACGTGCCTGAGGGAAATCGGTCCGCCGCGCTGGACCGATGCCGATATCGAATGGATGGAACAGCTTTCCGCAGCCTGCGACCCCGGCAAACCCTTCAAGCTGCATCGCGAACTCGAATATTTCGACACCGGCATCGATTATTACGGTCAGGACGACGGCGACATCAGCTGGCACATCCCGCTCGGCCGGGTTAACTGGGCCTATCCGGACAATGTGCCGATCCACCACTGGGCATGGACAGCGCTGTCAGGGCATTCGTCGAGCAGCCCGGGGCCGCTGATGGCCTCTGAAGCTCTTGCCATGGGTGCGATCGCATTGCTGGCGTCGCCGGAAACGATCGCCGCCGCCAAGGCGGAACTCACCGAGCGCACCGGGGGCAAGCGCATTCCCGGGCCTATGCCGACGATTTCCGACGTGTTGGCGAAGGACCCGCAGTCCTTCTGGGACGCGACTTGGGCGCGCTAAAAGCGCCCGGTCGTCATGATGTAAAAATCGATATCCGGGAGAAATCGGAATGACGGGCATGCTTGACGACTTCCGGATATTCGAACCCTATCCGGGCATATTCGCCTATTATGACGGGCGCATCGCCGGCAAGCGGCTCTATTCGGAAGAGCCGAACTGGCTCGACGACGGCGCTTTCAGCCTCGGCATCGCCTCCTATGCGATCGTCGATGGCAATGAGGCGCTGGTCTACGACACCCACATCAGCCTCGATCACGCCCGCGCCATCCGCGCCCATCTGGAGGCGCTGGGTGTCTCGAAGATCACGGTGATCCTCAGCCATTTCCACAATGACCATATCGCCGGCAACGAGGTGTTTGCCGATTGCGTCATCGTCGCCAACGATGCCACCGCGCGGCTTCTCGAAGCGGAAAAACCGCGGATCGCCGCCCGCCTCCCGAAGATCGATCCGGTCATCATGCCAAACAGCCTGTTTGAGGGCAGCCGGTCGATCACGGTCGGCAGCCGCACTGTCGAACTCCACGAGTTCAATATTCACAGCCCCGACGCCACGGTCCTGTGGCTGCCCGGGGAGCGGCTTCTGTTTGCCGGCGACACGCTCGAAGATACCGTCACCTACATGACGGACCCCGCTGCCCTGACACTGCATCTCGAAGAACTGAAGCGGTTGCGATCCTTCGCCATCAACCGCATCCTTCCCTGCCACGGCGACCCGGAGCGGATTCTTGCCGGCGGCTACGAGCCTTCCTTCATCGACGCGACGATCCGTTATGTCGAAGCGATGAATGACCAAGCGCCCGAGCCGGAGATCTGGCGCAAGCCTTTGGCTCAAGCGGTCAACGAGGATGTGAAGAGCGGTGCGCTGATCTATATCCCCGCCTATGAGGATGTGCACGCCTCCAATGTCGCTCTGCTGAAAGCCTATCGCGGCAAGGGCTGACGGACGGCAAAACGGCGCTCGCTGCAGGAGAGGTTCGGACGGGAGAAGGAAATGATCTTCTCGTGGCGCGAGTCCTCCACGCCGAAGCCGGACGACCAGCCTACGCCTTTGGGGTGAAAACCTGCAAAGCTCCTTCCCTCCGCCAATGACAATGCTAGAGTTTGGATTGGTAACCCGGCTAACATCAACAGAGTGGTGAATGAAGGCTTTGCTTACAAAGGCCGCAGCGACGGTAATCGTACTGTTCGCACGCGCGGTCACGGCGGTCCGCGCCGTTTGGCCCGAGGGAGGCCTGCCTTCCCGCCCCTGCGTTTATTACGCCAACCACTCCAGCCACGGCGATTTCGTTCTGGTCTGGACGGTATTGCCGCCAAGACTGCGTCATCGGGCTCGTCCGGTCGCAGGGGCCGAATATTGGCTGAAGTCCTGGCTCAGTCGATTCATCGGCAGCGATGTCTTTAATGCGGTGCTGATCGCAAGGGATCGGGACAAGCGGACGGAAGATCCCGTCACGCAGATGGCCTCAGCCATCGATGCCGGTTCGTCCCTCATTCTCTTCCCGGAAGGTACACGAAACCAGTCCGACGCGCGGCTCCTCCCGTTCAAAAGCGGCATTTTCCATCTGGCTGCGGCGCGCCCTGACGTCGATCTCGTGCCGGTCTGGATCAGCAATCTGAACCGCGTCATGCCAAAAGGTGAGATCGTTCCGATACCGCTGATCTGCACGGTGACCTTCGGCAGCGCTTTGCAGATCGCGCCGGGCGAAGACAAGGATGTTTTTCTCGAACGGATGCAGGCCGCTCTGCTGGCTCTGTCTCCGAACATTGTAGGCGGTGGGGAATGAGTGGCGCGAATTCCGATCTTATGACGCTCGTAGCCGGGATCTTCGGCGTGCTCATCGTTGCGTCGGTCATCGGTTACATATTGCAGCAACGCCTCTCGCCGAACGGTTCGAATGCCGCTGTCGAAAACCTCAACGCGCGGATCAAGGCCTGGTGGGTCATGGTCATCCTGATCGGTATTGCTTTCATAGCGGGCCGTATCGGTGTTCTGATCCTGTTTGGCTTTTGTTCATTCGCAGCACTTCGCGAATTCGTAACCCTCATCAATACAAGAAGGGCGGATCATTGGGCGCTTGCGGCAGCCTTCTTCGTCGTCGTTCCGATCCAGTATTTTCTGCTCTGGGCTGAACAATATGGCATCTTTTCGATCTTCATCCCGGTCTATGCCTTCCTGCTGATGCCGATCATCTCGGTATTGAGAGGCGACACGGAGCGCTTTCTCGTTCGCATCGCGGAAGTGCAGTGGGCGCTGATGATCTGCGTCTTCTGCGCTTCCCATGTCCCGGCTCTGCTGACCTTGAAGATAGCGGGATATGAGGGCCGCAATGTGCTGTTGATTGCCTTTCTAGTGATCGTCGTCCAGCTCAGCGATGTCCTGCAATATGTCTGGGGCAAACTGCTCGGACGCACGAAAATTGCGCCAAGACTGTCACCATCGAAAACGGTCGAGGGCTTTGTCGGCGGCATCGTCAGCGCTACCCTGATTGGAGCGGGCCTCTGGTGGATTACACCCTTCACACCACTTCAGGCAGGGCTTCTCGCCTTTGTCATCACGTTGATGGGCTTCTTCGGGGGCCTGGTCATGTCGGCGATCAAACGCGACCGCGGTGTCAAGGACTGGGGCAATCTCATCGAAGGCCACGGCGGATTGATCGACAGGCTGGATTCCGTCGTCTTCTCGGCACCCATCTTCTTCCATCTTACCCGCTACTGGTGGTCGCTCTGATGCCTGTTGTGCTGCAACGTCTTTTGCGCAGCGGCGTGGTCCACGTCCTGTTCGCTTTTCTGGCGATGGGCAGCTGGGCCGTCTTCGCCAATCGCGCTCATGACATGCCAGCGCCGCTCTATGCCGGTCTCGTGCAGGGGACGATATCCGCCTGCCTGACGCTTTTCCTGAAATCGGTGATCGACTGGCTTTCCAGCCGCTTCAGCGGTTCAACACGATTTTGGGCGCCGCCGCTGATTGCCTGCCTTGGCTCGGCCAGCATTCTCGTGGTGTTCCATGCGGCGAGCGGCACACCGGAGATAATCAAGACCATCGCGCTGCCGCTGCTGGTATCGACGACTTATGCAGCGATCTACAATTATTCGATCTCCGCAAGACGAGGTTTCGACACATGATGGAGACAGGAGACAGGAGACCCCTCGCGAGCCGCAACACCCGCTGGGCGGGCGCAATTGCCCGATGGATGGCCGCGCGAGCCATCACGCCGAACCAGATCTCGCAAGCCAGCATGCTGGCGGCAGCAATCGCCGGTGTTGCTTTCTATCTGGCGGGACAGACGACAGGCCTGCCACGTGCCGGCTACCTGCTGCTGGCTGTTCTATTCTGCCAGGCACGCCTCCTTTGTAATCTGTTCGACGGCATGGTCGCTGTCGAAGGCGGAAAGGGAGAGGCTGACGGCCCTTTCTGGAACGAGTTTCCGGATCGCATCGCCGACCTGATGATATTCGCCGGTGTCGGATATGGCATCGACATGCCGGGACTCGGCTGGGCGGCCGGAGCCTTCGCCGTATTGACAGCCTATGTCCGGGAACTCGGCCGCGCCACCGGCAATCCCAGCGATTTCTCCGGCCCGATGGCCAAGCAGCACCGGATGGCGACGATCACGGCGGCGGGATTGGCATCCGTTCTCGAGCCATTATGGGGCGGGCAGAACCAGATCCTGACGATCGGTCTCGGCGTAATAACGGTGGGAGCAGCCCTCACGGTGATTCGCCGCTCGAAGACATTGGTCACGCGCCTCAAGCTTCGCTGACGAAGTGGTCATAGGGTCGACGCCAAGATCCCTACGGGAGGAAGTGGATGAGGGCCAGTTCCTCACGTGTGCGACGCCGGCCTCGACAGTCGTCAGGCGCCTATGGCAGGAGCCAAAGATCCCGTCCTTTTCAGCCGTTGGCAAGCCCAATCGTCGACCGCAGCAACAATCTCGCTCCTGAAACGACATGCTCGGGCGCGGTATATTCGGCTTCGTTATGACTGAGGCCATCGCGGCAGGGCACGAAGATCATCGCCGAAGGCGCGATCCGATTGACGAAGAGAGCATCGTGGAAAGCGCCCGACACCATCCTTTTCGTCGCCAGCCCGGCGACATCGGCGGCGCGCTCCAGTACCCCCAGCAGCTTTTCGGGGAAGTTTGCCGGCGACATGTCAAAACTGCGCTTGAACAGAACCTCGCAGCGCTGAGCCTTGGCGCGCTCGTGAAAGCATTGCTCGATCGTCGCGTTCAGTCGATCGATCTCCAATGAATCGGGATGGCGGATATCAATGGTGCAGCGTGCCAGCTCCGGAATGGCGTTGATCGCTCCCGGCTCCACATCAATGCGCCCGACGGTAAATCGGGCGCTTTCGTCCTGCGGCATGACAGTGGAATAGAGCGTGTCCAGCGCCGAGATCATGGCGCGCAGAGGATCCCGGCGGTAGGAAAGAGCCGTCGTGCCGGCATGAGCCGTCTGACCCGACACCTCCACCTGCAGCCATCGCGTTCCCTGGATACCCGTCACGATGCCGATGGGGATATCTTCCTTCTCCAGCGACGGCCCCTGCTCTATGTGCACCTCGAGATAGGCATGGACCGGCATGCCCAGGTCGCGCATCGTAGCCTGTGGAAGAGCCTCAAGCGTTGCCTTCAGTTCGTCGCCGAACATTGCGCCGTCGGTCGAAACAAGCTCAAGCCATGCGGCTGGGATCACGCCCGCAGAAAAGGCGGACGAACCCATGCAGCCGGGTGCGAAGCGGCATCCCTCCTCATTGGTCCAGGCGACGACCTCGATCGGCCTTTCCGTTTCGATACCCGCATCCTCGAGGCTTTCGAGAACCTCGAAGGCCGAGAGCGTTCCGAGCGCGCCATCGAAACGACCGCCGGCTGGCTGGCTATCGAGATGACTGCCGATCAAGAGTGGAGGCGCCCGGTCGTCTTTGCCGGAACGGCGGATGAAGAGATTTGCGACGGGATCCTGAAAGACCCCAAAACCGCGCGCGGCGGCCAACCCAGCCAGCAGGGACCGGGCTTCCCGATCCAGTCCGGTTAGGGCCTGACGATTGACGCCACCGCGCGCGGTCGCGCCGATCTCGGCAAACTGGTCGAGGCGACCCAGCAGGCGCGCGCCATCGATGTCGATATCCGCAGTCATCGCACGACCTCTCAGGTATAGGCTGCTTCGTGAAAGTCGATCTCAAGACGTTGCGCACGCCCGAATATGGCGCTCAACCGCTTCCGTTCGGCAGGATCCATGGTCTCGCCCGCCTCGTCCAGAACAGCCTTCAGCCAGCGCGCCTGCGCCTCGAACTCGGGTTCTGCGTGAAGCTTGACCCACTCCTTGAGAAGGGGATCGCTGATTGCAGTCGAGTTCACCGCAGTCGACCAGGTCCAGTACATCCATTCGGCTGCGAACATGGCAGCAATCGTGTCAAGAAAACCGCCGTCACGGGCAATTGCCAGCATGCCGTCACGGAAGGCTGCGACATCGGCCCGGCCGGTATCATAGCGGGAAGGATCGATGCCGCGTGCCGCAAAGGTCTTTTCGAAATAGGCGATCTGCTGGTTTGCGAGCGCGTCCAGAACACCGATCAACCACCGCTTCTGGGCGATGGTTTCGGCTTTGGCGGTAGCATAGGAGAAGATCGCAATCGCCGTATCGACGAAGGCGCCTTCGAAAACGAGGTATCGCTCGAATGCTTCATTTGAAAGGCGATCAGCCTTGATATCCTCGACGAAGCGATGGTTCACCATGGCTTCGAAAACGTCACGGTTTTCGTCGAGCATCTGTTGCGAGAGGGTGCCGCCCATGATCGTTACGCCTCCAGGCCGGGCTTTGCGGCTTCGACGAAGGCTGTCACACGGGCCGGCTCCACGGGGTTCCACCAGACGCCACCTTCCTTGAGCGACGAGGCGACGATGACGCCGTTGGTGCGCTTCAGGATCTCGACGATATTGTCCTTGGTCACGCCCGAGCCGACGAGCAGCGGGAGATGGGTCGCGGCACCGATTTCCTCGATTTCTTCCATCGTTGCGCTGTTGCCCGTTCTTTGGCCGGTGGCGATCACCACGTCCGCGTCGAAGAAGGCCAGGTCGCGGGTCAATTCGTCGATCGTGCGATCGGCGGTGATGGCATGCGCGCCGTGCTTCACATGGCTGTCGGCAAACACCTTGATATGCTCGGCGCGTAGCAGAGAACGATAGCGCATCGCCTCCGCCGCCCGGCCCTCCATGAAGCCTTCATTGGCGACATAGGCGTTCGCCCACTGATTGACGCGGATGAAGCGCGCGCCGCCTGCAGCCGCGATCGCGAAGGCCGGGATCGGCGCATTGGCAAGCACATTGATGCCGAGCGGCACGCCGGCGGCGCGCGCGATGCGATCCGTCACAACCGACATGAAGGCTGCGGTCTCGTGGCCGATATCCTCTGGCTTGGAAAAGGGAATATCGCCGTGATTTTCCACGATCAATCCATGGATGCCGCCTTTGACGAGCGCGTCCGCGTCGCGCATGCAGGTGTCGTAGATCGTCTCCATCGCCGCGCTGCGATAGCGCGGAGCACCCGGGAAAGGCGGGCAATGAATCATCCCGATCAATGCCTTGTCAGTGCCGAATATTTCCCGTATGGCGCTTGTGGCCTTATCCGATATCTGCTGCATTTTTCTTTCCTTTCCGAAAGCCAGCCATGCGTGCCTATGTCATCGGTAACGTCGCCATCGACGAAACCATTTCCGTAATGTCCATGCCCGAAGCGGGCGCCTCGATCCTTGGTCGGGAGGAAACCCGCGACCTTGGCGGAAAGGGTGCCAATCAGGCCGTCGTGATGAGCCGCACCGGCCTTCTCACGACGCTCGTCACAGCTGTCGGCGAGGATTTCCGCGCCCAGACGATCCGCGACCAGCTTGCCGGCGAGGCGCTGGATGCCCGTCTGTTGAGCAGCCCGCATCGCACCAGCGATTTCTCCATCATCTTCACCACGCCCGACGGCGAAAACGCCATCGTCACCACGACGGAGTCGGCCGAAGCCTTGACCCTGTCCGAGGCGCTTGCCCCGCTTGGCGATGCCGTCAGCGGCGACCTCGTCGTGCTGCAGGGCAATCTCAGCGAAGACGTCACCCGCGGCATTCTCGCTGAAGCCAGACGCCGCGGTCTGAAAACGGCCTTCAATCCCTCGCCGCTTCGGCCCTACTTCGCCGAGCTCTGGCCGCTTATCGACATCGCCTTTCTCAACAGGGGCGAGGCTGAAAGCCTGACCGGATCCTCCGACGAGGCCGCCATCCGTCGCCTGGCCGAAGCCGGAGTGTCACAGACCGTCCTGACGCTCGGTGGCAACGGCGCCATCCTTGCAAGCGGACATCAGGTGCTTGCGACCGTTCCCGCCCGTGCCACCGAGGTCGTCGATACGACCGGCGCCGGCGACACGTTCATGGCCGTGGCACTTGCCTCGGCCGCGCTCCGCTCCACCATGCTCGACGCCAAAGCCATCCATCACGCAACCGCGGCCGCCGCCATCACCGTCGGCCGCCGAGGCACGCGCTCGGCCTTCCCGACCAAAGCAGAACTCGCCGGCATCCTTGCCGGCGAGTAACGGCTATTTCGCCTCCGTCAGCCAGCCGAGGATGTTCTTCCAGAGACGCCCGTAGCCTTCCCATTCGCAGAAGGCAGGTGAAAGCCAATGCGGACCGATATCCGACGTCCAGGCGACTGTTCTGCCCTTGCCGAAGCGGCCGGTCACCAGGAGCGGGTGACCGCCCTCCGCGTCCGGCAGACGAGCGATGACTTCCACATCGTCACGCTCGCGCACGTCCACCTCATTGACGCCGAGAAGCAGTGGCCATTCACCCGAGAGGCCGGCGACGGTCTCATGACCGGACTTGACGAGAACGGGTGTCGTGCCCTCGGGGATTTCGACCCGGTCATCATAGGGAAGGCAGGTGACGGGAAGAACATCCTCGACCGGCGTACGGCGCCAGCGCGCCTTGCCGTCGATGCCCTGGAAGGAAAAATAGCCGCCGACCATCAACAGGCCGCCGCCCTTCTCGACCCAGGTCTTGATGAGTTTCAGGCGGTTCGGAACGGTCTTCGAATGCAGCCAGACCGCAGGCGGAAGAAGCAGGGAATTGGCGCCGATATCGGACAGGATGATCGCATCATAGGCATCGAGCCCCGCCATATCGAAAGGGAATTGCTCGACCGCTTCGTGGGCCGGCATGTAAGTGAGCTCGAATGCGCTGCCCTTGAGCGCCTTGACGAGTGGTTCGGCGCCGAGATGGAAGGTGACGCTGCCGAACTGATCGAAGCCCTTGTAATGCGTAGCCGAGCTGACCCAGCTTTCGCCAACGAGAAGAACCTTCTTTGTCATGATGTTTCCATTTCTTTTTATGTTTGCACTCAGGCGCTCGCCTGAAAGACCGATCGCGGATTGGCGCGCATGAAAATGTCGAGAGCCGCGTCATCAAGACCATGACGCTTCAGGCGCGGCAGAAAGTGGCGCAGGATGTAGGCGTAGCCGTTGCCGCCGTAATGCTTGAGCATCATCTTTAGGAAGACGTCGTGGGACAGGAGAAGACGGTCCGTATGTCCCATCTCGATGAGTTTCACGAGCGCGCGCGCTGCCTCCTCGTCGCTTGGGCATTGCACCTGCTGATCCGCATAGAAGAAATCCATGCCGATCATGTCATATTCGAGAAATGCGCCACGGGCGGCGAGCTCCGACTGATAGGTGAGATCGTCATGTGACGGGTTCATGTGGCAGAGCACCGTATGCTTGAGATCGCCGCCTTCGGAGGCAACGACATCCAGCACCTTGTGCCCCAGGCGGAACCAGCCAGGAAGGTGAACCATCAACGGCAGACCGGTGCGTACCTGTGCCTGTGCAGCACCCCGCAGCGATTTTTCCTCTTCGGGGGTGAAATCCGATGACACCCCGATCTCGCCGATCAGACCGATCCTGACATCGGTGCCGTCAGCGCCGATGATCGCCTCAGACACGATCTCGTCGGCGATCTCCCCGACCGACATGCCTGCAACCTTTTCCGGGTGCGAGGAGCCGAGATAGAAGCCGGCTCCCATGATAATGTTCAGTCCCGTCGCCTTGGAGATCCGCCGCAGGGCCAGCGGATCGCGGCCGATGCCCTGGCATGTCGGCTCGACGACCGTCTGACCGCCGAGACCGGCAAAATCCTGAAGCTCTGTCACAGCAAGCTTCTCGTCATCGAGCGTGATGTTGTGCTTGTTGACGAAAGGATCCTGCCGGAGCTCACCGAGGATCTCCATGCAGACGAAACCTTCGGCAAGATATTGCCGTTCGGGTTCCTTCGGCGCATGCCACCAGCAACGGCAATCATTGAGGATATGCTCGTGCATCAGCGTGACGCCGATGTCCGACACCGGAACCGGCCCCTGGACCGTCATCACATTGCCGGAGCGCACGTGACCCGGCGAAAGCTCGTTCGTCGCCATCAGCTCTTCCTCCGGCCTGCCAAGCGGAAGTTGGCGGTGAAGATGCGGGTATTCAGCCAGATGGCAACCAGGATGATCGCCCCGGTGACGATCTGGGTGAAGAAGGGCGAGATATGCATCAGGATCAGGCCATTGCCGATGACGGCAATGGTCATCGTGCCGAGGACGGTCCCGATCATGGTGCCGCGCCCGCCTATCAGCGAGGTGCCGCCGAGCACGACGGCTGCGATGACCTGCAGTTCGAAGCCGACGGCCGCATTAGACGAGCCGGAACCGAGACGAGCCGCGATCAAAAGGCCCGCCAGTGCCGAGGCGACCCCTGATACGAGATAGACCGAGGCGACGATCCATTTTGCGGGCATGCCAACCCGGCGTGCGGCCTCCATGTTGGATCCGACCGCCACGATCTGCCGTCCGTATTTGGTAACGGCCATGACAACATATCCGACAATCGCGACCAGGATTGCGATGAGCGCCGGAACGGGAAAGCCGGCCAGTTCGCCGCGTCCCAGATAGAAGAAGCCGGGCTCGTTGTTGATCGGGATGGAATAGCCCTGTGTCAGATAGAGCGCCACGCCGCGCAGGATGGAAAGCCCGGCGAGAGTGACGATGAAGGCGGGAATATTCTGATAGGCAATGAACCAGCCCTGCAGAAGGCCGACGATGCCGCCGAGGGCGAGCATCCCGAGGCAGACGACCGGCCAGGGAATGCCGGTGGCGAGCGCAATTGCGGCAACGGCGTTGATCAGCGCCAACATCGAACCGACCGACAGATCAATGCCGCCGGTGACGATGACGAGCGTCATGGCGATCGCCACAGCGAGGATGGGAGCGGCCTGACGCACGATGTTGAGGATGTTGCCGGTCGTCATGAACGTGGTGGTCGTCAGCGAAAAGAAGACGAGGCATGCCAGAAAGAAGAAGGCAATCGACAGGACCTGGGCATTTTCGCTCAGGAAGTCGGCCATCGGCGAGCCCTTGGCTCGTTCGGTGTAGACGGTCAATGTCTTTCCCCCCCGACGATAAGCTTGACGAGATCCTCGAGATTGGTCTTGGCGATATCCCGCTCGGCAACCTTCGTGCCCTCGTACATGACGGCGATCCGGTCGCAGACCCGGAACAGGTCCTGAAGACGGTGGGTGATGAGGACGACGGACACACCTTTTGCCTTGACCCGATTGATCAGAGAGAGCACGGCTTCGACTTCGGCGACCGCAAGGGCCGAGGTCGGCTCGTCCATGATCAGGACCTTGGGGTTGAATGATGCCGCTCGGGCAATGGCAATCGCCTGGCGTTGGCCACCCGACAGCTTCTCCACCTTGGCAGAGAGACGCGGGATGCGGATCTCAAGGGCATCCAGCATCCGGCGCGCCTCGCTCATCATTTTCTGACGGTCGAGAAAGGGACCTTTGGTCAGCTCACGCCCGAGAAACAGATTGCCGACGACATCGATGTGGTCGCAAAGGCTCAGATCCTGGAAGACCATTTCGATATTGCGATCACGGGCATCCGCAGGCCCGGAAAGACGAACCTCTTCGCCGTTCAGCGAAATCGTTCCCTCATCCGGCAGGTAGGTTCCGGAGATGATCTTGGTGAGTGTCGACTTGCCGGCGGCATTGTCGCCGACGAGGCCGAGGCATTCGCCCGGAAAGAGGTCCAGGTCGACGCCACGCAGCGCCTGGTGCGAACCGAAGGTCTTGCGGATGCCGCGGAGCGACACGGCAGGCGTTCGCGCGGACGAGCCGGACGAACGCGAGGAGGCTTGCGCCTCCCCGGCTCCGGCATAAACAGGCCGGTTGTCACTCATCATTTGAAGACGGCCCGGTACGGCTCGACATTTTCCTTCGTCACGATGGTGATCGGGACGGAGATGCTCTTTTCAACACTCTGACCTGCACTCAGCTTGGCAAGAGCCTCGACTGCCGCCTTGCCTTCACCAGCCGGATCCTGCTGGACGACGGCAACGACATAGCCATCGTCAAGTCCGGAGATTGCCTGCGCGGTCAGATCCCAGCCGAAGACCTTGATGCTGTCCTGCTTGCCCTGGCTCTGAACGGCAGCGATCGCACCGAGAAGAGCCGGTTCGCCCGTTGCGTAGATCGCCGTCATATCGGGATTGCCGGTGATCAGGTTCTCGGCAGCGGCAAGCGCGTTGTCCTGGATATTCTGGCCGTCGACGACCCCCGACGTCTCGATACCATCGCTCTTGATGGCATCCTCGAAGCCTTTCTGGCGAAGGTTCTGAATGTAAGAGTTCAACGCGCCGACAATGCCGACCTTGGCCTTGCCGCCCATATTCTTCTTCACATAGTCGAGGAAATAGGCACCCATGTCGGCGCCGGCCTTGCCGTTGTCGACGCCGATCTGCGACTTCTGAGGGCCATCCGGCAGGACCGCGTCGATGGCAACGACCGGGATGCCGGCATCCGACGCCTGCTTGACGGCCGGCATGATGCCGTTGACGTCGATCGCCACGACGATCAGGCCATCGACCTTCTGCTGGATGTAATTTTCGATGGCGCTGTTCTGGGCGGCAGCTTCATTATTGGCGTTGAAGATGACCAGCTTGTCGCCGGATGCATCGGCCGCCTTCTGGGCACCTCCGTTGATCTGGTTGAAGAAAAGCGCCTGCTGATTGATCTGCACAAGCGCATAGGTTTTGCCGGCCGCCTGGGCAAGCGAGGCTCCGAGCGTGGCACCGGCAAGCGCGGTGAAGGCAAGAGCGGCGGTAAACGCCCGACGTCTGATCTGTTTCATGTTCTCATCCTCTGGTTTTGTTCTCGTTGCTTATTATGGGTCGACGGCGGCGCAACGGAGTTCCGCACGACGATTTCGACTGGCACGAGTTCCTCAGTGGCGAGCGATTTGCTCTCCTGCCAGTTTGTCTCGAGAAGAAGAGATAGGGCACGACGGCCGATGGTGCGCACCGGCTGCCGAATCGCGGTCAAAGGGGGCGCAAAGAGGTGCAGCGGGCTGACGTCGTCAAAACCGATGATCGACAGGTCCTCAGGGATTGCAATCCCTCTCTCCCGCAGAATTTCGATCATGCCGATCGCGATTTCATCGGAACTGGCAAAGATGGCCGTCGCCGGCATGCCTTCGTCCAGAAACCGGCGCGCCATGTCGCGCCCGCAACCCACAGTATATTCGCCGCTGTAACGTCTTATCGATATATCGTCGCCAAAGCGCTCGCGTAGCCCTTCACGCAAGCCGTTGAAACGTCGCTGCGTGCTGATCATCGCATCGGGGCCGCCGACATAGAGTACGTGGCGATGGCCAAATTCAGCCAGATGACGGCCCGCCAGATGACCACCCTGAAAGTTGTCGCAGAAGAGCTTGGGAACGGCTGCAAGCGGAACGTCTTCGTCGACGACGATGACCTTGCCGGTCCGGTTGATAAGCGCCGCCAGGTCTCCGTTATCGGGATGGTTGGTGACGAATACCAGGCCGTCGACGTGATTATGCTCAATCAGTTTGAGATAGGCGACTTCGCGACCGGTGCGGTTGAGCGTCGCATAGAGCGAAACGGCAAGCCCGCGGTCGTTCGCCTCCTCCTCTACGGCCGCCACCATGGTCGCGAAGAACGGGTTTGCGATATCGGGGACGACGAGGCCGATCGTGTCGGAGCGACCGCGGCTCAGTCGCCGCGCGTGCGGGTTCGGCTGATATTTGAGGGAGGCGATTGCATTCTCGATGCGCTGCTTGGTCAGGGCCGGAAGGTCCAGCGAACCGTTCAGCATGCGAGAGACGGTCGTCACCGAGACGCCGGCGGCTCTCGCAACATCCTTCAACCCTGGGGTTCGTTCTTGCGCCATCGAGCTTGTAAACCGCTTTAGTAAAACGCTTTACTTACACTCCACAACAAGAGATGGGCTGTCAAGAGCCTTAGGCAGAAGGTCACGCAATCCATCTGCACGATGAGGCTGGCGACAATTCCAGCGCGTTCAGGCAGATCGTCATCCTGGTGCAGTCGGGCGGACCGCCTACGGCTATTATGCCGGCGCGCGAACCTCTTGCTCCGATATCGAAGATTGCATTGTCCTTGGCCGTTGTGGCAGAGACCAGAGCTATCGTTGATGGCTGGAAGGTGGTCTTGTCGGGTGCGAGCCGAGAGACTGCCCGCCATCGGCAAGAGTTTTAAGGCTCATGCCCTCATTATGGATCCGTTATGACAGCCTCTCTCTATGCCGATTATGTTCAAGATCTGAAGGCGACCTTGGACGACCTCTTTGAACGGTCTGATCGGTATCAAACGTTCGACCTGCATGTCGAACTCGCGATGGGCGAGGCCCTTCTCGTTTATCAGACGAAACGGCAAAAGGGGCAAACGGATACGATCGCCTATGCCCGAACGCCAAAAGGTAACGCGCAGATTTCGCCGGCGACTGCCTATCAGCGGGTCTCGTCCTTCCTGACGATGCAAGACCATATTGCGTTGACAGGCGATCCCATGATCGGCCTCAACGCGGAATATCCGCACGCCGTCATCAGCTTCAAGCACAGAGCCAAGGGCGCACCATTCAAAAGCTCGATGAAGATGATCTTCGTCGGGGTCAACGGAGCAGAGGATGCCGCTCGTTACCTTGCGATGACGAAAGACCCAGCTGCCGTCGTCACGACGCGACCGCACCATTCGACGAGGCTCTGGGAATGGAAATAGAAGCCTGCGTCCATCGCGCGGTTCTGCCAGCAGGAGCGCTGGGATGAGACTATCAACAACGATAATTCTGGTTATTCATGTTTCGTCTCGTTGAGCCAGTCACGATCGAGGCGACGATCAAGAAAAGCAGATTTATCGCGTCCGCTTTTCCTGTCGTCGATGAAGCCGAGGCGACAAGGGTCATCGCGGAGAATTCCTCGGTGACGGCAAACCACAATTGCTGGGCATGGCGTATCGGGCAGGGCTATCGCTTCAGCGATGACGGTGAGCCCACCGGCACAGCGGGCAAACCGATACTGGCTACCATCGACGGCCGATCGCTCGACAATGTTGTCGTCATCGTTACCCGTTGGTTCGGAGGCATCCTGCTTGGCACAGGCGGTCTCGTTCGGGCCTATGGCGGAACTGCCGGAGCCTGTCTGAAAACAGCCACCCTTGCGCCCATCGTCACGATGGTCGAACGAAAACTCGACCTGCGGGTCTCCGATCTGTCGATGGTGAAGGCTCGCCTCTCTTCCTTTGAAGGCGTGCGCATCGTCGCACAGCACTTCGACGGGATCAGTGCCGAAATGAATCTGCAGATTCCAGAGGATGACCTGGAGACAATTTCTCGTTTGATCGCCGATCTGACGCGAGGGCGATCGAAGCTGGAGTCCAAGCGATCATTGGCAGTTCTCACCTGCCGGCATCGCATCGAGTGATGCTCCGCCGGCAGACGCGAACTTCCGCCGCACGTCAGGCCGCGAGAACCCCCGCCTTTTTCGCCGTCCAGATGGCGATCAAGTCCATCAGCGCGGGCGACAGGCAATCGTAAGGCTCAAGTCCAACCTCCTTGAGATGAGACCGTACGGCGGCCATCTTTCCAGGGTCGTATCCGCTTTCGATAATGGACGATACGAAGGCCGCAAAGCCGGGGCCTGCCCAGCCCTTCTCCAGGAACCGTTCGGGATGGACGAAGGACAGTCCCTGGAAGGCATGCTCGCGCTCGACCGGCCCGTACATGTGAACCCCGCAATCCCTGCAGGCATGGCGCTGGATCAGCGCCGACGCGTCGACGACCGCCAGCTTGTTTCCATTCTCCAGAACCTCGACGTTCTGCGTCGGGGTCACCGCAACCACCGAAAAGACCGCGCCCTTCGGCTTCCAGCATTTCGTGCAGCCGCAGGCATGGTTGTGGGCGATATCGCCCTTGATGCGGACCTTCACCGGGTTGCTCGCGCAGTTGCACACCAGCGTGCCGCCGACAAATGACGCATCGCTCGCCCGGTATCCGGAATCCACGATCGGGTGGATCGCTACATTGTTCATGCGTTGTCTCCTTCCCTTCCTGGGCCGAGGCGGGATGCCGCGGCCAAGCTTCCTCATCGCGCAAAACAGTCGACCGCCAGCGCGAGATCGCCCTCGTCGGGGGAGTATATCACCGCTGCGCACGTGTGCCGTTCAAAAGCAGGAGGCCGACACCCCTTGGAGGAACGACGGACGCATTCGTATCGGGCAGTTTAAGCTGATCCAAGGCCTCAACCGCCGAGTGCGATTGCTATCGAGACAAGAAGCAAGCCGAGACCGGTCATCGTGACGCCTGCGCGAAGCGGCCTGCCGCCTGAAAAACTCGCCCATGCGTAGCCCGTTACGAACAGCAATAGAATGAGAAACAGGTTGCTCACTCTCAAGGCGAGTTCGGCATTGGCGATAAACAAGAAGGGGGCGACTGCGGGAAGGGACGTGGCCGAGACCAAGAGGAAGATCGCGATTGCGGCGCCTAAATCGGCCTTTGATAGGGACACCTTCACAGGGTCGGCGCGGCTGGCAAGCGCAAGGAGCGATCGGTAGAGCGCGTCCCTATCCGCAGCCTTTGCGGCGAATGGCACCTCTTCGATCGGAAACTCCTTCTCGAGCACATTGAGCGCCGATGCTTCGCTTTTTGCCGCTTTGATTTGCCGGAAGAGACGCAAGCGTCGGCTCTTGTAAAACGTGGTGCCCAGGACGAACAAAACGGCGTCGATGATGCCCCAGGCGACATTGCATCCGATGGTCGCAACGACCAGTTCGCGGACATTCAACCCCTCCTGTTCGAGGATAAGCCGTGATCCGACCGTCCATGTCAGCGCCATGATCAGTCCGAAAAGGACTTCGCCCAGCGCATCGCCGGGATCGACGATGTTGGAGATGGAAGAGAACAGGCTCGACTTCATGGACTATTCCCCGGGCGTTGAGATGATAGTCTGCCGTTTCGTCAGGCGTCCGACCAAGGAAATCGCGAGCCGGATGAACCAAGGTGACCCTTTCACGAGCACCGGCATTCTTCGCGCCTGCGCTCAGCGTTGATCAAACCATTCCGATCCTTCCAGCCCACAGGACCGGTGATCCGCGCCGGCGAGCCGTCGTCATTGCTCGCCACGGCGGCTTGCATCTGATGCGCTGGATGAGCGCCAACATCACAATCAAAGGACTATGACTAAGAGCGCGGACTTCTTCATTGACCGGAGTCAACGTTCAAGAGCATTGGGCGTGTGCTTCTGATCCGGCTCGACTTCTGAGCCAAGCACCCTCTTCCCTGGCCTCCGCTGCAGAACCCATTCGGTGGCATGGCAATCTTCAGACGCCAAAGACGACTGCTCCGCCAATCATCCCCGCGCCGGCCGCGGCCAGAAGCAAATGTTCGCCAGGAGCGAACGGCTGCTGCTTGTTGGCCAGGGAAAGAGACAGAGGGATGGTGGCGGCCGAGGAGTTTCCGAATTCCCCTATGGTCCGCACCGCCTTGGCGGGCTGGAGGCCAAGCTGATCACAGGCAGCATCGATAATGCGGGAATTGGCCTGATGCGGGACGAAGCGATCTATATCGCTTGCGGCCAGTCCAGCTTGTTCCATGGCCCTGACCGACGATTGCGTCATCATCCGGACCGCCTGGACAAACACAGCTCTCCCGTCACGCATCGTCATCCGAAGTTCCCGCGGATTGGTCCCGATTTCAAAAGGGCGCGCACTGCCGCCGGACGGGATCTGAATAAGGTCGTAGTTCTCCCCCTCCTGCATCAGTTCGACCCCGAGGACACCGCCATGTGGATCCGTCGACGGCGCAAGCACGACTGCGCCGGCGGCGTCCGCGAAGACTGCAGCGGTCCCCCGCTCGTCCATGTTGATACGGCGACTGAGTATGTTGGCGGCAACGACAAGGGCAGGCCTACGCCAGGCCCTGACAAAACCGTCGGCTAACACAAGCGCGTAGAGAAAGCCGGAACAAGCGCCTGCAAGATCGATCGCTCCCGAGGCCTGCAAGCCGAGACGGCATGCAAGCAGCGGAGCCGACGGCGGCAGAAGATGATCCGGCGTCGATGTTGCAAGAAGGGTTAGTGCAATGTCGCTGCGGTCCACGCCTGCTTCCTCAAGTGCCATCGCACCTGCGTTCGTCGCAAGATCTGTCAGCGTCTGGCCGGGCATCGCCCAGCGTCGCGAGCGGATGCCGGTCCGCCCCTCGATCCAGCCCGCGTCGAGGCCAAGCTGCATTTCGATTTCCAGATTCTCGACACGCCACTCAGGAACGTAATGCCCGAAGCCTGCCATCCGGCTAACGATCGTCATGATGCCGTTTTCCTGATGAAATCCGCCGCCTCTTCAATGGCGCCATAGGCCCGATCGAGATCGCTTTCTGTCACGCAATATGGCGGCATCAGATAGATAACGTTCCCGAGCGGGCGGATGAGGAGATCTCTTTGACGAAAGAAAGCCCTGAGACGCGGGCCAACCTCGGAAAGATATCCCGTTGTTTCGACGGCGAGATCGAGCGCGGCAATCGTGCCCTGCTGACGAATATTGGAAAAACGGGGATCGGACCGAAACCGCGCCAGCCTCTCACGGTGCATGTCCGCAACCGCCTGAATGCGCTCCTTTACCGGCTCCTTGCACCACACGTCGAGATTTGCCAGAGCCGCGGCACAGGCGATGGGATTGGCGGTATAGGAACTGGAGTGAAAAAACATCCGGCTGCGATCGTCCGAAAGATGCGCAGCAAATATCTCGGCCGTGCACAACGTTGCTGCCAGAGGCAGGGCGCCGCCGGTAATCCCCTTCGAAAGGCACAGGATGTCGGGGGTGATGCCGGACTGTTCGCATGCGAGCAGGGTTCCGGTCCGCCCCCAGCCCGTCATCACCTCGTCGGCGATCAGAAGCGTGCCGTATCGTTCGGTGATCCGCCTGAATTCCGTCAGCAGATGAGGCGAATACATCTTCATGCCTCCGGCGCCGAGAACCAAGGGTTCAATCAGCAGGGCCGCGATCTCGCCGCCGCGGCAGAACCGTTCGAGGGCGTCGAGCGTCTGCTGCTCGCCCCCTGTTTCCGGGAATGGAATGGTATCGACATCGAAGAGCAGCGGCGCGTAGGGCGCATTGAAGACACCACGTTCGCCCGCGGACATGGTGCCGATCGTATCGCCGTGATAGCCGTGTTCCATGACGACGACCCGCGAGCGTGGCGCTCTGTTGTTGTGGAAGAACCCGAGCGCCATTTTTATGGCGACCTCGACCGCGGTCGAGCCGCTGTCTGAATAAAAGACATGGGCCATGCCTGGAGGGGCCAGGCGGATCAAACCGCGGGCCAAAGCTTCCGCCGGCTCATGTGTGTACTCGGCAAAAATGATCTGGTCGAAGCGCTCCAGCGCAAGCCGGATCGCCTGCATGATGGCGGGATGGCGATGCCCGTGAGTGATGACCCACCAGGACGATATGGCATCGAAGACCGAACGACCGTCCTCGTCGATCAGATAGGCGCCGTCCGTCCGGACGATCTGCTTGAAAACGGGTTCGAGTTGATGCTGGCTGAATGGATGCCAGACCGGCGATGTCGAAGAAGAGCCGGTCACGCTGCGGCCACCTTCTGAAAGACCGAGATATCGAAATGCGCATCGAAAGCGCGGCACAACGTGTCCGGCGTCAGCCGATCGAGGCGCGGGAGGCGGCCGAGACTTGGGATGCCGCTCATTTCCGTGATGATCTTCTCGGTGTCGGAACGCTCCTCGCCGATGAAAGCAATGCCAAAAATGGGAACTTGCCGTCTGCTCATCGCTTCGATCGACAGCAGGGTGTGGTTGATAGTGCCGAGCCCGGTCCTGGCGCAGAGGATGACCGGTTGGCGCCAGCGCGCGAAAACGTCGATGAAGGTGATATGCCGGGTCAATGGGACGAACAGGCCGCCGGCCCCCTCGATGATCAGAGGTCGCTTCGTGTCCGGTAGCAGAAGTGCATCTGGATCCATGGCGATGCCGTCGATCTCAGCCGCAAGATGCGGTGAAACCGGGGTCTGGAGGCGCCAGGCCTCGGGCAGGATCCGGTCAGGCGAAAGCCTGCCAAGTCGCTCGACCGTCTCGCTGTCTGTCTCCTCCTCGAGGCCCGACTGGACAGGCTTCCAGTAGCAAGCGTAGAGCGCACTCGTCAGTGCGGCCGCAAAGACGGTCTTGCCGATTCCGGTATCGGTCCCGGTGATGACGAAGCGCTTGCTCATGCCGCCTCCTCCGCAATCACCTCGGCAAGCTCGTCCATCATCCCTGCGATGACAGGTCTATCGACATTCAAGGTGATCGTGATGCGCAGCCTGGCCGTGCCGACGGGGACGGTCGGGTGTCGGATCGCCCTGATATCATAGCCCTTCGACTGCATGCGATCGGCAACGCGCATGGTCCGGCCATTGTCGCCGATGATGACCGGCAAGATCTGCGTGCCGCTTGCCGGCCTGCCCAGACGTTCGGCAAATCTTGTGTTGGCAAAACCAATGAGGTCGTGAAGCCTGGCCCGCCTTTCCGGCTCCCGCGACAGAATGGCCAGCGCATGGCGCACGCAAGCTGCCTGCAGAGGCGAAGGCGCTGTCGAATAGATGAAGGGGCGAGCCCTGTTGACGAGAAAATCGCAAAGCACACGACTGGCGCCGACAAGAGCACCGGCAGCCCCGAGCGCCTTACCGCACGTATGCAGGACGATGACATTGTCGCGGCCTTCGATGTCGGCGCAATAACCGATACCGCCGGTGCCGTGCACGCCTGTCGCATGTGCTTCGTCGACGAAGAGAAAGCCGTTATGGCGATCGGCTATGTCCACCAGATCCGGCAGGGAACTGCGGTCGCCATCCATCGAGTAGAGGCTCTCCACGACAATCCACGGAAAACCCGTCCCACCTGCCGCACGCCAAGTGCGGATTGCATCATCGATCGCATTCGCATCATTATGCGGTACGGAAATGACGTCGGCCCGCCCTGCCCTCATCCCTTCATGCGCGCTTGCGTGTACCAGACAGTCATGGACAATGAGATCGCCGCGCTGCGGCAGGGTCGAAAGAACGGCGAGATTTGCGGCATAGCCGCTGCTGAAATAAAGCATTCGCTCGCACCGAAAGAATGCGGCGGCCTCCTCCTCAAGGGCCTCATGCTGCGCATGATTGCCACGAAGCAACCGCGATCCGCCGGCACCGACCGGCAGCCCACGTTCGATTGCGGCGATCAGCGCTGCGCCCATGGCAGGCGATGCGGCAAGCCCCAGATAGTCGTTCGACGTGAAATCTGCGCCGGTATCGTGGCTGAGTGCGCGCAGGCGGTTCTTCTGCCGCAGTTGCTCAAGTTTCCCATCGTAGCGGGCAAGCCGGTCAGAGATCACCCGACATCTCCATGGTGACGGGCGTGAGGCCCAGCCGGCCGAGAAGCCTTGAATCGCGGTCATTGCCTGGATTGCTTGCCGTCAGCAGCGTGTCGCCGATGAAGATCGAGTTGGCGCCGGCAAAGAAGCAAAGCGCCTGCATCTCATCGCTCATTGCCGTTCGGCCAGCGGTCAGACGGACGGAGGAGCTCGGCATCATCAGGCGTGCAAGGGCGATAATGCGGATGAACTCGATCGGATCGACCGGTGAGGCATTTGCCAATCTGGTGCCGGCGACGGGGATCAGCATATTGATCGGCACGCTCTCGGGCGGTGTCGGCAGATTGGCCAGCGTGACGAGCATGTCGATCCGGTCGTTCTCCGTCTCGCCCATTCCCAGTATTCCGCCACTGCAGACCTTGATGCCTGCCTCTCGCACATGGGCCAGCGTCTCCAGGCGATCCTCGAAGCGACGCGAAGTGACGACTGCGGGGTAAAAATTTTCCGAAGTATCGATGTTGTGATTGTAATAGTCGAGCCCGGCATCCGCGAAGGTCTCAGCCTGCTCCGGCGAAAGCATGCCAAGCGTCATGCAGGTTTCGAGGCCAAGCGATTTTACCGCCTTCACCATGGCGACGATCGCCGCCTCGTCCCGGGACTTGGGGCTGCGCCATGCGGCACCCATGCAGTAACGCGTGGCGCCGTTTTCCTTTGCTTTGCGGGCCTCCGAAACTACGTCCTCGAGTTTCATGAGCTTGGTGGCCGTCAGGCCGGAAGCGTGGTGGGCCGATTGGCTGCAGTAGCCGCAGTCCTCCGGACAGCCACCCGTCTTGATATTGAGCAGTTTGGCAAGCTCGACGCGGTTCGGGTCGAAGTTCATTCGATGGACGGTTTGTGAGCGGAAGATCAGCTCGTTGAACGGCAGATCGTAGAGCTCTCGTGCCGAGATCAGCGTCCAGGGATCTCTGATGCAGCTGTGCTCCGTTACCGCCTCTGTTTTCAACATGACCATTCTCCTGCACGAGCACCGACAGCAGCAGCATGGAACTCGCTTGAATTATAGATAATCTATGATTATGCTGCTCATCCAACAGGCTATCGCCCGAATTTGGCTCGATCAATCTATTTTATCATAGATTATCTATGGAATATCATGGCAGAAACAGTCGCAGAACGTATCGCTCGTGTGATCGGGGAAAGAATTGTCGCCGGAGAACTGGCTGCGGGAACTCCGCTTCGGCAGGATCATATCGCCGAGGAATTCGACGCCAGCCATGTGCCCGCTCGGGAAGCCTTTCAGCTTCTGCGTGCCCAGGGGCTGGTCGTCAGCGAACCGCGCCGCGGCATGCGTGTTGCGCCGCTGGATCAGGCTTCAATTCAGGAAACCGTGGAGATTCGCGCCGCTCTCGAGACATTGGCGCTGAGGCTGGCGGCTCCCAGGATCAATGCCGCCGCATTCGAAAGAATAGAACTGGCGCTCGCAGCCGGAGACCAGGCAAAAACCATCGAGGAATGGGAACGGGCCAACCGCAACTTTCACAGGGAATTGCTCATTCCCTGCCGGATGCCGAGACTGCTCAGCATGCTCGACGATCTTCAGCTCGCAAACTCACGCATCATATTCTCGGCCACGCGTTCTGCCGGCTGGCGACCCGGGTCGAGCCATGCGCATCGACAGATCGTCGACACCCTGAAGAAGCGTGACTTCCACAGTGCGGTATCCCTGCTCGACGCCCATATCCGCGGGCTCGAGCGGGCGACGAATGACGGCAGGTCGGCTGCCACTCAGATCAAACCGTTGCCCCGCTGATTGCCGACAGTGCGAAAGCATTGCTTCGTTCGTCGGGACTGGCCTTCCACTGGGTTGCGCGCCTGGCAAGTAAACCGCTCCTGTCGCGCTGATGCGCGATCCCCGTGAATGGAAGCGTAACGTCTCCTTCTCCTGCGCGCGTCAAGTATCGGAATGGTCCACGCCTACCAGAGAGATGCGTGCCGATTGACGTCCTTGTAGAGCAGATAGCGGAAGCGGCCCGGCCCACCTGCGTAGCAGGCCTGCGGGCAGAATGCGCGCAGCCACATGAAATCGCCGGCCTGAACCTCCACCCAATCCTCGTTGAGGCGGTAGACGGCCCGTCCTTCGAGAACATAGAGACCATGTTCCATCACATGGGTCTCCATGAAGGGGATTACAGCACCCGGTTCGAACGTGACGATGGTGACGTGCATGTCGTAACGCATATCCGCGGGATCGATGAAGCGCGTCGTTGCCCACCGGCCATCCGTGTCAGGCATCGCGCTCGGCTGATGTTCGTCCTCATGCGTGAAGATCGCCGGCGGCCGATCCAATCCCTCGACCTCCTGGAAGGCCTTTCTTATCCAGTGAAACGTCGCCACATCCGCGCCGTCGTTCTGGAGCGTCCATGCACTGCCGGCAGGGAGGAAAGCAAAGGATCCTGGACGAAGAGTATGGACGCGCCCTTCGTACCCGATCGCCAAACTCCCCGCCACGACGAAGATTGCCGTTTCAGTGCGCGGCTCCGGTTCAGGCTTCGTGCTTCCGCCGCCAGGTGCGACCTCCATGATGTATTGCGAGAAGGTTTCCGAAAAACCCGTCAAAGGCCGCGCGAGGATCCAAGCCCGCGTTTTCGTCCAGTGAGGAAGGTAGCTCGTGACGATATCCGTCATTACGCCTCGAGGGATCACCGCATAGGCAGTGGTGAAGACCGCTCTGCCGGACAGGAGATCGGTTTGCGGCGGAAGGCCACCGGGAGGGGCGTAATAGGAACGGTTTTCCATGGGGAATTCTCTCAGCAGTTTGAAGGTTTCGAACGGTATTCTGAATACTGCGGCGTCTCAAGATCGACCTGGACCGGCGGAATCGACGGCCAGCCCGTCAGGTCCGTCACTGCCGGAGAGATTCAGGAAGACGCCGACCTTACTGATACCGCCATCCCTGAGGAATGGAAGTCGCCATATGGCGTTTGCCCGCGTTACCGCGACGAACAGCCGGCTGTGGTCCGGACTGAATACCAAGCCGAAACGGCAGATCCGCAAGGATCAGGACTGGGGATCGCCCCAGGCAGGGCTTGCTGACAAGGAGGAACTGCAATCACAATCGGTCTCCATCGCGAGAACGATGCAAATGGACTTCGACAACATCCGCACGACCGTGGAGGGGCTACCTGAAAAGGTTTTGGCAGATGTCAGCGACGCGATCGTTCGCGCGCGTCGTGTGTGGATCATGCCCTCTTCAGGTGTTGTCGACCATTGGGGATTGTCACGCCGACATGTTATCACCTCTACCATTCAGCGAGACTTCCATCCTCATGCCGCCACACCGGATTGCGCCAACGGTGGCTCTCCCTGGCCCGTTCCCTGACATATTCTTCGTTCACCTCAATGCCAAGACCCGG
>Ga0102588_1000583_pt1 | contig 37148 bp, 33 predicted proteins | sample AraplaMF_Col_mMS_FD_76854 | JGI IMG/M metagenome (GOLD analysis project Ga0102588, IMG submission 76854) | Arabidopsis root microbial communities from the University of North Carolina, USA - plate scrape MF_Col_mMS (SPADES assembly) (version 2) | ecosystem: Host-associated > Plants > Roots >...
CCGGCGCGGCGTTCGCGCAGACCACGCCGACGCCCGCCAATCAGCTCCCGCCTCCGCCGCCGGGCGAAGCGACGCCGCAATTGCCGGATCCGAATACCGGCGCGTTGACGTCTCCGCCGCCGCCTGCGCCCGACGCGCAGGATCCGAACATGCCGCCGCCCGCGGCCGGCGCCCCGCCGCCGCCTCCGCCGCCGCCGCCGGGTGCCGCTCCGCCTCCGCCCCCGCCGCCCCCGCCGGGCATGGAATCCGGTTCCGCGGGCGCCACGATGGCCACGCCGCAGGGACAGGTCAGCGTCAATAGCGGCCCCGCGCCGGCGAAGTCGTATGGCCCGCCGCCGTCGTTCGAGTCGCTGGCGAAGGGCAAGAAGTACATCACACCGGAAGACGCCTCAGCGTACCCGCTGCTGGCTAACGACTGGGACTACGCGGCCCATCAGGGCAAGCACATCAGCAAGGCCCAGTACGATCGCTGGGCGCAACAGGCCGGTGGCGGCAAGTAGTCGATGACCTGAGCATGCGGGAAGTCCCGGCGACTTCCCGCATGCGCATGAACCCGCGCGTTACGGCCGGACCGGTGCACGGTTCGCACACGTTTCCGGCAGCTAAACTCCCCGATCGCCGGGCCGGCATGGCCCACAGGGAGATAGCCGCACATGACATCCATCCGCACCGCGGGCGCCCTGGGCGCCTACGCCTGCCTGCATGCGGGCATCGCGTTCGCGCAGAACCCGAGCCCTATCGACATCCGGGCCTGCGCCGGCATCGAGACCGATTCGCAGCGCCTGCTCTGCTACGACAAGGCGGTGGGCCGCGACCAGCTCCCGCAAGCGGCCAAGCGCGAAGATCCGTCTGCGAAGTCCGTGAGCGTGGATATCGCGACGCGCAATTCCCAAGACGTCGCGCGACCGCTGTCGCTGCTGGACAGCCGCTGGGAGCTTTCGCCGGAATCGAAGCTCGGCACGTTCAACCTTCGCGGCTACAAGCCCACCTACGCCCTGCCCTTCTTCGGTAGCTCGAAGCAGAACACGCGTCCGCACAGCCCGGCGCCCGACCACACCGTGACCACGCCGCAGAAGCTCGAAAACGTGGAAGCGAAGTTCCAGATCAGCCTGAAGACCAAGGTCGCCGAGAACCTCTTCGACGACAACGGCGACATCTGGGTGGGCTACACCCAGTCGTCCCGCTGGCAGGTCTACAATCAGGACAACTCGCGCCCGTTCCGCGAAACCAACTACGAGCCCGAAGCGCTGCTGGTGTTCAACACCAACTACCAGGTGTTCGGATGGACGGGCCGCCTCGCCGGCATCGGCATCAACCATCAGTCGAACGGACGCGCCGACCCGCTGTCGCGCAGCTGGAATCGCGTCGTCGCCGACGTGGGTTTCGAACGCGAAGGCTGGACGGTGATGCTGCGCCCGTGGTGGCGTATTCCGGAAGATCGCAAGGACGACGACAACCCGGACATCCAGGATTACATGGGCCGCGGCGAAATCCAGGTGGTGCATGAAATCGGGCGGCAGGAGTTCGGGCTCACCGCCCGTCACTCGTTCCGTACCGGCGACCGCTCGCACGGTTCGCTGCGCGGTACGTGGAGCTTCCCCGTCGCGGGCAACCTGCGCGGTTACCTCGAGGTATTCAACGGCTATGGCGAAAGCCTGATCGATTACAACCACCGGGCCACGTATCTCGGGCTGGGTGTGTCGTTGCTCGATTGGTATTGAGGCAACGAAGCGGGGGAGACACGGCTTCCCCGCTTCGTTGGCTTTTCGCGCGCAAGGCGCGCTCCTACGAACGCGCGGTGTAGGCGGCGCCCGGAAGCGCGATGCAGGAGCGCGCCTTGCGCGCAAATGAAGACACGGCGGCGACGCCGCGGCCCTTAATGGTGATGACCACCCTCACCGTGGATGTGGCCGTGTGCGAGTTCTTCCTGGGTAGCCTCGCGGACGTTCGTGATTTCGACCGCGAAATGCAGGGTCTGGCCGGCGAGCGGATGGTTGCCGTCGACCGTGACGTTGTCGCCTTCGATCTTCGAAACCGTGACGTTGATGCTGCCCTGGTCGTTGCGACCCTGGAACTGCATGCCCGGCTGCAGGTCTTCCACGCCCTGGAACGCGGCGCGGGGAACGACCTGGATCAGCTCCTCGTGACGGACGCCGTAGCCTTCTTCCGGGGCCACGTCGACCTTGAACTGGTCGCCGGCCTGACGGCCTTCCAGCGCGTTCTCGAGACCCGGCACGATGTGGCCCTCGCCGTGGATGTAGGCCAGCGGCTCGCGACCTTCCGAGCTGTCGATGACATTGCCCTGGTCGTCGGTCAGCGTGTAGTGGAAGGCGACGGCGCTATGGTTCTGGATCTGCATGGAATACTCGCTATAGGGGATGAAGGAAGGCACAGGGCGCCCTCCGGACCTCCAAGGCTAGAAGACACGACCCCCGACTGCAAATCACGAAGGCTTCGCGATGCTGCGGCGCAACCCGCCGGAAGCGTGCGATCTGCTAATTTTCCCGCCTTTCCCCTCCGCCCTTGAGCCCAAGCCGGGAGCCGCATGTTCGACCGCATCCTGATCGCCAACCGTGGCGAAATCGCCTGCCGCGTCATCCGGACCTGCCGGCGCCTCGGCATCCGGACGGTCGCCGTGTATTCCAGCGCGGACGCCGACGCCCAGCACGTGCGCCTCGCCGACGAGGCATGGCCCATCGGCGGGCCCCGCCCGGCGGAGGCGTACCTGCGTGGCGACGCCATCATCGAGGTGGCCCTGCGCACCGGCGCCCAGGCCATCCACCCGGGCTACGGCTTCCTCTCGGAGAACACCGATTTCGCGCGCGCCTGCGCGGCGGCCGGCATCGCCTTCATCGGCCCGCGCCCCGAGAGCATCGACGCGATGGGCTCCAAGGCGGCCGCCAAGGCGCTGATGGAGCGCCACGCGGTGCCGCTGGTGCCGGGCTACCACGGCGCCGACCAGGATCCGGCGCACCTCGCCACCCAGGCGGAGCGCACCGGTTTCCCGCTGATGATCAAGGCCGCCTCCGGCGGCGGCGGCAAGGGCATGCGCATCGTGCGCGACGCCGCCGGCTTCGCCGAGGCGCTGGCGTCCGCGCAGCGCGAAGCGGCCAACGCGTTCGGCGACACGCGCGTGATCCTCGAGCGCTACGTCGAGCATCCGCGTCACATCGAGTTCCAGGTATTCGGCGACACGCACGGCAACGTCATCCACCTCAACGAGCGCGAGTGTTCGGCGCAGCGCCGTTACCAGAAAGTGCTCGAGGAGACGCCGTCGCCGTTCCTCGACGATTCGCGTCGCGCGCGCATGGGCGAGGCCGCCGTCGCGGCGGCCCGTGCGGTCGACTACGTCGGCGCGGGCACGGTCGAGTTCATCGTCGCGCAGGACGGCGAGTTCTTCTTCATGGAGATGAACACGCGTCTGCAGGTCGAGCATCCCGTCACCGAGGAGACGCTCGGTCTCGACCTCGTCGAATGGCAGCTTCGCGTGGCGGCCGGCGAGCCGTTGCCGCTGGCGCAGTCCGACATTCGCGCCGTGGGCCACGCGATCGAGGTGCGCCTTTACGCCGAGGATCCCGAGGCGAACTTCCTGCCCGGTTCCGGACGACTGCAGTCGCTCGACCTGCCCGAGCCGTCGGCGCATGTGCGCCTGGACGGCGGCGTGATCGCCGGCGACACGGTCACCATCTTCTACGACCCGATGATCGCCAAGCTCATCGTGCACGATCGCGACCGCACGCAGGCGCTCGAACGCCTGCGCGAGGCGCTCGCGCAGACGGAGATCGTCGGGCCGAAGTCGAACGTCGCGTTCCTCGAACGGCTCGCGCGGCATCCGGTCGTCGTCGAGGGCCGGATCGACACCGGCTATCTGGACAGGCACCTCGAGGAGTTCCTCGTCGGCGACGCCACGCCCGCCGATGTCGATCGCTTCGCCGCGGCGACGGCGATGCTGCTGCAGGACGAAATCACCTCGCAGGTCGTCCCCGGCGACCCGCATTCGCCCTGGGCGAACGCGGACGCCTGGCGCATCGGCCATCGCGGCAAGCGCGTCATCGCGCTGCTCGAAGGCGGCCGCCGCCACGAGATCGACGCGCACGGTCATGGCGGCGACTACGAGCTTCGCCTCGGCGAGCACACCTGCGCGGTGGCCGGGGCGCGCCTCGGCGACGGCCTGCTATCGGCGCGTTTCGACGGCGAGTCGCGACGCATTCCGATGGCCGTGCACGGCGGCCACGTGCGCCTGCACGATGCCGACGAACGCCGCTGGACGTTCGAACGCGCACCGGCCTTCGCCTGGGCGGGCGAGGCATCGGGTGGTGCACGCCAGCTCGCGGCACCCATGCCGGGCCGGATCGTGCTCGTGCGTGCCAGCGTGGGCGATACGGTCGCCGAAGGCCAGGAGCTTCTGGTCATGGAGGCGATGAAGATGGAGCTGGCCTTGAAGGCGCCGCGCGCGGGCACCATCGAGTCCATATCGGCCGCGCAGGGCGACTTCGTGGACGCCGACACCATCCTCGTCCGCTTCGCCGAAACGGCCTGACCGGAGCGACGCATGAATCCATCGAATCACGTCCGCATCGTCGAAGTAGGCCCGCGCGACGGGCTGCAGAACGAGAAGACGATGCTGCCGGCGGCGGTGAAGATCGCGCTGATCGACCGCCTTTCCGACACCGGCCTCGCCACGATCGAAGCCACGAGCTTCGTCAGCCCGAAATGGGTGCCGCAGCTCGCGGACGCCGCCGAGGTCTTCCGCGGCATCCGCAAGGCGCCGGGCGTCGTGTATCCCGTGCTCGTGCCGAACCTGCAGGGCTACGAGCGCGCGCTCGAGGTCGGCGCGACCGAGGTGGCCGTGTTCACGGCCGCGTCGGAGGCGTTCAACCGCAAGAACATCAACGCGTCGATCGACGAATCGATCGAGCGCTTTTCGCCCGTGATGGACCGTGCGCGCGCCGATGGCATCGCCGTGCGCGGCTACGTTTCCACCGTGTTGGGCTGCCCGTACCAGGGCGAGGTGCCCGTCGCCGATGTGGTGCGCGTGGCTCGCCGTCTGCACGAGCTGGGCTGCCACGAGGTGTCGCTCGGCGATACCATCGGGGTCGGCACGCCCGCGAAAGCGCGAGACATGCTGCGCGCGGTGGCCAGCGAGGTGCCGATGGCGGCTCTCGCCGTGCATTTCCACGATACCTACGGTCAGGCGCTTGCGAACATCCTCGCGTGCCTCGACGAGGGCGTGCGCGTGGTGGACAGCGCGGTGTCCGGCACCGGCGGTTGCCCGTACGCCAAGGGGGCCACGGGTAACGTCGCCAGCGAAGACGTCGTCTACATGCTGCACGGCATGGGCATGACCACGGGCGTCGACCTCGACCGGCTGGTGCAGACCGGTGCGTGGCTGGCCGGACAGCTCGGCAAGGAGACGGCGAGCCGGGTGACGCGGGCGCGTACCGCCGCCTGATGCCATCGGCTCTTCCGTAGGAGCGCGCCCTGCGCGCGACAGCGTTTCGCGAGGAGCCGCAGGCCCTGTTGCTCCTGGCCTCAAAAGATGTCGCGCGCGAGGCGCGCTCCTACGAGTGGCATCATGACTGGGCATGCCATTCATGGCAGCATCGGCGCATGCCAGCCGACTTCCTGATCCGCCCCATCGAGCCGCGCGACGACGCCGACGTCGCCGCGGTCATTCGCACCGTGATGCCCGAGTTCGGCGCGGACGGGCCCGGCTTCGCCATCCACGATGCCGAGGTGGACGGCATGTCCGCCGCGTACGGCAGACCCCGCACGGCGTACTTCGTCGTCGAAATGAACGGCCGCGCGGTGGGCGGCGGCGGCATCGCGCCGCTTGAAGGCGGCGACGCCGAGACCTGCGAGCTGCGCAAGATGTATTTCCTGCGCGAAGCGCGCGGCACCGGCGCGGCCACGCAACTGCTTCGCCGCTGCCTCGACGCCGCGCGCCGGTTCGGCTTCTCGCGCTGCTACCTCGAAACGCTCACGGGCATGGACGCGGCGCAGGCTCTCTACCTACGGCTGGGCTTCGCGCGCATCGACGCACCGATGGGCGGCACGGGCCATTTCAGCTGCGACCGCTTCTTCATTCGCAGCATCAACGACGGCGACCTCATCGTGCCGCCGAAGCCACCCTCCCTCGTCTTCGCCATCGACGATCCCGGTCGCGACGACGTGCTCGCCCTTATGGAAGAGCTGCACGTCTACCTGTCCGACCTCGATCGCCATCCACCCACGCATGCCTTGAGCGTCGACGCGTTGCGCCAGCCGCACACCACCTTCATGACCGCGCGCGTCGACGGTACGCCGCTGGCGTGCGGCGCCGCGGTCGACCACGGCGACTACACCGAACTGAAATACATGTACGTGCTGCCCGCCTGTCGCGGCATGGGCCTCGGCAAGCAGATGCTCGACGCGCTCGAACGGCAGGTGCGCGCGACGGGCGGCACGCTGGTGAAGCTGGAAACCGGCACGGCGCAGACCGAATCGATCGAACTCTACGAGCGCGCGGGCTATCGCCGCTGCCGTCCGTTCGGCGACCATCACGCCATCCCCTCCAGCGTCTTCATGGAAAAGCCCCTGTGATCCGTATCGCCGTCGAAGCCGACGCCGCCGCCTGCCACGCCATCTACGCCCCGATCGTCGAGACGAGCGCCATCACGTTCGAGACCGAATTGCCCGGCGTCGAAGCGATGGCCGGCCGCATCCGCACGCGTCTCGCCAACCATCCGTGGCTCGTCTGGGAAGACGACGGCGATGTGATCGCGTACGCCTACGCCGGGCGCTTCCGCGAACGCGCCGCGTACGACTGGATCGCCGAGACGTCCATCTACGTGCACGAGAAGGCCCGCCGCCGCGGCATCGCCCGCCGCCTCTACGGCGCCCTGCTCGGCGCCATGCGCCTGCAGGGCATCAACCAGGCGGTCGGCGTCATCACGCTGCCGGGCGACACGAGCGTCGCGATGCACGAGGCCATGGGTTTCGCCCCCGCGGGCGTCTGGCCGAAGGCCGGATACAAGCTCGGCCAGTGGTGGGACGTGGGCGTGTGGAGCCTGTTCCTGTCCGAGCCGGCGAATCCGCCGGTGGCGGTGGTGCCGTTCGCGGCGTTGGCCGGAACAGCCGCGCTGTCCGCACTTCTCGCGGACGCGTGACGGCCGAACTCATGTGGGAAGCCCGCTGGCGGGCTTCCCACATGGATCGGCTCCCCATGGGTGCACATCTCACGGTTGTGCTCATGCACAAGGCATCCACCCCTACCCTCGGCTAAGATGCGCTTCTTTGCCAGTCGTTTAGCGGAGTTTCCATGCAGCTCGAACAGGTCAGGGCCGTCATCACCGGCGGCGCATCCGGTCTGGGTCACGCCGTCGCCCAACGCCTCGTCGCCGCGGGCGCGAAAGTCGCCCTCTTCGACGTCAACGAAGAAAAGGGCCACGCGGCGGTCGCCGCCCTCGGCGCCAACGCCTCGTTCCAGCGCACCGACGTCACCTCCGAAGACGGCGTGGTGGCGAACGTCGCCGCCGCGCGCGACGCGATGGGCGGCCTGAACGTGGTGGTGAACTGCGCCGGCATCCTCGGCGCGGGTCGCGTGCTCGGCAAAGAAGGCCCGATGCCGCTGTCGACTTTCTCCACGACGGTGATGGTCAACCTCGTCGGCAGCTTCAACGTGGCCAAGGCCGCGGCGCAGCTCATGCAGGGCAACAGCGCCGGCGACGACGGCGAGCGCGGCGTGATCGTCAACACCGCGTCCGTCGCCGCGTACGAAGGCCAGATCGGCCAGGCGGCCTACTCGGCGTCCAAGGGCGGCGTGGTCGGCATGACGCTGCCGATGGCGCGCGAGCTGGCGCGCTTCGGTATCCGCGTCAACACCATCGCCCCCGGCATCTTCTGGACGCCGATGGTCGACGGCATGCCGCCGCAGGTGCAGGAATCGCTCTCGGCATCGATCCCGTTCCCGTCGCGCCTCGGCAAGCCGGAAGAATTCGCGGACACCGTCGCGTTCATCCTTACCAGCCGTTACCTCAACGGCGAGACGATCCGCCTCGACGGCGCCGTTCGTCTCGCACCGAAATAACCCAACCCACGACATCGAAGTCGAACAGCCATGAAAGCATCCGAAGTCAAGAAAGGTAACGTCGTCGAGAACGACGGCACCGTGTATCAGGTCCGCGACATCGAGCGCAGCTCGCCGAGCGCGCGCGGCGGCAACGTCACGTATCGCTTCACGCTGTACTCCATCCCCGGCCATCGCAAGTTCGACCTCAGCGTGCGCGCCGACGACGAGCTGAAGGAAGTCGAGCTCACGCGTCGCCAGGCGAAGTTCTCGTACATGGACGGCGACGCATTCGTCTTCATGGACGACGAGGACTACACCCAGTACACGCTCGACGCCGCGGTCGTCGGCGACAACGCCGGGTACATCGTCGAAGACCTCGAGGGTTACTACATCCAGGTGATCGACGATGCGCCGGTCGGCCTGCAGGTGCCGACGTCGGTCGTGCTCACCGTGAGCGACACCGCGCCGGAAATGAAGGGCGCCAGCGCCACCAAGCGCACCAAGCCGGCCAAGCTGACGACGGGCATCGAAATTCAGGTGCCCGAATACATCACCACCGGCGAGAAGGTCACGGTCAACACCACGACCGGTGAGTTCGCGGGGCGCGCCTCGTGATGGACGGGGGACGGAAACGCACGCGCGCTTCCGTCCCCTCTTTCCGCTTGCCGTGCAGTCAGGCAGCCTCACGCAGAATGGGCGGCTCGACAAGGATGAGCCCGGCCCGATCATGAGCAACGGTTACTCGTTCCGCGCCAGCGTCGTCGATACGCTGATCCGGACGAAGCGTCCCGATGTACCGATGCGCGTCGCGCTGCGGAACACCGCGGCGGTGGTGCTGCCGCTCGCGCTGGGCATCGCGTTCGGCCACCCGCAGGTGGGCATCGGCATCGCCGCCGGCGCGCTCGACACCATGTTCTCGGACCAGCCCGGTCCGTATCAGCAACGCCTCAACCGACTGTTCCTCGCGGCGCTCGCCGCAGGCGTGGCCTCGCTCGTCGGTTTCCTCATCGGCAACTGGGTCGCCCCCATGGCGCTGGCCTGTGCCGTCTGCGGTTTCGCGGGCGGCATGCTCGTCGTCTTCGGGCCGGACATCGCGCGCGTCGGCATGACCAGCATGCTGCTGCTCGTGATCACCGCCGCGACACCCACCGACCTCCGCGGCGCGTTCGCCGGTGGCGGCCTCATTTTCGCGGGCGGCATGCTGCTCGCTGTCTTCTCGATCGCGGCATGGCCGCTGCAACGGTATCGTCCCGAGCGCACGGCGCTGGCCGTGGTGTTCCGCGGGCTGGCCGAGCTCGCGCGCAAGCCGCAGAAAGACGGCGAAGCCCCGGGCCTCACGGATGCGATGAACGCGTTGCAGGTCACCCTGCTCGGCCGCCACCACGCGCACGGCCGCGCCATGGAAGCCTTCCGCGTGCTGCTGGAGCTGGCCGAACGTATCCGTCTCGAACTGGTCGCCATCGCCGAACTGGAATCGGGCCGGCACGGTGTGGGCGAGATGTTCCGCAACGACGCGTCGCGCGTGCTCATCGCCACGGCCGACGCGCTCGACATGGCGGAGCCGCCGCAGCGCGCGGAACGGGCCCTGGCCACGCTGCAGGCGAGCGAACGCGCGTTGCTTTCGGGCGGCACGGCCATAGGCATCGGCGCGCACATCCAGGCGCTCTCCGGCCAGCTCGCCGCGGTCGTTCGTAACACCAACTGGGCCGGCTCGCGCGGTGAAGAGCGCGCGCAGCGCGCGGAAACCGCGTTGCCGAAGACGCTGCAGAGCGCCTCGGCGCTTTCGACCCTCCGCGCGAACCTGACTCCGGGATCCGTCGCGTTCCGCCACGCCGTGCGCTGCGCCGTGGTGCTCACCGTCGCGTTCGTGATCTCGCGCCACTACGCCCTGCCCCATGGCTACTGGCTGCCGATGACCGCCGCGATCGTGCTGCGCCCGGACTTCGCGGCGACGTTCAACTTCGGCCTGCTGCGCGTGGTCGGCACCGTGCTCGGCCTGATGCTGACCACGTTCGTGCTGCGCTTCACGCCCGACGTCGTCTGGGCGCACCTGCTGGTGATGGGCCTGCTGTGCGTCGTGTTCCGTTATCTCGCCGGCGCGCACTACGGCATCGCCGTGGCCGCGCTGACAGGCACGGTCGTCGTGCTGCTGTCGTTCGAGGGCGTCGATCCGTTCTCCGCGATGTCGGACCGCGTGCTCAACACGGCGCTCGGCAGCGCGCTCGCACTGCTGGCCTACCTGCTGTGGCCGTCGTGGGAGCGCTACCAGACGCGCATCGCGCTGTCGCAGATGCTATGCGCGTATGCCGACTACCTCGATGCACTGGTCGCCCCGGCCGACGAAGCCCGCCGCTACGAAGTGCGCACCGCTACCCGCACCGCGCGAACGAACGCGCAGGCCTCCGTCGACCGCATGCGCGCCGAACCGGGCACGCCCGCCGTACTGCTCGAGCTCGCGGAAACGCTCTACGCCAACGGCAACCGTCTCGCCCGAACGTCGATGGCGCTGGAATCGCTGATCGACGACACGGCGGCGGCCACCTCGTGGCCGCACATCGGCGCGTTCATCCGCGAGGCCTCGACGGCGCTGCGCATGCAGGCGGAGGCCCTGACGCGCATCGAAGGCGTCGAGGCGCCGCCCGCCCTGCGCGAGCATCAGCGCACGCTGGCCGACGCGCTCGGCCGCACCGGCGACCGCGAACTTGCCGAATCCGTGGCGCGCCTGACCGATCGCCTCACCGACAACGTCGACACCATCGCCCACGTGGTCAATCGCCGGTCCACTACCCCCGTCTGACCATGCTGCACCGCGAGAGGCCCCGGCGCGACGCGGGGGCTACACTCGGCCGCATGCTGAAGATCGATACCCACGCGCACATCCTGCCCCGTGACTGGCCCGATCTCGCGGCCCGCTACGGCGACGACCGCTTTCCCGTGATGACCCATACCAGCGGTCACCACCGGATCTACAAGGACGGCCGGTTCTTTCGGGAAGTCTGGGAGTCGGCCTTCGATCCGGCGTGCCGCATCGCCGATTACGCGCGCTTCGGCGTCGGCGTGCAGGTGGTGTCCACGGTACCCGTGATGTTCTCGTACTGGGCGAAGGGCCATCAGGCCCTCGAACTGCATACGCACCTCAACGACAGCATGGCCCAGGTGTGCGAAGCCCACCCGCGTCACTACGCGGGCATCGGCACGGTGCCGCTGCAGTCGCCGGACCTCGCCATCCGCGAGATGGAGCGCTGCATCGACGAACTCGGCCTGCAGGGCGTGCAGGTCGGCTCGCACTGCAACGACTGGAACCTCGACGCGCCGGAACTGTTTCCGTTCTTCGAAGCGGCCGCGGACCTCGGCGCCGCCGTGCTCGTGCATCCGTGGGACATGATGGGCACCGACACGATGCCGAAATACTGGCTGCCCTGGCTCGTCGGCATGCCGGCGGAGCAGTCGCGCGCGGCCTGCGCGCTGATCTTTGGTGGCGTGCTCGAACGCCTGCCGGCGCTGAAGGTGATGCTGGCCCACGGCGGCGGCAGCTTTCCCTATTCCATCGGCCGCATCGAACACGGATTCCGCATGCGCCCCGACCTGGTCGCCACGGACAACGCGCGCAATCCGCGCGAGTACATGTCGCGCCTCTACTTCGATTCCTGCGTGCACGACGACGCCGCGCTCCGTTACCTGCTGGCCACTGCCGGCACCGACCGCGTGATGCTCGGCACCGATTACCCATTCCCGCTGGGCGAGCAGGAACCGGGCAGCGGCATTGAGGCCCTGGGGCTGGGCGACGCGGAGCGCGCGCGCCTGTTTCACGGCACGGCGCTGGAGTGGCTCGGCGTGCCGATCTCGCGCTTTCAGACCGTCGCCGCGGTGGCGTGACGGAGCGCACACGGCGACGGCGCATCCGAACGCGTCCGCTGTGCAAGAATGCCGCTGTTACGCGGCGCCGCCGCGATCCATTGGGGAATCCGCACCGTGAACCGTTCATCTCGCATCCTGCTGACCGCCCTCGCCTTCGCCAGCCCGGCGATCGGCGCCACCGACGTGTCCATGGCCAACGGCGACGTTCGTTTCCCGGTGCCGGACGCATGGGTGCCGATCATGCAGTCGCAGGGCGAGACGGAAACGCAGGTGTTTCAGGTGCCGGGCTCCAGCGAGGCCGACGCCACGCTGTCGCGCGTGTCGGTCACCCTGCAGAAAGTGGCGAACCTCAACGGTTTCCAGCAGTTCGCCGGCAACGCGCGCAGCCGTGCCACCGGCCTGAAGGAATACGCCGCCGGCAAGGCGTCGTCGCCCACCGAGAACGTCTACACCGCGCGCGAGGGCTCGGTGAAACAGGCGTATTTCGAGCGCTACTTCTACAGCAACGGCTATGCGATCCAGTTGCGTTGCATCCGCCCCTCCGACGACGCGAAGTTCGGCGCCACGTTCGACAAGGGGTGTGCCGACGTGGCCGCCCGCATGCCCACCTGATCCCAAGGCGTCACCCATGACCGATTTCGAAGCGACGCGCGCGTGGGCCGAAGCCCAGGACGCCGCCGATCCGCTGCGCGATTTTCGCGACGAGTTTCACATCCCGCCGCATGACGGGCGCGACACGCTCTACTTCTGCGGCAATTCGCTCGGCCTGCAACCGAAGGGCGTGCGCGCGGCCATCGACGCCGAGCTCGCCGACTGGTCGGAACTCGCGGTCGAAGCGCATTTTCGCGGGCGCTCGCCGTGGATGCACTATCACGAGTACGTCCGTGACGCGATGGCCGAGGTGGTAGGCGCCCGGCCCGACGAAGTCGTGGCGATGAACAGCCTCGGCGTGAACCTGCACCTGATGCTGGTGAGCTTCTACCGCCCAACGAGCGAGCGACCAGCGATCCTCATGGAAGCCGGCGCGTTCCCCACGGACCGTTACGCACTCGAATCGCAGGTGCGCTTTCATGGCTTCGACCCCGCGACCGACCTCATCGAGATCGAGCCCGACGGCCCCGGCGGCACGCTGTCCATGGCGGCGATCGCGGAGGCGATCGCCGAGCATGGTCCGCGCGTCGCGCTGATCCTCCTGCCCGGCGTGCAGTACCGCACGGGTCAGGTCTTCGACATCGAAACCATCGTGCGTCTGGGCCACGCGCAGGGCTGCGTCGTCGGCTTCGATCTGGCACACGCCGCGGGCAACCTGCCGCTCGCGCTGCACGACAGCGGCGCGGATTTCGCGGTGTGGTGCACGTACAAGTATCTCAACGCCGGCCCCGGTGCCGTCGCCGGCGCGTTCGTGCACGAGCGCCATGCGCGTGCCGACGTGCCTCGCTTCGCCGGCTGGTGGGGTCACGACAAAGCCACGCGCTTCCAGATGGGGCCGCGGTTCGTACCGACGCCGGGCGCCGATGGCTGGCAGCTGTCCAATCCGCCGATCCTCGCCCTCGCACCGCTGCGCGCATCGCTCGATGTGTTCTCGCGCGCGGGCATGCCGCGTCTCGCCGCGAAGAGCCGGCGCCTGACCGCTTACCTCGACTGGATGATCCGCACGCGCCTCGCCGACACGCTCGACATCGTCACGCCCGACGATCCGGCGCAGCGCGGCGCGCAGCTCTCCGTGCGCGTTCGCGCGGGACGTGACGCGGGCCGTGCGCTGTTCGCGCACCTGGAACACCGTGGCGTCATTGGCGACTGGCGCGAACCCGACGTGATCCGCCTTTCCCCGACACCGCTCTACAACCGCTATACCGACTGTTTCGCCGCGGTCGAGGCGATCGAAGCATGGGACGGCACCGCGGCATGAGCGCACAGGAACTGTTTCCCGCACCGTACTGCGAACGCGGCGAGGGCTTCGCCGTGCAGGCCGTGACGCACTGGCTGCGCACGGCACCCGGCCGGGTGATGTTCGGGCTGAAAGCAGGCGGCCTGCCGGTCGCCCTCCCCGATCGTCCTGCCGCCGTGTCGCATCGCGGCGACGAAACGAAGACCGACGGCCACGTCACCGCCATCGACGACGTCAGCAGCGCATGGCTGCGCGAACACGACGATGTCACCGATCGCTATGTCGCCGCGCTACGCGCGGTGCTGACGAATCCCGGCCTGCGCCTTGATGGCGAGGCGACGCGTGCGATCTTCACCGGCTCTATCGAACTCTTCGCCGGCCCGCGCATGGATCGCGTCGAACTCTATCTCGACGACGAAGACGGCTCGTACGAGCGTGCCATCGACCTGCTTCGAAACGCACCGACCGATGCACGCACCGCGTTCGCGATGCCGCCGGAGGCGGGCATGGGCAGCTTCGAGGATCCGGCGTTCCTCGCGGGCGAGCAGGCGTGGATCGATGGGCGTCGCGTGCTGATCGAGTACGTGCCCGACGAGGGCGGCCGCGCGGAAACGGCGGCGCTGGATCGAGGCGCGCTGGCCGATGCACTGGAGCGCGCCTGGGCGTCCGTGATGGCGGTGTCGGAGCGTATTCGGGCGGGGCTGGGTCAGGTCGTCTAAGACGGCCGCTCCGCAAGAACGCTGCTCATCATGTGGGAAGCGCGCTGGCGCGCGAATGGGTGCTTGTCGCGAGCACCCATCGCGCGCCAGCTCGCTCCCACGAGCACTGGTGGCTTGGGGCGAGCACCCTTCGCGCGCCAGCGCGCTTCCCACATGGGTTGTCGGCTGACGGGCGTCGCGTTAGCTCAACGCCGCGAGGCGCGTCCGCAGCGTGTCCAGCATGAGGTCGTGGCCTGCGCCGGGCGACGTGCGTGCCGTGAGGCTCGACTCGGGCGAGCGGCCTTCGCCTGCGGATGCGGCGGTTTCGGCTGCCGCGCGGTAGGCGTCGCGGAACGGGACGCCGGCGACGGCCTTTTCGATCGCGACGTCCGTGGCGTACATCGCCGGTTCGATCGCGGCGCGCATCTTGTCGGCCTTCCACTCGAAGCGCGCGAGCATGTCGGGCAGCAGTTCGAGTGCGCCGAGGCCCATGGAGAAACCATGGAACAACGAGCCTTTCGAGAACTGGAGGTCGCGCTGATAGCCCGACGGCAGCGACAGCAGCTGCTCGATCTCCGTGCGCGCGGCCGCGACGCTGGCGTAGCTCGCACGGAGCAGTTCGACGACGTCGGGGTTACGCTTGTTCGGCATGATCGACGAGCCGGTGGTGTACTCCGCAGGCAGCTTCACGAAATCGAACTCCGCCGTCGTGAACAGCGAGAGATCCCACGCCAGGCGACGCGTGTCGAGCAATGCCGTGCCCACCGCATCGAGCGCCGCCATCTCGAACTTGCCGCGCGAGAGCTGCGCGTAGATCGGCGAGACCTGCATGCGGCCGAAGCCGAGCGCCTGCGTCGTGTGCGCACGATCCAGCGCCACGTTGACGCCGTAGCCCGCGGCGGTACCCAGCGGATTCGCGTCGATCAGCTCGAGCGCCTGGCGCGCGCGTAGCGTGTTATCGATGAAGGCTTCCGCGAAAGCAGCGAACCACATGCCCGTCGACGACACCACGGCGCGCTGGATGTGCGTGTAGCCCGGCATCGGCAGCGCGTCGCTGGCGGCACGATCGAGGCACACCTCCGCCACGCGGCGGGTCAGCGCTTCGAGCGTCGACAGTTTTTCCTTGAGCCACAGCCGCGTGGCGACGAGGATCTGGTCGTTGCGGCTACGGCCCGTATGCACCCGACGGCCGGCGTCGCCGAGCCGCTCCGTCAGGCGCGCTTCGATCGCGGAGTGACCGTCTTCGAAGCGTTCGTCGAGCACGAAGGTGCCTGCGGAAAAATCGCCGGCGAGCGCATCGAGTTCGCGCTTGAGCGCATCGCGTTCGTCGGCCGAGACGACGCCGATATTCGCGAGACCCTCGACATGCGCCTTGCTCGCCACGACGTCGTGAAGGAAGAACTCGCGATCGAGTACCACGTCGTTACCGGCAAGGAAGCGCATGATGCGCGCGTCGACCTGCGTGTCGGACTTCTGCCAGAGCGGCTGCGTCATGGGGGAATCCTTAAAGCGGAATGGCGGTGAGCTCGTCGAAGCCGAGCGCGCGGTTGACGTTCTGCATGGCCTGTGTGGCCGCGCCCTTCAGGAGGTTATCGAGCGTGGCCACGACCACGACGCGGCGCCCGTCCGTCGACAGCGCGAAACCGCCGACTTCCAGATGGTGCCTGTTCGCGATCTGGCTGACCCAGGGCGCTTCGTCGACGACCTGGATGAGCTTTTCCTTGTGATAGCGCGCCTCGAAGCGGAGCACGATATCGTCGCGCTTCGCGGGCTTCGCGAGGTAGAGGTTCGTCGTGACGGTAAGCCCGCGGAAATGTGGCGCGACGTGCGGCATGAATTCCACCGGCAGGCCGAGGTGCCGACTGGCTTCTTTCTCGTGCATGTGCCCGGTGAGCGAATACGGCATCAGGTTGTCGCGCAGCTTTTCCGGATCGTTGCGATCGGACGGCGTCGTGCCGGCGCCGGAGTAGCCCGACACACCGAACGATACCGGCGGCGCCGCGAGCATGTCCTTGATCGGCGCGATCGACACCTGGATCGCCGTGGCGTAGCAGCCCGGGTTGCTGATGCGCTTCTCGCCGCGCCAGCGATCGCGGTAGAGCTCGGGCAAGCCGTAGTACCAGCGCTCGTCGAAGCGGTAGTCGGCCGACAGATCGACAATGACCGTCGCCCCGCCCGCCTTGTCGATCGCCTCCACGTAAGGCGCCGCCTTGCCGTTGGGCAACGCGAGCACGACCACGTCGGCACCTGCGGCGGCGACGGCATCGGGATCGAGGTTGCCGAACACGAGCTCGCCCCTGTAGGCATCGCTATGGTCGGCCAGGCGCTGGCCATCGAGTTCGCGCGACGAAACGAAAGCGAGCTCGAGATGCGGATGCGCCGAGATCAGGCGGATGAGTTCGGCGCCGGTGTGTCCGCGTGCGCCGACGATGCCGATGGTCTTCTTGGCCATGAGCGGTTAGTCCTGCAAGGTGGGTTCGCGCGCGGCGATGTGCGCGACGCAACGTTCGATGTCGGCGAAGCTGTCGAGGCCATACCAGAAGACCTTCCAGCGCGTCTGCTTGAAGCAGCCGTCCGACTCGGCGTAATAGAACGGATTGATCGGGTTGCCGTGGCGCGAACGCCAGAACAGCTTCGGGTTCTCGTCGCGCATCACCTGCCAGACGGCACGACCCAGGCCTTCGCCCTGCGCGTCGTCGAGCACGGCGAACTTGTCGAGATACGCGAAGCCTTCTTCCTGCGTGAGGATCATCGCGGCGCGGTAGTTCTCCGAGACGTAGAGGCGATACAGGTCGGTGCGGCCGAAGTAATCTTCGACCAGCGTGCGGCCGAAGCTGGATTCGATGAGCTTGCGCATGCGCTCGAGATCCACGCCGTCCCACGAATCGAAGCGCAGCACGCGCTCGCCGCGACGGACGAGCGTGCCCGAGCCCTTGTGCGTGAACAGTTCCTTCGCCAGTTCCGCCGGCCGCGTGATCGATACCGACGACGTGAGGGGAAGGTCGTCGAGCAGGTCCTTGATCTGCTCGATCTTCAGGCGCATGCCCGAATGCAGCCAGGGCTGCTGAAGCAGCTGGTCGTATTCGGTGGACAGGTTGATGGAATCGATGACGTTACCGTCGCCGTCCAGGAGACCACCCGTGCCGGTGAGGAACACGATCTTGTACGGCTGCAGCTTGCGCACGAGTTCGTTCGCGGCGAAGTCGGCGTTGATGTTGAGGATCTGGCCGGCGTCCGTTTCACCGAGGCTGGCGATGACCGGAATCGAACCCGCACGCAGGCTCGCTTCGATCGGCGCCAGATTGATGTCGCGCACGCGGCCGACGAGGCCGAACGTCCCCTGGTCCAGGTACTCGGCCGTGAACACGCCCGACGGCACCGATGTGGCGCGCGTGTCGACTTCCTGCAACGCTTCGACGAGCCGCAGGTTCTGCGCCTGGAACACGCGACGCACGATGGCGAGCGCTTCCGGTGACGTCACGCGCAGACCGTTGACCGTTTTCTTTTCGATGCCGGCGGCTGCGAGTTCCTCGTCGAGCTGCGGGCCCGCGCCATGCAGCACGATCGGCGTAAGGCCGACCTGCTGCAGGAACGAGAGCGACGAGGTGAGATCCGGCAGCTCGTCGCGCAGCACGGCGCCGCCGACCTTGACGACGGCGAAGCGTGCGGCATCGAGCTGCGAGAAGCGCTTGAGGTACTGCTGGATCTCTCGTGCGCTGCCCATCGACGAGAGCAGGCGGACGATGGTCTTACGGGTGTGCTGGGTCGGTGAGTTCATGGGTCAGGCTCCGCCGTCCACGATGCGGTGGATGACGCGTGCGTAATCGGCGAGCTGGTCGAGGGCGACCCACTCGTCGGCGCTGTGCGCCTGCGCGATGTCACCGGGGCCGTAGACGAACGAGATGTAACCCGCCTTCGAAAAGAGCGCGGCTTCGGTCCAGAAATCGACGGCGTTGCCGACCGGAATGCCGAGTTCGTCGGCGAGGTCGCGCGCGGCGAGGCGGCGCGTTTCCGCCGTCGCGGTATCGCCTGCCGGCAGCGAGTCGCCGCGGAAGGTTTCACCGTACTCGACCGGGTTCGGCTCCACCAGCGTACGGAACGTTTCCAGCATGCGGTCGGCGTCCATCGACGGCAGAGGACGGAAGCCGAAGCGGACGTCCGCCGTCGGTGCGATCACGTTGGCCTTGATGCCGCCTTCGACCTTGCCGATGTTGAAGCGCAGGCCGGTCAGGCCGCCGAAGCGCTCGTGCGACTGTGCCTGCACGAAGTCGAGCGCCGCGGTTCCCCAGCGGATCGCCTGGTGCAGCGCGCTGTCGGACGGTTTCTGTTCGCCGGAGGCATGCCCCGCCTTACCCTGGAAGCGCATCTGCACCGAATGGATGCCACGGTGCGCCAGCACCGCCTCGCCGCGCGTCGGCTCGGCGACGATGATCGCCTCGTAATCGCGCGGGGCCTTTAGGAAACCGTCGATGCAGCGCGCGTCGTTGGCTTCCTCGTCGGTGGAAAGCAGCAGCGCCATGTCGCCCTTCGTCGCGTTGGCGACGGCCACGAGCGCGGCTGCCGCACCCTTGATGTCGCACGAACCCAGGCCGATCGCCCGGTCGTCCGTCACGCGCAGCTCGAACGGGCTGGCCGTCCAGTGCGGCGAGTCGGGCACCGTGTCCATATGCACGTTGAAGAGGTACTTCGGCTTGCCGCGCACGGCGTACAGGTTCACGGCACCGGCACCGAAATCCGTCACCTCCACGTCGAACCCCGGAAGGTTCGCGCGCAGGTAGTCGAAGATCCCGTCGGTGCCGATCGTTCGCGGCGGATTGCGCGTGTCGTAGGAAACGAGCGCGCGCAGATGCGTTAGGGTGTCCTGGAGAAGTTTGTCCATGGGTCCGGTCAGTTCCCGTTCGCGCGGTCGACTTCCGCCCAGATCGTCGAGCTCATGCCGTACAGCTTGATGAAGCCTTCGGCTTCGGCGACGCCCCAGTCGGCGGCCTGCGCGTACGTGGCCTTCTTCGAATGCAGCAGGTTCTTCGACTCGACCTTCACCGCGTACACGGTGCCGCCGCGCGTTTCGATGACGACCTTGCCGTCGACCTTGCGCTGCGTGGAGACGAGGTAGGCCTCGAGATCGGCCTTTATCGGATCGTTGAAGAAACCCTCATAGGCGACTTCGGTCCACTTGCGGCCGATCTCCGGCTTGAAGCGGTTCTGCTGCTTCGACAGCACGGTTTCTTCCAGCGCGCGGTGCGCCGTCAGCAGCGCGGTGAGCGCAGGTGCCTCGAACACGATGCGGCCCTTCAGGCCGATGTTCGTGTCCCCGGTGTACAGGCTGCGGCCCACGCCGTACTTCGCCAGTTCCTGGTTGAGGAAGCCGAGGATCTCGGGACCGCTGGCCGGCTTGCCGTTCAACGTGACCGCCGTGCCCTTCTCGAAACCGAGTTCGATGCGCAGCGGTTCGGACGGCCACTCGGAGCGCGGCGCGCACCAGGCCACGGCGCCTTCTTCCGGAATTTCCCACGCGTCGATCTCGCCGCCGGAGATCGTCACGCCGAGCACATTCTCGTTGATCGTGTAGTGCTTGGTCTTGGCGCGGACTTCGAAGCCCTTGTCTTCGAGGTACTTCTGTTCATAGGCGCGCACCTGCGTGTGCTCGCGCTGGATCTCGCGGATCGGCGCCACGATCGTGTAATCGCCCAGCGCCTTCACGGTCAGGTCGAAACGCACCTGGTCGTTGCCCATGCCGGTGCAGCCGTGCGCGAACAGTTTCGTGCCCAGCTCGTCGCAACGCTCGAGCGATGCCTTCACGATCAGGTAGCGGTCGGACACGAGCAGCGGATACTGGCCCTGGTAGAACTCGCCCGCCCAGATCAGCGGCGTGACGAAACTGTCCCAGATCGCCTGCGAGGCATCCACGGTGCGGTGCGACGCGGCACCCAGTTCGACGGCGCGCTGCTCGATGTACTCGCGCTCTTCCGACGACACGCCGCCGGTGTCGACGAACACGGTATGCACGGCATAGCCGCGCTCCATCAGGTAGGGAACGCAGAAGCTGGTGTCGAGGCCGCCCGAGAAGGCGAGGACGATATCGTTGCTGGACATGCGGGCTCCGGAAGGAAAAGGAAAAGAGGAAAAAAAGAACAGCGGGACTCGATGACCCGACGGCTCAGGACATGAGCGACGCCATCACGGCCTTCTGCACGTGCAGGCGGTTTTCGGCCTCGTCGATGGCGATGCAGGCGGGCGAATCCATCACCGCGTCCGTCGCCTTGATGTTCCGGCGCAGCGGGAGGCAATGGCTGAAGAGACCGTTGTCGGTGAGCGCCATCTTGGCTTCGTCGACGATGAAATGCTTGTTCGCATCGCGGATCGCCTTTTCTTCGTCCCAGCGGCCGAAGTACGGAATCGCGCCCCAGCTCTTGGCGTAGATCACGTGCGCGCCGCTATAGGCGGCCTCGATGTCGTGGGATACCTGCAGCGAACCGCCGTTCTCGCGCGCGTTGGTCTCCGCGAACGCCATGTAGCGCTCGTCGAGGATGTATTCCGGCGTCGGGCAGAGCAGCGTCACATCCATGCCCATCTTCGTCGCGATCAGCAGCGCCGAATTGGCGACGGCGGTGTTCAGCGGCTTCGGATGGTAGGTCCAGGTGAGCACGTATTTCCTGTTCTGCAGATCGCCCAGGTGCTCCTTCAGCGCCATCGCGTGCGCGAGCTCCTGGCAGGGATGCACGATGGTTTCCATGTTGATGACCGGCACCGTGGCATAACGCGCGAAGGATTCGATCACCTTGTCCTGGCGGTCGATCGACCAGTCCACGAATTTCGGGAAGGCACGCACCGCGATCATGTCGACGTAGCGCGAGAGCACGCGTGCCACTTCCGCGATGTGCTCCTCGGTGTCGCCATCCATCACCGAGCCCACCTCGAACTCGATCGGCCACGCGTCCTTGCCGGGCGCGAGCACGATGGCGTGACCGCCCAGCTGGAAGGTGCCCAGTTCGAAGCTCGTGCGCGTGCGCATCGACGGATTGAAGAACATCAGCGCGACCGACTTGCCGGCCAGCTGCTGGCCCTGCGGCGAGCGTTTGAACGCCGCGGCCTGGTCGAGCAGCGCGTCGATCTCGGCGCGGCTGTAGTCCTGGGTGGAAAGGAAATGGCGAACGGTCATGGCGGTCCAGATCGGTCGGTGGCCCGGGGGCCGTGAGGGAAACGGGAATCGGAAACGAAAAAACCCGGCGCATGGCCGGGTTTTTTAGTCGGTACGAATGAAACGCGCGCGACAGCCTACCCGGCCGAGTGTCCGATGTACGGTCGACGAGCACGCGACGTCATTCCCGCGGCCATACGGGCGCTGGTCAGGACGATAGCGGTGTAGACAGTGTGGGACACAGCAGGGTCTGAAAAGATGGAACGCCGATCATGCCGGGAATTGGTGCGGCGCGCAACAGGGCACGGAGCCTTCAAGCGGTGGGAGCCAGCCTGCTGGCGATGGGTGCTTGCGGCAAGCACCCGTCGCCAGCAGGCTGTCTCCCACCGGAGCTCCGCTGCGAGACCCGAAGACTCAGTCGGCCGGGGAAACGTTCACGCGGACGCGCAGGCGCTCGCCCGGATCGTAGTTGAGGCGGGAGACGTACACCTCGCCACGGTAGCGATACTCGACGTCGTAGCCGGCGATCCGGCGCTGCTCGGACACCGAGCTCACGTCGCGGCAACGGGTTTCCGTGCCTTCGTAGGTGCGATCGCCGCTGCGGGAAACGTTGTTGCCCACCGCGCCACCGGCGACGGCGCCGACGACCGTGGCGGCCTTGCGACCATCGCCCTTGCCGACCGTGTTGCCCAGTACGCCGCCAACGACGGCGCCGAGGATGGTGCCGGCCGCGCTGCCGCCACCCGACTCACGGCGCACCACGGGCTGGTCGTAGCACTCCTGGCGCGGGGTCTCCACACGGGCGACGCCATAGACGGGATCGACGCGCAGCACGTCGGCCCAGCCGTAATGGGTGTTGTCGTCCGGACCGGACGGGCCGGGGCCGTAACGTCCGTCCTGGGCGCTTGCACCGGTAGCGAAGACCGCGAGGATGAGCGCGGGGATAAGCAGGCGAGACATGTAAGAAAACCTCCGGAGGACGCACGAGCGCGCCCTGCTGGCGAGCATTTCATCAACACCACGCTGAATCCACGCTTAGAAACCCTGCGCCAGAATGTCGCCCTGCATGTCAACCGAATTGGCGCCCGCGCGTGGGCCCGCGCCGCCGGGCCATCCCTGAACGGCCGCATCCCTTGCTACTATCTCCGACCGACCACCCGCCGCGCCCTGCCCCACGGAACATCGATGCCGATTTCGCTCTACAACACCCTTTCGCGCCGCACGGAGGCCTTCGCCCCCCTGGATCCGCAGCGGGTGACGATGTACGTGTGCGGTCCGACGGTCTACAATTACATCCACATCGGCAACGCGCGGCCGCCGGTCGTCTTCGACGTGCTGGCGAAGCTGCTGCGCCGCCATTACCCGAACGTGGTCTACGCCCGGAACATCACCGACGTCGACGACAAGATCAACCGCGCCGCCGCGGACGCGGGCGTGCCGATCGCCGAGATCACCGGTCGTTACGCCCAGGCGTACCGCGAAGACATCGCACGCCTCGGCGTGGCGCCCCCGGACGTCGAACCGCACGCCACCGACCACATCCCGCAGATCGTGGCGATGATCGAGCGCCTGATCGCGACCGGGCATGCCTACGAGGCGGAAGGCCACGTGCTCTTCCACGTCGAGTCGTATGCCGCCTACGGCGAGCTCTCGGGCCGCGACCCGGACGAGCTGCTGGCCGGTGCCCGCGTCGAAGTGGCGCCGTACAAGAAGAGCCCCGGCGATTTCGTGCTCTGGAAGCCCTCCGATGCCACCCTGCCGGGCTGGGACAGCCCCTGGGGCCGCGGCCGTCCGGGCTGGCACATCGAGTGCTCGGCGATGAGCGAGGCCCACCTGGGCGACACCATCGACATCCACGCCGGCGGCGTCGACCTGACCTTCCCGCATCACGAGAACGAGATCGCCCAGAGCGTCTGCGCGCACGGCGGCAAGCCGTTCGCGCGCTTCTGGATGCACAACGGCATGCTGACCTTCGACGGTCGCAAGATGTCGAAATCCCTCGGTAACGTGCTCCAGCTGCACGAGTTGCTGAGCAAGCACCCCGGCGAGGCGCTGCGCCTGATGCTGCTGCGTGGGCACTACCGTCAGCCGCTCGACTGGTCGGATGCCGCCATGACGCAGTCCGTCCGCACGCTCGACGGCTGGTACGGCGTGCTGCGCGACCTAGCCGACGTCGACGCCGGCGAGCCCGTGGTGCCCGCCTCGGTCGAGGCCACACTGTGCGACGACCTCAACACGCCGCAGGCGCTGGCCGAGATCTCCCAGCTTGCCGATGCGGCTCGCCGCGCCATCGGCGACGATCGCAAGGCGGCCAAGGCCGCGCTGATCGGTGGCGGCGCCCTGCTCGGCTTGCTGCAACAGGATCCCGAAGCCTGGTTCCAGCAGGGCAATCCGGACAACGCCATCGACGCGGCGGCCATCGAAGCCCTGCTCGACGAGCGTCGCGCGGCTCGCGCGGCGAAGGACTTCGCCCGCTCCGACGCCATTCGCGACCAGCTGAAGGATCTGGGTATCGCCATCGAGGACAGCGCGCAAGGCACGCGCTGGAGCGTGGTGAAGGCATGAGCGACCCGATGGAAACCACCGCTGTCGAGGCCCAGGCCGCCATCGCGGAAGAATTCGCGTTCTTCGGCGACTGGACCGAACGCTATCAGTACCTGATCGATCTGGGTCGACAGCTGCCGGCCTTCCCCGACGAACTGAAGAACGAAGACAACCGCGTGCACGGCTGCCAGTCGATGGTCTGGCTGATTCCGTCGGGCGACGCCGCGAAGATGCACTTCGACGCGGCGAGCGACTCGGCGATCGTCTCCGGGTTGATCGCGCTCGTACTGCGCGTCTACTCCGACCGGTCCGCGCAGGAGATCGTGGACACCCCGCCGGACTTCATCCAGCAGATCGGGCTGGCCAAGCACCTGTCGCCGACGCGGTCGAACGGGCTGGCGGCGATGCTGGCGAGGCTGAAGGCGTATGCGGCGGAGGCTTTGGCGGCATCGTAGGAGCGCGCCTCGCGCGCGACAGCCTTTGGGGCCTTGAGCCACAGGGCCTGCTACTCCTCGCGAGAAGCTGTCGCGCGCAAGGCGCGCTCCTACATGCGGCAGCGTTTCAAAAAAAAGCCCCGCGATGCGGGGCCTTTTCGTGTGCGACGCCGGAAAGGCTCAGTCGCCCATCTGCTTCTGCAGATGCTCGCGGCGCTCCTGCGCGTCGAGCGACAGGGTGGCGATCGGGCGGGCGTCGAGACGATCCACGCCGATTTCCTCGTCGGTCTCTTCGCAGAAGCCGTAACGGCCTTCCTCGATGCGGCGCAGTGCCTTGTCGATCTTGGAGATCAGCTTGCGGTAACGGTCGCGGGTGCGGAGCTCGAGGGAGTTCTCGGTCTCGCGCGTCGCACGCTCGGCTTCGTCGCCCACGTCGCGGACTTCCTCACGGAGGTTGTCCATGGTCTGGCGGGATTCCTCGACCAGCTGCTCGCGCCAGTCCTTCAGCTTGTTGCGGAAGTAAGCGAGGTGACGAGGATTCATGTACTCCTCGTCGGCCTTGGGCTTGTAGCCCTTCGGCAGGTCGATGATGGTGGAAGCCGGCAGCGCATAGCGGCCGTCTTCGCGCGTGATGCCGTTGTCGGCGGTATTGGAGGCAGTGCTGTTCATGCTGGCTTGCGCGGACTTCTCGTTTCTGGATGAGGATGCGCCACCCACGGCGGACGCGGTCCGCTGTGGTGTGGCGGCAACGGCCGATGCCTTGCGGCCCGTGTCGGGCGCGGGTGCGGCCGCTGCGGCGGTCTTCGCTTTCGGCGCGGGCGCCGGAGCGGGTGCGGCCTTTGTCGGGGCCGCGGTTGTCTTGCTGGCGGATTTCACGGGCGCCGCCTTCTTTGCGACCGGAGCGACCTTCGCCGGCGACTTCGTCGCGACCTTCGGCGCTTCCTTCTTGGCGGCGGCGGCTTTCTTCACCGGTGCGGCCTTCGCGGGAGCGGCCTTGGCCGGCGCTTTCTTCGCGGGCACCTTCGCGGCGGGCTTCGCGGCGGCCTTCTTCGCCACCGGTGTCGCCGCCTTCTTCGGCGCGGGCTTCGCTGCCGCCTTCGTGGCGGATTTCACCGCCGCGCGCACGGCCGTCTTCGCCGGCGTCTTCGTTGCCTTTGCCCCGGCTACGACCTTCCCTGTCTTTTTCACGTCGCCTGCCCCGCCCTTCTTGGCGGCACTCCTGGCGGCTGCGGAACTACTAGCGTTTTTCGCCATATCCTTCACCTCGGTAGCCGTGGCGGCGGGGTGTTATAGCCCAGATGCGTTACCCCAGCAACCTATCTTCTGGGATACTGTCCATTGGCCTACGCCGGTCGACACCGGACCCACAGTGACCCGCCTCCTCCTATTCCTGTTGTCCCTCTACAAACGGTGGCTGAGCCCGATGCTGGGCGCCCGCTGCCGCTTCCATCCATCCTGTTCCGATTATGCACGCGTTGCCATAGCGCGTTTCGGTCCCTTGCGTGGCGGCACCCTGGGTGCCTGGCGCATCCTGCGCTGCCAACCACTCTGCGAAGGCGGCCACGACCCCGTCCCCGAGCACTTCATCCTGCGCCGCTGCGGCGCTCAAGGAGCACATACCCATGACTGACGCCTGGCTCATCAAGAACGCCGAACTCGTCAACGAGGGCAAGCGCTTTCGCGCCGACCTCCGCATCCGTGACGGAAAAATCGCAACCATCGCGACCCGTCTGGAAAAAGAACGTGACGAACAGGTGATCGACGCCACCGGCCTCTGGCTGCTGCCGGGAATGATCGACGACCAGGTCCACTTCCGCGAGCCGGGCCTCACCCAGAAGGCCGACATCGCGCACGAATCCCGCGCCTGCGCCGCCGGTGGCATCACCAGCTTCATGGAGATGCCCAATACCAGGCCGCCCGCGCTCGACCGCGACTCGCTCGAGAACAAGTACACCATCGCCGCCGGCTCGTCGGTCGTGAACTACGCCTTCTACATGGGCGCCAGCAACGACAACCTGGAGGCGATCCGCGCCCTCGATCCGAAGTCGGCGCCCGGCGTGAAGGTGTTCATGGGCGCATCCACCGGCAACATGCTGGTGGACAACCCGGAAACGCTCGACGGCATCTTCCGCGACACGCCGGTGCCGATCATCACGCACTGCGAAGACACGCCGATGATCGACGCGAACCACGAGAAGGCCCGCGAGAAGTACGGCGAGGACATCCCGATGTGGGAGCATCCGCACATCCGCTCCCGCGAGGCCTGCATCAAGTCCACCCGACTCGCCATTTCGCTGGCGAAGAAGCACGACACCCGTCTGCACGTGCTGCACATCTCCACGGCCGACGAACTCGCGCTGTTCGAGCCTGGCCCGATCGAGGGCAAGCGCATCACTGCCGAAACCTGCGTGCATTTCCTGCATTTCGGCGGCAGGGCCGACTACGAGGAGAAGGGCTCGCTCATCAAGTGCAACCCGGCGATCAAGGACGTGGCCGACCGCGAGGCGATCACGAAGGCGCTCGCCGAAGGCCGCCTCGACGTGCTCGCCACCGACCACGCGCCGCACCTGCTCGATGAAAAGGCACAGAAATACGACAAGGCGCCGTCCGGCCTGCCGCTGGTGCAGTTCGCCCTCCAGGCGGCCCTGCAGCGCGTGACCGAGGGCAAACTCACGCTGGAGCGCATCGTGGAGACGGTCTGCCACAACCCGGCGAAGCTGTTCGACGTCGAGCATCGCGGCTTCCTGCGCGAGGGCTACGCCGCCGACCTCGTGCTCGTGGACCCGAACACGCCGCACACCGTGACGCGCGAGGAAGTGCTCTCCAAATGCGGCTGGTCGCCGTTCGAGGGCTACACCTTCAGCAGCAGCATCGCGTCGACGTTCGTCAACGGGCAGCGTGTGTTCGACGGAAAGACCGTGGATGGCGACGTTCGCGGCCAGCGCCTGACCTTCGATCGATGAGACGATTCGTAGCGGCGTGCGCCGCGGCGTCGATGGGTGCGGCGGCGTTCGCCGCCGTGCCCGACCTCCCTTCCAGCGTCTCGCAGGGTGCGCTGGTGATCGGTCATGTCGCGCCCGGCACGCGCGTCGCCGTCGCCGGCAAGCCCGTGCACGTCGGCGCCGATGGCGTCTTCGTGTTCGGCGTCGGTCGCGACGAGCAGGGGCCGGTGGCCGTGACGCTCGGCACGGCGACGCGCACCGTGTCGGTGGTGCCGCGCGACTGGCCCATCGAGCGGGTGGATGGCGTACCGCCGAAGACAGTGAACCCGCCGCCGGACATCGCCGCGCGCATCCAGCGCGAGCAGGCCGCGGTGGTGGCGGCGCGCAACCGCGACGACGCGCGCGAGGATTTCACCCACGGTTTCATCTGGCCGGTAACGGGGCGCATCAGCGGTCGCTTCGGCAACCAGCGCATCTACAACGGCGATCCCAAGGCGCCGCATTCGGGCATGGATATCGCCGTGCCGGAGGGCACGCCGGTGAAGGCTCCCGCCGCCGGCATCGTCACGTTCGCCAACCCGGATCTGTACCTGACGGGCGGCACGGTGCTTCTCGACCACGGCTTCGGCCTGTCGTCGAACTTCCTGCACCTGTCGCGTATCGACGTGAAGGTCGGACAGCGCGTGGCACAGGGCCAGGTGATCGGCGCGGCCGGCAAGACGGGCCGCGCGACCGGGCCGCACGTGCACTGGGGGTTCAACTGGTTCGGGGTGCGGCTGGATCCGTTGCTGTTGCCGGGGATCAGATAGCCAAGCCGTCGCGAGCACCCTTCGCCGATACGATCGGCTCCCACCCTTTGGTAGACACGTAGCTACCGAAGGGTGGGAGCCGATCGTATCGGCGATTCGGTTTACCTCAGCGCTGCACCTTCGAAGCGAAAGCCACCGCGTCGTGCGGATGCAGGCTTTCGTGGTGAGCCACGCGCAGGTGGAAATCGGCAATGGTCGCGTCGTCCGACAAGGCTTTCTGGATACGGCGCGCGGCGTCTTCGCAGAACATCAGGTTCTGGCCATTTGCCAGCGCGAAGGCCTGCTCGTCGGCGCGCTTCACCGCCGTCTGCACCGGCGTGCCGAGCGCGCCTTCCACGTTGTCGATCATGCCGATCAGGTTGAACACACCCTCGCCCACCGGCTTCACCCGGATGGTGGCGGTGCTGCGCTGCGCGTGCGGCGTGGCGACGATGCCCTTCTCCGTGCCCAGCCAGGCGAGGATCGTGTCGCGATCGAGCGGCTGGTCGGCGGTGAACGTTTTCGCGAAGTTGTCCTGGATCAGCTGGCGCGACAGCGCCGCCGAGGCCGGGCAGGTCGACGAATAGACGACGTCCGTGGTGATCTGGATGCAGAAGTCGGCGCCGCTGAGCGTGGCGTCGATGGTGATCGGGTAAGCGCGCCAGCCACTGTTGTCGCTGCGCAGCGAGCGACGGCGCACGAGGTGCTCGAAGCCGATCGTGATGCGCGCGTGGTCCGACAGGCCCTCGTGCGAGCTCAGGAACGATTCCAGCAGCTCGCGAATGCCACCCACCGTGAGCGGACCGGCCGACAGGGCGTCCGAAACCAGCAGGTAGAGGCGCGACATGTGGATGCCGCGCGCTTCCGGCTTCGTGAGATTGACGAAAGCGCCCACCCGCGCACCGGTGGAGCGCACGTCGCCGTCGCCGGCGTCGAACGCCACCGGCATCTCCATGCCATCCATGCCGACCCAGTCGAGCGTGCCGATGGCCAGTGCGTGTTCCTGCGAGGCCACATCGGGCAACAGGCGGGTGGGAGAATCGTGGATGTACATGGGGAGGATCCTGGGGCCGGGCCGTCTTGCGGCTTACTGAGAATCAGATGGGGTTCCCTGCGATGGCCTCAATGGGCCGCCGCGGGAAACGATCCGTTCAGGTGAATCGCCCCGCGTGGCGCGCGGCAAGCCACGCGCGGATGGCCGTGGCGGGGCCGGTGCGCGACTGACGCCGGTGCAGCTCGGCGAAGGGTTCGCTCGCGCGGGCCGCCGCGCGGGCCGTGGAAAGCGCCGTACGCCCTTCCATGCCGCGGAACGTGCTCAGGGGCTCGCCGAGGGCCAGCGCCTCGCGCAACGCCCCTGCGAGCTCGCCGAGCTGCGCGCGCAGCGCCTCGCGACGGGCGGGGGTGTCGTCTTTCAGGTGGCCACGCGACAGCCCGTGCCGGGCGAGCCGCGACATGGGCAATGGCAGCCGCTCGCGCTCGGCGTCGATTTCGAGGCGGGACAACGCGAACACGAGGTGCGACAGGGTGGCGATGCGCGATGCGGATTCCACCGGCGCCGCCGGGCCGAACCACCAGGCGGTCTCCAGCGCCGCCAGCGCGCCATGGAGGCCGCGCGCGGCGGTCACCTGGGCGGCGAAGTCCGACGAGGTGCCCTGCTCGAGCTGCGCCATCGCCGCGAGTACCGGGGCGAGCCACAGGCTGGCCGGGATGTCCTTCGCACGCGGGCTGGCGAACAGCAACTTCGTCAGCGGGTGCCGGCCACCGCTGGCGGCCGCGCCGGAGAGCTCTTCGGCCCACCACTGCAGCTTCGCCGCGGCCACCTGCGGCTCGCGGATGCCGTAAGCGGCCGAGATGAGTTCCTGCTCCAGCGCCGCCAGCGCGACGCGCTCGTCGCGCGAGGCTTCGTCGACGAAGCCCAGCGCGATGCGCTGCTGCGGCTGCACCGCGAGCCACTTGTCCACGAAGTTCTGGATCGCGCCGTCGCTCACGCCGTGACCTCCTTCAGGCCAAGCAGCGCGGCGAGCGCGGCGACGTCGTCGACGACGGCATCGGCGCCCCAGGCGTCGGGATCGCCGCCATCGAGATAACCCCAGCGGACCGCCACGGTGAACAGGCCCGCCGCGTTACCCGCGAGCACGTCGCGGCGGTCGTCGCCCACGAACACCGAACGCGCGGGATCGCAGCCGGCGATGGCGCATGCGTGCAGCACGGGTGCGGGATCGGGCTTGCGCACGGGCAGCGTGTCGCCCGAGACGACCGCGGCGGGTTTCCAGTGCGGCATCGCCTGCGGCAGCAGCGCATCGGTGAGGAAGCCCGGCTTGTTCGTGACGATGCCCCAGCGGATGTCCGCCGACCCGATCGCCGAGATCATCGCGTCGATGCCGTCGAAGCCGGCGGTGTGGCTCGCCATGTCGGCTTCGTAGACCGCGAGGAATCGCGGCACGAGCGCGAGGATGCCGTCGTCGTCGGCCGAGGGAAACGCCACGCCGAGCATGGCCCGCGAGCCGCGCGATACGACCTCGCGCACGCGATCGAACGGCGGTGCGTCGACGCCCTGCTCCGTGCACACGACGGCCAGCGCCGCGTAGAGATCGCGCGCGCTGTCGATCAGCGTGCCATCGAGGTCGAAGAACACGCCCTCGAGCTTGAACGGCAGCGCGTTCATCCCACCTTCCTCGCCGCGAGCACGTAGTTCACCGAGGTGTTGCGCGACAGGCTGGCGTTGCGGGTAAGCGGGTTGTACGCGAGCCCCTGGATGTCTTCGAGTTCGAGGTCGAACCGGCGAAGCATGGCGGCGAGCTCGGACGGCTTCAGGAACTGCGCGTAATGGTGCGTGCCGCGCGGGAGCAGGCGCATGAGGTACTCCGCGCCCACGATTGCCGCTCCGAAGGCGGCGGGCGTGCGGTTGAGCGTGGACAGGAACACCTGGCCGCCCGGCTTCACCATCGCCGCGAGGTCGCGCACGATGGCGACGGGATCGGGCACGTGCTCGATCATTTCCATGCAGCAGACCGCGTCGAACGAGGCCGGCTCGGCCGCCGCGAGCTCGGTCGACGACTGCACGCGGTAATCCACCTGCAGGTTCGATTCGAACAGGTGGAGCTTCGCGATCTGGATGAGCTTCTCGCCGAGATCGATGGCGGTGACGTTGGCGCCGGCGCGCGCGAGCGCTTCGCTCAGCAGCCCGCCGCCGCAGCCGATGTCGGCCACCTTCGCACCGCGCAGCTCGACACGGCCCGCGACGTACGCGGCGCGCACGGGGTTGAGATCGTGCAGCGGGCGGGATTCACCGTCCGGATCCCACCAGCGCGCGGCGAGTTTTTCGAAGCGCGCGATTTCTTCCGCGCTGACGTTGGCGTTCTGCATGGTTCAGCCCTTGCTTTCAGAGATGCGCTCGCGCCAGGCACGGGCCCTGGCGCGGATGGCATCGGTATCGATACCGACGAGTTCGCCGTCGGCCAGTTTGCGCGCGCCATCGATCCACACGTCGCTGACCTGATGGCGACCCGTGGCATACACGAGCTGCGAGGCCACGTGATAGAGCGGCTGCGTTTCCAGCGCGTCGAGGCGCACGGCGACGAGGTCGGCGCGCTTGCCCGGCTCGATCGAACCGATGCGATCGCCCAGACCGATCGCCTTCGCGCCGTTGAGCGTGGCGGCACGCAGCGCGTAGGCCGCGTCGAACGCGGCCGCGTCGCCTGCGACGGCTTTCGCGAGCAGCGCGGCCGTGCGCATCTCGCCGAACATGTCGAGATCGTTGTTGGACGCGCAGCCGTCGGTGCCGATGCACACGTTCACGCCCGCGACGCGCAGCTTTTCCGCCGGACAGAAGCCCGACGCAAGCTTGAGGTTCGATTCCGGGCAATGCACCACCGACGCGCCGGCCGCGGCGCAGGCCGCGATCTCGTCGTCGGTCAGCTGGGTCATGTGCACCGCGACGAGGCGGTCGGTGACCAGTCCGAGCTTCTGCAGGCGCTCGAACGGACGAACGCCGTCCTTCGCCACGCCCTCTTCCACCTCGTGCGCCGTCTCGTGCGTGTGCAGGTGGATGGGAATGTCGAGCTTCGCGGCGAGGTCGCGGATGCGCACGAAGTTGTCGTCGGACACCGTGTAAGGCGCATGCGGCACGAACGCGGTAGTGAGCAGGGTTTCGCCGCGCAGCGATTCGTGCACCTCGAGCGCGCGGCTGAAGTACTCGTCGGAGGTCTGCGCCCAGGCCGTCGGGAAGTCGATCACCGGCAGGCCGATCACCGCGCGGAAGCCCATCGTGCGATACGTCGCCGCGATCACGTCCGGGAAGAAATAGTTCTCGTTGGCGCAGGTGGTGCCGCCGCGGATCATCTCGGCCACGGCAAGTTCCACGCCATCGCGGATGAACTCCGGCCCCATGACACGACCTTCGGCCGGCCAGATGTGCTCCTGCAACCAGGTCATGAGCGGCAGATCGTCGGCGAGACCGCGCAGCAGCGTCATCGGGTTGTGCGTGTGGGCGTTGATCAGGCCCGGGATCACGGCGTGCTCGGGCAGCGTTACGCGCTCGCGCGGCGCATAGGCGGCCTTCGCGTCGGCGATCGGGAGCACGGCCACGATCTGGCCGTCATGCACGGCGACGGCGTGGTCATCGAGCACGACGGCGTGGGGCTCGACGGGAACGACCCAGCGGGCTTCGACGAGGAGATCGATCGGAAGGGGGCTTTCGCTCATGGGGGCCTCGGTGGGGAGATCGGGAGCCTCATACAAGAACGGCACGGCGCCTTGGGCTGCCGTGCCGCTCCTGACTACAGAACGCCTGGAATCTTACTTGACGCGGCTGTCGTACTCACCGGTGCGGGTATCGACCTTGATCAGTTCGTCCTGGTTGACGAAGAGCGGCACGCGCACGACGGCACCGGTTTCGAGGGTGGCCGGCTTGCCGCCGCCGCCCGAGGTGTCGCCGCGCACGCCCGGATCCGTCTCGACGATCTTCAGTTCGACGAACTTCGGCGCCTGCACGGCGATGATCTGGGTCTCGTTGAACAGGGTGATCTGGCACTCCTCGTCGCCCTTGAGCCACTTCCAGGCGTCGCCCATGGCGGCCAGGTTGGCGCGGTACTGCTCGAAGGTCTCCGAGTGCATGAAGACCCATTCGCGGTCGTTACCGGTGCCCTCGATGTACGAGAAGGTGGCATCCGTATCCACGGCGTTGGCTTCTTCGTAAGAGTCGCTCGACTTCAGGGTGAGCTCGGTGGTGCGGCCGTCCTTCAGGTTGCGCACGCGGATGCGCGTGAACGCCTGGCCCTTGCCCGGCTTCACGAATTCGGCTTCGGTGATGACCCAGGGATCGCCGTTGTGAAGGATCTTCTTGCCCGTTTTGACGTCATTGAGGCCAAGGGTCGCCATGCGCTTTCTGCTCCAGAGTTAAATCCGCCCCGACGGGCGGCTAAAATGGTGTCGTCACGGGCCTTCAATGCCCGATCCAAGGCCGCCAATGATAACCGCAAGCCCCACGTCCCGCCTATCGCCGCCCATCCGGGACTGGCGCGAGCTGTGGCGGGAATCCATCACCGACGCCGGAACCCTGCTGGAGGCCGTGGGACTGGCCGGCCGCGCAGACCTGCTGCCGCCGGACGACGCCGGGTTCCCGCTGCGCGTGCCGCGCGGGTTCGTGGCGCGGATGCGCCAGGGCGACCCGGCCGACCCGCTGCTGCTGCAGGTGCTGCCGCGCCGCGCGGAACACGACGACGCGCCGGGGTTCTCGGTGGATGCCGTGGGCGACATGGCGTCCCGGGCCGGGCACGGGGTGCTGCACAAATACGACGGCCGGGCCCTGCTGATCGCCAGCGGCAGCTGCGCCGTGAACTGCCGCTACTGCTTCCGCCGCCATTTCCCCTATGGGGAGGAAATCGCCGCGGCGGCCCAGTGGCGCGAGGCACTCGAACACGTCCGAGGCGATACCTCGATCCGCGAACTGATCCTCTCCGGCGGCGACCCGCTCTCGCTCGCCACGCACAAGCTCGAGGAGCTCACCCGCTCCCTGGCCGACCTGCCGCACGTGATCCGCCTGCGGATCCACACCCGGCTGCCCATCGTCCTTCCCGAACGCGTGGACGAGGCCTTTACCGCGTGGCTCGCCGCCCTGCCGCAGCAGAAAGTCGTGGTGCTGCATGCGAACCACGCCAACGAATTCGATGCGTCGGTAGACGCCGCCTGTGGCCGCCTGCGCGACGCGGGCGCCACCCTGCTCAACCAGTCGGTGCTGCTGCGCGGCGTGAACGACGACGTGACGGCTCTGGCCGCGCTTTGCGAGCGATCGTTCGCCGCCGGGGTGCTGCCGTACTACCTCCACCAGCTGGACCGGGTAAAGGGTGCCGTGCATTTCGAGGTCGACGACGATCGCGCGCTGTGGCTGGTGGAGGCCCTGCGTGCCCGCCTTCCCGGCTACCTCGTGCCGAAACTGGTGCGCGAATTGCCCGGCGACCCATCGAAGCGCCCTATTGCCGATTTCGCGCGTTAGTATGGCGGGCATCCGGTCAGCATGACTCGACCGGCCGCGCTGTGGGGGGAGCGAGCCGGCGAGCCGGTTCGCGGGATGAGCAAGCGGCAATTCGGAACGGCATGAAACACGACAACGTCATCAGGATCCTGTTCATCGAGAACTCGGTGGAAGACGCCGAGCTCTTGATCAATGTTCTGCGCAACGGCGGCATCGCCGTCCGCCCAGCCCGGGCGACCACGCCCGACGATATCCAGGTCGCACTCGCCGATGCCGTGCCCGACCTCGTCCTGATGAATCCGGCGGTGGCTGGCATCGATACCGGCGCCGTCATGCGCCAGCTCGACGCCAGCGGCCGCGACCTCGCGATGATCGCCGTGGTCGACAGCCTCGATGACGATGCCATCGCCGACCTCTTCGCCAGCGGCACGCGTGGCGTGGCGCTGCGCAAGCGCTCCGACCAGGTGCTCGCGGTCGTCCAGCGCGAATTCGACGCGCTCTCCACGCGCCGGCAGGTCCGTCGCTTGGAAACGTCGCTGCGTGAGACCGAGCGGCGTTGCGACGCCCTGCTCGATTCGTCGCGCGACGCCATCGCCTACGTGCACGAAGGCATGCACGTGCGCGTGAACCAGGCCTACCTCGAAGCCTTCGGCTTCATGGAATTCGACGACATCATCGGGCTGCCCATCCTCGATCTCGTGGCGGGCACGCACGCCGACGACTTCAAGAACACGCTGCGCGGCCTGTCCAAGGGCGACCGGATACCGCCCCCGATGGAACTGCTCGCCCGTCGCGACGACGGCAGCACGTTCAAGGCGTCGGTGGAATTCGCCCACGCCACGTTCGAAGGCGAGGCCTGCCTGCAGATCGTCTTCCGTCAGCAGACCGTGGACGCCGCGCTGGTCGCCCAGTTGCAGCGCGACCCGGTCACCGGCCTCTACAACCGTTCGCGCACGCTGGAATGCGTCGACGAGGCGGTGGCCGCGGCTGCCGCCGGACGCTCCGGCCAGGCCGTGCTACTGCTCGAACCGGACAACTGGAAGGATATCGTCGCCAGCGCCGGCATAGGCAACGCCGACCATCTGCTGGCGGCCATCGCAGCCAAGGTGGCCGAATCCATCGATCCGGAAGAAGACATCGCGGGCGTGCTCGGCGACCACACGCTGGGCCTGATCCTGGGCCCACGCGGCGACCTCGAGCACGCGGCGCTCACCGAGCGCCTGCGCACGACCATCGCCGAGACGATCTTCGACGCGGGGTCGCGCTCGCTCACTGTCACGATCACCATCGGCGGCACACTGCTGGCCGAGAAGAACGCGAACACCGAAACCGTGCTCGATCAGGCCAGCGCCTGCCTGCGCGCCGCGCAGAACCAGGGCGGCAACCGTGTCGAACTGCACGACCCCAGCGCGCGCGAAAAAGCCGATGCCGAGCGCGAGCAGTACTGGCTCGACCTCGTGCGCGAAGCACTCGCGCAGGACGGTCTGCGCCTCTACCACCAGCAGATCATCAGCCTGCAGGATGCCGCCGGCGAGTTCTACGAGATCCTCGTGCGCATGCGCGGCCCCAAGGGCGACGTGCTGCCCTCGTACTTCTTCCCGGTGGCCGAACGCAACGGCCTGCTGCCCGCCATCGACCGCTGGGTGCTCGGCCACGCGATCGACGCCCTCGCCCACCGCGAGAACGACGGACTGACGACGACCTACTTCGTGAAGATGACGCTGCAGTCGCTGGAAGACCCGGACCTGCTGCCGTGGCTCGTGCGCCGGCTGGAGTCCGCGAAACTCCGCCGCAGCAAGCTCGTCATCGAGATGCCGGAATCCAAGGTGCTCACGAGCCTGCGCCCGACGCAGGAATTCGTGGCGGGCTGGCGGAAGGCCGGCGGCGGGTTCGCCATCGAGCAGTTCGGCTCGGGCCTGAACTCGTTCCAGATGCTGACCCACGTCGAGGCCGACTTCCTGAAGATCGACCGCAGCTTCATGACCGATCTGCCGCAGCATCCCGAAAACCAGAAAAAGATCGCGGAAATCTGCAAGGAAGGCCACGCGTCGGGCAAACAGACGGTGGCCGAATGGGTCGAGGACGCCGTCAGCACGTCGCTGCTTTTCGCCGCCGGCGTGGACTTCATCCAGGGCAACTTCCTCCAGGAGCCGGCCAAGGTGCTGGCCGAGGAATACATGCCGGTCTGATAGTCGCAGGCCTGCGGGCCCGCGACGTTCGGCCATCCTGTGGGAAGCGCGCTGGCGCGCGAATGGGTGCTTGCCGCGAGCACCCATTCGCGCGCCAGCGCGCTTCCCACAATGGCTTCCCATCGCCAACGATCAATTCGAACCAAA
>Ga0102588_1000584_pt1 | contig 37147 bp, 37 predicted proteins | sample AraplaMF_Col_mMS_FD_76854 | JGI IMG/M metagenome (GOLD analysis project Ga0102588, IMG submission 76854) | Arabidopsis root microbial communities from the University of North Carolina, USA - plate scrape MF_Col_mMS (SPADES assembly) (version 2) | ecosystem: Host-associated > Plants > Roots >...
CCAAGCGGGTCTGGGAAGGCATGGGCCTCTTGGTGCTGCATTCCGGCCATTTCTCGAAGATCTTCAAGCGGCTGATGGGCACTCCCTGCGCACTCAAATGGCGCGAGGCGGGCGAGCGCGAGCGGCTGTGGACGATCAACCAGCGCCATCCGATCGCAGCCGGTATCGGCGAGCATTTCGAGCTTGAAAACGAGGAAATGTATGGCGAGCAGTTTTCCGTGCCGGAGCCGCTGGAGACGGTGTTCATCTCCTGGTTCCAGGGCGGCGAAGTTTTCCGCTCGGGCCTGACGTGGCGGCGTGGCGCCGGCAATATCTTCTATTTCCGTCCCGGCCACGAAACCTACCCGACCTATCACGATGCAACGGTGCAGAAGGTGCTGATCAATGGCGTGAAGTGGGCCTATAACCCCGAGGGTGCATTGAAGAGCATCACCGATGCTCCAAATGTGCCGGTAGAAAAAGCACTGGAGCCGATCGTCGAACGCGGCCCGAGACTGCATCAGGCCGGCGAAGCCGGTTACCGCTGAGGAGCATCCATGCGACTACTCGTTCTTGGTACGGGCGTGATGGCGAAGAACCAGCTCGCCCACTTCATGAATATCGACGGCGTGACCGTAGTCGGTGCCGTCGATACGGATTCAGACCGTCTGGCCGCCTTTGCCGACAAGTTCAACATCGAGAAGCGGTTTCTGACGCTCGACGAGGCGATCGCCTGGGGCGAGTTCGATGCGGCGACCAACATCACGCCTGACCGGATCCACCATCCGACCACCATGGCGCTGATTGCTGCCGGCAAGCATGTGCTGTGCGAGAAGCCGCTGGCGGAGAACTATCCGAAGGCGCTGGAGATGACGGAAGCGGCCGAGACCGCCGGGGTCATCAACATGGTCAATCTCACCTATCGCAACGTTGCTCCGCTGCAGCGTGCCCGCGAGATGGTGCTATCGGGCGAGCTCGGCACGATCAAGCATGTGGAGGCGTCCTACCTGCAAAGCTGGCTGGTATCACGCGCCTGGGGCGACTGGCGCACGGAATCGACCTGGCTCTGGCGTTTGTCGACGGGTCACGGTTCGAACGGCGTGCTCGGGGATGTCGGCATCCATATCCTGGATTTTGCCGCCTATGGTGCGGCGACCGACATCGATCACGTCTTTGCGCGGTTGAAGACCTTCAACAAGGCGCCGGGCGGGCAGATCGGCGAATATATGCTCGATGCCAATGACAGCTTCACCATGTCGGTCGATTTCGCCAATGGCGCTCTCGGCGTCATCCATGCCAGCCGCTGGGCGACCGGTCATCTGAATGAGCTGAAGCTGCGCATCTATGGCGAGAAAGGCAGCTTGGAAGTCATCCACCGCCCAAGCGGTTCCGAGCTGCATGGCTGCCTCGGCGACGATGTCGAAACGGCGACCTGGAAGCCGGTCGACGTGCCGCCGGTTCCAACCAATTACCAGCGCTTTGCCGAGGCTGTGGCAACAGGCGTGCAGCTCGATCCGAACTTCCGTCATGCGGCGAACCTGCAGAAGGTGCTCGACCTTGCCATGGTAACCGAGCGCGAACGCCGCGAGCTTAAAGTCTGATATTTTCCCTTGCAGATTGAACACCGACGCGCTCGCAGCGCGGCGGTGTCATGCGGCAATTGATCGCTAAAACCTGTACTTAAGTGTACTTGAGCGACGCCCGGCACTAGCCATATTTACTCGATGGCCAACGCGGAAACCGTCCTGACGGCTCCTGCGGAAGGCCATGTCATACCCAAAGCATTTCCGTTTTTCTTCAAAATACGGAAGCGCGCTTTTCTTCGTTATGACGCAATTCCGGATGCAAAGCCGCTGTGCATTTTTGCTGGAATTGCTCTAGTCGGCAACGGAAAACACATGACTGACATTATCGCCAATACATCCCTTCCCGCAAAAACCGCCCCCGAGACACAAGACTTTGCCACTGCCGGGATCTCTCCCATGGACCGGCCGAGCGCTATCACGCGCTTCTTCATGGGCATCGTCGCATGGGCCGAGGGCCTGAATTTCAAATATGCCAAACTCGGCAATCCGCCGGTTTACGACAATGCCGCCTTTCCCTGGGCGAAGGAGGTCGAGAAGGCCTGGCCGCAGATCCGCGCCGAACTCGACCGCGTGCTGGTGCGCCAGAGCGAGCTGCCGAGCTTCCAGGAAATCTCCACCGACGTGCAGACCATCTCCAAGGACAATCGCTGGAAAACCTTCTTTCTCGTCGGTTTCGGAGTGAAGTCCGAGCAGAACATCCAGGCCTGCCCGGAAACCTGGAAGGCGGTGCAGAAGATCCCCGGCCTGAAGACTGCGATGTTTTCGATCTTCGAACCCGGCAAACACCTGCCGGCGCATCGCGGCCCCTATAATGGCGTGCTGCGCCTGCATCTCGGGATGATCGTGCCAGAGCCGGCCGACAAGCTTGCGATCCGCGTCAAGGACCAGATCTGCCACTGGCAGGAAGGCAAGGCGCTGATCTTCGATGATGCCTATGAGCATGAAGCGTGGAACCACACGGACAAGACGCGCGTCGTTCTCTTCATCGATTTCGTCAAGCCGCTGAAATTCCCGGCCCGGCTGATCAACTGGACCCTGCTCAATCTTGCGATTTTCACGCCGTTCATCCGCGAAGGGCTCGATAATCACAAGGAGTGGGAAAAGAAGTTCTACGCGCAGGCGGAAGCGCTGCGCAATCGCGGGTAAGAAAAGACTTCCGCCTTTTCGATGTCGTGCACCTGCTTAAGGCCCTGCAAATGCGGGGCCTTTTTCTTTTGTTCGCTGACCGGAATTGCGCGCCCGTTCCGCGTGGAGACTTCGCTGAACGCATCGTTCACCCGGGCATATTGACGACGCTCTAAATCGCGGATAAAGTTTATCCATGATTGGAGACGGCACATGAAACTCAGCGACGGCGTAGAGCAGGCAATTCATTGTGTGACTTTCCTCTCCGGATTGTCGGAGGAGGGGGTGCTGTCGGCGGCAGCACTTGCGGAGCTTCACGGGGTTTCCCCAAGCTACCTGCTGAAGCATCTGCAGGCATTGTCGGGCGCCGGGCTGCTCGTGACGACGCCGGGGCCGAAGGGCGGATACAGGCTGGCGAGGGCGAAGGAGGAGATCACTCTCCTCGACGTCGTGCTGGCGGTGGAAGGTCCCGCACCGGCCTTCCGCTGTGCCGAGATCCGCCAGCGCGGACCCAATCCTCTGCCGGGGCGGTACTTCACCAAGCCCTGCCAGATCAATGCCGCGATGCTGAAGGCGGAAAGAGCGTATCGCGCCGAGCTCGCCAAAGTGACCATCGCAGACATCGCGGCTGATGTCATGGCAGACGACGACGGCGGTATCGCCGCCCGCGGCTGCGCTTTCCTTGAACTCAACGAAAGAAAGACGGGCAATCGGGCCTCGTCATAGGAGAAGCTACAATGAGCACGTCCAAGAAGGTTGTTGTCATCGGCGGCACGGGCCTCGTCGGCTCCAGGGCAGTCACCATTCTTCGCAATGCCGGGCACGAGGTCGTCGTCGCCAGCTCCAGAAACGGGATCAATGCCTTTACCGGCGAGGGGCTCGAAGCCGCCCTTTCAGGGGCGGATGCCGTCATCGACGTCTCCAACATCGTTTCCTATGACGAGCCGGTCATTCGCAATTTCTTTGCGACCTCCACCCGCAACCTGACCGCAGCCGAGAAATCGGCCAGCGTTCGCCACCATGTCGTCCTGTCCATCGTGGGCACCAGCGACCTCTCGGGCAATCCCTATGTGAGCGGCAAGCAGGCGCAGGAAGATGCGGTGCAGGCCTCCGGCCAGGACTATACGATCGTTCGCGCCACGCAGTTCCACGAGTTCATGGAGACGCTGGCCGAGGCCTATTCCGCTGACGGCGCGGTAAATGTCCCCGATATCCAGTTCCAGCCGATCGCGGCCGATGATGTCGCGGCGGCATTGGTGAGCGTTGCGCTTGGCAAGCCGCACAATGGCATCGTCGACCTTGCCGGCCCGGACCGCGCCGGCTTTGGCGAACTTATGCGGACATACCTGGCTGCAAAGGGCGACAGCCGCAGCGTCGGCGTCGATGCAGCCCTTGGCTATTTCGGGGCGCCGGTCACGGCCACCTCGCTCGTTCCGACGGGCGCCTTCATGCAGGGGCAGACCGCGCTTGCGGATTGGCTCCGCCACCAGAATCATGCATCGCAAGTGGAGAAAGCATAATGAAAACGATCCTTTATGCCATGATGGCACTCGTTCTGCCGGTCACCGTCGCCTCGGCGCACGACCTCACCAAGGGTGAACTCGTCTACGAGTCGAAGGGCGCGAAAGTGACGGAGGTTTACGCGCACGCGCTTCCGGATGTTCCGGGCAAGAGCGTGAAAGGTGTCCTGGTCGAGTACGAGCCCGGCGGCTACAGCTCGGCGCATACCCATGCCAAATCGGCGCTTATTTATGCGACTGTTCTCGAAGGCGCCATTTTGAGCGGCGTGAATGGCGGCGAGGTGAAGACCTTCACCAAGGGAATGAACTTCACGGAACTTCCCGGCGACCGGCACGATGTCAGCGCCAACGCCAGCAAGACGAAACCGGCAAAGCTGCTGGCCGTGTTTGTGGTCGATACGGCTGACGCGGCTCTGACGACGCCGCGCAAGCCCTGACATTTCTGAAAACTGCGCATGAAAGAGGCCCCGCCGAAAAGCGGGGCCTTTTCTTTTATTCGATCACCTGAACCACGCGGTGGGTCTGCGGCTCGACGATCACATGGCGATCGTTGATGACGGTATAGGCATAGCGCGGATTATCCGGCACCGGGATCACCTGGACATCTGATGGCAGCGGCTTGCCGACGACGATCGGCTGCTGCACCACCACTGCCGACGGCGGGGCCGGCTGCTGCTGGACGTAGGTTACGACCTCGCGCGGCGGCGGATCGACGACGGCACCGGCTACACCACCTGCCACGCCGCCAATTGCAGCGCCCACGGGGCCGCCGACAATGGCGCCGGTAATTGCGCCGCCGGCTGCACCCGTCACGGCTCCGTCGGCCATCGCATTGGTGGCGAGCGACGAAAGCGCCAGCGCGCCGGAAACGAGAATGATCTTATACATTTTGATACTCCTTCGATCGAGAGCATTTGCGTTTTTCAGGGAAAGATGGAAATGCTCTATCTCATTGATTCTTCAGCGATTCCCGGCAGGTGAGCGCCGTGGAAATTGCCTTGGTTTGCGTTGAGGAAACGAGCCGGATCAGTCGTTGTTCCTGATCGCAGGAGTCACGGATTGGCCGTGCGGGTTATAGTGCGTGAGATGGGCTATTCCAGCCTGCGGCGGAACAGCCAGGCCGCGGCGCCAAGGGTTGCGGTCGCGATCAGGGCCAGCGGAATCGTCTGGTTCAGCACGTCCTCCGCGGGAAGGTCCTTGAGGAAGACGCCTTTGACGATGATGAGGAAATAACGCAGCGGATTGATTGTCGTTACCGGCTGCAGCCATGCCGGCATGTTCTCGATCGGCGTTGCGAAACCCGACAGCAGCATGGCGGGCACCATGAACAGGAAGGCGCCGAGGATTGCCTGCTGCTGCGTCATCGAGAGCGCCGAGATGAAGAGGCCGAGGCCGGCGACCGAACCCAGATAGAAGATCGAGCTGCCATAGAGCAGCAAGAGCGATCCCCGCAGCGGCACGCCGAAGATGAAGAGGGCCGCCAGGATATAGAGCGTCATGTGGAAGAGGCCGATCATCATTGGCGGTATGAGCTTGCCGACCAGGATTTCATGGACGCGCAGCGGCGAGACCATCAGCTGATCGAAAGTGCCGAGTTCCCTCTCGCGGGCAATCGACAGCGCGGTGACGATGAGACCGATGAGGAGCGCGATGCTGGCGATCAGGTTCGGCACCATGAACCATTGATAGGTGAGGTTGGCATTGAACCAGTTGCGCGGCACGGTCGCCACTGTTTTGGCCATGGCGCGCTGGCCTGCCGGCGTCTCGGCCGAGAGCGTCATGCCGATCTGGGTGAGATAGCCGGAGACGATCTGCGAGGCGTTGGAGCGGCGACCGTCGAGGATGATCTGAAGATCGGCCGGAATGCCCGCCTCGATATTACGGGAGAAGTCGGGGCCGATCTCGATTGCGGCAATGACCGACTGACCATCGATGGCTTCGCGGATATCGGTCTGATTGTCTGCTGTGTCGATGCGGCGGAAGGTCGGCGATCCGTGGATGCGCTCTATCAGTTCCTGTCCCCAATGGCCGCTGTCGCGGTTCAGCACCATGACATCGACATTGCGCACCTCGAGTGTCGCCGCATAGGAAAAGACGAGAAGCTGCATGACGGGCGGCACGATGAGCACGAAGCGACCCTTGGGATCACGCAATACGGCCAGCAATTCCTTGATGATGAGGGCTTTCAGCCGGGTCCACCACATCTCAGCCGATCCTCTTTCTGGTGCTGCGGGCGGCCAGCAGGAACATGATGCCGCCGATCGTGAGCATCACGGCGATCGCGCGGGCAAACATCGGCCAGATATCGCCGGCCAGAAAGACTGTCTGCAGGCTGGGGATGAGATAACGCGCCGGCACGATGATGGTGATCCACTGGATGATTTCAGGCATGGAATTGATCTCGAAGAGAAAGCCCGAGAGCAGGAAGGCCGGCAGGAAGGCGGAGATCAGCGCGAGCTGTGACGCGAGGAACTGGTTCTTGGTCGCCGTCGAAATCAACAGGCCCTGGCCGAGCGCCGGGATGAGAAAGGCGGCAGAGAGCGCATAGAGCGCGATGACGGAACCGCGAAACGGCACGCCGAACAGGAAGACGGCGAGCAGCACGCAGAGCGTCATGGAGGCAAGGCCGAGCAGGAAATAGGGGAGGATCTTGCCGGCGAGCAGTTCGGCCGATGTCACCGGCGTCGCCATCATCGCTTCCATCGTGCCGCGCTCCCATTCGCGGGCGACGACCAGCGAGGTCAAGAGCGTGCCGACAAGCGTCATGACGATCGCGATCGAGCCGGGGACGAGGAAGTTGCGGCTGGTCAGCTCGGGATTGAACCAGAAGCGCTGCTCGATCGAGATGGGCGGACCGGCGGCGACCGTTTCGGACTGGCGCTGGCGCTCCCAGTTGGCGACCGCGCCCTGCACATAGTTCTGGACGAAATTGGCGGTGTTGGGGTCGGAGCCGTCGACGAGGACCTGGATCTGCGGGTGATTGCCGGCGGCGTAGTCCGTGGCGAAATCGGCGGGAATGACGACGATGCCCCGCACATTGCCGAGCACGAGATCGTCTTCGAACATGCGCCGGTCGCGGCCAACGGTGACGGAGAAGTAGCGCGAGGCCTGGAAGCTTGCCGCGAGATCCTGCGTCAGCGGCGTCGCCTGCTCCAGGACGAGGCCGATGCGGGTGCGGGTCGTATCGAGCGACACGCCGTAGCCGAAGAGGAAGAGCAGGATCAGCGGCAGCACGAAGGCGATGAGAATGGTGCTGGGGTCGCGGATCGCCTGATAGCTCTCCTTGCGGACGAGGGCGATGAAGCGGCGGCCGCGGGAGGAAGCGCTCATGCGGCTTTCTCCTTTTTCTGCCCCTTTTCGGAGTCCTCAACGAGGGCGATAAAGGCATCCTCCATCGTCGGGTCAGGCTGTTCCTCGGTGGCGACCCGCGCTTTCAACTCGTCGGGCGAGCCGAGAGCGATCGAGCGGCCGCGATAGATCAGCGAGATGCGGTCGCAATATTCGGCCTCGTCCATGAAATGCGTCGTCACCAGCACGGTGACGCCCTTTTCGACGAGGGCGTTGATATGGGTCCAGAATTCGCGCCGGGTGATCGGATCGACGCCGGAGGTGGGTTCGTCCAGGAACAGGGCGCGCGGCTCGTGCATGACGGCGCAGGCAAGCGCCAGGCGCTGTTTCAGGCCGAGCGGCAGGTCCTTGGCCGAATAGCGCCCGTGGCGGCCGAAATCGAAGATCTCGGTCATCAGCTCGATGCGCTCGCGGCGCCGGCTGCCGGAGAGGCCATAGACGCCGGCGAAGAATTCGAGGTTCTGCATGACGGTGAGATCGCCGTAGAGTGAGAATTTCTGCGCCATGTAGCCAAGCTGGTTGCGCGCCTCGGCGGCATCCTTGCGCAGGTCGAAACCGGCGACCCGGCCTTCGCCTCCCGACGGTTTCAGCAGGCCGCAGAGCATCTTGAAGGTGGTGGATTTGCCGGCACCGTTCGGCCCGAGCAGGCCGAAGATCTCGCCGCGGCCGATATCGAAGGTGATATTGTCGGCGGCGGTGAAATCGCCGAAACGCTTGGTCAGGCCATGGGCTTCGATAACGGGGCGGTCGCCGGTCTCGCTCGGCGAGCCCTGAGCCTCTGCCAGCTTGGAGCGCCCGCCGGGGCCGCCGCCAAGCATATCGATGAAGGCATCCTCAAAGCGGGGAGGGGTGGGTGTCAGCTTTACTCCGCCGGTTTTGCCGATATCGGGCGTCTCATTCGATGTCACGAGGCGGATGGCATCGCCCTGGATGACGCCGTCGATCACGCCTTTCGTCTGCAGCAGTTCGGCGAGCACTTGGCGCCTGCGGCCGCTGACGCCGGAGACCTTGAAGACACGATCTTCCACGCGCCCGGTCAGGTCGTGCGGCTTGCCGGAAAAGAGCAGCTTTCCCTGGTTGAGCAGCAGGACATGATCGCAGGCTTCGGCCTCATCCAGATAGGCCGTGGACCAGAGCACGCCGATGCCTTCCTGCGTCAGGTTCTCGACCATCTTCCAGAGGTCGCGGCGCGAGATCGGGTCGACGCCGACGCCCGGCTCATCGAGCAGCAGCAGGCGCGGCTTTTTCAGGAGCGCGCAGGCAAGGCCGAGCTTCTGCTTCATGCCGCCCGAGAGCTTGCCGGCGAGCCGGGTCGTGAAGCGCTTCAGGTCGGTGAAGGTTAAAAGCTCGTCGAAGGCGGCGGCGCGCTCGGCCTTCGGCAGGCCGCGCAGATCGGCATAGAGATCGAGGTTTTCCTGGACCGAGAGATCCTCATAAAGGCCGAAGCGCTGCGGCATGTAGCCGATCGAGGCCTGGATGGCGGCCGGGTTCCGGGCCGTGTTGAAGCCCAGCACCTCGACAGTGCCGCTATCGGGCAGCATGAGGCCGGTCATCAGCCGGATCAGCGTCGTCTTGCCGGCGCCGTCGGGGCCGACGAGGCCGGTGATGGCGCCGCCCCTGACCTCGCCGGAGACGGCGTCGAGAGCCGGCGGGGCATCGCCGAAGCGCCTGGTGACATCGGCAAGCCGGACCAGCGCTTCATCTGCCTTGGAGGGAACGGTGCTCATCGTGCGGCCAGCGAGGGAAAGTGCACGGTGACCGGCATGCCCTGGCGCAGATCCGGGCCGGGCTTGTCGATGACGATGCGCAGGCGATAGACGAGATCGGTGCGCAGTTCCGGCGTCTCGACCGATTTCGGCGTGAACTCGGCGACCGGCGAAATGAAGCCGATCGTGCCGTCATAGGGCTTGTCGGCTTGCGTATCCGAGGTCACCTGGACCTTCATGCCGGGATGCAGGCGGCCGAGATCGCCTTCCGCCACATAGCTGCGCACCCAGACCGGTTGCGTCAGCGACAGGACATAGACGCTGTCGGCGGGCGCGACGATGGCGCCGGGTTCGCGTACGCGGGACAGAATGACGCCGTCATTCGGCGCGTGCAGTTCCGTATCGGCAAGCGAGATGCGGGCGGAGACCAGAGCGGATTGCGCTGCCTTCAACTGGCCATCGGCTGCATCGATGTCTTCCACGCGGCTGCCTTCCTGCAGCAGCTTCAGCGCTTCGTTGGCGGAATCGGAGCGGGCCGCGGCCATAGCGCGATTGGCGGTTGCCAGATCGAGGTTCGCTTCCGAGATATTGCCCTGCGGGCGAAGCTGTCGGGCGCGCTCATAGGTGAGATTGGCATTGTGCAGCGCCGCGACGCTTTCGTCATAGGCAGCGCGGGCCTGGGCGATTTCCGTCTGGCGCGGGCCGGCCTTCAGCTTATCGAGCGTGGCCTGCAGGGCGGCGACATTGGCCTCTGCGGACGTAACGGCTGCCTCGTAAGGTGTCGCGTCGAGCTTGCCGAGCACCTGGCCGCTGCTGATCGTATCGCCTTCATCGACGGCGAGCGAGGCCAGCCGTCCATTGACGCGGAAGCCGAGGGAGACCTGGCGGATATCGACATTGCCGTAGAGTGCGAATTCCTTTGGTCGTTGCGGCAGCCAGCCGAACTTCTGCGGCAGGCCGTACCACCAGGCGGCACCGCCGGCGGCTACGAGAATAACGATGGCAAGGGGGACGATCCGTTTCATGGGGTATTTCCTTTCGCCGGCTCCAAAAGGCCGACAAGTTCTGCGGCAAGTTTGCGCAGGCTCTGGAGTTGTTCTGATCCGACCGATTGCCATTCCATCTGGGCGAGGACGGCGGCGTGGGCGAGGCGGAAGATCATGATGTTGCCGACAAAGGCCAGCGTGCGCAGGCGCACATGCTCGGAAGCCGGATCCTCGCGCAGAATGGTGCCGATCAGCCGTCGCGCCATCTCGATCATCGGACCCATCAGGCCCTTGTAGATGCGGGTAAAAGCCTCCGTCGGCTCCATCTGTTCGCGTGTGATGAAACGCGCCCAGGGCTCCGATTCCTTGCTGACGAAGATGCCGATCATGGTCTCGGTGAGCTGTGTCAGGAAATGGCGGGCATCGTCTGCCGTCAGCGTCTGCCCGGCGGCATCGAGCGCCATGATATGCGCGACGATCTGCTGGCGCAGGGCGCCGACATGACGCTCGATGCGCGACACCAGATATTCCGCCGTCGCGATATAGAGCCCTTCCTTGCCGCCGAAATAATAGGGAATGGCCTGCAGGTTCACACCTGCCGCCTCGCTCAGCTGCCGTGTCGAGGTGCCGTCGAAGCCATGGCGGCCGAAAACATCGAGCGCTGCGGCAAGCAGCTTTTCCCGGGTGATCTCGGCGCGGTTCGGTTGGTTTTGTTCATCGCTCATGACTGACTTATAACTCCAACGCATATTTCAGTCAATCGAATGAATGTTTATCTTGCCGCATCCGCGCTCCCTATGAATGAGCGTTGCGGGGGCCAACCGTCAGTATATTTACGTCTACTGCCGGTACATTTACCGTTTCGTACTTCCGTAAAGGCTAATATTCTGGCTGAATGGGAGGATGAGAAACCTGCCCGTCATGCCGAGCACTGCGAGACATGCCTGGAGAGCGCTCCTTGCGAGCGCGGCTCTTGCTCTTCCCGTGACCATGGCTTGCGCTGACGACATTGCGCCGGGAAAAGGCAATCGCATTCAGAACGAGGTGGTCAAACCATCTCCTCATGATGGACAGCTGACGGCCCCGCGGCTAAGCGCGAACTGGTGGCTGCGGATCAGGCGCGAGGCACCGCAGGCCGATCAGTCTGAGGGTTCGAAGCAGGTTTTTGCGCGCAGCACCGACCAGCGATGATCCCGGGCATTGCAGCCTTAGCTGAAGCGCTGCATGTCCGGCCGCAGGCACGAAGGATGCCCTAACTCCCGGAGCCTAGGCGTCGGGCTTTCCGAAAGCCGATTCCGGTTTACGAGCCGGTGCCGCAATGCTGGTTTCCGGCCGATGGGGGTTCGGATCCCTCTTGCGGCGCTGGGCCCGGCCGATCAGGCGCAGGGCCATCGCCGAAGGCAAGATTCTCGCAATGAAGGCGGCGAGCTTCGAAGAGATGCCGGGAACGACGAGGCGGCGGCCGGACTTGAAACCCTGCCATGCCTCATGGGCCACATAGTCGGCATCGAGCTTGGGCAGCACCTTGAAGAGGGCAGCCCGGTCGGCCCCGGATTTTTCCAGAAAGTCGGTCGAGACAGGGCCGGGGGCGACGCAGGTGACCGTCACACCGAAGCGGCGAACCTCCTCATGAAGGGCGGTCGAGAAGGCGCGCACGAAATTCTTGCTGGCGTAGTAGAAGGCCATGTAGGGGCCCGGTGCGAAACCGGCGACGGAGCCGAGATTGATGACGCCGCCGCTGCGCCGCGCCACCATGCCCGGCAGGAAGCGCAGGGTCATGTCGGCGAGCGCGCGGATGTTGACGTCGATGATGCCGAGCTGCTCATCGGCGGGCAGGGAGGTTGCCGCGCCGCGCAGGCCATAGCCGGCGCTGTTGACCAGGACGCCGCAGGCCAGGCCTTTTGCGGCAAGAAAAGCCTCAAGGCGCGACGATGCATCCTGAGAGGCAAGGTCGAGTTCGATCGTCAAGGCTTCTCCGCCGGCCCCGATGATTTCGGCGGCGGCGGCCCCGAGGTCCTCGGGGGAGCGCGCCACCAGAACCACGATATTGCCATCGCGCGCGGCAACCCGGGCAATGGCCCGCCCGATGCCCCGGGATGCGCCGAGGACCACGACAGCCAGGCGGAGTTCGGCGCTGACGCTCATGGTGCCCTTCCCGCAATCGATATGCCGGCGGGCTTTCCCGCCTGCTTGAGCCCCCTGACCTCGTCGACGACGTCGCCGTTCAGGATCCTTTCGAACCGTTCCAGCGCGCGGGCAATGCTGGCGCCGTCCATGACCCGGTGGTCGTAATGGATGCGCACCGTCACCGTTCCCTCCGCATCGATCGGCCCGTAGTTCAGGAGCGTGGTGAGCGGCGTCAGGGGATTGAGGGATTCGGCGCCAAGGCCGGAATAGACCGACAGCTGGAAGGTGCCGAAATAGCGCGCCCGCTTTCGCCCCAGGTTGAGCCCGAGCCACATCAGCGACCAGCGGAGCAAGGCCGGTGCGCGGGCAAGCTTGAGCGAGCGGCGAAATTCCTTGATCTCGGCAATCGGGCGCGAGCGCGCTTCCTGGATCAGTTTTTCCAGTTCCGGGATGGGGCGCTGTTCGGGACCCTTGATCGTGCTCAGGAGAACGATTCGCTCGCCCTCGTGCTCGCGCTCATGGGCGACCGAGGCAACGCTTTCGGGATATTCATAGAGCTGGTGCTTCGGAAACTTGATATAGGCGCGCCGCAGGTCCGGGGTCTCCTTCGACAGGAGCGCATATCCCTTCAGAAACAGCACGGTCCATGACGGGCGCGGGTCGCAGGCGCTCCTGGCGTCGACCAGCGCGCGCAAGTTCATCTGTCGCTGCACGGTGACGCGCGGTATGCCGATCGAAAACCGCATGAGATCTCCGACAAGCCGCCTTGCAGCCGAAAGCCTGACTGTCCGTCCCCTCATCCTTGTCCTCCCCCTAGATCACTTCCGTTTTCCCTCGAAACACGCAAATGATCCATCTCTTTGTTTTCATGCAATTCCGGACGCAAAGCGCTGCACAGTTTTGCTGGAACTGCCTAGTAGAGATAAGGAATGATCCGTTTCGTCCTGTCCATATAGGCGCGGTATTCAGGACCAAAAACGTCGAGCATCATACGCTCTTCCTTGTCCACGCGCAGGAAGAAAAGCACGGCAAAGCCGACGAGGCCGGCAAGGCCCGCCACCCAGTTCGACAGCAGGAAGGCCTGCGCCAGCCCCATCAGCATGAAGGACGTGTACATGGGGTGGCGCACCAGTGCGTAGGGCCCTGACGATATCAGTTCGTGCTTCTGGCGGATTTCCAGCGTTATGGACCAGTTTCGGCCTAGTTGCTTGTGCGTTCGCCGAAAGACCCACATGGCGAGCGCGAATGTGATTGCCCCGACTACGACCGCCCAGATATGGGCAGGATAGTCGGCACCTCTCGGGATGCCTGTCGCGACGTAGAAGGCCGGCACGATCGCAAGCCCGGCAAGGGCCGTCGCGAGCGCGATCTTCTCTGCCGCGCTCCGCTGGCTGCTCACGATGGGCACGCGCTTGCCGCGGCGCTCAAATGGGTAGCGGATGACGTACCATGCGATAATTCCGAGGACCCAGACGATCTCGCCAATGGTGTGAACTGACAAGCTCAAATCGGCACCAGAACCTTTCCACGATCCGCTTCTTTCCGGGATCGCTCTGCTTTTCTATCAACCCGTATTCATCTCCCGCAGATTTGTAATGAATTGCTGCGGGCGAAGCCAGATGCCTGGCGTCTTATAGCCCATATGTTTGGCGATATCGGCCACGAAAGCGTTGCAATTATAGACGGTCGCTTCCCAGAGACGGCTGCGCGCCTGGAGTTTGCGAATATAGGCGACCGTGTCGTTATATTCGGCGTCCGTCAGCATCACGCGCCAGCTCGCCGAGCGGTATTGCTCTTCGAGATCGCCGTCCGTTTCGCCTGTCGTGGCGGGGACGGGGATAAAGTGGCCCAACACATAGGGCGCGGCATCCGGCGATGCCGGGGCAAGTCCCGCAACCTCGGGACTGATCATTCTTCCGTTCCTGTCGGCACTGCCGAAGACGACATAAGTGTGACCGTAGGTCAGCGCGTAACGCGAGCGGAATTCGATGAAGCGCCGCCCCGCCTGGGCTTGAGCCGCGGCCGGTTTCCCAAGGTCACGGGCATCGGATGTATAATGTGGCTGGGGGGCTTTGTCTTCTGACTGACACGATGATACCACAACCGCCAAAATGGCGACCACGCACAAGCGGCTTCTTTCAAGCGCCATCAACACGCTCCATGTGCAGGCTCCTGCGAATGCGGGCCTGATGCCGGCTGATGCGCCGTTCCTGCGTCCTGAATGGCAGGCGGGATCAATCCTGGCCGTTTTGGGATGTTAGAGAGAGAGGAAGGGCCTACCGAGCCCTTCCCAAGCGTTATGCGAATTTTACTTGTAGACGGCTGTTGCTGGCGGTGGAGCTTTCCCCTTGCCTTTACCAATCGACCCGCAGGCACTCAGATTGGCCACCGCAAGCGTTGCGAGGATCAAGAATAAAATTCTGCTCATTAAGTCCTCTCCTCATCCTGGTGCAGGCTTGAAAGTCTGCACCTCATAGTTTGACGATAATCGGCACCTTGGACAGTGCGGCAGTGATGCAATGTGCAACGAATCTACATTAGCAGATACTTACCGGTGTGGCCAACCCTGCAATTTCACATGGTAAACGCCATTGAAGCATGCCGTGATCGTTGTGGCTTGCCTGCCACACTTCCGGCTGCCGATTTCGCGATCTCGGTATCGCGAAACCGTGGCCCGGTCTTGCGCGACATGGTTCAAATGACGAGTACGCGCGTACCGATGCGGGTGCGGGAGTAGAGGTCGACGATATTGGCATTGGTCAGGCGGATGCAGCCGTTGGATACCGCCTGGCCGATCGACCAGGGAGCATTGGTTCCGTGCAATCGGAAGAGCGTGTCCTGGCCGCCCTGGTAGAGGTAAAGCGCGGCAGCCCCCAGCGGGTTGTCCGGACCACCCGGCACGCCCTCGGCATATTGGGCAAGCCGCGGCTTGCGGGCGATCATGTCGTCGGTCGGCTTCCAGGAGGGCCATTCCGCCTTGCGGCCGATCGTGGCTTCGCCCTTGAAGCTCAAGCCTTCCTCGCCGACGGCAACGCCGTAGCGCGTGGCAAAGCCGCCGTTCTCGACGAAGTAGAGATAGCGTGCACGCGTATCGACGACGATGGTGCCGGGCGGCTCGCCTCCGTCATAAGCCACTTCCTGCCGCCGATAGCGGGGATCGGCATCCGGATCCCTTCCCAAAACCCGGTAGCCCAGCGGCGGGCCATCCGATGTCGTACTGCATCCATGAAGCATCAGAGCCAGGCTACCCAAGACCAGACCCCGGCGTGTCACAACTGCCCTTTCGTTCATTTCCACTTACCCTCAGTCAGCTTCGATGTTTTCCGTTCAGTGGCGGGCTCGTTTCCGGCCCATTCGCTTCTGTGGAATTGCTTATCTGGCAGGCGGACAAGCTGCGCAACTTGCAATAGTATGCATTTCGACCATGCACGAATCTCCTTGCTTCGGCCACTCGTTTTGCAAGAATATTAGAATACCTAGATGGAAGGAAGCGATGAAACTTTGCTTGGAAGGAAAAGTCGCAGTTGTGACAGGGGCGGGCTCCGGTATCGGTGCGGCCGTTTCCCGGCAGCTCGCACTTGAGGGGGCCGAGGTCGTCATTGCCGATATCAATGAGGAGGCTGCACACCGGACCGTGGCGGCAATCTGCGCTGATGGCGGCCGGGCGCGGGCATTCGTTGTCGATGTGACCGATTTCGAGGGCGTGCAGCGCCTTGTCGATTTTGCCGTCGAGACGTGCGGCGGCCTTCATCTCGCGGTCAACAATGCCGGGATCGATGGTGTCAGGGCGGCCGTTGGGAACTATCCGCTCGATGACTGGCACAAGCTGATGAACGTCAATCTGAACAGCGTTTTCTACTGCATGAAATGCCAGATCGGCGTGATGTTGAGATCGGGCGGGGGCGCAATCGTCAACATGTCCTCGGCGCTCGGCGCTGTCGGCTTGCCGACCGCAGCGGCCTATACGGCGGCCAAGCACGGGGTTGTCGGTCTGACGAAGGCTGCCGCGATAGAATATGCGAGGTTCGGCATCCGGATAAACGCTGTCGGCCCCGGCTGGATCGATACGCCACTTCTGTCAGAGCATCTGGACATAGCGAGCACGCGCCGGATGGCATCCCTTCAGCCCATGGGCCGGCGCGGAACGCCCGACGAGATCGCCAACCTCGTCTGCTTCCTGCTTTCCGAACAGGCGAGCTTCATCACCGGCGCGCACTACCTGGCGGACGGCGCCTATACTGCGCATTAGGCGCAGCGGCGCCAGCGCCTGCCCGGCCTATGCCACGGCCATGATGACATGCGCCTGGATCCTGGCGGCCACCGCGCCGCTGCCGTGCCTGCCGGCAATTGCGGAGGTGGCGTGATCGGTCGCAGCCTGCAGCTTTCCGGCGTCTCTCGCCTCGATTTCGTTGCGGAGAACGGTCCCCTGGCAATAGGCAACGGCAGGAAGACGCGGGGAGGGCGCCCGGCTCTGCTCGGTCGTCGTCTCGATCGCCACGCTTTGGAAACCCGCTGACTCGAGATCGCGCCGGATCACGGCCTTGTCGTGATAGCCGTGCGGCGTGCGCGCGAGAAAACGCGGCGGATCGTCCGGAAACATCTCCGCCAAAGCATTGGTGACATCATTCGCAAAGTCATTTTCCTCTATGCGATCCCAGACATTGAAGAGGAAGTGCCCGCCGGGCTTCAGAACCCGTTTTGCCTCGCGATAGGCGGTTACACGGTCGGGAAAGAACATCGCCCCGAACTGACAGCAGACGAGATCGAAGGCTGCGGTTTCAAATGGCAGCGCCAGTGCATCCGCCTGGCGCCATTCGATACGCCGGTCGGAAGCCTGCTGCGAAGCGGCATAGTCGAGCATCGGCTGGCTGAGGTCGGTTGCGGTATAGCTTGCGCCCGGGGACAGTTTTGCGGCGAGGACGCGGGTGAGAGCACCGGTGCCCGCGGCGATCTCCAGGACGGCATTCGGCGACAGGGCCGCTGCTCTCCGGGCAAGGTCTGCCGCGAACGGCTCGAAAATCAGCGGCACCATATAGCGGTCGTAGTTTTCCGGGATCGAGCCGGCGAAGATCTTGTCCGTTTCCAGCATCGCTGCATCCACCGTCGATCTGATGGCCTGCGAGACTAGCATGGATTTGCTTGTTTCGGGCGGTTTTCTAGAGAGCAGCGAGCCCGGCTTCAGCCGGCCCCCCCGGCATTTCGACAGGATATCGTCGACGACTGCAGCGAGCGGCCGAGTGGCGTCGATGGCGGTCGCGTTCGCCGGAATATCTTCCCTCGTCGCATGCAGGTGCAGGACAAGGTCCCGCTCGGCCGGCCTTGCGCCAAACTCGTCTTCGGGCCTGCCGGCGAGCCGGTACTCCAACGTCTCCCGGTCGATCTCGAGAACGAAGACCGCGTCGAACAGATCGATGAAGTGACGGGAATTCCTCGAGCCGCCGCAGAAGAAGGAGACCGGGTGGCTTTTATCGGCCGCGAGCGATCGGACCTTGCCGACATGCCAGAGGTGCTGCCTGTGCACGAAGGCGACATCCTCCTGCTCGTGCCGGAACCCGATCAGCGGCTCGCCCGTGCGGGGATCGCCGCGATAGGCCAGTTCACGGTCGCCATGAATGACGTGGTAGCCGCGCTGCTGGAGTTCGGTCGCGACCGTGGTCTTGCCGGTACCGGACACGCCTTCGATGAGATAGTTCCTGACGCCCATTTCGCTCCCGTTCGGTGAACCGCACGTCCTTTGGCACGCCAGTGGCTCATGGCGCAGAATTATAGTGGATTCCCGACGCTTCAATGCCGCCGCTGCTCAAAGGCGGTCAGTGCAGGACGGCGATCGCGGTAACGCCAGCCTCTTCTGCAGCGCGAATGATCGCGGCTCTGAGCTGCTCGGGATCAGCGATGCCCTTGACGACATCGAGGCAGAGCTTGATGGCCAGAAGAAACTCCTCTCCGTCATCGCAGGGGAATTCCCTTATGAGCGCATTGGCGGCCCCCATTGCCGTCCTGATGGAAAACACCCTGTCCGGATCCTTGAACATCAGGATCACAGGCGCGAATTCGATCGGGGTGTCCCATTCCATTACACAATACTCCAGATGGGATAGTGTAATTTTAACGGAGCAAGAGGCGTGCCAAGGCACGCGACGGTCATGGGCGGGCATTTATCGGAGGGGGGATGTCGGTTCCGGTCCGTTGCTCAACGTCTGTCGTCACCCAGCATGTAATCCGCCAGCCTGTAGCAGTGGCTCGCCTGATAGGCGTTCCGGCCACGGTTCATGTGCGTCAGGTTGAACGCCCGGATCGCCTGCAGCGCACGGGGCGTGGCGAGAAATTTGCCGATCGAGGAGATGCCGCGGACCTTGACGCCGAAAATGTCCTGGCCTCTGGGAAAGAAATGGCTGACGTCTTCAGGCATCACCACACAGGACCCGAGGAAATCCTCATCCACCTGCCCGTGATCGAGCGAGTGGTCGGTGGTGAAATCGGAAAGATGCACCAGGAAGAGCGCGCGGATATCGTCACCATCGGCATAGAGCGAGAAGAGCTCCATCCAGCTCGCATTGACACGAATGAGGGCCTTGCCCGGTGTCGACGGCAGACAGGAAACCGACCAATAATGCCGCTCCGTCCGGCGCGGGATCGGGATGCAGTCGCTCCCGTAGCGCCTGAGAATGTCGAGAACCGCCTGTGCCTGCGGCCGGCGCAACAACTTCTCGAACTTCGCGACGTATTTGAGACGCAATTCCAGGGATTCCGGACGCTCGTCGGCGTCGGCCGGGATCGTCCCACCCTGCATCCAATCGCGCTGCTGATCGAGATCGAGGAACCCGCGCAGACCGGCGGCGTTTTGGCGGCGCACCGCGCTCACGTCATCTACCATGAAAGCAATCCCAGGCTCCGCTTCTGAACGGCTCCTCGCCTTGGCGCGGCGACAGAGCTTTACGAATGTTTTCCGCTCACCGCATATATCCATCATTTGCTGCGGAGAACTACGGCCCCGATGCCGAGACATTTGTCGGGCCTGCCGCTCAAGCAATCCCTCAGGCAGCCAGAAGTGGGTATGGAACCACTCTATCTCTTTGTTTTTACACAATTCCGGACGCAAAACCGCTATGCACTTTTGCTGGAATTGCTCTGACCAGACAGGTTTCGAAAACCGTGATCGACAGGCCGGTTTCCCGAACCCAGCGGTGGATCGGCTCTCAACGGTATTCAGCAGCGACTAGTAGCCACCGTAATTGCCGCGAACGGGACCAATACCCAGTGGCGTTGCGTAGGTCGTGTTGTCGCCGCCGGTGCCGGTGGTCGCGCACCCTGAAAGGGTCAGAAGCGCGATCGCTACCGCGGCTAAAAGGTATCTTGCAGACATGACATTGTCCCCCTTATCAGTCACCGCGCAGGCCTTCAGGGCCAGAGCACGAATATTCCCCAAACCACCGCCACAAGCAACTGTGGCGAGTACCTATTCGACGCAATTGCCTCAACGATATCGGAGGCTTGCAATAAGCCGGTTCACTCTCGGCCCGATGGGCCTCTGCGGAAGGCGCGGAACGAATTCATTTCCAAGCCGAGGCCGCCCGGTGGCGGTATTGAAACCATTGACGACGGCGTTTACCGCCTGACAATCGTTTCTGATCCTGCCCTCTCGGGCGCCCTTGGCGGGGGGCCGCTTTCCCTGTCGCGGCCCGGGCTGCGTCGATGCGGTTGAGGATGGATGCGCGCAAGCACAACTGGACGCCTTCCGGCCGGGTCGCCCGCAGGAGGGTATAATACAGTAATATACCTCCAGTATCCCGTCGCCTGATGCATAATTCTTCGTCCCGATCTTCGTGGATCGGGAATGGGAGGCGATTTGTTCAATCAAGATCTTCTACGGGAGTCCGCACAGCAAGGATGCTCGCGTCTATGATCATGTCTTGCTTGCGCCCCATCTGAAACCGAAGCCTTCCGAAGGGATTCGGAGGCTGCTCAGAGGAGTCAGGCAATGGTCAGATTGAAACTTTTGTTTACCGCTCTGTTGGCCACGATGTTTCTTGCAACTCTGCCGGATTTGTCGTGGGGCACAGAACAGGCCCAGCAACGGCGCGCCGGGCGTGACGTCAGACAGGATACGCGGCAAGGCGCACGTGACACGAAACAGGCGTGTCGCGCGTCGAACGAAAAGAGCAATGCCGGGTGCCGACAGGACAAGCGACAGACCAAGCAAGGTGGCCGCCAGACAGCTCGTGATCTCAAATACTGATTTATAGCCGCTTCTGGTTCGAAGGCGTGAACGCTCGCGCTTGAGGGGCAGCCGTGCCGCGTTGCGACCGTGTGCCCCACTTTCCCGACCGCCGATCGCCTTCGGCCCGGAGCGACCCTCGACCAGGCCGCGACATTCGCCATTCGGAAGATCTGGGATTCGTCCAGATGGCGGATAGCCAAGGTTTGGGCGGTTCGACGTCACGATGCTTAATCCGGAGTGGCGACAGACAGAGATGAATGGGGAGTCGCCGCGGCCTGGCTGGGTAAGCAGGCCGGCAACGGCGCCTATAGATTTGCAAACATTGCACACCTTGATTCGATGCTATCAGCGTATCATCGAAATCGAGCGGTGTATAATTGTGTATAAATTTATGTATTGCTACAGATTCGTAATCTAATTCGGAAAATAATGCACTGCTTCGATGAATATATAAGCATTAGCTCAAATAATATGTTATGGTTTGCTGCCGTAAAGCTCATCGTGCTCTGGTATCGTCTATCTTGATTGGTTGGCATCGATGGTTTTTCGGAAAATACTTAGCAAAGCGCAACCAGTTGCTCCGATTCAGGAGCGCTTTTTTGGGAGAGGACGATGAAACACCATCTTTCAATTGCAATCGCATTTGCAGGTATCGGCTTGGCTTGCCAAGCACTGGCCGCCGAAGCGGATGCGTCGAAACTCACTTGTAAAGAGGTCGGCGCAATGGCGCCTGCAAAATCGATTGCCGTTGCCATGTGGGTGACCGGCTACGTTCACGGCAAGGCGGGCAATCCGACAGTCGACAGTGACAAGGCGCACGCGAACGCGGAAAAGGTCGCCGCCTATTGCAAGAGCAATCCAGCCAGCACCGTGGCGGATGCGCTGGAGGCCCTGGCAAAGACGTAACTTCGGCAATGAACCCCAATTTGAGTGGTCATTAAGCCAAGACGGCGACACCCCGCGCCGAAAGCACCTGATGCCCGCGGAAACAGCACAGGCGAAAAACAGATGGCGACCACTTGAGGTCAGACCGCCGGCTTGTCCCGTAGCCGGCGATCTGATTTCCGGGTGTCAGACGGTGTTGAAGCTCCACTCCTGCGTAGTGGGCAAAGGACAATGGGGCCGAAATGTCGGTGGACGAGCGGCCTGATATCGATCATTGCGCGCCACCGCGATCCCTTCTTTCCCGGTCTCATTTCTATTTCCCGAGTGTTTCCAAATAGGTCTGGCGAGGTCGGAAAGACTCCAGACAGGGAAACGGTCAATGGCAAAGAGGATCATCCGCCGTCCGAGGGTTCAGAGCAGGACGGGCTTGCGGCGGATGCGGCTTCGCCTTCTCCCCGCCGGGGAGACGAGGACGCCCACATTACCCACGGAAACCTCATGCCACATATGACTGCATACGCGCCGCCGCGTGACTGGTTCGCTATGCTCAAGACGAATGACAGGGCAATCCCCTTCCTGGCCTCACGCTCGATTGGACCGTGATGCTGGAGCACCACCCCGAAGCGCGAGGAATGCTCGCGCTGGATGAATTCAGCGACCGGACGATGCTGCTTGCCCGCCCGCCGTCCGATCCGCTTGGACTTGTGAACTCGGCAGCGTGCCCTAATTTTCAGCAGCATACCCTGAGTTGAAGACGTACGGAACTTTTCGGCCGATGCACATGCCATTGTTCTAACTGAATTTTTCAAATCACAGAGGGGCTTCCATCATGTCGGACAAATCGAAGAACGGCATCGATCGCCGTGATTTCATGATTGCATCACTGGCAACGGTCGGCGCGTCGGCTGCTCTCGCGGTCAGCGCGGATGCCGCTGACGCGGAGGAGGCAGCGAAACCCGCTGCCAATCCGGCCTCGGGAACGGTCTATACCGGCGATGTCATCGAGGGGAAAAAGGTCGTCAGCGCGCTCGACGTCGACGATCTGGAGCCGGGGCAGAAGCATTTCCTGTATTTTCGGGGTGCGCAGATGCCCACGGGGCAGTACTGGTATGTGTCCGTGACCGTCGCCAAGGGGGCAAGGCCGGGCAAGCGCGGCATCCTGACCAGCGGTGTGCACGGCGACGAAATGAGCAACATTCACACGGTCCAAACCGTGATGAACCAGCTCGATCCGGCGCAGATGTCGGGCACGGTCATGGCGGTCACCGATGTGGCGCGCGCGGCCCTTGAAAGCATGCAGCGCAGGTGGCCCAATCAGGGCAGGGGCGTCGATCTGGTCGACATGAACCGGGAATGGCCGGGGAACGAGAACGGTCTCACCGCGCCCAGCCGGCATGCCGGGCTGCTGTTCAACCGGCTGCTGCGGCCGAACGCCGACTTCGCGATCGACTTTCACACCGGAACGACCGGGTTCGAAGTCACCGCATTCAATATCGGCGGCATGGATGTGCCCGAGGTCAAGGCCATGTTGGAGCTCTATCCCGTCGGCCAGATCTTCGACAACCATGTCTATCCCGGTGTCCTGCACAACGCCTTCATGGAGGTGGGTATCCCTTCGTTTACGCCGGAGATCGGTGCTGCCCGCGTTCTGGACCTCGAGATGATCGCGCTCTTCGTGGAAGGCACGATGAACGTCCTCAAGCATTACGGCATCGTTGCCGGGCCGATGGGCCGGACAGGCAAGGACGTGACTGTCTTCGTCGGCAACAGCGCCTTCCCGATCCTGGCAACCCAGGGCGGGATCGTCGAGCATCTGGTCAAGCTCAACGACAAGGTCGAACCGGGACAGAAGGTGGCCATCCAGCGCAACAGCTTCGGCGAGGTGGTCGCGGAATATACAAGCGGCGTGGCCGGGGAGATAACGGGCCAGCGCAGCGACGCAATGTCCGAGCCCGGCAACCCCCTGGTCTTCATCCTCTTCCACAAGGCGGCGCTGGAGGGCGCTGAGGCCTATCCCGAGTAATCTGCCGTTTCCGCTTATCGTTTGGAATCGGCGCGTAGGAGGCCGATTTCCTGTGCGAGACCGCAGAAACCGCGCCGGCGCGTTGCATCGGCGATGCGCATGTCAAATGTCGTCAAGACCTGATGAACGAGAGCACGTCGGGGTTGAGGACATCCGCATGTGTGGTGAGCATGCCATGGGGGTAGCCCGGATAGGTCTTCAGCGACCCGTTCTTGAGCAGGTTGACCGCACGCGGCACGGAGCTTGCGAAGGGGACGACCTGATCGGCCTCGCCATGCATCACCAGCACCGGCACGGTGATCTTCTTGAGGTCTTCGGTATAATCTTCCAGCCAGGAGGCGACAGTCGCTTGGTGAGCGAGAGCACCACCGCCCATGCCCTGGCGCCACCAGTTCGCAATGATCGCCTCCGAAGGCTTGGCCCCATCGAGGTTGTACCCGTAGAACGGGTTCTCAGGGACGAAACGGTAGAATTCCGACCGGTTGCCCAGCACGCCCGCGCGGATCGCTTCGAACCACTCCGGCGGCTGACCAGACGGGTTTTCCTCGCTCCGGTACATGTTCGGCGTCAGGGAAGCGACCAGTACCGCCTTCGCGACGCGCTCCTGGTGGCGGGCGACATAGCGAGCGACCTCACCGCCGCCTGTGGAGTGGCCGATGTGGATCGCGTCGCGCAGGTTGAGGTGCTCGGTCAGCGCCGCGAGGTCGGCAACCCAGTGGTCCATGTCGTTGCCGGTGCCGGGCTGGTCGGACCGGCCGTGACCGCGCCGGTCGTGGGCGATCACCCGGTAGCCGTGGCCAAGAAAGAAGGTCATCTGGGCGTCCCAGTCGTCCGCCGACAGCGGCCAGCCGTGGCTGAAAACGATCGGCTGGCCCGAGCCCCAGTCCTTGTAGAAGATGTTTACGCCGTCCGTGGTCGTGATTGTAGGCATCGTGTCGCTCCATCTGCCCTGTTGAACATTCGTTTTGGGATACAGTTGATTGCGAAATACCTCCGGTGAGGCGTGTTCGATCATATCCGAAAATTGCGACGTTAGTTAAATTCCCTCTTTATCGACGACAAATACCTTGTACGTTCGAGCTATGCCTCAAAGGTATAGCGAGGACCCGATGGAACTCAGGCATTTGCGCTATTTCGTTGCCGTTGCGGAGGAGGGAAGCCTGCTGACCGCAGCAGAGCGGCGGCTTCACACGTCCCAGCCCTCGCTCAGTAGGCAAATTCGCGATCTGGAAACCGAAGTCGGTGTCAAACTGTTGGAACGGCAGTCGCGCGGCGTGACGCTCACCGCCGCCGGTAAAGTGTTTCTTGATCACGCGCGGCTGGCGTTATTGCAAGTCGAGGCGGCTGCGGAAGGGGCCCGGCGGGCAGAGCGGCCGGAAAAGCAGTCGTTCACTATCGGTTTTCTCGCAGGGCAGGAGGTCGTGTGGCTACCCCATGCATTGCGCATTATTCGTGAGGAAGCGCCGGAGGTTGAAATCATATTGTCCAGCCAGTCTTCCCCGGACCTGGCTCTGGCACTGATGCGAGGCAAGCTGGACGTCGCTTTCCTTCGCCCCGAGACGCAGAGTGTTGGTGTGTCCTTCAAGTTTCTAGCCAAGGAGCCACTGATCGCCGTGCTGCCGGCGGACCATCGCTTGACGTCGCGCAAAAAGATCCTGCCGCAGGACCTTGCCCGCGAAACTTACGTCAGTTCGGCTAGAATTTCTCCCGTACTGCAATCCGTGATCCAGGATTACGCGTCGAACGTCGGGATCACCCTCAAGGCAGAGTACGAAGGCGAAGGCCTGCCATCAGCAATGTCGCTCGTCGTGTCGACGGGTGGAATAACGCTTATTCCGCTTTATGCGCAAAATATGCTTACACCGAATGTCGTTGCCAGAGCACTTGAGGGTGTGCCTCCGACAATTGATCTCACCTTAGGATACAACGATTCAAATTCCTCGCCTTTGCTCCGCCGATTTTTGTCTCGCTCTGCTGAATTGGTCGCCAACGTTCAAAATCAGAGCATCATCCGCTATGCTGAAGTTCCATAGCAGGGAGCGCTTTTACAAAGGTGTGGACTTGGTTAAAGCGCTTCAAGGTCCGCTTCGATCTGAAGCTTTGGTGGACTGACGCCAAAAAAGAAGGTCACTGATGGGCCGATGTGGAAGAATTGGATAATGTAGAAGAACGCAACACCCATTTCTTGACCCGAGGAAATGATTTCGGGCATGTGCTTCGCAAGTGTTTCCGAAGCGGATGAGACGATCACCTTGAATTTCGTCTGGTCGCCAAAATCCGAGACGAGAACAAATCCATCGTTGCTCCATTCGATATCGGCCACAGTTTTGGTGATGTAAGCAGCGGCAGCAAGCATGTTCTCCCAAGACACATCGGCTAACACCTCCATTCCCTCCGTCGGCTCTCTTCGGACATCGGTAAGATAGCCAATAAACTCATCGATAGAACTTACCAACTCTCCGTTGCGAATTCCCAATCCAAGCCTCGTCGGCTGGCGAGGAATTTGCGTCAAGAATTGAGTCCTCAATTCTTGGACCATCCAGGAGACCGAAGCAGCTAGATCTTCCTCCGAAAAAATATCTTCATTCCGAAGCGACACGCAGACATCGAGGATATCTCTCGCACTTCCGTTAAGCGCGGCGATCTCGTGCATCACCTTTGACGTAAGTGAAGTGCAGATCTTCACCTTTTCGGGGAGATTAAGCCCCGCCAGCGGATGATCTGAACATGCTGCATGGGGACCATCGACAACGCTTATGACAGCGATATGATCGACATCATCCCAACCCACTGTGAATGTTCGCCACTCGTTGCGTCCCCTGATGGCGAGCCCGGCTTGCCATTCGGTTATCCGATCGCGGGCTTGCTTCAGATTATGTTCTACCAAATCCTCGAAATAGGATTTGCCCTTGGTCATGTTGATGAAAAAGAGTGCTCGTCCTGCGACAATGATCATGTCCGCAGGCTCTCGTCCGTTGCCCCATTGAACTGGATGAAAGATGGCATGAGCGCTGATGGAGTGAGAGGCGAAATGAGCTACCATCTTCTCTTGATCGGTCCGCTTCGTCGGCTTTTTTCCCTTGCCCATCTTCCATTAAATCCGCCTCATAATTTCTCGCGACCGATATAGCACAGGTTGAAAAACCTGCCCATAGAGAGAATTCTCCTGGTTGAATCGTCGAGTCGCGAGGAACAGATGAACCGGAAGCAACTAAGACAATTTTATGCCTTTGTTCCTTGGGGCAAAGCGGATGACTGCCCTTGTTGCAGCGGATACAAATACGGACGATGCTGCGGGATTAAGGGAGGTTGGCCAAGCGTCGATATTCCCCCTTTCTTACCTAAGCCAAAGCAAAACGGAACCTCTCATGACGACTGCTATTTGGCGAGTTTCGGCGACTGCGGCGGGACGATTTCTCGCGAGCACTACGTTTCTGAAAGCATATTGGAGGTGATTGGAGAACTCGAAGTTGGTGGGTTGCCTTGGGTCGAAAAAGGTAAAACTGTGAGGTTGCCCACGAACGCGTTGGCAGTAAATGTTCTCTGTCAGGACCATAACAGCGCCTATCATACTCTTGATGATCTCGGCCTGCGAAATTTCCTAAATTTGAAGAACGCAACAACCGAGATCATTAAATTCTCGATCTCGTCGAAAGTGTCGCACACTCTGATGTCGGGAAGCGCCATGGAGTTTTGGGGCCTGAAGTGCCTTATGGGAATGTACTATGGAAAAGTCGCGTCAGAGGAGCGGCAACGGCTGCGCGAGATCCGCGCGATGGATATTGATTTGCTGCGCGATATAATGACGACACGGAAGTTTCCGCCTAACTGCGGGCTTTATGTCAGAACGAGGCCCGCAATGCCTCAGACTGATCTTGGCATCGGTCCAATATCGACGGAAACGAAGGTCGTTGGTATCCGGATACGATGGTTCTATGTCGAATTCGAAATCATATTTGACCCGACAGGCGTCAATTTCGACGCGGTCAGAATGGAAGCGGAATTTCGCCCGCGTATGCTGAGGCTCGAATGCCAATCGCGGAAAACATATATCGTGATGACCTATTTGGAGCCTACGGACCCCGTGCAGTTCATCACTAGCGGCCGACAGGTCATTGCGACGGTGCCTCCGCAAATGGTGGTGGGATAGCTTGAGGGCAATGAAACATGTTCCGCGTCTCCATCTACTCCTACGGAAAACCTGATTACTTTGAGGCAGGTTCAAAAGAATGCGCTGATGTGATTGCTGGCATGACCGGTATCGCTACCTCGCAAGCCAATGAATATTTGGCAAAGGCCATGCTGCTGAAACGGGTGCGGATCGTCGGTCCTTTCGAACTAGCTATTGATTACGGGGAATCCGAGACCGAGCCGCTTCTTATCTTCCACGAGCCCGAATATGATCCAAGTCAGGAACCTGATGACGAGGATGATGTTTAGCATCATCGCATGCAGCGCCCAGGCAGCTCCTTGAGTTTGTCGTGATGTTCTTCGACCCTGCGTGATGCCTCGCGCGCAGTTCCTTCCCATCCTTGCTGCGGCATAATCCGTTGACTGACCCACGATACGAAGCCGGCATTCCATCGCCACAAGCCCGTTCGGTTTGAAGTCGTGCTGTCGAGCTGGATACGGCCGAAGTTATCCTCACCGTCAAAACCTACGAAGTCTTGCTTGCCTTCGCCCGTCCAAGTCTCGCGCTATTTGTATTTGGGCTGGTATTCGTCCTGCATAGCAGATAGCTAGCGCGCCGATTTTGTGACGGCAACGTTAGCTTTTCAGTTTTGGTGTCCAAAAGCTAACGCCGATTTGTCCAGAAGGCCGCGCTGCGCCACAGCTTGGATCGACGTTTCGATGGTGTAGGCATGGCTGCGTTGCGTTAGTTCAACGATTTTGCACAACACTATAGACAACAACTTCAAGAAGAAAATGGCGCACCCGACAGGATTCGAACCTGTGACCTTTGGAATCGGAATCCAACACTCTATCCAGCTGAGCTACGGGTGCATGCCTGACGATGTGACTCGTCGTCCGATGACGTGGTTCTTAGCCTAGCTTTGGCTCTGCTTCAATCGCGAAGTTCGCGGAATTTCGGCTCGTTGCTGTTATCCGGGATTTTCAAGGCGATGGTGCGTCGCTAAAAGCTTCCTCTGATGGTTAGGTTTTCATCGGGGATGAGATGGGCGAAGCGGTTTTCGATCTGGCGCGGCGGGCGCGGTTTGCGGGACTTTCCGGGAATTTTGTGTTGGGGCATGAGATCCTGGATGGAGCCGTGGCGCAGGCTGGCGAGGATGCTGGGGCGCGGGCGTGGATTGCGATCGAGCGGGGGCGGCTTTTCAACAGTGCGGGGGAGCCGGCGCGGGCGCTGCCGTTCTTTAGCGAGGCATGGGAACTAGCGCAGCGGGCAGGGGACCATGATCTGGCTGTCGATGCGGCGCATATGCTGGCGATCGCGTCCGATGTCGAGGCGGCAGAACGGTGGGTGGAGGTGGCGCTCGATTATATCGAGGCGCAACGCGCAAGCCCGCATTGGCGAGGCATGCTGCATCACAATCTCGGCTGGACCTATTTCGAGGCGGGGCGCTTCGAGGATGCGCTTGGCGCCTTCCGGCGGGATGAGGCGATCCGGGAGACCTCCGGCAACGCACAGACGCTGAAGGTGGCGCGGTATGCGGTCGTGCGTACGCTCCGGGCATTGTCGCGGGTGGATGAGGCGACTGCGCTCGGGGAGAGGGTCGTGGCGCTTGCGGATGCGGCCAATGATGCGGCGCCTTATGTCTATGAAGAGCTCGCCGAATGTTATGCGATGAAGGGCGAGATGGCGGATGCGCAGCGCTTTGCGGCGCGGGCGCATGCGGTTCTCTCGGAGAATGCGTCCTTCGTGCGGAATGAGCCTGTCAGGCTGGCGCGGCTTGCGACCCTTGCTGCGGGTGCTGCGGCTGCGGACTGATGCCGCAAATGAAAACTCCGCCGGGCCTTTCGGGCGGCGGAGTTTGGTTGCTGGATGCTGCTTGTATCAAACCTGCATGGCGCCAGGCCCGGGGATGGCCTTGGGGGGCACCTTGCCGAGGATGATCATGCCGAGCACCTCGTCCTTGGTGACATCCTCAGTGCGGGCGTGGCCGACGACCTGGCCGTTTTTCATCACCGAGACACGGTCGGCGAGGTCGAAGACGTCGTGGATGTCGTGGCTGATAAGGAAGATGCCGATGCCTTCCTTTTTCAGCTGCTTGATGAGCTCGCCCACCTGGGCCGTTTCCTGGGGGCCAAGGGCTGCCGTCGGCTCGTCCATGATCAGGATGCGGGCGTTGAACAGGATGGCGCGGGCAATGGCGACGGACTGGCGCTGGCCGCCCGATAGTGCCTTGACCGGCTCCTTGAAGCGCTTGAAGTTGGGGTTCAGGCGGCCCATCACCTCGCGGGCGGAATGTTCCATCGCGACGTCGTCGAGCGTGCCCCAGCGGGTCTTCAGCTCGCGGCCGAGATAGAGGTTGGCGGCGGCGTCGACATTATCGGCGACGGCGAGCGTCTGGTAGATCGTCTCGATGCCGAACTTCTTGGCATCGCGCGGATTGCGGATGTCGGCCGGTTCGCCATTGATCAGGATCTCGCCGCTATCGCGCTTGTAGGCGCCGGAGAGGATCTTGATCAGGGTCGACTTGCCGGCGCCGTTATGGCCGAGAAGGGCCACGACTTCACCGGGGTAAAGATCGACGGAGGCATTGTCGACGGCGTGGATACCGCCGAAGGAGATCGAGATGTTCTTCAGTTCGACAAGGGGAGTGCGTTGTTCAGCCATGGTTCGTACTCCTCTTACTTCGCACGGGAGCGATAGACAGTGTCGAGCCAGACGGCAATGACGAGCACCGCGCCGACGACGACGTTCTGGATGGGCGTGTCGACATTGGCGAGACCCATGCCCGACTGCAGAGACTGCATGACGAGCGCGCCGAGCATGGCGCCGGCGATCGTGCCGGTGCCGCCTGCGAGCGACGTGCCGCCGATAACGGCTGCTGCGATCGTATAGAGTTCGTAGGTCGTGCCCTGCGAGTTGGCGGCGGCGTTGAGGCGTGCCGTGGAGATCGCGGCGGCGACGGCTGCGAGGAAGCCCATCAGTGCGAAGATGCGCACGGTGACCCAGCGGGTCTTGATACCGGCGAGCTCGGCTGCTTCCGGGTTGCCGCCGATCGCGAAGACATAGCGGCCGAAGCGGAGACGCGTGGCGATGAAGGTCATGACGATGCCGACGAGGATGGCGATCAGGACCGGCACGGCAATGCCGTAGGGGATCATCAGCCCGCCTTCCGGCATGGTGATGTTATTGGCCTCGGCATAGCGCTTGGCGATCGCCGGCGGCCAGTAATAGATCGTGGATACCCAGATCGCGCCGAGCACCATGGCACAGCCGAGGATGCCGAGGACATATTCTGCCCAGAGCGGACGGCGCGGGAAGTTGAAGCGCCGGCGCTGGTGGCGCGAGCCGATGATCGAGACGACGATCAGCACGCAGGCAGCCGCACCGATGATCCAGCTCCAGGTGGCGCCGATCGCGCCTTCGGCACCGCCGCCCATGATGCGGAAGGTGGTGTCGAGGGGAGCGACCGTCTGGCCGCTCGTGACATACCAGGCAAGGCCGCGCCAGGCGAGGAAGCCGCCGAGCGTGACGATGAAGGACGGCACGCCGAGGAAGGCGATGATGACGCCCTGGAGCAGGCCGATGGCCGAGCCGACGAGGAGGCCGGCAATCAGCGTGATCACCCAGGTGAAGGAATTGTCGAAGCCGAGATATTGCGGCAGGAACTTCGCCTGGACCACGCCCATGATCATGGCGACGAAGCCAAGGATCGAGCCGATCGACAGGTCGATGTTTCTGGTGACGATGACCAGCACCATGCCGGTCGCGAGAACCGCGATTTCGGTCGTCTGGACAGAGAGGTTCCAGAGGTTTCGGGGCGTGAGGAACAGGCCGCCGGTATAGAAGTGGAAGCCGACCCAGATGACCAGCAATGCGCCGATCATGCCGAGAAGGCGGGTGTCTATTTCCGTTGCCCGCAGGAAGCGCGTGAAGGGGCCCTCAACTGCCGTGCGCGGGCCGGACGAGGTCGATTGGGTGATGTCTGCCATGGGTTTGCCGTTTCCCCCATTTGTTTGGGCGCAGGCCTGCTCCTGATGGGAATAGCTGGCCGATGACCGCCCTGTTCTTGTTGTGACCACCGGGACGCTTCCGAAAATAGCCGATCACAACGGCACTATTCTGGCAGGGAATCAAAGCATCCGCGATGTGCGCGAGAACGGAGAAGCCCCATCGAGCGGGCTTCATCCGTATCCGGCGCCGCAGCGGAGGGCCGCTGCGGCGCCGGTATTTCAGATCGTCAGGCGATGATTAGTCGCAAGCCTTGACGGAGCCGGCCTTGACGCCCTGGCAGGCTTCAGCCTTGGAGATCCAGCCGGCGTCGATGACGACGTTCAGGTTGTCCTTGGTGATGGCAAGCGGGGTCAGGAAGATCGACTGCATCTTCACCTTCTTCGGGCCGCCTTCGAAGGTCTGCACGCCTGCAACCTTGTCGAGGGCAGTGCCGCCGGCGAGATCGAGAGCGATTTCAGCAGCGCGCTTTCCGAGTTCACGGCTGTCCTTCCAGACCGAAACCGTCTGCGTGCCGAGAGCGATGCGGTTCAGAGCAGCCTTGTCGGCGTCCTGGCCGGAAACCGGAACGGAGCCGGCGAGGCCCTGTGCGTCGAGAGCGGCGACGGCGCCACCGGCAGTACCGTCGTTGGAAGCAACAACGGCGTCAACCTTGTTGTTGTTGGCGGTCAGGAACTGCTCCATGTTGCGCTGAGCGTTCTGCGGCAGCCAGCCGTCGGTATAGGCTTCGCCGACATTCTTGATCTTGCCGGCGTCGATTGCAGCCTTCAGGACTTCCTGCTGACCTGCGAAGAGGAAGTCAGCGTTCGGGTCGGAGGACGAGCCCTTGATGAAGACGTAGTTGCCTTCCGGCTTGACCTTGAAGACTTCCTGAGCCTGCAGGCGGCCGACTTCCTTGTTGTCGAAGGTGATGTAGAAGGCAGACGGGTTTTCGATCAGGCGGTCGTAACCGACGACCGGGATACCTTCGCTGGCGGCCTTTTCAACAGCCGGGCCGATTGCGTCGGAGTCCTGAGCGAGAATGATGAGGGCGTTTGCGCCCTGGGAGATCAGCGACTCGACGTCGGTGAGCTGCTTTGCAGCCGAAGACTGTGCGTCAGCGGAAATGTACTTTGCGCCCTTGGCTTCCAGAGCCTTCTTGATTGCTGCTTCGTCCGTCTTCCAACGCTCTTCCTGGAAGTTCGACCAGGAAACGCCAACGACGAGGTCGGCAGCCATGGCAGCCGACTGCAGCGAAACGAGGATGGCAGCGCCTGCCATCAGCTTATAAATAGACTTCATAATGTCCTCCCGAGTGAATTGCAGCCGGCCCAGCCATTGCTCCTCCGGCCACCGCGAAAGCCTGTCCAGAAAGGTTCGGATTTTTTTCTCGACAGTCGAGAAATTTAGTGTCAGAGATTTTTTCAACTGTCAACACCGCACTACCGGCTTAATTTCCTTTGACGAAAGCGGCCGGAGATGCTGTGGCAATGAGGGGCGGAACGAACGGGGAAGAGGGCGGCGATAGATGCTGACCAAGTCGAGCACGGAGCTCGTACGGCAGAGAAACAGCGTGCTCGTGCTCGCCACTCTCCGCCGCCACGGGGCGCTTGCTCATACTGAAATATCCGATTTTACGCGGCTTTCGTCCGCGACCGTTTCTGCGATCACGGCCGATCTCGAAAAGGCGCAGGTGATCGAAAAATCCGAGCAGCAGGCGGCCAGCGGGCGAGGGCGCCCGCGCGTGCTTTTGCGCCAGCGGCGCGACTGCGGCTATCTCATCGTCGTCATCATCTCCTCGGATGCCGTGCAATATTCGCTGGTCGATTATTCGGGCAAGCTGATCGATCGTTTCAGCGAGGACAGGTCGCATGATCCCGCAGGCGCGGGCCGGTTCGTGAACGGGGTGCGGCAGGGGCTCGAGCGCATCCTGTCACGCTCGCACATCGAGCGGGACAGGGTGCTGCTCATCTCGATCAGCAGCAAGGGGCTGGTCAATTCCTTCGAGCCGGTTCTCGTCTGGTCGCCGATCTTCGGCAGCGACCAGATCGATTTCGAACTGGCGCTCAGGCCGGAGTGGAAGGCGAAGGTCATTCTCGACAACGAGACGCTACTGGTCGCCGCGGCGCTGGGCGCGCGTGAGGAGAATGTGAAGGGCGGCGATTTCCGCTCGCTGGCGGCCCTTTCGCTCGGCCACAGCATCGGGCTCGGTATTATCAGGCGGACCAGCCATGGCGGGCATGACGTCTCGGCGCCCAATTTCGGGCACATGCTGCATATGGCCAATGGCGGGCTTTGCCGCTGCGGCACGCGCGGCTGCATCGAGGCCTATGCCGGTTTCTACGCCATCCTGCGTACCGCCTTCGAAGTGCCGCTCGATACGATCCCGGCAAAGTTCGTGCCGCTTGCCGAGCTCGACAAGATCGCAGCCAGGGCGCGGCAGGGCCACCGTATTTCGGGCTTTGCCTTCCGACAGGCGGGGCTTGCCCTCGGAAACGGCCTGTCGCGTATGCTGAGCCTGACCGAGCGCATGCCGATTGCAATCACCGGGCCCGGCACGCGCTATTACGATCTGCTGCGGCAGGGGATCGAGGAGGGGCTCGGCCAATCCCATGTGGTGCGCATGGAGGGCATGCCTGACCTCAGGGTCGTCGCCGACGAACAGATTCTCGTCTTCGAAGGACATTTGAATCGCGCGCTGGCGGTGATTGATGAGGATATCGTCGTGGCGGGTGTGCAGGGCGGAGATTAGTCGCTCCCCCCTTCGCCCCATCGGGGAGAAGGTGCCCGAAGGGCGGATGAGGGGGCCTAACCGCCGACAGGTATTTCTTTAAGCATCCGTTATAATACCGTTTAGGCCTTAGAGCACGCCGCTAGGTTGGACCAGCCCGCCTTTATGCTCGCGGCCCCCTCATCCGACCCTTCGGGCCACCTTCTCCCCGATGGGGCGAAGGGGCAGGCACCGTGGCAATCCCCTTTTCCTTGTGGGGAGGGGGCTTTGAGCCAAACGCTTCAAACGAGAAATGGCCGGGCGGGTGCTCGGCCATTTCTCATGATGGCGACCGTCGGGAGAGGGCGGTCAGCCGATCTTTATGAGCTTGCCTTCCTTGACGGACTGGACGGCGGCATCCGCGAGCGCGAGAGCGGCCAGGCCGTCGGCGCCCGACGGAGAGATCTTCGAGCCCTTTTCGATCGCGGCGATGAAGCTTGCGATCTCGTTGGCATAGGCTTCGGTATAGCGGGTCATGAAGAAATCGTGCAGCGGCGGGCGGGTATAGCCTTCGCCATTTGCGACTTCGATCGAGACCGGGCGCTGGTTCTCGGCCGAGACGACGCCCTTGGAGCCGTGCGCCTCGATGCGCTGGTCATAGCCATAGGTGGCGCGGCGCGAGTTGGAGATGATGGCCTGCTTGCCCGAGGCGGTCTGCAGGATGACGGAGACGCTGTCATAGTCGCCGGCTTCGCCGATCGCCTTGTCGACGAGGACTGCGGCGGTTGCCACGACCGAGACCGGCTCTTCGCCGAGCAGGAAGCGGGCCATGTCGAAATCGTGGATCGTCATGTCGCGGAAGATGCCGCCCGAACGCTTGATGTAATCGACCGGCGGGGCGCCCGGATCGCGCGAGGTGATCGTCACCATCTCGACATCGCCGATCTTGCCGTCGTCGATGACCTTGCGCACGGCCATGAAATGCGGGTCGAAGCGGCGATTGAAGCCGACCATCAGCTTGGCGCCGGTTTCTTCCACGACCTTGATGCAGGCCTTGACGCGGGCAACATCGAGATCGATGGGCTTTTCGCAGAAGATCGCCTTGCCGGCGCGGGCGAAGCGCTCGATCAGGTCGGCATGGGTATCGGTCGGCGTGCAGATGACGACGGCGTCAATATCCTTGGCGGCTTCGATCGCTTCGATCGTGCGCACTTCGCAGCCATAGGCGGAAGCAATTGCTTCGGCAGCCTGCGGGAAGGCGTCGGCGACGGCTACGAGCTTTGCATTGGCATCGCCGCTGACGGCCTTTGCATGGACCTTGCCGATGCGGCCGGCGCCGAGAAGACCAAATCTCACTGTCATTTACTGCCTCCCTATATTCGGAACAAATAAACCGAATTGATATAAGTTTGGAATTTTCATTCCATTTTCCATTCGCCGCGTCAAGCCCGCGGCTCTTTCACATTTGTGAATTCCATCCTAAAGACAAGTGATGTCATCACAGCAGTGAGGCGCGTTATCACAACAATGAGACAAAGATGCAGCTGATCGATCCCAACCACCCGACCTATCGACACCTTTGGGTTCGTATCCTTATCGTGGTGGTCTGCTTCGGATGGGCGATCTTCGAATTCATCGGCGGCGACCCCTTCTGGGGCGTGCTCGCGGGCGGCGCCGGCGCCTATTCCTTCTATATGCTGATCTGGACCTTCGATCCGAAACCGCCGGAGACGGCGGCAGTGGTCACTTCCGATGATGAGGAAGAGGCAGACAAGCCGGCAACGGAAGAAGAGAAGAAGGGCGAATAAGAAAAGCGCGGCGCGATCTTTCCGATGCGCGCCACGCTTTTCTTTCTTCTATGCATGTCGTCTGGCAAGACCGCTGCGCGGTCTGCGCGACTGAGCTCTCCGGTTTCGAGATGCGCCCCGGCGAGCAAACGGGCTGCAGATCAGAGCGACAGTTCCCTGGCCTGCGCGTCGATCTTCCTGCAGGCATCCCCGAACGGGTCGCGCGCCGGCACCAGGGGCGAAACGCCAAGGAGGAGGAGCGCTTTCAGGTGCTTCCAGCCACCTTCCTCGCCCAGCACCGGGGCATAGGATGTCATCACGCCGGGCCTTTCGCCATAGAGGCGCTTGAACTCGGCGAAATTGGAGAAGGCCTCGTGGTTGTTGTCCACGAGATGGAAGCTCTCGGCCGCCGCACCTTCGGCCAGGATGGCCTCATGCGTATCGAGCAGAACGGCATAATATTCGAGCGGCATGTCGTCGGCAGGAGTGACCGGTGTAATGGTCGTGCCGTTGACCAGATCCTTCACGCGGATCAGAACGCCGTTCAGAAACAGCGCATGGCTGGATGACAGGTAGAGATCGGAATGCGGGGTGCGGCCGTCCAGCGCATGGCGGCGAATGCGGACCGGCACGACGGCTTCCTGCCAGCGTGCGCCGTTCTTCCTGAAGGCCTGGCGGCCGACCCATCTGATCGGACGAGTGCTTCCATCCGGAAGGGCAACGCGATCGCCGACACGCAGATCCTCGACAGGCCTTTCACCGCAATCCGTGAGGATCCCCGTTCCCCGCAGGAAGCACTGCGGACCGCCGCCGCCACCGCCTCCGCCGGAACCACCGCTCCCCCCGGAGCCTCCATGCCCGCCGGAACCGCCGTGTCCACCCGAGCCACCGTGGCCCCAACGGCGTCCCAATGCACTCGCAGGAGATGTGGAAATTGCCGTGGCCAATGCCGCCACGCCCGCGAGCCGAACACCGGCGGCAGCAGCGACACCTAGAAAATGTCTGCGCGCAGTATTGTGCGGCAGAAG